>Ga0209415_10013067_pt1 | contig 13755 bp, 8 predicted proteins | sample PeaSoiSIISIP2007_FD_187696 | JGI IMG/M metagenome (GOLD analysis project Ga0209415, IMG submission 187696) | Peat soil microbial communities from Weissenstadt, Germany - SII-SIP-2007 (SPAdes) (version 2) | ecosystem: Environmental > Terrestrial > Soil > Wetlands > Peat | place: Germany... | reverse complement strand
GCCACTACAGCAACTGGGCGCGCACGGCCAGTCGGTGTGGCTCGACTACATCAGCCGCGACCTGGTCACCTCCGGCGAGCTGCAGCGGCTCATCGCCGAGGACAACGTCACGGGGATGACCAGCAACCCCACCATCTTTCAGAAGGCGATTGCCGAGGGCTCGCTCTATGACGATCAGATCCGCGAGCTGATCGGCGCCGGCGTCGACGATCCCAACGACGTGTTCACCGAGCTGGCGATCACCGACATCCAGCACGCCGCCGACATCCTGCGCCCGGTGCACGAGCGCACCGCAGGCGCGGACGGGTTCGTCAGCCTCGAGGTCGCGCCGTCGCTCGCGGACGACACCGACGCGACCGTGGCGATGGCGCGGACGCTGTGGGAGCGTGTCGACCGCCCCAACATCATGATCAAGATCCCCGCCACGCCCGCCGGGATCCCCGCCATCCTCCGGACGCTCGGTGACGGACGCAATGTCAACATCACGCTCATCTTCGCGCTCGCGATGCACGACCGAGTCATCGAGCAGTATCAGGCCGCGCTCGAGGCGCGTCTCGGTGCGGGGCAGTCGCTCGAGATCCACTCGGTCGCATCGTTCTTCGTGAGCCGGGTCGACACGCTCGTCGACAAGATGCTGGAGGCGAAGCTCGCCACGGATCCCGCCAACACGCTGCTCGAAGGGCTCCTCGGCAAGGCCGCAATCGCCAACGCGGTGCTCGCGTACGAACTCTTCGAACAGCGGTTCAACGACGACCGGTTCAACCGGCTCCGCGCCGCCGGCGCGCACGTGCAGCGACCGCTCTGGGCAAGCACCAGCGCCAAGAACCCGAATTACCGCGACGTGGTCTACGCGGAGGCGCTGATCGGGCCGGACACCGTCGACACCATGCCGCCGGGCACCATCGACGCGTTCCGCGATCACGGCGTCGTCGCCGGGGACACCGTGAGCGCCGATTACGCCGGAGCGCACGCCGTCATGGCGCAGCTCGCGCAAGCCGGCATCGACATGGACGCGGTGACCCAGGAATTGCTGGACGCCGGCGTCAAGCAGTTCGCCGACTCGTACAACGCGCTCATTCGCGGTATCGCGCAGAAGATCGACTCGATGACGTCCGGGTACTCGCAGCGTCAGCACATCGAGACCGGGAACGCCGATGCGGTGCCGCTCAACACCGCCGAGGCGACCGGGATCGCCACGCGCATCTGGCATCGCGACCCGGACCTCTGGAAGCCAGGCGACGCCGCACACGCCGCCGTGATCCGCAACCGGCTCGGCTGGCTCGACATCGTGTCGGCGATGCGCGAGCGGCTGCCGGCGCTGACGGCGCTGACCGCTGAGGTGCGCGAGGCGGGATGGCAGGACTGCGTGCTGCTTGGGATGGGCGGCTCGAGCCTGTGCCCCGAGGTGCTGCGCACCTCGTTCGGCAGCGCCACCGGCCAGCCGACCCTCCATGTGCTCGACACCACCGACCCGCTCGCCATCGCGAGGGTCACCGGGAAGATCGACCCCGCCAGAACCGGCTACATCGTGTCGAGCAAATCCGGCGCCACGCTGGAGACCCTGTCCCACCTCGCGCACTTCTGGGAGGTCACCACGGCGGCCGGAATCGCTGATCCAGGCTCACATTTCATCGCCGTCACCGACCCGGGAACGTCGCTCGCCGCGACCGCTCGCCAGCGCGGCTTCCGTCACGTGTTCGAGAATCCGCCCGACATCGGTGGGCGCTACTCGGCGTTGAGCATGTTCGGGCTCGTGCCTGCAGCGATCATCGGGATCGACCTGGACCGGTTGCTGCAACGCGCCGCAGCGATGCGCGGCAACTGCGCGGCGGGGGTGCCCGGCGACCTCAACTGCGGGCTGACGCTGGGCACCCTGATGGGCGCGCTGCATGACGCGGGGCGGGACAAGGTGACCATCCTCGCGCCGCACAGCGTCGAGTCGTTCTCGCTGTGGGCCGAACAGCTCATCGCGGAGAGCACCGGCAAGGAGGGCAAGGGAATCATCCCGATCGGTGACGAGCCGGTCGGCGATCCCGTCGTGTACTCGAACGATCGCTGCTTCGTCGCGCTTCGCATCGGTGACGATGCCGCCTTCGATCGTTCGATCGAAGCGCTCAGGGGCGCCGGTCATCCGGTCATCGTGTTCGACCTCGCCGACACCTACGACCTTGCCGCGGAGTTCTTCCGGTGGGAGTTCGCAACCGCGGTTGCGGGGGCGCACCTTGCCATCGACCCGTTCGACGAGCCGAACGTCCAGGAGTCGAAGGACAACACCAATGCCGTCCTGCAGCAGTACGAGCAGAGCGGCGCGCTGCCCGACGAGCCCGCAGCGGTGAACGACGGTGCGCTGCGGGTCTTCGGCGACGTGTCGGGAAGCAGCGCAGCCGAAGCGCTGGCCGCGCACCTCGACACCGCGCGGCCCGGCGACTACATCGCGCTCATGGCGTACGTCACCCCTGACGAGGGCAATCAGCAGGCGCTGCAGCGGCTCCGCGTCGCCATCCGCGACTCGAGGCAGCTCTCGACCACGCTCGGGTTCGGGCCCCGTTTCCTGCACAGCACGGGCCAGCTGCACAAGGGCGGCCCGAACACCGGCGTCTACATTCAGATCACGGCTGACGACGGGACCGACGTGGCCATCCCCGGGCAGCCGTTCACCTTCTCGGTCCTCAAGCGCGCCCAGGCGGCGGGTGATCTGCAGTCGCTGCGTCACCACGGGCGCCGCGTGGTACGCGTTCATATCGCGGGCGATCTCGGTGCGGGCCTGGCGAGCCTCACCGACGCAGTCAGCGCCACCGCGGCGGCGCGCTGAGCGCCGCCATCATCGAGGGACTCACCAGCATGCAGATCGGCTTTGTCGGGCTCGGCAGGATGGGCGCCAACATGGTGCACCGGCTCCGTCGCGACGGCGATCATGCCGTCGTCGCGTTCGATCCCAACCCCGATGCGCGGGCGAGCGTCGAAGCATTCGGGGCGACGACGACGGCGAGCCTCGACGACCTGGTCGCGCAGCTCGCCGCTCCGCGCGGCGTCTGGATCATGGTGCCGTCCGGCAAGGTGACCGACGACACGGTGGCGCGCCTGCAGTCCCTCCTCGTGCAGGGCGACACGATCATCGACGGTGGCAACAGCAACTATCACGACTCGATCGCGCGTGCCGCGAGCAGCGCCCAGCGCGGTATCGGTTACATCGACGCCGGCACGAGCGGCGGCGTGTGGGGGCTGAGCGTCGGGTACTGCCTGATGGCCGGAGGCGACCGCGATACCGTCGAGCACTGGCGCCCGATCTTCGAGACGCTCGCACCACCCGACGGGTTCCTGCACGTCGGCCCGCCGGGGGCGGGTCACTTCGTGAAGATGGTGCACAACGGCATCGAGTACGGGATGCTCCAGGCCTATGCCGAGGGCTTCGCGATCATGCAGGCAAAACCCGATTTCGGCCGGCTCGATCTGCACGCGATCGCGCATCTCTGGAACCAGGGCAGCGTGGTCCGCTCGTGGCTCCTCGAGCTTGCCGAGGCAGCGTTCGCGCGCGACCCGCAGCTCGACAACCTTCGCGGCTGGGTCGACGACTCGGGTGAGGGCAGGTGGACGATCGAGGATGCGATGCAGCTCTCGGTGCCGGCGCCGGTGCTCGCCCTCTCGCTGATGGCGCGGTACCAGTCGCGCCTGCCCGACGGATTCGGCAACAAGGTGATCGCCGCGCTGCGCAACGAGTTCGGCGGGCATCCCGTGAAGGCAGAGGCATCGACGGAGGCGCCGGCATCGCCCTGACCGCGGACAGCCCGCCGCTCGAGGTGCGCCACGGATCACGCACGCCGGCGCCGTGCTGTGTCGTCATCTTCGGGGCGAGTGGCGACCTCACCAAACGCAAGCTGCTGCCCGCGCTGTACGCGCTCGCGGCCGAGGGAAGCCTCCCGCCTGAGCTGGCCGTCATCGGTGCGGGACGCACCGAGATGACGGACGAGGAGTTCCGCGCGGACATGCGCCAGGGCCTCGAGGAGTTCAGCCGCATCCCGCTTCGCGCCGACGTGTGGGACCGGTTCGCCGCGGGTGTTCGCTACGTCACCTACGACATGGCTGCGGCAGACGGTCTCAATGTCCTTCGGAAGGCACTCGACACGGCCGACGCGGAGCGCGGAACCGCGGGCAACCGCCTCTTCTACTTCAGCACACCCCCGAGCGCGGTGGTGCCGCTTGCCGATCGGCTCAACGCGGCAGGCCTCACGGCGCAGCCATCCACCGGCTTCGTTCGGGTGATCGTCGAGAAGCCCTTCGGGCGCGATCTGCGCTCCGCGCGCGAGCTCAATGAGCGCCTGCACGCGGCGTTCGTCGAGGAGCAGATCTACCGCATCGACCACTATCTCGGCAAGGAGACCGTCCAGAACCTGCTGGTGTTCCGCTTTGCGAACGGCATCTTCGAGCCGCTCTGGAACCGCCAGTACATCGACCACGTGCAGATCACGGTCGCGGAGTCGATCGGAGTCGAGGGTCGCGGCAGTTACTACGAGCAGGCCGGCGCCCTTCGCGACATCGTCCAGAACCACATCATGCAGCTGGTCGCCATCGTCGGCATGGAGGCGCCCTCGAACTTCGACGCGGAGATGGTGCGCGACGAGAAGGTGAAGCTTCTCCGCGCGGTGCGCCCCATCCATCCGGACGACGCGCTGTCGCACTCGGTCCGCGGGCAGTATTCGGCGGGTCGCATCGACGGCGAGCCGGTGCCCGGCTACCGTGAGGAGAAGGGCGTCGCGCCCGACTCGCTTCGCGAGACGTTCGTCGCCGTCAAGGTCGACATCGACAACTGGCGGTGGGCGGGAACTCCGTTCTATCTGCGCACCGGAAAGCGCATGCCGAAGCGCGCGACCGAGATCGCGATCCAGTTCCGGCGCGTGCCCCACTCGCCGTTCTCCGGCAGTGTCGCGGTGGCTGCGGGCGCGATGCCCGAGGACGCGATCGATCCCAACCTCCTGGTGCTGCGGATCCAGCCCGACGAGGGAATCACGCTGCGTTTCGGCGCGAAGCTTCCCGGGCAGGCGCTCCTGATCGAGTCGGTGAACATGGAATTCATGTATGGCAGCGCGTTCCGCAAACAATCGCCGGACGCCTACGAGCGGCTGCTCCTCGATTGCATGCTCGGTGACCCGACGCTGTTCGCTCGCGAGGACGAGGTCGAGGAGGCGTGGCGGTTCTGCACGGCGATTCTCGACGGATGGCGCGCACACCCTCCCGACCGGGTCAACTGCCCGAACTACGAGGCCGGCACGTGGGGCCCGCAGGAGTCCCACGACTTCATGGCGCGTGATGGGCGTGCCTGGCATCGTCCGTGAGTGAGGCCCATCGCGCCGCGACCGAGGATCTCCCCGGAAGCAGCGTGGTGTGCCAGGACTCTCAGGCGGTGGCGGCAGAGGCGGCGGCGTGGGTCGCGGCGGCCTCGCGACATGCGATCGCCGATCACGGAAGCTGCTCGATCGCCCTCGCCGGCGGCAGCACACCTCGACTGCTGTACGAACTGCTCGCCGGGCCGGGCTGGCGCGACCGTGTCGACTGGTCCGCGTGGCACGTGTACTTCGGCGACGAACGCGCCTCCCCGCCCGACGACCAGAGCAGCAATTACCACCTCGCCGCGACGACGCTGCTCAGCCGCGTGCCCATCGAGGCGATCCGCGTCCACCGCATGCCCGCCGATCGCGCCGACCTTGATGCGGCCGCCGCCGAGTACTCGGCGCTCCTCGGCGCGAACCTGCCGGCCGGGCCCGGCGGCGCCCCGCGCCTCGACGTCGTGCTGCTGGGTCTCGGGGAGAATGGGCATACGGCGTCGCTCTTCCCGGGCACGCCCGCACTCGAGGTCACCGATCGATGGGCGACGCGCGGGCTCGCCGATTACGAGCCGTTCGACAGGATGACGCTCACGTTTCCCGCGATCAACGCGGCGGTGGCGGTGGGGTTCCTGGTCACCGGCGCGGCAAAACGGGCGCCGCTCGCGGCAACGGCTCGCCGTGAGACCCCGGCGTCACGGGTCCGCCCCGCGGACGGCTCGCTCACCTGGTTTCTCGACGCGGCCGCCGCGGAGTGATCCCTGCGGCGATCGAGGAGCACCGGCCCTCGTCTGGCAGAATCGGCTGATGCCGCGATCCACATGGACGCCGTGCCGGGACGCCATCCGGATCGCACCGAGCCTGCTCGCCGCGGACTTCGGGCACATCGCGGAGGCGGCGGCGGCGCTCGAGCACAGCGGCGCCGAGCGCATCCACGTTGATGTCATGGACGGCGTATTCGTCCCCAATTTCACGTTCGGCACCGATACCGTGCGCGTGCTCCGGCGCGCGACATCACTCCCCCTGGAGCTGCACCTGATGATCATCGATCCCGACAAGCACCTCAGCACCTTCGCGAGCGCCGGCGCGGACGCGATCACGGTGCACTACGAGGCCTGCCCGCAACTGCACCGGACGCTGACAGCGATACGTGCCCTCGACTGCCGCTCGGGTGCGGCGATCAATCCGAGCACGCCCGCGCTGATGCTCGACGACGTTCTCGAGGCGTGCGATCTCGCGCTCGTCATGACGATCGATCCCGGATTCGGGGGGCAGACACTGATCCCGCACACCCTGCACAAGGTCGAGCAGCTGCGTCGCGAGATCGAGCGGCAGGGCCTGCCGACCGAGGTCGAGGTCGACGGCGGGGTCGACGCGAGCAACGCGAAGGCGTGCGTCGACGCCGGCGCCGACGTGCTGGTCGCCGGCACCGCGGTCTTCAAGCACGAGGGCGGTCCTGAAGCGGGCGTTGCGGCGCTGCGTCGTGCGCTGTCGCACACCGGCGTGACCGGATGAGCGAGGTCGCGACCGCACCGCTCACCGACGGGAGCCCGGACATCGACCGCGCCGCGGCCGATCTCGCAGCGCGCCTGCCGGCGCCACTCGAGCCGGTGGCCCGGCTGGCGTACAACTACCTCTGGTCATGGCGGCCCGGCGGCGCCGATGTCTTCCGGATGATCGATCCCGATCGCTGGGAGCGCAGCTTCCACAACCCCGTCCGCCTGCTCTACGAGACGTCCTCGGCGACCCTCGAGCGCGCGGCCGGCGACGCGATGGTGCTCGACCGCACCGCGTCCCTCATCGAGATGCTGGGTCACGAGCTGAGCCTGCCGTCGATGCCCGGCAGGGCGACTCCGGTGCGGCCGGTCGCGTTCCTCTGCGCCGAGTTCGCCGTGCACCGGTCGCTCCCGATCTACGCGGGCGGCCTTGGCGTGCTCGCGGGGGACATCCTCAAGCAGGCGTCGGACATGGCGCTGCCGATGGTCGGCGTCGGGCTGCTCTACCGCCAGGGGTACTTCCAGCAGCGCATGGACCAGTCCGGGTACCAGCACGAGTACTGGCTCCAGGTCGACCCCGAGCGTGTTCCTGCCGCTCTTGTCTACAACGGCGATGCGCCGCTCACGATCACGGTCCCCCTGCGCGGGCGCGATGTGGTCGTGCAGGTGTGGCGACTCGACATCGGTCGCACCCCCCTGTACCTCCTCGATGCGCAGCGCCCCGAGAACTCGGCGATCGACCAGTGGATCACGAGCCGCCTGTACGTGGCGGATCGTGCCACGCGGCTCGCGCAATATGCGCTGCTCGGTATCGGATCGATGCGCATCCTCGATGCGATGGGGCTCGACCCGTGCGTGGTGCACCTGAACGAGGGCCACGCCGCGCTCGCGCCACTCGAGATGGCACGCCGTGAGATGGCGCTCGGGCGCTCGCGTCACGAGGCCTTCGCCGCGGCGCGCGAGCGCACCGTCTTCACCACGCACACGCCGGTGGCCGCGGGCAACGAGGGATACGACGTCAGCGAGATCGTCGAGGTGCTCGGCGACTACCCAGCGCAGGTCGGGCTCGATCTCGACGGCTTCCTGCAGATGGGAAGGACTCGACCCGACAATCCCCACGAGCAGTTCGTGATGACGCCGCTCGGGATCAAGATGAGCCGCGCGCGCAACGGCGTCAGCCGCCGGCACGGTGAGGTCGCGCGGCAGATGTGGCAGGCACTCTTTCCGGAGCGACCCGCAGACACCGTCCCGATCGGTCACGTCACCAACGGTGTCCACGTGCCGACATGGATGGCGCCACGCATGCGCGCCCTGCTGGACCGCCACCTCGGCGCAGGCTGGGAACGGCGCGCCGCGGATCCCGAGACCTGGCGCGGCGTCGACGACATCCCGGACGAGGAGCTGTGGGAGGTGCGCAACGCGATGCGTGCGGAGTTCGTGGAGATGGTCCGCGCGCGCAGCGTGGCCAGCCGTCTCGCCCGCGACGAGCCCCGCTGGTATGTCGAGGCGGCCGAGACCGGCTTCGATGAGCACGCGCTGACCTTCGGGTTTGCGCGCCGCCTCGCCGGGTACAAGCGCATCCACCTGCTCACCATGGACTCGCAGCGTGCCCTCAACCTGCTCGAGAACAAGGAGCGGCCGGTGCAGATCGTCCTCGCCGGCAAGGCGCATCCCCACGATGAGGAGGGGAAGCACGCCGCGCAGGGCCTGTTCGATTTCAAGCGATCGCCGGCCGGAGCGAGCCACTTCTCCTTCCTCGACAACTACAGCCTCTCGATGGCCAAGCGGATGGTGGGCGGATGCGATGTGTGGATCAACGTCCCGAGGCCGCCGCTCGAGGCAAGCGGCACGAGTGGCATGAAGGCGGCGCTCAACGGTGGCCTCAACGTGTCGGTGCTCGACGGCTGGTGGGCGGAGGCATTCGACGGGACCAACGGCTGGGCCATCCCGGGGGACATCCTCTTCGACCATGCGATGCAGGACTCGCGGGACTCGTCCACGCTGTTCGACATCATCGAGAACGAGGTGATGCCGCTCTTCTATCAGCGTGACGAGCACGGGATCCCGCGTGGGTGGGTCGAGCGCATCCGCGCGTCGATCCGCACCAACGGTCCGCGATACTCCGCCGCGCGGATGATGGACGACTACGCCTCCGAGGCCTACAACCTCACTCCCGCGCGCTGATCGCGCGTCAGTGTGGCGTCGGTGATGGGCTCGGCGTCGGGGTCGGGCTCGGCGGCGGCGTGACGATGGTGATCGGCATGGTGTTCGGCGGGGCGGTCGGTGTCGGAGTGCGTGACGGCCGCGGGGTCGGAGTGCTCGTGGCCGTGCCCGCGGTGTCCCCGGACGTCGGCGCACCGACCGGGTTTGTCGGGATGGCGGTCGGCGTGAACACCGGCGCCGGCGGTGCGGACGGAGACAGTTGCTCCCCCGAGCCCCCGAGCGCGTTGACCGCCAGGATGATCGCGACCGCCAGCGCCAGGAACGCCGCCGCCGCCACCGTCCACACCTTCCACCCGACCCCGCCGCGACGCGGCTCTTCCCGCGAGAACGTGGCAATCCCCGGAAGCGGGCCGTCGTACTCGTCCTCGTCGTCGATGATCTGTTCGACGGGCTGAGCCGCGGGGGCCGGATCCGACAGGCGTTCCACCACCTGTGCGGCGAGCCAGGCGCGGCCGCGGTCCCGCCACGCCGAGCCGAGGAACGCGGTCCCGGCGATCTCCACGTCACGCCGGAAGAGCGCCGCGCTGGCCGGCCGGTCGCGCGGGTCTTTGGCCAGCCCGCTGATCACGAGCGCTCTCGCGATCATCGGCACCGCCTCGCTCGGCAGCACTCCCTGCGTGTGCTGCAGGCCGAGCCCGGTGAGGTCGGTGCCCAGGTACGGCGGCTGGGCGGTCAGCGACTCGACCAGGACCCCGGTGGCCGCATAGAGGTCGGTCGAGATCGTGTGCGGCCGGCCCGCCCACAGCTCCGGCGCCATGTACTGCGGGGTGCCGGCACGCCAGCCGTGATGGAGCGGCGGCGCCGGGATGGCGGCGTCACGAAGGATGCCCGTGCCGCCGACGTCGACCAGGATCGCCTCCGGGTGCACGTCGCGATGCTCGACGCCCGCCGTGTGGAGCGCCTCGAGACCGGAGAGGGTGTCGTCGAACAGCACGAGCGCCGCCGCGGGATCCAGACGACCCAGCACGCCGATGATGTGACGGAGGGTGACCGCATCGACCCATTCGCAGACGACGGCGGAATGGCGATCGTCGAAGGCGATGACGGCGAGGAGGTGCTGATGACGCAGCGCAGCCAGCGCGCCCATGTCCCGGCGAACCTGACGGTGCAGCGCGGCATCGGAGGTCAGCGCCGGGCTGAGCATGCGAATGGTCACGCGCGAGCCGGTCGCGTCGTCGTGCGCGGCGACCAGCGCCCCCGCCCGGTCGACGCTGATGCCACGATCCAGGGTGTAGCCGGGGACGTACGTGCGCTGTCCGGCGAAGTCCCGGCCTCCAGCCTGCTCCATTCGCCGCTCAGTATGCCGTCGCCAAGCGACGATGCACCGTCGTCACGCAACAGGGACGCCTGCCGCCGCGCACTAGAATGGCCGGACAGTGGAGTACGTCGAGAGCATCCTCGACCTGGTCGGCAACACCCCGATGGTCCGGCTGAGCAGGGTCACCGAGGGGCTCCGGCCGGTGATCCTCGCGAAGCTCGAGCAACTGAACCCAGGGGGCAGCGTCAAGGACCGGATCGGTCTGGCCATGCTCGAGGACGCGGAGCGTCGGGGCCTGCTCCGTCCCGGGGGCACCATCGTCGAGCCGACCTCTGGGAACACCGGCCACGGCCTCGCCATGGCGGCCGCGATCAAGGGCTACAAGATGATCTTCGTCATGCCCGACAAGATGTCGGCGGAGAAGATCAGCCTCCTGCGCGCGTACGGCGCCGAGGTCGTGATCTGCCCGACCAACGTCGAGCGCGAATCACCCCAGTCGTACTACTCGGTGGCGGACAGGCTGACCCGCGAGGTGCCGGGCGCATTCCAGCCGAACCAGTACTTCAACCCACGCAACCCTGAGGCGCACTACCGCACGACCGGGCCGGAGATCTGGCGTCAGACCGAGGGCCGGATCACGGCATTCGTGTGCGGGGTGGGCACCGGCGGCACGATCAGCGGGGTCGGGAAATATCTCAAGGAGCAGAACCCGTCCATCCGGGTCATCGGCGCCGACCCGGAGGGCTCGATCTACAGCGGTCCCATCGCGCCGTACAAGGTGGAGGGGGTCGGCGAGGACTTCTGGCCGGGAACCTTCGCTCGCGAGGTCGTCGACGAGTTCATCCAGGTCACCGACCGCGAGTCGTTCGTGGCCGCCCGCAAGCTGGCTCGCGAGGAGGGGATCCTCGTCGGCGGCTCGGCAGGGCTGGCCCTTCATGCGGCCATCCAGGTGGCGGTGGTCTCGCGCTCGGATGACGTCATCGTGGTGCTCCTGCCGGACACGGGCCGCAACTACCTCAGCAAATTCTTCTCCGACGAGTGGATGCGCCAGAACGGCTACCTGCAGCGGCTCGTTCCGGCGCGGGTCCGCGAAGTCATCGCGGCCCACACGGATCGCGTGCCTGAACTGGTGAGCGTCGGCGCTGGCAAGTCGGTCGGCGAGGCGATCGACCTCATGCAGCAGTACGGGATCTCGCAGCTGCTGGTGACCGAGAACGGCTCGACGGTGGCCACCGACGTCGTCGGCAGCATCCAGGAGCGCACGCTCCTCGACCGCATCTATCGCGACCCCGCGGTGGTCACCACCACGGTGTCGACGGCCATGGATCCGCCGTTCGCGCGGGTCGCGGCGGGCGCGCCGATCGAGGAGGCGTTCGAGGCGCTGCTCGGCGGCGAGCCGGCGCTCATGATCGTCGAGGGTGACGAGCCGGTCGGCGTGATCACCCGCAGCGATCTCCTCGAGTTCGTCGCACACCGCGGACGCGGTTGACCTCGCTGCCGCCGAAGCCGCGCGGGCTCGCCACGCGGGCAGTCCACGTGGGGCAGGGGCCCGACCCGTCGACCGGCGCGGTGGTGCAGCCCATCCACCTGGCGACGACGTTCGCGCAGGAGTCGCCCGGCCGGCATCGTGGCTACGAGTACACGCGCTCCGGCAACCCGACGCGGTCGAACCTCGAGGAGTGTCTTGCCTCCCTCGAGGGCGCGGACCACTGCATGGCGTTCGCGTCGGGGCTCGCGGCAACGTCCACGCTGCTGCTCCTCTTCGACCCGGGCGACCACGTGGTGTTCACGGAGGACGTGTACGGCGGGACGTTCCGGCTGTTCGACAAGGTCTTCCAGCGCTACGGGCTCACCTTCACGTCGGTGGATCCGACCGACCCCGATGCGATCGCCGCCGCGATGACGGAACGGACCCGCCTCGTGTGGCTCGAATCCCCAACCAATCCCCTGCTGCGCGTCGTCGACCTCGCGGCGGTCAGCGAGATCGTCCACGGCGGCGGCGCGCTGATGGCCGTCGACAGCACGTTCGCGAGCCCGGTGCTGCAGCGTCCGCTCGAGCTGGGCGCGGACATCGTGATGCACAGCTCGACCAAGTTCCTCGGTGGACACAGCGACGTCCTCGGCGGTGCGCTGCTCACGTCGGACGGCGGCCTCGCGGAACGCCTGCGGTTTCATCAGAACGCGGTGGGCGGCGTGCCGTCACCGTTCGACTGCTGGCTGCTGCTGCGCGGGCTGAAGACGCTGCAGCTGCGCGTGCACCGGCAATGTGACAACGCGCTCGCGATCGCCCGCTGGCTCGACGGCAACGACGCCGTGGTCCGCGTGCACTACCCCGGTCTCGAGCGGCACCCCGGGCATGCGCTCGCCAGACGTCAGATGGGCGGCCGCTTCGGCGGCGTGGTCTCCTTCGAGGTCGCGTCACGCGATGCGGCGCGGAGGTTCCTCGAACGCGTGCAGGTCTTCACGCTGGCGGAATCCCTCGGCGCGGTCGAATCCCTCGCCGAGAGCCCGGCGCTGATGACCCACGCGTCGATCCCCGTGGAGATGCGCGGGCGGGTCGGTGTCAGCGATGGGCTGATACGCCTGTCTGCCGGCGTTGAGGACGTCGACGACCTGCTGGCCGACCTCGAGCAGGCGCTGGCGTAGTGTCGCGCGGCGGGGCGCCGAGCTTCCACTGCCCCGTGGTGAGCAGCAGGGTTCCGTCGATCTCCGGGAGCGCGGGCGCTCCGAGGCGGCGCAATTTGCGCCACTGCTCGCCGTCCTCCTCGCTGAGGAAGGTGATCGCCTTGCCCTCGGCGCCGTTGCGCGCGGTCCGGCCGACGCGGTGGGTGAGCCACTGCGGCGTCTCGGGGAGCTCGAAGTTGATCACCAGCCCGACGTTGATGACGTCGATGCCGCGGGCGGCCACGTTGGTGGCCACGAGGACCTCGGTGTGGTTCGCCCGGAACGAATCGAGCGCGCGGTCGCGCGCGTTCTGCGACAGGTTCCCCTGCAACTCTCCCGCGCGGTGTCCCATCCGCTGCAGGTCACGGACGAGCTTCTTCGCCCCGTGCTTGGTCCGATGGAAAACGATCGTCTGGTTCAGTTCGGTGGTGCGCTGATGGCGGAGCAGCCGCGAGAGCGCATCGATCTTCTGCGCTTTGGCGACGTTCATGACACCGTGCTCGAGCGACGGCACCTGCTCATTGACCACGCGCACGCGGGCCGGGGCACGCAGGTGCTTGGTGATCATGCGCTGCACCCACTCGGGCATCGTCGCCGACGCCAGGACCGTCTGCCGGCGCGAAGGGCTCTCGAACGCGGGGCAGAGCGCGATGATCTTCTCGACATCACGGGCGAAGCCCTGGTCGAACATCTCGTCGGCCTCGTCGAGCACCAGGTACTCGATGTCGCGCAGGCGGGCGATGCCGTTGGCGGCGAGGTCGAGGATCCGGCCCGGGCAGCCGACGATCACGTCGGG
>Ga0209415_10013066_pt1 | contig 13757 bp, 14 predicted proteins | sample PeaSoiSIISIP2007_FD_187696 | JGI IMG/M metagenome (GOLD analysis project Ga0209415, IMG submission 187696) | Peat soil microbial communities from Weissenstadt, Germany - SII-SIP-2007 (SPAdes) (version 2) | ecosystem: Environmental > Terrestrial > Soil > Wetlands > Peat | place: Germany... | reverse complement strand
GTAGCTCAGCCAGGTTAGAGTGCACGGTTCGGGACCGTGAGGTCGCGAGTTCGAATCTCGCCTTCCCGACGTTCGGCCGCCTGGCGAGTTCAGACTCGGGCTCCCAGGGCGCCCACTACCCCAACCGGTACCCCAACCGCGTTGAATGGCTCACTCGCCGGGGAACCAGTAGCAGCCTCGGCTGAGCGGATGGGAGGCTGTCAATCACCCGCTACGACCCGCCGACGGATCGGACGGGGCTCGGCCGGCCCTAAGCCTCGCCACGGCTGGCGCGTATGGCGCTTTTTCGGCGCCGTGGGTGGGACAATGCGGTGTTGTGCGCGCTTACGTGTACGTCGATGCGAAGCTCCGTCTACTCCCTCGGCTTGCCTGCGACCCGACGCCCCGACCCCTTCCGGGGCGGCCGGGGGGATCCGGCTCTCCACTCGGCGGTCTGCGGCTGTGGACAGGCCGCTCGCACCGTCCGGCGTGGTCGCTGGGACTCGGGCGATACGGGATGCCGCCCCGCTGCGTTAGGCTTTCAAACTCACCCGTCGGCCACGGAGAGCGGCGCCGCGGGGAGGCTCAGGGAGATACCAGATGCTCGGTCTCGCGATCTTCGGTGACTGGTTCGGGCTGAAGCACATCATCGCCTACGTCGTCATCCTGATCATCATCGTCGGGATCGTCTGGTTCGTAGCGCGAGGACGCGCCCGCACCTGAGCCCGCTCTCGCGTACCGCTTGGAGGGGACTGAGAACGGCATCGTCCACGTGGTCTGGGAGCCACAATCGGGTCGCGATCGCGACGCAGGCCGCGTCACCGGCGTGGTGACCCGAGCGCGCGATGCTTCTCGGCCTTCACCGCCGATCCCATCGGCGCTGCGCCAACCCTCACCCTCCACCGCGAGCGGCTGACACCGTGGGGTCCGCGCACGGTCGAACCTCGACCTCGAGGTCCTCGCCACCCATGCCCAGGTGGCCCGCGCCATGCACAGGTGCTCGCGGCTCACTGTGACGCGGTGTCATATCGACAGGCCGGCTCCATCGACAGCGAGGGTGCCACCCCCTGTTGACCATCACAGTGATCCCTTGCCCGTTTACATTCACAATTGCGTCCTGTGTGAGTTGGGAGACGCCGCGGCGCCTCGGCGCGAGAGGTGCGGTTGGCGAGTCGACTGAGTATTGACGGGACATCGATCCGGGCGTAACGTGCGAATTCGCGCGCTCATGAAGGTGCGACGGACTACGTCCGGTTGACGTGAGGAGAGCCCCATGTTCCTTTCTAGAAAGGCAGGCATACTTGGCGGTGCGGCGGCTGTGAGCTTGGTGCTCGTGACCGCCGGTGTGACGATTGCGGCGGTGGCATCGATCCCCGACAGCAGCGGGCTGGTCCACGGCTGCTACAAGACCACCGCCGCCAAGAACGGGACTCACGCGCTGTACGTGATCAATGCCGCAACGACCTCGGCGTGTCCGTCCGGCTACACGAGCCTGAACTGGAATGTGGATGGCCCGAATGGATACAGCATCCAGGCGTCCGACGTCCACCTCAATGACACCTACACCGAGCTGACAAGCCTCACCCTGCCGGCGGGCAGCTACGTGCTCAACGCCAACGCATGGTTGGAGAACACGAGCCCCAGCAACACCTCGTCAGTGGGAGACTGTGAGCTGGTGTTCGGATCGGCCACCGACGAGGTCGAGGCGGGATTGCTCGGGCCATCGAGCACCCCGCTCAACTACCAGACACTGGCCATGACCGTCGCCGCAACCGTGACCAGCTCCTCCACCGCGACGCTGTCGTGTGAAGCGGTCGGGGGCAGCGGCGAGACCTACGCTGAGAACGCGAGCATGACGGGTGTCCAGGTGGGAAGCCTGAACCCGTAGACCCTGGCGACGGCAGGAGCCGGGGGGAGGCGGTTCACCGCCGCCTTCTCCCGGGCTCCATCAGAGCGGCCTGCGGGATCGGGTGCCAACCTATGACATCCGCGTCACCCAGCCGGAGGCATCAGCCTTCGTCATCGGGCGTCTGGTCGGCCGCCTGGCGACGGAACTGGGTCTGGTAGAGCTCCGCATAGAGACCGCCCTGCTCCAGGAGGTCATCGTGGGTCCCGCGTTCGACGATGCGGCCCCCGTCGACGACCAGGATCAGATCCGCGTCACGGACCGTGGAGAGCCGGTGTGCGATCACGAGCGACGTCCGACCGGCGAGCGCGGTCTTCAGCGCCGCCTGCACCGCCGCCTCCGACTCCGAGTCCAGATGGGCGGTGGCTTCGTCGAGGACCACCACATCGGGAGCCTTGAGGAGCAGCCGGGCGATGGCCATGCGCTGCTTCTCGCCCCCCGACAGCCGGTAGCCGCGGTCGCCCACGAGGGTATCCAGGCCCAGGGGCAGGCTCTCCACGAGGGAGAGGATCTGCGCACCGGCGAGCGCCTGGAAGAGCTCCGCCTCCGTTGCGTCTGGCTTGGCGTAGCTGAGGTTGGCGCGGATGGTGTCGTGGAACATGTGCGCGTCCTGGGTCACCAGGCCGATGCCGGCGTGGAGGGAGTCGAGGGTGACGCCCCGCACGTCCAGCCCGTTGATGCGCACGGCGCCGCCGAGCACGTCGTACAGCCGGGCGACCAGGTGGGTGATGGTCGTCTTGCCAGCGCCCGAGGGTCCGACGAGGGCGACCAGCTGGCCGGGCGCGGCGCGGAACGTGACGTCGGAGAGCACCGGCGTGGAGGGAAGCTCCTCGAGCACGGCAACGGACTCCAGCGAGGCGAGCGAGACGTCCTTGGCGTCCGGATAGGCGAAGTCCACGTGGTCGAAGTCGATCGTCGCCGGGCCACGTGCCAGCGTGACCGCATCCGGTCGTTCCGTGATCATCGAGGGGAGGTCGAGCACCTCGAACACCCGGTCGAAGGAGACCAGAGCGGTCATCACATCGACGTTGGCGTTGGAGAGCTGGGTGAGTGGGCCGTAGAGACGGTTCAGGTAAGCCGTCATGGCGACGAGGGTACCGACCTGGAGAGTGTGATTGAGGGTGAGCAGCCCTCCCCATCCATACACGAGAGCCGTGGCGAGCGCGGCGGTGACGGTGAGCGCCACGAAGAACATGCGGGCGTAGATGGCCTGGACGACGGCGATGTCCCGGACCCGTCCCGCTCGCGCCGAGAAGATCGCGTCCTCCTCGCCGGGCCGGCCGAAGAGCTTCACAAGGAGCGCTCCGCTGACGTTGAAGCGCTCGGCCATGGTGGTGTTCATCTCGGCGGCCAGCACGTAGCCCTCCCTGGTGATGGCCCCGAGACGGCGCCCCATGAAGCGCGCCGGGATCGCGAAGAGCGGCAGAATGGCGAGGGCGACCAGGGTGATCTGCCAGGAGAGCAGGAACATGGTGGTCAGCACCATGAGGACGCTGAGCACGTTTCCGACCACCGAGGAGAGGATGTCCGAGGTCGCCTGCTGGGCGCCCAGCACGTCGTTGTTCAGGCGTGAGATGAGCGCCCCGGTTTGCGTCCGGGTGAAGAAGGCGAGCGGCATCCGCTGGACGTGCGAATAGACCTTGGTGCGCAGCTCGTAGATCAGCCCCTGGGCGATGCGCGCCGAGCAGAGCTGCTCGCTGACCGACAGCCCGGCGTCGACAATGGCCAGCCCGGCGATGACCAGGGCGAGGGTGACGATCAGGCGCGCGTCGTTGCCCAGGATGCCGTTGTCGATGATCGCCCGGTAGATGAGCGGGTTGGCCACGCCGATCGAGGAGTCGACGACGGTCAGCGCGAAGAAGAGGCCAAGCGCCCACCGGTACGGGGCGAGGCATCGCAGGATCCTGCGCACGGTCCCCTTGGGCACCTTGCTGCCGACAACCGAGGGGTCCCTGATCAGGGAGCGCATGGGGCCACCGCGCCCCATCCCCCCGCCCATCCCTCCACCCAGACCACCGCCGGGACGCATCATCGGTGTGAGCCCTCCTTCCGGATGTGCCGCCGCCACACGCCGAGGTCGGCCTCGCGGCCGAGCCCCCCGCGTGGACGGCCTCAAGCCTAGCGCTGGGCGGCGGAGAGGGGAGCGGACAGGGGTGAGACCGCGAATGGCCGGCCCTGGGGGCGCTGAAGGCCAACACCGTGTCCACCCATCAGTGGCTCTCGCCACGGTCAAGACGTCCGATCTGTTGGGCAGACCGGGGTGCGTCTGCCGATGCATCGAATCCGCGGACTATCAGCCACACCGCCAGGACGATCTCATTCACGCCGATGGGAATGTTCAAGAGGACCTGGACTGTCGAGAGGGTGGTGATGACGCGGAACACGACGAACAGGCCCGCGACCGCGCCCAGGATCACTCCCACCACACCCCAGCCCGACAGCCAGCGGGGGATGATTCCTGATCGAAGGAAGACACAGTAGTACAGGAAGGCGCCCAGGTAGAAAGCGAGGATGCCGACGAGGTTGGTCTCGTCGCGAACCGCGAGCAGCTGGGAGCCCAGGGTCTGGAAGTACGACGAAGCCGGCGCCCCAGCTTTGACGAAGTCCTGGCTCAGCGTCACCAGCAGCAGGACGCCGACCACGCCGCCGGCATAGAGCACGGCCTCCATGATCCGGAAGCCGACAGCTCCGAGGGCCAGACCCGGATTGTGGCGTCGCAGAATCGGATACAGCGAGATCGCGATTCCCGCGGAGGCAAACGCCCCGACCAGCAGGAACAGCGCTCCCGCGATGACCTGGTCCTGATTGGCGGAGACGTCGCCGAGGTAGGCCGACTTGCCCAGGATGGGGTTCAGAAGACTGGTGCTGATCAGGCTGGCGGCGGTCGCGGTGATGAACAGCACGCCTGCAACTCTTGCGGTCATCCTGCTCGACGTCATCGTCCTACCTCATCACGGTGCCGGACGCCGGGAGGCCCCGACTGGAAGGCGGCATGCTCCAGAGGTTGGGGCCATCCCGCCGGCCGCCTTCCACCGAACCTCCAGGTGGCCGGGGGGAACTCATCTCGCGGAACCCTACGCCTCGCGCGTGCCGCTTCGGGCGACCGCCGTGGCGCGCACTCGGCCGCCCGTGCCTCCCGCGCGTCCACTCCCGACACGCCGGCTTGCGGCGGCCGGCACCGTCATCGTTCTGTGCTGCGAACGCGACCGGAGCTTCGGTCATGCCTGCGGTCAGCTCCGGTTCGATAGACGGGCCGGCGAGCGGATGGCTGCGCGCCGGTCGTCTCAGATCATGGAGGCCACGTCGTGGCGCACGCCGTGGAGGGGCACCTGCGCGGGACCGCGCAGCGTCCGCGCCCGTTCGCCTGGCCGGAGGGCCCGGCCGCGTGGCCGGAGCGGGAGCCGCCGGAAGCCGGCCACCTCTGCCTCACCGGCTTGGGCTGGAGCCTGGCCCAATCGCTGCGCCGCTACGCCGCCTGGGCTCTTGAGCTGGCCTCCGCCGGTGCGCTGGCCACCGTGGTGCTGGCCCTGCTGGGCCCCGCAGGCGCCGGCTCGGAGGCGACGGCGGCAGCGCTCTGGGTGGGGATCGGCGCCGGGGCGCTCCTGATCCTGCGGGGGCGCGATCCCCTCCGCCAGGCGGAGAGCTGGGGCGACGCGGTCACCGGCCTACGGCGCCTCGCACGACGTCACCCGCTGGCCTGTGCCCTGGCCCTGCCCGTGCTGATCCTCGGGACCCTCGATGAGGCCTCGATCGGCACGCCCGCCGTCGTGCCGCAGCTCCTCCAGCTCCTGCCCGCCCTGGTGGCGATGAACCTGGCGGGGCTCGCCGCGGCCACCCTGTTGGTTCTCGGGGTGAACGGGAGCCTGGGGCTGGCCCCGCGGCTTGCCGGGCCGCGGGCTGGCGTCTCCGCGGCGCCCGCGGCGGTGGCGGCAGGGCGGCGGTCGGGGCTGCCGGATCCCCGGCACTGGCCAGCGCGGGGACGGGTGCTGATCGACGCGGCCACGGCCCCCCTCAGCTTCGTCCTCTGTGCGCCCGCCGCCGCCCTGCTGAGCTCGCGCAGCCCGGCACCGCCCTCTCTCCTCGCGGCTGCCGCCGGGGTGGTCGGCCTCGGCGCGCTGGTCGCCACCGTCGGTCACCGGCATGGGCACGTCCCCCAACCGCGGACCTGGGAGGTCGCGCTGGCCGCGGGCGTCATCGCGGGTGCCGCTACCGGGGCTGGGCTGGGGCCGGTCCTGACCGGCGGGCTGATCGGCGCCGCCGTCGGGAGCGGCATGGAGGTCGCCCTCAGGGTGGCCCGTTCCGAGGCGGTGCTCTGGCGCAACCGCCACCAGCTCCCCCTCCCCGCCGGCGAGGTCCTCTACCGGCTGGACGGCAGGGAGATGGAGATCACCCTGGAGGCGGCCGAGCGACTCGCGAGCGGGAGGAACCTCCGGCGCTCGGAGGAGGCGTACCTCACCGACGACGGGTGGCGGGTCACCCAGCTCAGCGCCTCATGCTGGGAGGGGACCAAGGGGCGGGCTCAGCTGCTGGGCCGGCGCCGCTCCGATCTCCTGGGCGTCATCCGCATCCTTCACCCTCAGGCGCCCGGCGGTCCCGCGGCCTGAGCCAGCTGCGGCGACCCCGGGGCGATCCAGTCCCCCGAGCGGGGACCGAGACGGCCCTCTGCCCGAGTACTGAGGGTGCTGCCACAGCCCTCCCGGCTAGGGTAGGCTGGCGCCCCATAGCGTCCGGCGCGCGCCGCGATGCTAAAGCCGCCCACCCGGGGAGATCGTCAATGCTCGGATTCGCCGTCTTCGGGACCAAAGAGATCATCGTCTACATCGTCGTCGTGGTCATCATCGTGGTGGGGGTGATCTGGTTCGTCTCCCGGGGCCGCGCCAAGACCTGACACCTCCGGGCGCCGAGCCGACCGATCGGGGGAGCGGCCCCGGCTGATCGGCGCGTGGCACTCTATGGGAGTGGACACCGCGGCCGGGTCGAGCATCGAGACTGTGCTGGTGCTCGGCGGCGGTGGCGGCCGGGGAGCTGCCCAGCTGGGCATCCTCCGTGCCCTGTCCGAAAGAGGGATCGAGCCGGACGCCTGCGTCGGCACGAGCGTGGGCGCCCTCAACGCGGCGGTGGTGACCAGCCGGCCCTTGCCGGAGGCGCTGGACCTGCTCGAAAGGATCTGGGCAAGCCCCCAGACCCGGGCCGTCTTCCGTGCCCACCCGGTGCGGATGCTGCTGAACCGGGTGCGCCGTCAGCCCTGGCTTCGAGGTGACGACGCGATCGGCGACCTGGTCGACTTCGCCATCGGCCTGACCGAGAAGAGCACCTTCGAGGAGCTGCGCCGTCCCCTCGAGATCATCGTCACCGACCTGCTGACCGGAGAGCCGGTGGTGATCTCCCGCGGTCCGCTGCGCGACCCGCTGCGCGCCTCGTGCGCCGTCCCCTTCGTCTTCCGCCCCGTCCAGCTCGGCGACCGTGCCTATGTGGACGGTGGCGTCACCGACAACTGCAGCCTCGCCACCGCGGCGCGCATGCATCCCGCCCAGATCATCGCCGTGGACCTCACCGCCGAGCCGGCGATGCCGGCGCTGCGCCGCCTGTCGGAGGTTTTCGAGCGGGTCACCGCGGTGGCGCTCCACGCCCGCCTGCTGGCCGACTTCGAGCGCTTCAGCAAGCACCTGCCGGTGACCCTGATCTGTCCCCGGATCCCCAACCCGCTGCGGGTGGCCGAATTCTCGAAGGTGCGCGAGGCCGCCCGCGCTGCCATGGAGACGCTCCTCCAGACCATCGGCCGGGCCGACGGGAGGCTGGCGCCCGGCCTCTTCTACCTCCCGATCTCCATGGAGGCGAGCCCCGCCGGCTGACGGCCGCGCGGACGGGTTCCCGCCCAGCGCTCACGGGCGGGTGGGGACGCCATCCGGAGGGGCCTGCGCGAACCGGTGTTCGGCCCTCTGCTAGGATGCAGGGGATGCCCGCAGCCCACGGCACCTTCGACATCGACCGCTTCGACACCGCCAAGCCGCACGACGAGCGCGACGGGGTGGCACTGACGCGTGCCCACATCACCAAGACCTTCCACGGCGACCTGGCCGGCACCAGCGATACCGACATCATCATGGTGCACACTCAGATTCCGGCGGCCTACGCGGGCATCGAGCGATTCGAGGGCGCGGTGCACGGCCGCAGCGGCGGCTTGGTGCTTCAGCACAACGCCGGCAGCCAGGCCGGTGTCCCCTGGATGACCTGGAAGATCGTCGAGACGAGCGGGACCGGTGAGCTGGCGGGGATCCGCGGCGAGGGCCAGATCGTCGTGGGCCCCGACGGCGCGCACGCGTACACGCTGGACTACGAGATCTAAACTGCCTGCCAAGCCCCCGTAGCTCAGTGGATAGAGCAGAGGTTTCCTAAACCTTGTGCGCTGGTTCGATTCCGGCCGGGGGTACCTGCTGCGCCCGCGGAGCCACCTCTGTCTCGGAGCACTGGCTGCCGCCGGGATCGCCGAGGCCCTCGACTACACGCCCACCCCGCCGGTCCACCCCGGCTGACCCACCGGCACCGGCGCGCATTGTCCTGGCTCCCGTGCACAATCCCCCCGCATGAGTGTCGAGGTCAGGCCTGCCGTCGCCGGCGACGTCCCCGCCCTGCTCGACCTCTACGCGCAACTCGCCGAGGGGTTCGGCGACGGCCCCGAGCTGAGCGTGGCCCAGGGGGAGGCGATCTTCCGCGAGATCGCCGCGCAGCCTGACCGCACCCTGCTCACCGCGACGGTGGACGGCGCCGTGGCGGGGACCGTCGACCTGATCGTGGTCAGGCCGAGCCTGACCCACCACGGTCGCCCCTGGGCGGCCGTGGAGAACGTCGTGGTCGGCCGGCGCTTCCGCCGCCTGGGGGTGGGCCGGGCGCTCATGGAGGAGGCGGCCCGGCGGGCCCGGGAGGCGGGGTGCCACCGGCTCCAGCTGCTCTCCGGGGTGCAGCGCTCCGAGGCCCACGCCTTCTACGAGGCGATCGGAATGGAGGCCAGCGCCCGCGGATTCCGTCTCTACTTCGACTGATCGCGGGTTGATGCCCCCTCGGTGGACGATTACCTGCGAGAATCTTCAGCCTCCCCCCTCGACTCGGAGAGCGAAATCGGGCCGCTCCACTGGAGGTCCCCGGGCCATGGCCACTGACGAGAAGCAGCGCATCCTGGACTGGTGCAACACAGAAAGCGACGTTCGGTGTGTGGGAGAGGACAACACCCCGGGCAACGACTTCAGCCTCGTCCTCGAGAGCCGGGGCTCCGAGCTGACCGCCGCCCTCCCGAGCGGCGGTGACCGGGTCGTCCTGCGCAACGTCGTCGACCTGGGCCAGGCCGTCCAACCCGCCGGGGGCGGAGACCTCAGCGCCGACCTGGCCGACCTGGAGGAGCGGCGTCCCGGTCCGGTGACGGTCCGTCTCGACCCCGCCGGTGAGCAGGTTGTGATCGGCAACTGGGTCTTCCTCGACGGCCTGACCAAGCACAGCTTCCTGACCGGGGTCAGCGACGTGAGCCGCACCCGGAGCGCCGTGCTCCGCCTCACCGGCCTCCCGGCCGATGTGGCGGCCACCGAAACAGCCCCCTCTCCCGTTATGGCCGAGGCTGCGCCGGAGGAGACGGGGCCGGCGGAGGTCGCCCTGTCGGGCGCCTCGACCGAGGCGATGCCCGAGATGGCCGTGGTCTCCGAGCCGGCCCCGACCAGCGAGGAGGCGGCTCCTATTGCGGCAGGGTGGGCGTGGCCGCCCGCCGCCGCCAGCCCCGTCGAAGCCGCCGTGGACCAGGCCGCCGTGATGCCCGTCGCCGAGACGACCGCGGCGGAGATGCCGGTTGCCGAGATGCCCGCGACCGAGGAGCCGGTGCAGGAGCCCACCGCGGAGCCCGTCCTCGCCGTCGCGGAGGAGCAGCCGGTGGCACCCAGCCCGTGGGACGCGTTCCCGGGGACGACCGCCCCGGAGACCGTCGCGCCCGTCGGGGAGGAGCAGGTCGCGACACCCAGCCCGTGGGCGGCTCCGGAGGCCACCACTTTCGAGCCGCTGACGACCCCGGCCCCAGCCCAGGGCTACCAGCCAACGGCCCAGCCCGAGGAGTTCGCACCCACCCCGAGCCCGGTCGGGCCGGTGGGTCCATTCTCGAGCGGCGGCTCAGCACAGGACTACGTCCAGCCCTTCACGCCGGCGGCCGCGGCGGCACCCGTGCCGGCACCGGCGCCCGCGCAGCCGGTGTTCGCCCCCGGCCATCGGGTCCCGCCCCAGGGAATGCAGGCGTGGGCCGCGCCCGACCCCGCCGGTGCGGTGATCGCCACCCTCGGTGGCCACCTGCCGGTCCAGGTCACCGAGGTCCGGGGGGCCTGGGCTCACGTTCTCTGCTCCAACGGCTGGACCGGGTGGGTCGACGACCGCCTGCTCATCGCCGGGGCGTGATCGGGGCCTGGCCGGCGAGGGGTCCCACCGGGGAGGGTGTCCGCCCCCTCCCCGGCAGGCGTGTGCTCCGATTCGACGGGCGCTGACGAGTCCGTGGAGGTCAGGGCGGAGGTGCTCGGAAGCCTCTGGAGGATCGTCGCCGAGGTCGGCCAGCAGGTCGAGGAGGACGAGACGATCATGGTCATGGAGTCCATGAAGATGGAGATCCCGGTGACCAGCCCGATCTCGGGGACCGTGACTGCGATCCTGGCCCGCAAGGGCGAGGTGGTCAGGGAGGGACAGACGGTCGCCATCGTGGAGTAACCGGAGACGGGCCCGGCGGCGGACCACCTGCCCAGAATGGCGGAGTGGAGATCGCGCAGCCCGGGGATGCCGCCACCGGCACCACCGGCCGCCACCGTGGTTCGCGGCTCGCCCGGCTCAGGGCCACCACCCTGGTCCGGGTCGTGACCGCGTACGGCTCGACCCAGGCCGGAAGCTACGCCCCGGGCCTCGCCTTCAACGCCTTCATGGCGATGTTCCCGATGATCCTCGGCGCCCTCGCGATCATCGGCCTGGTGGTCAGCAACGCCAGCATCCGCAACGAGGCGCAGACGGCGATCCTGCGCGCATTTCCCGGCCGGAGCGGCGTTGAGCTCAACGCGGTGGTGACCCAGGACCTGCATCACTACGCGGGGCTGCTCGGGATCGTGGGTGTCCTCGGGCTGCTCTGGGCCTGCACCAACTTCTTCGCGTCGCTGGAGTTCTGCCTCGGCCGGATCTTCGGCATCGGCCAGCGCGGCTTCCTGCGCCAGCGCGCGATGGGCGCAGTGATGATGCTGGTGCTGGTGGTCGGCCTGCTCATCGCCGTTGCCGCCAACACGCTGATGAGCCTGATCCCGGTGATGACCGGCCCTGGACCGGTGGCCGGCTTCCTGGCCATGGCGGCGCTGACCCTCATCATCTACCGGCTCGTGCCCAGCCGGACCTTCCGCCTCCGCCAGCTCTGGCCCGGGGCGGTGGTGGCCGGTCTGCTCATCGAGCTGGTAACGCTGCTCTTTCCCCTCTACGCCAAGATGGCGCACGGCTTCGACACCTACGGGCAGAGCCTGGCCCTCTTCTTCCTGCTGGCGACCTGGCTCGCCTTCCTCTCCCAATTCATCCTCATCGGCGCCCTCTGGAACCGGGTCCGGCTCGGGGAGGAGTTCACGGCGTCGGGCCTGCTCGCCTCCGAGCGCGCGTCGCCCGCCTCCCCTGCCTCCCCGGGCTCCACTGCCTCATCCGCCCCCCCCGCCTCCGGCCACGATGCGGTGGCGGTGAGCCGCGTGACGGCGGGAGATGACAGGATCACCGGCGAAGTGGCCGTGAGCCCCCATCCCGCGCCGCGGCGGTCGCACCGCCCGAAGCCCGACCCGTGAGCACCGGCTACGACACCCAGCAGGTGACCACGGCCGACAACGTCGGCATCTCCTTCCGGGTCGCCGGCCTGGCCACCCGGATCGCCGCCGCCCTGGTCGACGGCCTCATCCTCGGCTCCGTCCTCTTCGTCGCCACCGTGCTGATCGTCGCGATCACCGACGCGGCCGCGGGGACCAGCACCGGGACCAGCGCCATCGAGATCCTCAGCCTCGCCGGCTACCTGCTGATGGCGAGCTGGGTGCTGCTCTCCATCCTCTACTTCACGGTCGCGCAGGCGGTGAGCGCGGGCAAGACCCCGGGCAAGGCGGCCATGGGCCTCCGGGCGATCGGGGTGGACGGCGGGACGGCGAGCACCGGCGCCTACTTCCTGCGCAGCGCCGCCCTCGTCGTGGACGTGCTGGCGGTGGGACCGATCCTGATGTTCTTCCACCCCCAGTCCCGACGCCTCGGCGACCTTCTCGCCGGCACCGTGGTGGTCCGCGAGCGCACCCCAGTGACCCTGCTGGCGGCGACGGCGCCGGCCCCCGTCTACCTGCGGAGCAACGATCCCGGCCCGGCCATCGACGGTCTCGCGAGCCTCGGAGAGCACGAGCTGAGCGCGGTCCGGACCTTCCTCAGCCGGCCCGGCCTCCGGCCCGACCAGCGGGCGGATCTGGCGGGAAGGCTGACCCAGCGGCTGCTCGACCGGATGGAGCTTGGGCCCGGCGCCCCGGAGCGGATGTGGCCTCCGGAGCTGTTGCTGGAGCGGCTCTACCTCCAGCTCGCCCCGCGGTTCGAGCCGAGCGGAGGCCTCGCCGCGGCGCGTATCAATCCCCCCAGCGTGCCGGGGGGACTCCCCCCGCCGGTCCCGTGAACCTGGAGGCGTTCACCGCCGGCCGGCAGGCCGGATGGGCTGAGCTCGAGGCGCGCACCGCGACCCTCGCCGGCGGCCGGCTGCGCAGCCTGCGGGCGGAGGACGTCGAGCGCTTCGCGATCCTCTACCGGCGGGCCGCCAGCGACCTCGCGATCGCCCGTCGCGACTTCCCGGATCAGGCGATCACCGAGTACCTGAACTCGCTCTGCGGACGCGCCCACGTCCTGCTCAACCGGGGATCGCCGCCCCGCTTCCAGAACGCCCTCCGCTTCGTCGCGACCGGCGCGCCCCGGGTCTTCCGGGCCAACGCCGGCTACTTCCTGGCCTCGCTCGCCCTTCTCCTGGCCGGCACCGTCGCCGGCTGGCTCGCCTACGATCTGCGGCCCGACCTGCGCGGACTCCTGGTGCCGGATTCGCTCTTCGCGCAGATGGCGCAGGGCACTCCCGGGATCAGCGTGCCCGAGCCCTTCCTGGCCGCCCCCAGCATCTTCCTGCACAACATCGAGGTGGCGGTGCTCGTCTTCATCCTCGGGGTCGGCGCCGGTGTGCCCACCGCGTTCTTCGTCTTCCTCCAGGGCTGGAGCCTGGGCACGCTGGGAGCCGCTGTCCACGGCGGCGGCTACGACTACGCCTTCTGGTCCCTGATCGCCGCCCACGGCGTCCTGGAGATGAGCGTCATCGTCACCGCCGGGGCGGCGGGGCTGCGCCTCGGCGACGCCCTGCTGCGGCCGGGACTGCGCAGCCGGGCGGACTCACTCGCCCATGCCGGCGGGGACATGGTCGGGCTGGCGGTCGCCACCATGCTGCTGCTGGTCATCGCCGGGACCCTGGAGGCGTTCGTCTCCCCGAGCGGCATGCCCGGCGGCGCCAAGATCGCCATCGGCCTCGGCGTCGGAGCCTGCTTCTACGCCTGGCTGCTCCTCGCCGGGCGCGGCCGGCCGGCCGTCCCCACGCTCGACCTCGACGCGGCCGCGCGCCACCCGTCCACCGCGGGGGTCGACCTGGCGGCGCTCGGCTGATCGCGGGTTGCGACCGGCGACGGCCCGAGGCGCGCGTCCCCGGCCAACGGCGGCCTGCCACTGTCGCCGAGGAGGCGGTCCAGGGCCAGCCTCGTGCCCATGGCTCTGGCGCCGATCAGCACCGCCTCGCTGCCCAGTGCCGAGCCGGCGATCTGCTGGTCGACCGGCTCGCCGAGTT
>Ga0209415_10013065_pt1 | contig 13758 bp, 13 predicted proteins | sample PeaSoiSIISIP2007_FD_187696 | JGI IMG/M metagenome (GOLD analysis project Ga0209415, IMG submission 187696) | Peat soil microbial communities from Weissenstadt, Germany - SII-SIP-2007 (SPAdes) (version 2) | ecosystem: Environmental > Terrestrial > Soil > Wetlands > Peat | place: Germany... | reverse complement strand
AGGAGCGACACCGAGGTTTATATCAGGCGCGAACTTGTGAACGAAATTGTGGGTCCAAACGCCTTCCTCTTCAAAAATCACTTGGCCAGAGATGAAGGGATTCTGAGGAGAAGAAACGTTCCCGAAGCTGTTCTTAAAGGCTTCCGCTTCACCGACCCCGAACTTGCGAGAAAAGGACTGGATCCAATCGAAGGCGCGGACATTCTCGGGCGTGTCGAGTGTAATCGTGCCTTTGCCGTCCCACAGCTTGCCGCCAAATAGGTAGCCCCAACCCCAGTTCCAGGTTCCCGGCTGGGATGGCATGAAGCCGGCTCGCTCGAGGTGGCCGTTCTTCTTGACCGTCATCGCGTCCGACTCCGCAGTTAGTTCTTCGATGGTCTTGGGCGGCTTATCGGGATCGAAGCCGAGCCTGCGTACGAGAGCCGTGTTGTAGTGGAGGGCCGACGACGTGGGTGTGCTCGGCAGCGCCCAGACATGGCCGTTGTAGTTCATCAACTCCCAGTAAGCCGGGATGTAGTCGGCCTCCGTGATCCCGTACTGCTTGCAGAAGTCGTCGAGGGGAATGATCGCGCGGTCGTCGGCATAGTGGGCGACGTTGTCGCCCCACAGCCCGGCGACGTCGGGCGGGCAGCCGGCGGATACTGCGAACATCGTCTTGTTGCCGACGTCGCTGGTGGGCAGAAGATCGACGACGATCCGGTTCTGGGATTTGTTGAAGTCGTCGACGACCGATTGCATCGCCCTGAGCTCGAAGTCGGTCCACTTTTCCCAGTAGGCGATGTGAATTCGCCCGGGCGGCTCGGTGCGGTCGGAAATCTTCTCCATGCCCCAGACGCTCGCGAGGATCGCGAGCGTGCAGCCGGGGAGGATGAGTTGGTTGAGGTTCATTGCTCTTGGCCTCCGGCCAAAGTAGCTCGCCCGCCCCGGGCGAGTCCGTCGCTCAACTCGGTCCAGAGGACCGAGCTACGGTTGGCCCTGAGGGCCAATACAGAGAGCAACGCGTAACTGCAAGAAGTAGTCATCAGGTCCTCGGAACGATCAGTCGTTGCTCGACCGGTGGGATTCTCGGTAGGCACCCGCGCGGCGAGTCGAGATAGAAATAGGCAGTCGAGGACCAGTCGTCCTGCCGCCAGAAGTTGCACCAGTTCTCGGCAATAGCGGGATCCCGGACGTCGTGGTCGTGGCCGTCGAGCAGCTTGATGAAGCCGCCTGGTGCTCCGGTGTCGATGCTCACCGGCATAACCGGAACCCTGGCATCGGAAAGCGCGATCACCTTTTGGTTGTCGTTGCCGCCAATCGTCTGGATCGAGACCTGGCAGGCGTCGTCGAAGTAGATCGGATCGTCGAGGTGGAAACGGTAGAAACACCACTGGCCGGCTTCCTTGTCGGCGACCAGGCAACCCTGGGTGCGGTTCGCGTAGACTCCTTGCCCCCAGCCGGTGCCGATGTAATCCTCGGTCCCGGTGCCGCAGAGGGTGGGGTTGGCATCGTCGCCGAATCGAACCTTGACCTCGCCTTCGCCCCACCACGCGCCCTCGTAAACCGGGTCCGCGATCACCCCGATATTGCAGCCAAGAAAACGCCCCGCGCCGGCCACTTTCGGCAGGATGACGAACTCCTGGCTCAGCTCATTGGGGGATTCGCGCCGCCAGTGGGCGTGAAAGTAGAGCGTTTCCAGCGAATGCTCGACATCGAGGAGGAGGTCGATGTCATAGAAGAGGTGGGAGAGATCCTTGTCGGATTCGTTGGTCAGGGCGATGCGGGCGCCGGTGCGGAATGGCATCGGGATAAAGCAGTTGAAGCTTCGCCCCTCCGGATCGGAAAAGAGGGCGTGTTCGAATGGTACTCGCCGGCCGAGCCCGACGCCGAAAAAGTCGCCGAGGGGAGCTGAGACAGCCGGCTCGTCGCATCCGTCCCAAAACATCTCCAGTCTCAGGCTGCGCAGCATTTCGGGCGAGCGGTCGCCGATCGTAAGCCAGATCCGGCAGACCATGCCGGTCTCCTCGATGTCGAGGAGGGTCTTCGTCTCGCCTGCTTTGACGCAATCGAAGGCGTGCCCTTTAGCTCCCTGATTCTCCAGCGCCGCCTGGCCGGGCCCGGAAGTCGGGTTTTCGAAGCTGATCCAGTGGGACCGGACGCCGATGGGTTTTTCGAAGAGAGACATCTTTATTTCGGATTTCGGATTTCGGATTTCGGATTTCGGATCTCGGGTTTAGGAGTTTGGAGTTTGGAGCCTGGAGTCTTTGGGAGCTGCTTGGATCTCAAATCTCAATCCCAAAACTGCTTTCACGCAAAGGTCGCTGAGGTTTCGCAACCGCCGCGGAGGGAGGCGCGCATTCGGTCGATTGGAACCACAGATCGCGCAGTGTGCCGCGGCTGGAGGCATCGGACTTCACAGACGGACTATTCACAAGATGTTGTTTCACGCGTCGCATCCCATCAACCATCAATCATCAACCATCAGCAATCATCTGACAAGCGGCTTCATCCCAAACGCCTGCGGCGTTTCATAGAGAATCGAGCGGGCGATGCTTAGCGCGTCGTCCAGGCTGTACTGGCCCTGGTCGATCTTCTCCGCCAGCACCCTAGCGAGCTGCTTGCGAATGATAACGAGCTTCGCGTACGCCCACTCGACCACGTAGGCGTCGGAGAAGAAGCCGATCTGCTTGTTGACTGGCAGCATGTCGAGCCGCTCCGCCATGATGTGGCGGATCGACTGGGGGAAGAAGTTATGCCACCAGTACCCGGCGAGGCTGAAGTTAGGCAGTTCGCGCGCGATCGTGCATAGGGACTGGTTCGCGTGCTTGCTTCCGTTGAAGACCTGGAACCTCAGGCCGGGATGGCGGCCGAAGATCTCGGCAAGCTGGCCGATCGTCTTCTGGCTGAGCCGGCTGCCGGTTTCGAAAGGCAGCGGCTCTGCGCCGGTGCTGAACTGGAAGACGATCTCGTGTCCATGCTTCTCCAGCCCGGAGAAGAAGTGTTCTCCAATGTAGGCGGCGTAGATGTCGCGCTCGCGCGGACCCGCGTTCGGCCGGTTCCGGATGGCCTCCGCCATTTGGGCTCCCGTCGGGACCGTGTAGTCGATGTCGGTCGACAGTCCCATCGCGGTCGAGATGATGTCCCTGTAGGGGATCACGGAGACGTAGTGGTCGATGGCGCTGCGAACGTCGTCGAGGGACTTGATCGTCCGATCCGTAGGCTCGCGGACGGCCTTGACCGGCGCGGGGCTTTCGGGCTGGCGTCCCCATGTTCGTTCGAGATCGTAAAGTGGAGTGTCGAACTCGCCCCATTGGGTGCGTATGAACATGCCCCACTCCATCGAGTATTGAAGCCGATCGTCGTCCACGCCTTCACCGCGCCGGGCGTATTCGGCGCAAGTTCGCTCGACCTTCATGCGGTCGAGAACGCCACGGTGGAAGTCGCGGTCGTCGGCGCGCTCGCGAACCATGTCGTCCAGCTTTCGCCAGTTGTCCTGGGTGATCGGCTCGTGCCAGTCGTAGAGGTCGGCGAGGATGGTGCGCACGCCCCACATGCAGCTCGTGTTGCGGATGCGGTCCAAGTAAGGAATTGCCTCTTGGATGCGGACATGGGCCTCGACTTTGTCCGGCCAGCCAGGAAACTCGGTAAGTCGGTTTCCGCTCGGGCATCCGGCCGCGTAGAGATCGCTGACCACCATGTGATAGAGCAGGATGTCGTGCAGACCCCGCGCGCCCAGCTTCCCGCTCACGAGATGGGTGTGGGCGTCGAGAACGGGGATCTCGGCGAGGGCTCGTTCGATTTCGGCGGTTAGGTTCATGGCTTGCCGGAGGTGTTGGGGTGTTAGGGTATTGAGGCATTGCCTGACAAAAGGGTGACGACCTGATCCGCTGTGGGAACGTCCGACTGGGTCGCCTTGACGGCGGCGGCGGCGGAGGCGAAACGCACGCGCGATGCGACGTCCTCGCCGCGGGCGAGAGCGAGAGCGTAGGCGCCGTGAAACACGTCGCCGCATCCGGTCGTGTCGACGGCAGTTATCGGGAATGCGGGCTGGTGCCGAACTTCATGGGGATTCGCGAACCACGCTCCGTCTTTGCCGCATGTGACGACGACGGCCTCGCGGTGCGAGGCCATCAGCTTTTTGGCAGCCGTGGACGGGTCGCGTTCGCCGGTTAGCTTCGCGGCGAATTCGCCGCCGATCACGAGATGGCCGACGAGATCGAGAAGCTGGCCGAATTTGGGATGGCGGTCATCTTCGAAATCGGCGACGACGGGGATGCCCGCGTCGCGCGCGATGCAAGCGGCCCTGATTCCGCCTTCGACCCCAAGGTAGTCGAGGAAGAGGACTTTGGCCGAACGAATCACTTCTTCGCTCGGCCCGGAGGGATCGGCGCCGGTCGGCGCGCTAGATTCGAAGAAGATATTCCGGGTGCCCGTCGCCTCTGCGGCGACGATGATCGCATGAACGGGCCGGGATTCCTCGCGCCGGATGGCGTGGGAAACGTCGATGCCGTGGCCGATGAAGTTTCCTTCAACGCTCTTTGAGAGATCATCCTCGCCGAGAAGCCCGCCGAACGCGCATCGGCCGCCCAGCTTCGCGGCCGTGACGAGGGCGATCGCCGTCAGCCCTCCGAACCGCCGCTCGCTCCGCTTGATCTTCAGCTTCGCATCGGCAACCGGGTACTCGTCGACGTAGAGAACATCGTCGACCGCTGTGCATCCGATTCCGAGGACGTCGATCATCGTCAATTCGCCAGCGCCAGAGCCTCCTTGGCACTCTTGCCGTCGTGGATGACCGCCTTGAACGCCCGCAAGGCGCCTCGGATATTGCCGTGTCCCCAGATGTTGCGGCCGATCGTCGCCCCGTTCGCTCCGCTGTCGACGACTCCCTTCATCGCTTCGAGGGCTTCGAGGAACGTGTTCGTTTTCGGCCCTCCCGCCGCGACGACGGGAACCGGGCAGGCTTTGGCGATCTGGCCGAAGGAGACCGGATCGCCGGTGTATCCGACTTTGATCACATCCGCCCCGCACTCGATTCCGACCCGAACCGCCCAGGCGATGTTGTCGGCGTCGTGGAGGAGCCGGGGGCCGTCCGGTGTGAAGATCCGGGGATAGATGTGGGCGACGACCGGCAGGTCGTACTTCGCGGCCGCACTGACGCCGTCGGCGAGAATCTTGATGAAGCGGCCCTCGCTGCCTTCGCGCACGCAGATCGCGATCGCGATAGCGTCGGCGCCGGCGCGGACGCATTCGTCGGGATCGGTCAGGACTTCGAGGATGCGCTCGTCGGGAGTGAAGCAGCAGGCCTGCATGATCATCGCGGTCTTGCCGGCGTGCGGTCCCCAGCAAGTCAGCGCCGTGCCTTTCTGCATCGTGACTGCATCGGGCTTCTCGGCCACGACTTCGGCGATGGTCTTCGGCAGATCGGCGAGGCCGGCCGGCATTTCGTTGGCGTAGCCGACGAAGTGGTCGACGGCTACCGAACATAGCCTTCCGGACGGATGCCCAAAGATTCGATTAAGGCGAACGCTCTTTCCTAAACCCATAATTGCGGCCTTTCGAAACTTTCGAAAGTTCTGCTGCGATTATAGAACGCAAGGGCGCCTCTCCCTTCCGTGTTTTTTCAACGCGGAGAAGCAGAGACTCAGAGATGGCGCTCCACTCAAGCGACCGCGTCACGGCTTACCGACCTTGTGGCTATAGCTTGGGGAAAGGCAAGACAGGCCGCGAGCCCTTCCGTTCTTCTGAGTCTCTGCGCCTCTGCGTTGAAGAGCCTTCGATTTCAGGAGAACCTCTCTCTAGACCCGGACGACCTCGACCCCGAGCGCCTCGATCACCGAGGCTTCGGCGTCGCCGAGGCCGGCGTCGGTGATGAGCATGTGCACCGAGCCAAGGGGGGCGACCTTGGCAAGGGCCCTCTTCGCGTATTTGGAAGAATCGGCGAGGAGGACAACCTGACGGCCTGCCTCGATCATCGCCCGCTTAACGCGGGCGACCTCTACCGAGATGTCCATCATGCCAAGTTCGGGATCGAACGAGTGGGTGCCCAAGAAAACCCTGTCGACCACGAGGTCGGCGATATCTCGCTCGGCGATGTATCCGACCGTGCTCACGGTTTCCGGACTCACCGATCCGCCTGCCATGATGACGTGGATGTCCGGCATCGCGGAAAGGGTGGCCGCCGTGTTGAGCGCATTCGTCACAACCGTGAGCGGCGAGCAACCTTCGAGCCTCTTCGCCAACTCCATCACGGTCGTGCCTGCATCGAGAAGAAGGGTATCGCCGGGATTCACCATCTCCGCCGCTCGGGCGGCGATCCGTTCCTTTTCCGCGTAGCCCTCGCGCAGCCGATCCGCGAAGGCTGACGACGATCGGGTTTGGATATGCGCGACCGCTCCGCCGCGAAAGCGTGCGAGCAGGCCCTGGCGAGCCAGGCGCTCGAGATCGGTGCGGATCGTGACCTCGGAGACTCGAAATCGCCGACTCAGGTCGCCGACGCGTACGGAGCCGACTTCGCCGAGCAGTTCCAGGATGCGCGAATGGCGTTCCTCGAGGATGCCTCCGGGCAAGGATTCGTTCATAGCTTTCGAAATCGAAAGATCGTGCGCGGCCTAAGCGTCATTCCCACCAGTATAATCGGACCGTGAAACTGTCAGCCCAGGTCTATACCGTTCGCGACTACATCGAAAAGGACCTCTGGGGAACCTTGGCCGAAATGCACGATTTGGGACTCGACTACGTCGAGATCGGCGGGACCTTTGGCCTTGCAGCCAAGGAGTTGAAGATCGGCCTCGACGGCTTGGGTCTTAAGGCGAACGCCACGCACGCGAACATCGAGCAGCTCGAAGGCGAAACGGATCGGATCATCGAAGAATGCATGGTGCTGGAAATTCCCGCCGTCGTTCTCTCATCGATTGGGAAGGCGCATTATGAGCGTGGCTGGACGGCGGTGGCGCGCGAGCTCGAGCCAATCGGGCGGAAGCTGAAGGACGCGGGGCTGCACTTCGCCTATCACAACCACGCGTTCGAATTTAGGCCCGAGAACGGCAAGCCCGGACTCGACATACTCTACGAAACCTCCGATCCGGCTCTGGTCGGCGCCCAGATCGACACTTATTGGGTCGCGTATGGCGGCGGAGATCCGGCCGCGTACCTGCGCAAACTGAAGGGGCGGGTCAAGCACTGCCATCTCAAGGACGGCAAGCTAGGCGGCCCACAGCCGCATTTCTTGGAGGTCGGCCAAGGCGACCTGGACTGGGACGACATCCTTGCCGCGTGCCGCGAGACCGGAGTCGAGTTTGGAGCGATCGAGCAGGACACCTGCGAGCGTGACTCGCTGGAGTCGTTGAGGATGTCGGTGGACTTCTTGCGATCGAAGGGCATGGAGTAGCATCCCTAAGCGACGCTGAGTCGTATGAGTCGAATGGGTCGGTCGTGTCTCAGGCCTTGAGGCGCGCCTCCAAGAGTCCAAAGTCTCAAATCCGAAATCCGAAATCCGCAATCCGAAATCCATGGATCCCTTAGCCCAACCGATAGGACTCCTGATGAGGCCGACGTTCACCGTCGACCTGCAAGAGTCGCTCGAGTTGGCTGCGCGAAAGATGCGCGAAAACGGGGGAGGGATCATCCCGGTAACCGAGAACGAGTCCTTCGCCGGGGCCATCACCGAAAGTTCGCTCGCGGCGGCACTTGCGGAAGGAAAGGAGCTTACGGACGCCGTCGAGTCGGTCTCGCATGGCGTTCTCACGGCGTCGCCTTCGACCACCGGAGCCGAAGCCCTGCGTTTGTTCCAAAGCCAGGAAGCTTCCGCGCTCGTCGTGATCGACGGCTCTGGCCGCGTGCTCGGCGTCCTCGCCCCGTCCGACTTATATCCGAAGCGAATCGCCCCACCCCGGCCGTCTATGGTCGGAGGCATGGCGACTCCGTTCGGCGTTTACCTGACGACCGGTGCGATTAGGGCCGGGGCCGGGGATCTCGCGTTGATGACGACGGGGATGGTCCTATTTGTCTTGATTGCGGGGTCTCAAGCCCTGGCGATGTTGTTCGGGGATTGGCTGGTTCGGCGCGGGCTGTCGGCGGGAGTCGCTGAAGTCGCGCAAGCGGTTGCCTGGGGACTGATCTTTATGGTTGCGATGCGTTCGATTCCTCTGAGCGGCATCCATGCGGCGGAGCACAAGGTCGTTCATGCGATCGAGCGGGGCGAAGAGCTTGTCCCGTCCACGGTCCGACGGATGCCGCGCGTCCACCCACGTTGCGGGACGAACCTGGCGACCGGCGCGATTCTGTTTATGAGCCTCGGCGGAGCCGGATTCCTCTCTCTTGCCGAGGCGCCCTGGCTCAGCTACCTGATCGGCGGCGTCGTAACGCTGATCTTCTGGCGTCCGCTCGGCAATACGATCCAATACTACGTGACGACCCGCCGGCCGACCGACAAACAGCTTGCCATGGGAATCCGTTCCGGGCGGGAGCTGTTGCAGAAATACGCCACGAGCGATTCCGGGCGTGCCGGCTTCTTCCGGCGAATCTTCAACAGCGGGTTGCTTCACGTAATGGCAGGCAGCGCAACTCTAGTGGGGCTGATTATGCTCGTCGCCTTGGCTTTCCACATCCCCGTTGAGCGGTATATGAGCTTCGGGCCGTAGCCTTCGTCGCGGTATAATAGCCGCTCCGTGCAAATCGCTTACAACATCATCATGGGCCTCGGCTTGGCTGTGGGTATCGTTTTCTCCCTCCTCGTCTTTTTCACGGGCAAGGGCGATGCGATGTCGGGCGGAGGCGGAGCGGTGCGCACGACCTTCAAGGGAAAATCCAGTTTCGACGATCAGATGTCGAAGATCACGCTCATTCTCGGAACTAGCTTTATGGGTTTGATGATCATCACCGACGTCATCGGGCAGTACGCGAACAGGAGCCACTGAGCGCTTGCGAGGCATGGCCCGGTGCGAATCCGGTCCACAATTACAGCATGTCTCTTGGCGTAGATCCGCGGCTCGAGCATGCGAGCACGCTGCCTTCTTCCTTTTATAAGTCGCCGGCCGCCTTCGAGGCCGGCAAAGACCGGATATTCGCGAAAAGCTGGCAATGGATCGGCGATCTCGACTCAGTGAAGGTCCCGGGAGCGGTTTGGCCGTTCACCTTGCTCGAAGGCTGCCTAGACGAACCCCTGGTCGCGACTCGCGACACCCAAGACAGTCTCCACGTGCTGAGCAACGTGTGCACCCATCGCGGAATGCTCGTTGCGGAGACGGCGGGCAACGAGAGGTTCCTCCGATGTCGCTACCACGGCCGGCGGTTCGGACTCGACGGCCAGTTCCAGTCGATGCCCGAATTCGAAGGAGTTTGCGGATTCCCGACCGAGCGGGACCATTTGGCGAAGATCCCCTTCGACACCTTCGGGCCCTTCCTGTTCGCCGGTCTTGATCCCGTGATGGGCTTGCAGGAGTATCTGAGGTCGGTCGCCGAGCGGATGGCGTGGCTTCCTCTTAACGAACTGCGCTACTCGCCGGAGAGGTCCCGAGACTATCTCGTCAAGGCGAACTGGGCCCTCTACTGCGACAACTATCTGGAAGGGTTCCACATCCCGTTCATCCACGCCTCTTTGAATGAGACTCTGGATTACGGAAACTACTCGATCGAGCTCTTCGAGAACGGAGCCTTGCAGCTTGCCATGACGAAGGGATCGGAAGGAGCGTTCGAGCTTCCTCGGCAGTCGCCGGACTTTGGGCGACAGGTCAGCGCCTACTACTACTGGTTGTTCCCGAATTTGATGCTGAACTTCTACCCGTGGGGCCTTTCCGTCAACGTCGTCAAGCCGCTCGGGCCCGCGGTAACTCGAATTTGCTTCCGGTGCTACGTGCTCGATGAGTCGAGGCTGAACGCAGGCTCTGGCGCGGAGTTGGATCGAGTCGAGCGTGAAGACGAGGTCGTCGTCGAGGGCGTCCAGAGGGGTGTGAAGTCGAGGTTCTATGACCGGGGACGATTTTCGGTCGCCCGCGAAGGCGCCGTCCATCACTTTCATCGTCTCATCTGCCAGACGATGAACCAAGCCGGTTGAGCTCGATTGCTTGTGTGCATTTTGCACACAGTCCACCGTTGCCGAACTGACGAAACGATTGAGTTCGAGACTACCGGCATCGCTCTCGGTGGCCCTTGAATCATCGTGGCGATGTTGGGAACTCAAATCGTGCTCCAACCAAGAGATCGTTGCATGGCGAGTGGACGGCTCGACGTGGCGTGCATCTCCAATGCGCGAAAGCCCGCTCATCGACAAGGCAAGACCCCACGCAACGCTTCCCTAACTGACTGAGCCATTTTCAAAACCCCGATCGGAGCCTCTTTGCGCCTTTGCGTTCGTTGCGTCTTGGCGTGATTCTCCACTTTGCGGACTCTGCGAGACGTTTGCGGACTTTGCGTGAGAGAAGCTCGCCGCAACTACCAACGAGTGTTAAACTGGCTCAACTAAAATGCGAAAACAAGCCAAGCCGCCCTCGCCGGGCGGGACGCATCCAGGAAGACCGCGTTTGCGCCCAACAAAGTGCCGCACTATAAAGGCACGGGATTGGGGGGACTTTGCCCCTCAGCTATCCCCCAGCACCTTCTTGAAAAGCACCGGATAGAACCAGCCATAGAATAGGCCGAACATAACGATGCTGCCAATAATCAGCAGCAGAAACATCCAGCACCCAACCCGCGCCTTCGTGCCTGTGTCGCCCGCTTTGAATTCTTCTAACTGGGACTGGGACGCCCGGAGCAGGGCGCCGGGAACGTCCCCCGTGATCTCGCCGGTTTGCACGATCGGCGCATATTCGTCGGGCATCGTCCGAGCCATCGTCATCGCTTCCGACAGCTTCGTCCTTTCCGTCATCCGTTGCCCGGTTTCTTCCATCTGACGGCGCAGTTCGAGATTCGGAATCGTGCCGGTGGCGAGATCCCATACCGTCTTCGGCGGGAGGCCCACGTTCGAAAGCTTGCCTAACGACCAAGCGAAAACGCTTAGGGACTCGGCCCGCGCACGCTTGTTCACGGATGGTGTTATCAGCACCAGTTGATGCCGCCTCCCCCGGTTCGGCATCGCTTGCCAAAACTTCCCGAAGATGATCGCCACGATCGTCAGGACGAGTGTGATCGGCCCCCATGGCCAGAGGAACTGATGGCCGATGGATCCGAACAGCGTGCCCCAGCCGCTGGCCTGGCCGCCCGTCTTATCCTGAATGTCCCAGCTTTGCAGACCGGCGAGGAGCATCAGGATCATGACCGGAATGCAGGCTCCGACCATAATCGCGACCGCGAGCAGCCACCGGAACCAGATCCGGAACTTGTGAGACGCGTGAGCCTGGTCGGTGATCAGGGCGTACGCCTCGGGGAAAAAGCCGCCCTGTTCCGCCGCCCTCACCATGCCGACGACATGAGGAGGGAAGAGGTCGACGTAGCGCTCGAAGACGGCGCTCATGGGCCGACCCTCTTTGGCTGCGTCGGCGGCTTCGCGGAGAGCTTGCGCATAGTCCTGGCGGCGACAGCCGTTTGCCACATTGGTGTAAGCCTCGACCGGATTCGCGCCGGAATGGGCGTAGCTCTGCAACTGGCTGAAGATGAAGTAGAGGTCTTTGTCCGAACCCGGTTTCGTCCGGATAGGCTGCCTCGGGTATCCCGATGTTTTCAGTGGCGCTACCGTTCTCACGGCTGGCTCAGCCGCAGGGCTTCTTGGTGCCACTGCGACGACCGGGGACGCGCTCCTTGTCCGAAGGACCGGCGGAGCGGCGGGCGCGGCCGTTCTCGCCGGCTGGGAAGCCGCCGTTCCTTGCTGAATCTGCGGCGACGCCCCTTGTTGAATGCGCGCACTTCGCTGAATCGGCGCTCCGCCGACCTCGGACAGGCGCGAGACGAGCAACCCGGTCTGGGTCAGGCTGAGGGCGGCTTCGTCGCGCGAGTTCGCCTGTACCTGACCCTGGACGCTCTTCCCCTGCCGGTCGATCGCCGAATACTCAAAGCTGGGCATCGCTTAACCTTACGACATCTTCGGCCTGGTCTTTCGTTTCCCGAATCAGATCGGCGATCTTGCCGAGCCCTGGAAGTCTTAACTCGGGCGCAATCTCGAAGAGGGGCTCGATCACGAAACGCCGTTCGGTCGTCTTCGGATGAGGAAGCGTGAGAGGTTTTTCGCCTCCGGCGAACGAGTAACGAAGGGAGCCGTAGGCGATTAAATCGAGATCGATCTCGCGCGGCCCGTACCTGGCTCTGGTCTGCCGGCCGATCTCGTTCTCGATTTCCTTGAGCTTGAGCAGCAGCGACCGCGGGCCGAGGTCCGTGTTTCCGATAAGGGCGCCGTTCAGGAATGGCGGCTGATCCTCGACGTACATCGGGGCCGTCCGATAAGGGTGGCTGACGCGCTCGACGTCGACGAAGGCGCGAAGCATTTGGACCGCCTCGCGCATGAGGCCCAGGCTGTCGCCCATATTCGAGCCCAAGGCGATGGCGACCGGTGTCATTCCTTACTTAGTCTCCAATCCGCAATCCCAAATCCGAAATCCCAAATCAGAAGAGCGCCTCCTGCCTGGGCTCCGGCTCCGGGACCGGCCTTGACTTCTCCTTTTCGACGAGTTTCTGCGCGGCCAGCCAGGCCTTGCCGATATCCTGAACGAGAAGCGAATATCCGCCGTCGTTTCCGCTCGCCGACATGTTGCGCAGGATGTAGGCGGGGTGGAGGGTTGCGAGGATCGTTTTCGAATAGTCGCTCTTGAAATAAACTCCTCGCTGCTGGGTGATTCGGAAGTTCTTATTGATCAGATTGCGCGCGCTCGGCGCTCCGACACACAGGATCACTTTGGGCTTTATGAGCTCGATCTGGCTTAGGAGCCAATGACGGCATGCGGAGGCCTCATCCTCGGTCGGCGCGCGATTGATCGGGCGGCCGGTAGACCAATCGGCGGCCCGGCATTTGACGGTGTTGGCGATGTAAACCTGTTCACGGGCGGTCCCGGCGTCGATAAGGGCCTTGTCGAGAAGCTGGCCGGCTTTGCCTACGAAGGGCCGGCCGGTTTTGTCTTCGGTATCGCCCGGGCCCTCGCCGATCAGCATGAGCGGGGAGGCTGGGTCGCCTTCGCCGAAGACAACCGTCGTACGGCGCTCGGCGAGCCCGCATTCCCGGCAGTTCACGCATGTCAGCCGAAGTTCATCGAGCGTCACGGTCAACTGCCTCCTTGAGCGTGTCGTAGCTATCCGCCAAGCTCTGGGGCAGCACCCGGACGTCGCCGATCGTGGTCATGAAGTTGGTGTCGCCGTTCCACCGGGGGACGATATGCCAATGGATGTGGGTGGGGATTCCGGCGCCTCCGGCGCGGCCGAGGTTGATGCCGATGTTGAATCCATCTGGCTTGTAAACCTCGGTGATCCACTTGACGGTCTTAGCTAGGAGCTGGTTGATCTCGAGAAGCTCGGCGTCGTCGAGGGCCCCGATTTCGGCGACGTGCTTGTAGGGTGCGACCATGAGGTGGCCGTTCGTATAGGGGAAGGCATTGAGCATGACGAACGCGGTCTTGCCTCGGTAAAGGAGCAGGTTGGCGCGGTCGTCGGTCTGGGCGGGAAGATCGACGAAAATGCAGTCGGCGCCGGCAGACCCGGTCGTCGGTTTCTCGACATAGGTGAATCGCCACGGAGCCCAAAGCCGCTCAGCCATGAACCGGTTATAGCGCAAACCGGTCGCCGAGTGCTGGCTACGGCACGTGGCCGTCCGCGTAGCCGATCGTGTTCTTATCGCGGTAGAGCGGCGGGTTGGGCATCGTCGAC
>Ga0209415_10013062_pt1 | contig 13764 bp, 11 predicted proteins | sample PeaSoiSIISIP2007_FD_187696 | JGI IMG/M metagenome (GOLD analysis project Ga0209415, IMG submission 187696) | Peat soil microbial communities from Weissenstadt, Germany - SII-SIP-2007 (SPAdes) (version 2) | ecosystem: Environmental > Terrestrial > Soil > Wetlands > Peat | place: Germany... | reverse complement strand
GATATGGGTGGATTGGTTACGGCGTGCTGTTCACCTGCTTCGAGCGAACCGACGCGATGAATGATCCAGATATCATCCTTTGCATCGGCCGAGACACCGATAGTTTGGCCAAGAATCCAGTGATTCGGCAGCGGCTTCGGCCAGAACGGATCCACTTCAAACCGTGGAGCCATCACTGCCTGGGCGTGAACCACCGCACGCGTCCGCATGATTCCTATCGCGCCCGCAAGCATGATCGCGACCGCGATTAGCGACAAATAGCGCTTCATATACATTCACCCTCCTCGCTGGGAGAAAGTATATAACATGCGATTGTTGGTGAAAGGGATGACGGCTTAATTGCCTCGAACAAAATCCATCGTGCAAGAGACGGAGACCGGGTTGGCGTCTTTCGAAGCGGGAGTGAACCTCCACTTGCTGACCGCATCGGTGACGTTTCGGGCCCACTCGTCGTCCGACGATTTGTCAATCCGAAGATTGGCAGGCTCGCCTTTTTCGTCGATATCAAACGTCACCGTGGCGGTGGCGCTGGCCGCATTATCAGCGATGCGAGGACCCGTGGCTTTGTCGATGACAGGTCGCACCGCCCCCTCCGGAACATGGAGATCTACTCGCGTTGTACGCCATTTGAATACCTTCGGGTTTAAGCCCAACCGGAAATTCACCTCAATCTGAGCCTGGACGCTGACCGGTTGACCATCCTTGATGCTAGGCCCAAATTCCCAAGCAGCGACGGCCGCTATTGCATTCTGGTCCAATCCCAAACCGACGCTTCGGAGAACCTGGAAATCCCTCGCCTTGCCATCGTTGCTAATCACGATCTGCAGGATCACCGTCCCTTCAAGCCGGGCAATGCGCGCCTCTTTGGAATATTTTGGCTCAACCTTCCTAATGAGGCTCGGAGGGCCAACGCCATTCCCGATCTTGTAGACACGCGCAGAATCAGTGTCCTGCGCGAAGAGTGCACACACTGAAATTACCGCGCCCAGGAATATGATTCGCATGTCAATCTAAACGAACCAACATCCTTAGGCGATGTGCGCGCCCACGGTGTCCACATAAACCGCGTAAAGCGACTGGCTGGCGGCCATAAATAGCCGGTTGCGGCGCGTGCCTCCGAAACAGATGTTGGCGCAGTTCTCCGGCAGGCGGATCATGCCGATTCGCTCGCCATTGGGAGCAATCACCTGCACGCCCGGCCGCGCGCCGGCCCAGACGTTGCCGTCGATATCGCAGCGAATCCCGTCGGCAGCGGCAGGGGCGCCGTCGCCGGGAACATCCAGTTGAACAAAACGCTTGCTGTTGCGCAGCGATTTGCCATCGATATCATAGACCCGGATCTCGCGCCCGGTGCCCGTGTCGCAGATGTAAACCTTCTTGTAGTCGGGCGAAAAGCAGATGCCATTCGGTTCGTTGGGCTCGTCCGTCACCTTGTCCATTTGCCCGGTTTTCGCATCCACCCGATACACGGCCTCTTTGATTTCCGAATCGCCCTTGAACCCTTCGTAGTAGCCGCGAATTCCGTAAATCGGATCCGTGAACCAGATGCTGCCATCCGGATGCACCGCGATATCGTTCGGGGAATTCAGCCGCTTCCCTTGGAATTTGTCGGCAATCACGGTCACGGTGCCGTTGTACTCATAGCGCGCGACGCGGCGGTTGCCGTGCTCGCAAGAGAGTTCGCGCCCTTCGTAATCGAAAGTATTGCCGTTGCTGAAACCGGAGGGAGAGCGGAAAACCGTGACGCGGCCGTCCTCTTCAATCCAACGCATTTGCCGGTTATTCGGAATATCGCTCCAGACCAGATAACGGCCCACGCCGTTCCAGGCCACGCCTTCGGCCCAGAGAGTGCCCGTATAAAGGCGCTGGATGACCGTGTTGCCGACAATATAACGGCGGAACCGATCGTCCAGCGCGACGACATCGGGGTCCGGATACCGCATCAATTGGTCGCCCGACCAACTGCGTGGTGTTGAAACGCCGGAGACGGCTGGCTGTTGCGCGACGGCCGGGGCCAGAGCTGCGGCACCCAACGAGGTCATGAGAAAGGAACGGCGGCTATAGGACATACCTGTCTGTTATACATCAAGCGAAGGGCCGGCAGGCAGCGGCGTCCATCAAAGTCACATATGATGATCAGGATGCGATTTTCTCTGCTCCTGCTCAACATTTCCCTCGCACTCTCTTCGGCTTTAGCACAGGATGCCGGGCCGACGCGCGCCGATTGGCCGCATTACGGCGGTACCCAGTTTTCGTGGCGCTACAGCGCCCTGGATCAGATCAACACGAACAACGTCAAGGCGCTGACGCCCGCCTGGATGTTTCAGACCGGGGACTACGCGGACAATCTGCAGGCCACGCCCATTGTGCAGGACGGTGTGACGTATCTGATTACAGCGCGAGCGCGTGTGTTCGCGTTGGATGCCGCCACCGGGCGCGAGATCTGGAATTACAAGTATCCCGACCCGCCGCGCGGTGTTCCCGGCTTTGTGGGAAATCGCGGATTGGCGGTCGCCGATGGGAAGGTTTTCTTCGGCACGAAGGATAACTACCTGGTCGCGTTAGATCAAAAGACGGGGCGCCTGGTGTGGCGCGTTAACCTCGACGATGCACGCCAATGCGGCTGCAACATCACCGCCGCTCCGTTGGTAGTGAAAGACAAAGTCATTGTAGGTGGCACGGGTGGCGATGGAGCGCATCGTGGCTACATTACCGCCCTCTTCACGAAGAACGGACGTCTCGCGTGGCGCTGGTATGTGATTCCGGGCCCGGGAGAAAAAGGACATGAGACCTGGAAGGGCGACAGTTGGAAGTTTGGCGGCGGCGCTCCCTGGCTGACAGGCTCTTATGATCCCGCGCTGGATTTGGTTTTCTGGGGTACCGGCAACGCGGCAGCCGATTTCTACGACGCTGACCGCATACCCGCCGGCGCCGACAAGAGCAAGGACGTGAATCTATACACCGCCGCCGTGGTGGCATTGGACGCCGACACGGGGAAACTGCGCTGGCACTATCAAGAAGTCCACGACGACTTGTGGGACTTCGATTCCGCCTATGAAGTCCTTCTGATGGACCGTGAGATCCGGGGCCGCATGCGGCAAGTGCTGGTTCATATGAATAAGAGCGGATTGACGTCGGTTCTCGATCGCGCCACGGGAGAGTTTTTGGGTGTGTTCTCCGTTCCCGAGGTTCAGACCTGGATCACCGGAATCACGGAAGACGGGGCTTTGGTGGGCCGCAATGAGCCGAAACTTGGCAAGACCACAACCATCTGCCCAAGCGCGGCCGGCGCGAAGAGCTGGAACTCGATGGCGTACTCCCCGCGCACCGGTTTTCTTTATGTGCCTGTCAACGAACTGTGCGAAGACCTGACCCCGAACGACGATGCACCCCAAGAAGGACAGAATTACATGAATGGGCAATTCCCGTTGAAGTTCCCCCCGGGACGCACCACTTACAGCCATGTGGACGCGTGGAATCCCGTGACCGGCAAGCGCGCCTGGAGCATGCCTTACAAATATGTCCTTCTTGCATCCATGCTCGCCACCGCGGGCGATTTGGTTTTCACCGGAAATCCGGAGGGTGAGTTTTTCGCCCTCGACGCGAAGAACGGAACCAAGCTGTGGAGTTATCAAACCGGCGCGGGGAATCGCGGAGGCTCGGTATCGTATTCGGTGAACGGACGCCAGTACATCGCCACATCGACGGGATGGCATGGCTCGGTGGTAGGAGCGGCGGCTCAAGGGATGTTTCCAGATCAGGACTGGCGGATGGGGTCGACCCTGGTGGTATTTGCGCTGCCGGAGGGATCGCGATGAAGTTTTTCGGATTAGCAGGAGCGGCATTGTTACTTGCGGCGTCCGCTCAAGCGCAGAATCGGGCTTCGGATCAGAGCGAGGTCTTGAAGCGCGGCGAGCAGGTGTTTGCGAAAACTTGCGCCACAGGATATTGCCACGGTGCAAAGGGTACCGCGAGTGGCGCTCCCAGGCTGGCGGGCCGCGGCTTCAATCAGGCCTACATTAATAACGTGGTCAGGCGCGGAGTACAGGGTACCGGCATGACGTCGTTCACCGCGGTGATATCGAAGCCGGATTTGGCGGCGGTGGTGGCATATGTCGCCACGCTGAATGGCGTCGTCGATCCCGATACAGGCCCGGACGACGAGGCGGCCGCGGCGCGCTCGGCAACCGGACTCACCGGCGAAGCTGCTCGCGGCGCGCGCTTGTTCACCGAGGCGGTGCGTGGCTTTGGACGATGCTCCACTTGCCATGAGGCCGGTGGGTTCGGGATTTCCGTGGCGGCTCCCATCGCGCAAGTACCGGTTTCTGTCACCGCGCTCAAGGCACTGGCCACTCCCAACGTGAAGACGGGCACGCTGGACGGTGAATCGATGCCGGTCCTGGTACTAAGCGACGGCAAACAGGGTACGCTGTTCTACGATCTCACGTCGGTCCCGCCGGTGCAGCGCAACGCCCAACCGGGGTCCGTGAAATTCACCGAAAGCACCACATGGCGGCACGCTTCAGTGATTGGAGCGTACAACGACGCCGAACTGGAAGCGATTCTCGCTTACCTGCGTGTGGCGATTCGTCCCTAAGTCGTGGCCCAGGTCCTAGCCTAGGGCGCGCCGGGATCAATTCGACTTTTGCTTGGCTTTCGCTTCTGCGGCGCGAGCGCCGGCCAGGATGTCCACGAGACCGTAGTTTCCTTCGTGGCAAGCATACTCGAAAAGCGGACCCTTCATCTTGCGCATGAGAGTTTCGCCCGACCACGGCTTGGTCCAGGTGCCTGGGTCATCCACCGTGAACCTGTAGACGATGGTGTCCTCATTGATGCGCGTGAACCGCTCGGTGACGTGCAGTTGGGGACTGGAGAAGATGTCCTGTCGAGCGATTACGGCCGCTCCGCGGAAGTTGGTCTTGTCGGTGAAATTGGTGGAATCCACCACCAGCGTGTCACCCTCCCAATGCCCCCGCGAGTCGCCGGCCAACTGCGGGATGCCGGCAGGAAGATGCGGACGGCCGTCCAGCGCAATGTTTCGAGCGGCGTGGATCATCTCGGTAAGAACCACAACCGAGTCGCCAGTCTGCAGGATTTGGAAATTGGCGTTATACGTGGAACCGATCAGCGGAGGTCCATCGGCGCCCCAGGTGATGCAGCGTTCGCCCAAGGTACGGCTTTCGGCGCTGACGACGGCCGCACGATCGCGGGCCAATGCTTTCAGTTCCGCCGCGCGCTTCTCTCCTTGCGGCGACAACGGAGGAAGTCGTCCGTCGGGCGGATCGAACACCATGGACGTTCGCAAGCTTGTCGAGCCTTTGGAGTACTTGTCGCCTTGCCAAATCACGTTGTCATAATGGACATCGTCGGCGGATTGGCTATGGTCCTCCGCCAGCTTCTTCTGCGCGAAGGCGGCCGCTTCGGCTTCGGTATAAAACTCTTTGCCGGCTAGCTCCTTGGGTCGTTCCAAAGGGATGAAGGTCAAGTTGGTCCAGTAACCCTGCAGGTCCGGCTGCCCGTCGGGCGTACGCGACGGAGTCCAACTCTTCGGCGCTTTCGCCCCGTCCTTGGAGGCGGGCTCGCCCGCGTAAATTGGCGTTACCAGCGGAGCAATCAGAAAAGAAGCGAAGCCTGCCAATGCACAGACATGGAATCGAAGGCTCATTCGCGCTCCTCCCTTCCTCGAAGGCCAGTTTGACCCTTGATGATCATCTCACTTTGGGAGTGCGAGCGCTAGGGGCCCAGGGTGCGAGAAGTCACCCGTACGCGGTTAGACAACCAGGCCCCAGCACACCTTGGTAAACTACGCGCTCTGCTGGGCGGCCTGCGCCTGTCGCGAGGCCATTTGAGCCCGGATCGCCTTCATTTGCTCGCGCGTGGCGGCCGAGCGCTTGCGGCCGTCGGGGGTGGCATCGATCAGTTTTTCCAGGTTCATTGCGAATTGGGGTCCGAACGCCGCGCGGATTTCGCCGAGGAGGGGTTCGATCTTCGCGAACACGCCGATCTGCTCGCCGTTGGCATCGTTGAAAAGTTCCAGGCTAACGGCCCCCCGATTAACGAGAGCCGCAGCCATATCCCAATAACTGACGACCATGCGCAGATGGCCGCTGTGCTGGCCCATGAAGGCTGCGGTAACGTCTGCCATCGATTGCGGATTGAATTCCATAAAATACCAGGTGCGAGCTTCTCGCATCGTCTCTTCGCGACGCAACTCGTACAGCTTTAGAATGAGTCCAGCTTCTTCTTGAATCGACATGGAAATGGCTCCTTGCTGCGGGATTTTCTAGCGCTTCAGCGCGCTGATTGCTAGTTTAGCAAAGCTTTGTTTCAATCCGCCGCGCGAACCATATTTTTTGCCAATCAACTCGGCAGCGTGCTACAGGGCTACGATCCGTTCAATCGACTCGGCCTGCAGCACACGCTCCGATCGGCCGTCCGGCGTGAGCCTCGTGATTGACGCACCGCCGGAGTACAGCACACTGCCATCGGAGGCGAGATCGTACGCCAGCACGCCGTTGGCGAGTACTTCCTTTTGGCCGCCGGGCGTGGAGCGAATCAGCTCCCACGATGAGGGCACGCAGCTCGGTGCATCGTCTTCCTGCGGCTGCGCCATCTGAGCGCTGGCGAGGTTGCCGTAAATGAACAACTGTCGCGGGTCCATGCGCCGTTGCACGGCACCTTTGCCGGTGACAAGTGGCTTTCCGGTGTACATCATCGAAAAGATGTTGAAGTATTGAAGCACGGCCCGCGCCATGCGAAACGGAAACAGCGCCGCGTCCTTGAGCGAGCCAACGACACTGGCCTCGTGAATGCCGGATTCATAGGGCTTTCGGATGTAGTACAGCGAGCCGTCCTGGCCCTGGCGAGGCTGGAGCAAATCGCGGGCGGCTTCGGAGGCGACCTCGTCGAGATCGCCGGAGTCCAAGTCTAATTGTTGAATCGTGCATGGCCCGAGGCCCGCGAAGCGCCCGGCCGCGTCCCGTCCAACACCTGCGCTTTGAAACACGACGCGCCGCTTGGCGCCCGGAACCCAATTTGGTAGCTGATCGAAGGAATCGCCTTCTGTGAGCTCGGCAAACTCCGTCCCATGCACTGGAATTACGGCGATGTTCGATCGCATGCTCTCCTTATGAAACGCGGTGGCCGCAAGTGTCACGCCATCGGGATGAAGCGCGGCATGACGAATGCGGAAATCCGCCGTGTGAAACAGACGCGTCTCCACGCCCTCGGCATCCAGGAGGAAGATGCCGCTGACTGCATCGGTTTCCATCGAATACAGCAGCGTGCCAGATTGGCCGGCGGTCAGGCCGGTCAAGAGCACCGGGACTTGGCTGGCGCCGTTGGGCTGAGCGGCCCACATGCCGCCTTGGAACATCGCGCCGCGGCCCTGCGACTTCCAGGCGTGACGCCGCTCGATGGAAGCAGCACGCTCGCGTACGCTGCGTTCGAATTCGCTCTCGATCAGGCGCGTCGCGCCGTGCCGGCGCACGTGCAGCTTCCGATTGGACAAGAAAGCGAGCGCTGGTTCCGACATCCTACAATCCCCTTCGGCAGCCTGGAGCCAATTCCACGTAAGGGGAACAACCTAATGCGGCGTGCGCCGCTATTCGACGTTGTAATCGTTGCGCAGCGCTTCCAGATTCCTGAGGGCTAGCGAGCGAAAAGGCGAGTCCATATCCGCGCATTGCTTGCTGAATTTGACGGCATCGCTGGCACGGCCCTTGTCGGACAGTTCCCCGGCGAGCGCATAGTTGGCGTAACCGAGATAGTAGTAGGCGGCGGCGAGCAGCCGGTGCTCACCTTGGAGGTAATTGATGGCGACTCGCAGATAGCGGTCCGACAATCCATAGCGCGCCTGCTTGCCATATAACACTCCGGCCAGCCAACTCGCCCAGCCGGTAAGCTTGGCTTTCTTCTTTTCCCATTCCTCCGGCGCAATATCGGAGGGCTGCGGTTGACCTTCGAGCAGTTCCAGGATGTGCAAGGAGTAAGTGAGCACCTGCGGAAGGTTCCGTTCCAGGCTCATGTCGTGATCGGCGATGGTCATCAAAAAATCGATGTTGTCCGGATCTTTGACCAGGCCTTCTTCGGCCAATTGGATGGCCTGCTGCGGGTTGAGCGTCGCCAGCTCAATCACCTTAGCCTTCTTGGTCAGCGCCAGGAACTTGCTCTCGGGATTGCGTTCCTGCAGCGCCAGCGCCAGTTCGGCGCGCTTCAAGTCGTCCGTTTGCGCGGCGGCGAGACTGGCGAGCGCATATTCGGAATAATCGAGCACTTCTCGAGCGAAAGCCGTCTGCTTGGTCCAGTCGGGCAGATCGTCCGGATTGGAAGGTTTCGGAGCCTGCGAGGCGCGCGAGGCGAGGTCCCACGCTAATTCGGCATACTTGATCCGCAACGCTTCATCGTTCTGCGACTCGGCCGCCTTCAACGCGTCATACGCGGAGTCGACATCGTTGGGGTCCACCGCCAGCAGACCCTCGGCGCTTGCGATGACGCGGTCCCATTGGCTCGTTTCCATGTAAATGGAAAGGAGTTGTTCGTAGACCCAGGCAATGGAGGTCGTTTTCGGATATTCGGCGACATACTTTTCGAGCAGCGCCAGCTTGCGCGGTTGCGTTGGTTCCTGTTGGATCCTCTGCAACAGGAAGCCATCCTGACTTTCGGGATCGACATTCGCCTTGTGCCGGTCCGCTCCCAGCGCCGCACCTGCAAGCAACAGCCGGGCCAACAACAAAGCGAGCGCGGGAACAGAGATTTTCACGAATCTCCTCCTGTTTTGCGGCAGATGTATATCTCCTTAGCTGAATCGGACGCTTTTGGCGGGAACTTTAGCGTTTTTCCTTAGTACCCTTCGGCCACGCAGGCCCGTAGGCGGGAAGCTATACGCAGGTTTAGGTTGGGAAATTCAACTGGCTGGCGAGTAGCTGTATCAGTTTGTCGAGAGCCTCCCTGGATGGCAGGCTGCCTTGAGCCAGCGCCGCGTTGCCGCCGCCACGTCCGCCGGCATCAGCGAGCGCACGTTTGAGCACATCACCGGCGTGGACGCCACTGTCTTTCCCGACCGAGGGGGAAACCGCAAGAAGAACGGAAGGCGGGTCTTCTGTAATGGCCAGGAAAATCGCGGGACCCGCGCCGGCGAAGCTCTGCGCCTCGGCTCGCAACTCCTCCGATAGCGATTCCACGCGGCGCAATACGCGTCGAATGCCGTCGGCGCCGGGCGACGTTTCCGCATACAATGCCCGCCCGCTAGCCTGCGCCAATTCGGTGGCCAGACGCCGCCGGGTTTTCTCGGTTTCCTGGAGTTTTTCGCGCTGCGCTTCCACCAGCACCGGAGCATCGTCCAAGGGCGCCGAGAAAACGCGCGCGATTTGCGAGAGTGTTTCAAAATCGGCGCGAGCGCGCGCAACGGCGCGTCCGCCACACAGAAATTCGATCCGCAGATTGCCGCGGATGCGATCGAGCTTGCGCAGCAGGATGGGACCGATTTCGCTAGTCGCGCGAACGTGCGTGCCGCCGCATGCGCTGCGGTCCAGGTCCTGGATGGAAATGATACGAACCTCGCCCTCGCGTTCGGTCGGTTTGCGCAGCCCGAGATCCTGGGAGGAGGAATGCTCGAAACTGATCGTCACGGGCCGATTCTCAAAAACGATTTGATTCGCGCGGCGCTCGGCTTCGCGAAGCTGGGCTGACTCCAAAGCTCTGCCCATGTCACCCTGGGCGATATCGATGGTGCTCGATTCCGTCCCCAGATGAAAACTGACGGTGGGCGCGTTGAACATTTCCAGCAGCACCGCCGACAGCAGGTGCTGGCCGGTGTGTTGTTGCATGTGATCGAAGCGGCGGGACAGGTCGATTCGCCCGTCCACCTCGCTCGGGACCAGCCTCTCGGTCACAACATGCGCAATGCGATCCCCCTCATCCACCACGTCGACCACCCTCAGCCCGCCTAACTGTCCGGTGTCGAAAGGCTGGCCGCCGGAAGTGGGATAAAATGCGGTGCGATCGAGATAGATTCGTTGCTGGTCCGGACTCGCGTCCACCACGCGAGCCCGGAATTCGGTGAGGTAGCTGTCCTGGTAGTAGAGGCGATCCGTCATTGCACCGCTAGCTGGACGTAATCGCTCGAAATATTGTTTTCCAAGATCAACGACATCGTACTGCTGCCGCTTTTGACACCAGACGGAATCGTGACGTTGATTTGATAAAGTCCCACGAAATTCGGCGTGAGTCCACTGAAGAAGGCGGTGGCGCAAGGCGCCTGGAAGAATGGCGACTCGAGACCGAAACACACCTTCGTGGTCCCCGGCACATTCGCGAGCGGGCTGACGGGCGACGCCGTTCCGGAGGCAACGGGCGGCGAAGTAGGCCCGAGGCCCAGAGCGTAGATCACGATTGTGTCTCCCGCCTTTACAGGATTCGATGGAATGCCGGTCAGTGCGCCCTGCGGCGTGGTCATGATGCCATAATCCCCGTTGTACACGATGAACTGAGGCGTTTGTCCGTCGATTCTGACGTAGACCATATTCCCCGGCTGGCTGTTGCGAACCACCTGTACGGCGCCGTCCCCGGTGGCCGCATCAATCGGAATTTCGAAATTGATTTGAGTGGCGGAGACATAGTAGAGGGGTGCGGCTTTACCGTTCACCAGCACCTGGACACTATCGAGCGTAGTCTGGAGCGGCAAGCTGGTGGCAGGCGTTGGAGCGTCGAAGGTGAATTGGTTGCCGTAAATCGAGGCGATGTCGCCGGGCGAGAGCGGTTCTCCAACAGCTAAGGTTGAGTTGGTCACCACGCCTCCCGCAGACGCGGTCGGGGGACCTTGGGGAGCAACCGTGAGTTCGACCGGGATAACCAAATTGCCGTTGACGGCATTGCTGGCGACGGTAACGGTCCCGGTGTAGGTGTTGGGGGAAAGTCCCGTGGGATCGGCCGTGACCGTAAAGCCTCCGGTGACCGTTGCCGCAGTGAGCCAGGTGCCGCTGCTGGCGGCAGTCGCTGTAACGCTGGAAACTGTCAGCGTACCTTGCCCGCCATTCGTCACGGCCACACTCGTGGTCTCCGGTTTTGCTCCCTGCGGGATGCTGAAGTTCAGCGCGCTGCTGCTGGCTTGAGCGATCGGCTGCGTGGTGACATGCAGCAAGACCGAGATCTGCTTGTTGTCGGGCATAAATTTCGAGGCGCTGACGGTGATAGTCCCGTTGTAGTCGGCCGCGGCCATGCCGCTTGCCGCAGTGGCAGTGACCGTAGTTATGTAGCCTCCACTGGCAGCATTCGCCGAATTAGACGTCTTCAGCCAGGATGTATTGCTGCCCACGTTCGCCGTGAGCGGGCCGTTGGTGGTGAAGGTCGCCGAGGTAGAGCCGCCGGGCGCGAGATAGAAGACCAGATTGCTGGGAACATCGCCACCCACTTGCGCGGTGACGCTGATGTATTGCGGAGAATCGAGAGCGTTCGGGTCTGCAAGAGTGATGATTCCGGTGTAACTGCCCGCGGCCAGCGAAGAGGTCTGAAACGCGATTGACACCGGGTAACATCCGCCCCTCAATCCACACACTTGCAATGTGCCAACACTAGGAACCAGCCACGGGACCGAGGAAGAGGCCTGCAGACTTAACGTGCCGCTGCCAATATTGAATGCCTCCAAAGTGGAGGTAGGGCCGTTCGTCCCAACCGGGACTGAAACGACGAGAGAGGATTGAACCAGATTCAGGCGGGGCGCAGCGCTCAGGCCTGATACGAACAGCAGCGGCACAAAAAATCGCACGCTCAAAGTATTCTTAAGAATCACGGAAGCTCCTTAGTCTATCGGTGGTGCTCGATTCCAGTGGGTTTTAAATCCAGGTATCGGGACGCGGGCGGTGCAGGCTCCGCGGTGCAAGCCGCATACCATTCTCGCAAATCATCTCTTTCGAGTGAGACGCTGATCGCTCGCGGATAAGTTTCGCCACAACCGATGAGGCAATGGGAAACAGGTTCTCACCACGTTCATCTTCCTTACACCTTCATTCTTTTGGTTCGGTGATTTCGAAGTCCGCCTTCAGGAATTGCCAATCCGGGAGCTCGTAAGCACGGAGCTTGGTGGGAACTTCCGCGGTCACATCCTTGAGTTCGTTCGGTCCCAAACGAGAAACTTGCGCAGGAAACTTGATGAGCGGCGGATCACCAGGCTTGGCAGCGGTGGTGCCGAGGTTGACGCTCATCTTCACGTCGCCGATATCGGCTTCCGAGTGATTGACGACGCCGAACTGGACGATCAGATGCCCCGGACTTCTTTCGCTGATCCGAAATCCAACCAGCTCGATGTACTTCGCGACTGGGTTGGAGGTATTGCTCGCGGTAAAGTGCGCCGGAATCGCGGGCGCGGCCTTGGCTTGCTTGTCGGACGGGGAGGAAGAAGAACAACCAGCGAGAACCACTGCCATGAGGAGCCAACCGAGCCGCATTGAATTCATCATAGCAGCGCTCAATTGTGCTCCAGTACCGCCTGAATGGTGTATCAGTTTCCGATACGACCTCCACCACCGCCAGATGCTTCCAAACTTCCCAGAATGGACTTCGGGCTCGCGTTACTGGCGCCCAATGTGAGAGTCGGCCGTTATCCGTCCAAGTGCGATAACTTCCGAGTGCGCCGTAATACAGGAGTTGGGTGCGAGCATATCGCGGAAGGGGCACTTCGACGAAGCCGGAAGAACGATGCGGCTTTGGACCGCAAGATATGATGTGGGTATCGTGATGAGGGCTCGTTGCGCGGCGTTTCTGGCGATCTACGAATCAATCGCGCCGCACGCTCATGACGCCAAATGCCGGATGTTACTGCGATGGCGTCACGGTGCCGATTCCGGTCTGCCTCGCCCAGTAGCCTCGGTCGCGCCATGCCAACCGGGCGGGTTCGAGACGTCATGCCGAAACTCCTCCTGATTACTGCGTCCTCGGATGAAATTCGCCGAGCGCGGAGGTCGCGGTTCCTTAACTTCCAGCAGATCACCATGCCGTATTTGGCCGCCCGGGTTCCCTCCGATTGGCAAGTCACTCACGTCGATGAAGAGGCCGAAGACATCGACTGGACCAATCAACCCGATGTCGTTGGCATTACGTTTCACACGCCGAGTGCTGATCACGCCTACGGTCTTGCCGCCCGGTTCCGGTCGCGAGGAGCGTGCGTCGCCATGGGCGGTCCGCATGTGACGTTGCTGCCGGAGGAGGCCAGCCGACATGCTGACGTTGTCTTTGTGGGAGAAGCGGAAGGCCTTTGGGAGGAGTTTTTGAAGGGTTTTGCAACCGGGACCTATCGTCGCGTGTACCGGCAGGCGGGCCCGGTGTCCCTGGAGGGTGTCCCCATGGCGCGCAAGACGCTCTTTCACCGGAATGACTTCACGAGCGGCGTCCTGTTTGCCACAAGGGGATGTCCTTACCGTTGCGATTTCTGCTCCATTATCGTGATGTACCAGCACGGGTTGCGGAAACGTCCCATCGCCGAAGTAGCCGCGGAATATGGTTCTTTCCACGGAAAACGAATTATCTTTTGGGACGACAATATTGCTGCGGATGGGCAGTACGCAAAACAGTTGTTTCGTGCCATTGCGCCTTATCGCAAGTGGTGGAGCAGCCAGGTCACGATCCATGCGGCCCAAGATGATGAACTGCTGGAGGCTGCCGCCAGGAGCGGGTGCAAACAGTTGTTCTTCGGCCTAGAGTCGGTCTCTCAATCGAGCATGAAGGAGGTCCGCAAAGGCTTCAACCGGGTGGAAGATTATGCCCGCATCA
>Ga0209415_10013060_pt1 | contig 13764 bp, 12 predicted proteins | sample PeaSoiSIISIP2007_FD_187696 | JGI IMG/M metagenome (GOLD analysis project Ga0209415, IMG submission 187696) | Peat soil microbial communities from Weissenstadt, Germany - SII-SIP-2007 (SPAdes) (version 2) | ecosystem: Environmental > Terrestrial > Soil > Wetlands > Peat | place: Germany... | reverse complement strand
TATCAAGTTATTTGAATTATTCTTATCCAAAGCCACACTTCATTACCATTAAAAGATTTATCCATCTACAAATCATACTTCTATTCAATTAATCATGGACGGCAGTTGCTAAAATACCCCCTTAACTTGATGCACAAAGTAAGAAATGTGCGTAATGCTCCAAAATTCATCCTGGTGTACAAATCTCTATCGGTCTGCTTAAATAACCTCAAACATTTTCTATGTTGATAGTATAAATTTTATTGTTTACTCCAAATATTTTCATAAAGGTTGGTAACGGTCAGATGCACTATCCCCTTTTCATTTAAGGAGATTTCATTCTTTTTATAAGCTTCAGTTGGGAAAATGTAAAAACTGAAATCATCACCGTCTTTATAATTCAATCCGCTTATACCCATTTCGGAACTGGCATACGTTTTACAGTCATATTCAGCAGTCATTTTTGCTGACATGGTATAGATAAATGATTTGTCACCCAGAGTAGCATGATGAACACCAGAAATTAAAGTGGCCTTGATTAAGGAATATTGACCACTTGCCCTGAAGCTGATTCTATAGCCTCCAGAATTTATATTACCTGTATTATCAACATGACTAACATATATCCTATGAATTCCATCATTATATAACTCTTTACCAATATTGCTCTCTAAGTTTGATAAATCAATAGAAACAGAATAATTCCCCTCAATAATATGACTTTGTAAATCACTAAATTTCTTTGTATTATTAGCGATGTAAGAAATACCGTTCTTCCATAATCCAATTAAGCCTGTTGACCGAAGGATTATTATTATCAACGCAAAAATTAGTATTGAGATTATAGTTTTCTTCTTTCTACTTTTAATCACAATCCCCTCCTTGTAAAAATATGTTACTACACATATCCCTATTAATACGCCGCACTGATTGCGCTTAGTTTTCATATTATGTCATATCTGGATTATATACGGGATTGATGCGTATATCTATGCATATGCGCTCTCAATTTATCGATAGGTGTATTAACTGTTTGAGAAACTTTCGATTATTTTATTAATTACTACATTTCAGATAGCATTACTTCCTTGATTCCCGTCCATGGCTGCCATCGGCTTTAAAAAAAGTCACCTCCTTGCATCATTTGCTTGGGGGTGACTTTCGTGACTCTTGCACTTCTATATTAGAAGAATAGTCTGTTGCCTAATTAATGTTGTATTAATTCTTCACGGTCAGCCGCCTGTGGAATCCTTTCAAGCCATCCGGCTTCAATCATTAGTTCCCCACCATCTTTGGCTAATCCAAGAAGTTCTGTAACAAAATCGCGGAATTTTGATACTAAATCTATTCTAGCGGATTTCATTATTGCATGTCCATAACCAGCAATAATAGACGCTGTAACCGCAGTAATATGGCAAAGGATTAACTTGTCACTTAAAGGGGATTCTCTCGATTCGGTAACTAGCATTTCATTGATTGTAGGCTTAGTTAAATCTTCGTCCTCTAAAAAAGAACCAAGAACTTTTAGTTGTTTATCTGCAATTTGTTTGGCTTTAGACAGGTAATCTCTAACCTTTTCAGATTTGACAACTTGACTATAGCCTAAGTATAACGTTCTCAGTAAAAGCTTTGTTTCCATCATCGAGAATATATTACTGATTTCTAGTGCATTTAATGGTCTCTTCTTCTCAAGCCCAATAGCCGAACTAATTGAACCGAGATAACCTTTGTCATGGACATAATCTCTCCTGTCAGGAATCGGAATATTGGGGTATTTTATTAATAGCCCCTTTGCTAATAGTAACTCTGTGGCTTTTTGGTGAATATCTAGAGAAGTATTTATACCTTCTCGGAAAAAATCACGAAAGTCGGAACGTGAAGAGACAGCTAATGAGTTATTGTAATCTAGCGAAACAAATCTATGCATAAGCCTTGTATATAATAATTTAAAGGATTCCGAAAATAACTGTTTTGCATTGTTATCGACATCATTCTCGCCGTAACCTTCTGGAATAGGATGATTAAATGAATTAAAGATGCCAGTCATAGTTTTTACCCGTTGGCTTGAGACATCAAGTGCCTGTTGTAAAATAGCGTGAATTTCAGGGTCTTTAGAATGAGAAACATAGTTTTTAAGAAAACAAACTGACATACTTTCTGCCATGTAACTTGTCCAAAGATTACCTATTTCGGATGACGTTGGCAAAATGTCGGATAATCTATGTTGGACAGTTCCAAAGGGAGCTTGTTCTATTCGACCTTGATTAGCTTCTTGTAAATTGTCCACAGTTCATTTCACATCCTATATTGTAATAATTATATATTCAACGATTGAGGGCGGAAAATGAGACACTGTTTACTCTCATATTCATATACTTGCCACATATAGAATATTAATACCATCAAATTTAGCCATTAATAACCAGTGTTAAAAATTTCATTTTGGTAATCCTGAATATTGTGAGTACTAATGACACAAATCTTTAAAAAGTTTGGAACGGATCATGCCCTTCCTAAAGGCTCCATGTTAGGGATGTTTACTTGGGCAGTATTGGACGATGTCGGTGCTCATGAACCCGCCGTCCTGATATCTATGACTATTTGGGAGGTCGAACCTATGGATATGGATACACTCATCTCTAAGCTAAATTGGTTTTACAGTTTGGAACTGAATCAAGTAGACTTATACAATGCTCAAAGCAAAACCTTTAAAGGTAGGTATAGCGGTATAGTTTTTGAACGTTGTGCATACATCGAACAAAATCATGTAGATAATATCGGAGAAAAAATCAAAGAACTTGGTGGCAAACCCACAGTGTTGGGTGATATTATTTCACCCATTATTGGTAAGATAGCAGGAGAACTTATATCTAAGACAGGTTTAGAAGATACACTGGCAATAAATATCATGATAGAACAAAAAGCCATGAAGGATTATAACGAGTTGATTGATAAACTGCACCAGGATAACTACGACGACAAAGAGCTGACCAAAATACTGCAGCATAATTTTGTAGATGAGCATTTGCACACCGAGTGGTTTAGGACCAAGATAATTGCCATAAAACAATATGAGTTCACTGCCAATCATTATAGTGCTAGTACCAAAATTCAACCCAAAAACCAAGAAATAGATAATTGCCGAGCAACCCTTAAACGGAAAATACTTCTTAAACCTCGTCCGATAAAGAACGTCAAATGGTGACGATAAGCCAACTTTTCCTCTGCGCAAATAGGTCTCACGGTACTGATATTCATCTGATTTCTTAAATTTCAAAATGTCCACAAAACCGGACTCAACGATGCTGATGATCACCGCTTGTAGCAAATCATTACATTAATCCCAGAGTCGTTCCGCTACATTCTTATCAAGAAGGTCGTCTTTGATTTTAACAAATAATCCGTCTAAAGAGTCATAGGCATTCACTCGACGGTAATAGGCTAGCAGGGTATAGAGGAGATAACAGGTTACCTTAAGATAAGCATGTCAATGTGACTGATTGTCCATTAAATTGAATTAGAAAGGAGAAATAACTTAAATTTCAAGAATCCTGTCTTTACAATGGGGAGGTATGAGATTTCTTGTAAGCCTAATCTTGAGACCAAGCCTTATGTATGGTATAATTTTACACGGGGACTTACTGTAAGGTTAAGCTTTTATGAATGGTGGTTGCATATAATCCCTAGCAGAACAGATAAACCATTAAATAACTGACATCAAATTAAAACCCGTGAACAACTTAATAGAAGAGTAGCTTACTTATAAGGGGTAAACTGCTCTTCTATTTATCTGTCGCGAAATCCTACGTGATAACTGGTGTGAATTATGTGGTGATTTAGGTAGGAATACTGGTGGAGATTTAAGTGGAGTTTTCTGTTTTTGCACCTTAATATGGAACTACCTGGTAAATATGTTGCCTATGTTTAATTGCTGAGGGGGTAAATGCTGCTGCGACGTTAAACGGGTTGCTAAAGCCCAGGTAAAACGAGAAGTGAGTAATTAGAAAAAAGGGCAGGAAATCCGAGGCAACTAAAAAGTAGCATATGGGGATCAATTTCAAAATGAGCTAAAATCTAGCAACTTACATGCAATTGTTACATAAACGAACGAACGAACCAACTACTACTTTTTCAAATGAAGAATCTGTAAAAACTCAATAAAGTCTCTCTTGACCAAGGTTCTTGCTCCTGAAGGAGATGTTGTTAAGGAAAGAGGATGCTATGGTGAATACAAGTCATTTAAAAAGATTAGGATTTATTGAAGCCGTTATTTCAAATATTCCCTTTATTAACCGATAGGGAAATACAGCTTCTTTCAGATCAGGCCATTTGTTATCGGGTCAGACTGTATATTTACTGGATGTAAGACAATTAAGGGGGGTTTTAAAGATATTGAACAAGCTTAGTGATCGAATTATGGATGTCATCGCCAACTCTCTATCAACAAAGATTTGTTTTGTAGCTTTCTGTATAATCGCATCCGTCCCGCTCTTTTTCCAGCACCCTGCCGATGTTTTGGGGTGGGACCAGTACATTAGTCAGACTGTCATTCAGTTAGTGGCCTTAAGCGTTCTGGCGATTGTATCCAAAAATGAGGGTAGAGAACAACAAAGGGTGCTAAAAGAGACTCACGATTATGCCATGCAAGAACTCTCATTAATCAAGGATGACCTTGCATTAGCGAAAGAAGAACGGGAAGAACTAAAACAACTTTTGGCTCACCTGCACGTAAAAATTCCAGATGTGATTAAACAATTAAAATGAACTTAGCTTTTATCCTTTTTTTACGAACGTACAAACACATACAGTTCCCGAAAGTAATATTATGAATAATGGCTCGCCTTGCTTCGTTTACATAAAGTGAGGTGAAAACGTTTGAAATTAATCTTCGAATGTCCAAAATGCGGTACCAATAATTTATCTGAAAAATGGATCGAAGTTACCCAAGAACATCTTGGTCTTACAGAAAATAATTTTTCGATATGCTACTGCCCATGGTGCGGTGAAGCAAGTAATTACGAGGAACTTGTATCAGAATGGGATAGAATAGTTTTTTAGAAAAAAAGCAGGGAGTCGTTCGCTCACCTTATGACAATGAAACCGGCATATCAGGTCTTTGACTATCTTGCCAATATTTATAAACCATACTTTAAATATTAAGGGTCCTTTGTCTACAAGCAAAAGGAGAACCTCTGCCACACCGAAATATTCAGCGGATGCATCCACTCCGAAAAGATTATACGGACATGTCTTTAAAAGTGTAAAAACAGAAGCAACTTCGGCTGTCGAAAGCGCTCTCCAAAGAAAGAAATCATAAGCTAAATAGATAGAACTAGATACAGCATGTTTGATTTGGGCAACTAAATAACATTTATGCAACCTCTGCATAAAACCAAAAACCCCGCAATCGCTTGCGGGGTCTAAGTTTCCTATGGAGCCGATGGTCGGAATCGAACCGACGACCTGCTCATTACGAGTGAGCTGCTCTACCTCTGAGCCACATCGGCATGTGTAAGTGTTGATATCAAGCCATATCCGTTAAAGAGCAGATCATTCTCGACTTCGATAGTATAACATAAGTAAGTCGGTTTGTTAAGAAAAAATCGATAAAATAAAGGAAAAAAATAAAACGTTTGTCCCGAACCGATCATCACCGGACAGACGTGACAAAGAAATACTAATAAATTATAATGCTAATCTAGAAATTAGTGATAATCTTTCATTTTATGGAAATAATATCCTCCTAAGGGGGAGTAGCATGCTAAGCAGACGGGAATTTTTGAAATTAGTTGTCAAAGGAGCTATCTTCGGTAACTTTTATCAGCTCATTTCCCCTCCACTGGCACAAGCGGTAACAGCAGGCGAGATCAAAAAACTTCCCGTGGTGATGATTGAAACGGGTACTTGTACTGGAGATAGCATATCCCTTGATAATATCTGGACGCCAACTTTCTCAGATATCCTCTCCAACATTGTGGACTGGCGCTATGATTGGAGCATGATGCAGGCTCACGGAGATGCTGCCTACCAAGTTCTTAAGGAAACGTATGAAAAGATGCCTAATGAATATGTTCTCCTCGTCCAGGGATCCATGATCCAACGTGACGATGGTCATTATAACCACGTTGCTTATGAAAACGGCAAACTAATTACGGGACTGGAACTTGTTCGCCACCTGGGGCTAAAAGCGAAATACGTTGTTGCCATTGGAAGCTGCGCCACTTTCGGCGGCGTGGTTGCCGGTTACCCAAATCCAAGCCAAGCAACTGGAGTACAGAACATTTTACCCGAACGCAGAGTCATTAACATCTCCGGTTGTCCCGCCCATCCAGATTGGATTATGGGAACCCTACTCCATTTAGCCTTATACGGTGAACCCGAACTTGAAAAATACGGGCGTCCCAAACTATTTTATGGTGAAACCGTCCATAACCGCTGCCCCCGTAGGCATGATTATGATCAGGGAATTTTCGCCACGGAAATTGGACAAAAGGAATGTCTGTTTCGGGTTGGTTGTAAAGGCCCTGTCACCTATGCTGACTGCCCGATTCGCCGTTGGAACGACCGCTTAAATTGGCCAATCGGCTGTAACACGCCATGTATCGGGTGTACTGAACCAGGTTACCCAGACTTAATGTCGCCATTTACCGCTCACTCACCCGATGTCCCCTTCCCCGGGGGGACTAAAGTCGCCACTGACAAAATTGGGCTTGCTGTTTTAGGCTTAACCTCCGCAGCTATTGTGGGACATGCTGTCACTTCTCTCTCTAAGGGACGAATCCAAAGGAATTTGCTTAAGTCCTCTGTCAAGGTTCAGCTTCGCCCCTCCGTTAAAAAGGCAAAAACTCATCATCAGTATAGGCTAAAGAAAACTTGAAACGAGGAGTGAGCCTTCTGGAGAAAAAAACCATCTTCCCCATATCCCGAATTCACAATCCTATGTTATTAGAAGCTTGGCTCGAAGACGGGGAAATAAAAGACGCCTTTATTTCTGATACACTTTATCGAGGGTTCGAACAAATTTTAATAGGACGTTCCGCCATGGATATGCCTTATTACACGCAACGCATCTGTGGTATTTGTTCTTCCGCTCATGCTATTACAGCTGCACTCGCAGTAGAACAGGCTTTAGGAATGCACGTCCCCCCCAATGGGCTGTTAGTACGCAATCTGATTCTCGCCAGTGATTTTATTCAGAATCATATTCGTCACCTTTATTTGTATGCTTTACCGGATTATTTCCGTGGTCCCGATCTAGCTCCGTTTATTCCTCATTCAGAATCAGACCTACGTTTATCCAGTAAAGAAAATACCACAATGACCGAACACTATTTCAAGGCCATAGATATCTCTCGTACTGCCCATGCTGCCTTTGCAGTTTTTGGAGGCAAGGCCCCTCATGGTCATGGGATTGTTCCCGGTGGGGCCAGCATGGAAGTTGATGCCGATAAGGTGAGCCGTTATCGCGGGTATATAATGGAGATCCTAGGCTTTATCGACAATGTCTTGCTTCCCGATATTACACTGATTAAGGACCGTTATCCCGAGTACATCGACCTGGGAAAAGGGATCGGGAATTATATGTCGGTCGGGGGCTTTCCAAGTCCGGAGGGAAATACATTTTTCTCTCAAGGTGTTATCCTACAAGGTAAACGGGAAAGCTTTGATGAAAAACATGTGACTGAAGATGTTACTTATGCTTGGTACAAACCCCACGGCCCTCTCCATCCCATGGAAGAGGACACTGTCCCCGACCACGATCGACCTAACGGGTATACTTGGGTTAAATCTCCCCGTTACCGTGGTCAACCTGTAGAAGTGGGCCCATTGGCACGAGCTATACTTAACAAGGAAGAGATCCTAGGACATGGAGCTCTTGCCCGAATCTGGGCACGCTCACTGGAACTCAAAAAGATTGCGAATACTACTCTGGCATGGCTCAATCGCCTTGAACCTGGATCAGAAACCTTTGACGGAAAAACGGAGCAAGCCTCTGGGGTCGGGATAGGTCTCCATGAAGCCATGCGTGGGTCCCTAGGGCATTGGATATCTGCCAAAGATGGACGGATCACTCACTATCAGATTATTACCCCTTCTGCCCTTAACTTCGGTTCACGTGATGAAACAGGAACGCGAAGTGTCGGCGAAACGTCGTTACTCGGACTAAAAATCCAATCAGAAGATCTAAAGGAAGCGGGCCGAGTCATACGCTCGTTCGACCCTTGCTTTTCCTGCAGTGTCCATCTTATTGATGGAAAGAAATTATACGCCTTAAAAATCCCCGTTTAATTTACAAACTTATTTTATACGGTGCTAATCGAACTCATTTAAAAGCCCTATGTGCAATGTTGGAGTAAGGGTAATGAAAAACATGAAGCAACATGCCAACCTGAATAAATCTATTCTGAGACAACTTATAAAAAGAGCTACGAAAGATCAGTTTATCCCTTTTCAATCGATTTGGGTTAGGGTTTTTCATTGGGGATTCGCTTTTAGTTTAACCGTGGTCATTTTGACCGGTTTGGAATTACATAAGCCAGCAAGTTTTATTGCTTTAAACTATGGGAACGTATTGATGAATCATATTGTCTTCTCCTGGTTAGCCCTCGGATTTGTAGCGATACGTATTGCGGATGCTCTCATCCGACAGGATCATTCTTTAATCCCGGGATTTCAGGATTTTAAGCGCTTTCCTAAGCTCATGGCTTACTATTTCTTCTTGCGTTTTTATCCCCCTCCAAGCCGAAAATATAACAGCGGACAACTTCTGATCTATTTCTCGTGGATCTTTCTCTTTCTAGTTGCTAGTCTCCTTGGCTTAACTTCTTATTGGCAAGGGCAACATCTGATTTTTGTGTGGCGTATGGTGGGGGGGTTTCAAGTCCTTCGTTGGATAAAATTTACTATTTGCATTTATTTTCTGGCAACGATCCCTCTCCACATTTATCTCAGTCTAACCGAAAATATCAGCCGTCTTCAGGCTATGATCACTGGCTACGAACGGAAACCCCCTCCCAATAACAGTTAGGAAAATTTTCCTTTCATAATATGATACCTTTTATCTTGAGATTGGGTATAATGGAGGGTAGAGTTTATACACGGAAGGGACGATAAATTTTGACATTACATATTCATTTTGTTGGCATAAAGGGTACCGGGATGAGCGCTTTAGCTCAAATCAGCGCTCAAATTGAAGGTGCGACCATTACAGGATCTGATGTCGAAGAAAGTTTTTATACAGACAGTGTCCTGCAACGTGCCCAAATTCCCGTTTTGAGTTTTTCGCCTAGCAACGTGGAAAACGCAGACTTAGTGGTCACCTCTGCAGCTTATACCAATCAACATCCGGAGATTGCGCGAGCAATGGAGCTTAATATCCCGATATTGACTTACCCTCAATATCTCGGGCGTTTACTTTCCAAAAAACGCGGTATTTCTGTAACTGGGACCCATGGCAAAACTACGACAACCGCCATGATAGGTCTTGTCATGCTCCAAGCTAAATTCGATCCGACCATCGTTGTTGGCAGCGACGTTCCTAGTATTGGTGGAAATGCCCATTCCGGCAAAGGGGAATTTTTCTTAGCTGAGTCTTGTGAATATCGGCGCCATTTTCTCAATTACTCTCCGGAGCACCTGATTATTACCAACATCGAATTTGACCACCCCGATTATTTTAATGACCTAGAGGATGTTATTTCGGCATTCGCTGAACTAGCAAAAAAGGTACCTGCACACGGGCATATTTATATTTGGGCTGAAGACCCAAACTTAAAATCTATTGTAGGATGCGCGCCAATTACGACCTTTGGTCTCTCCGAATCTGCGGATGTTCGGGCCACAGAGATCGTATTCAAAGACGAAAAAAGTTCTATGAAAATTATGCTTAAAGGGCAGTATGTCGGGGATCTAGATCTTTATATCGCCGGAAGGCATAATATTGTCAATGCCTTAGCAACAATTGCCCTATGCCATGAGATCGGTATCCCTATTGAACAAATCTTACGTAGCCTGAGCCTGTTCAATGGAACGAAACGTCGCTTTGAACATATTGGTAGTAACAAAAATGGTGCCTTAATCGTCGATGACTATGCTCACCATCCAACGGAAATCCGTACTACGCTTGAAGGAGCCCGTCTCTCGTTCCCAGATCGACGCATCCGCGCCATTTTCCAGCCTCATACCTTTAGCCGAACAGAAAAACTCTTACTAGAATTTTCTCAAGCTTTTCAGGGAGCTGATGAAGTTGTTGTCGCTGACATTTTTTCCTCCGCCCGTGAAACTGAAAACCATACCGTTTCTGCTCTAACCTTAGCCCAGTTGATTCAGCAACAAGGTGTTCAAGCTAGCTACATTGGAACGTTGGATGAAATTAAAGCCTATCTTGCCAAAACCATCGCACCCGAGGATCTCGTCCTTACTTTAGGAGCAGGAGATATTTATAAAGTTGGGTTAGTAATTGTCAGTTAATTCACCCCTAGTCCCTAAAAAAGGTTAGCCATCAATACGATGGCTAACCCTTTTCCTATGCCTTAAACTGCCGCATTCCTTCTAGGATCTCTTGCCAGCTGTGACAGCGTGTTATACCCTTCGGGAGTTGTTTCTCCTGGTTATAACTGGCATCTAACAATAATACTGGAACTCCGCTCTCAGCGATTGCTTTGGCATTCACTTGATAATCCTCGATAAAGACCTCGATTCCCCATTGCTTAATGAGATGAACTTTACTTTTAAACCCTGAGAAAAGAACGTGTTTGTGAGGAATTTCATACATAGTAAGCCAGCGCACTGTAAGGTCCTTCTCTTCCGGTGTTCGAGCGGTGACATAGATCACTTCATGCCCTTCTCTGAGAAGGGTTTCAATCCCTTCTTTAGCACCTGAAACAGGTTTGGGCATCATAAACAAACGTTCCACATTACCCACAAAAAAGTTGTTCATATCATCTCTCGGAACATCAAAAACCAAATGCATATCATAATCGCTAACGACCGTGATGTTCTTGCCATAATGCAGATTCAATTCCTGTAACCAAGCCGGATAACTATCGGAAACGACCCCGTCAATATCTACTCCAATCCGCACGTTAGTCTATCCTCTCTAGTTTAGGGAGCTCAAGACTGGGCGGAAGTTGGCGTTTATGTTCACTCTGGCGATGTAAGGTTTCTATGCGTTCTTGTACGTCAGGAGCGACCTCTTCACCTAGTAAGTAACGATCAATCAAATCATAGGTTAGCCCCATTTCTGATTCGTCCGTCTGTCCGGGCCAAAGTCCTGCCGTAGGTACACGGGTAGCAATGTTCACCGGAAGTCCCAACATCCTTGCCCAAGCGCGTACCTCCGTTTTTGTGAGCGAACTAATCGGCAATATATCCACACCGCCGTCACCATATTTCGTAAAATACCCAGTATAACTCTCTGGGGCATTATCTGTCCCCACCACCAGATAATTCAGAGCATTTGCCACGGCGTACAGCGTAGACATACGTAAACGGGCCTTTAAATTCCCTTGGCTCAGTTTTTCCCCCACAAGTTTGCACCCTTGATTTTCCAGGCCCCTCTTGACTTGTGCAAATACCTGCGAATGGACTTCACTTAAGTCCACTTCCAAAGGTCTTAAATCAAAGCCTTCCGCTACCCAAAAGGCATCTTCTTTATCGTCTGGATTCGAATGACTGGGCATAACCACTGCAATACAATTATCAGGAAATGCTTGTTGACAGAGCCCTGCAACCACTGCAGAGTCAACCCCCCCAGAGATCCCAACTACAACTCCATTCGCTTGAGCCTCAGCGACCTTTCCACGCAACCAGTCCACCGCTTGATTGATACGGCCTGTCAATTCATCATCTGTCCACATCACACTCTACCTCCTAATTATGATTATTTGCTTTAATATCTTTATGGATCGTTAAGAGCAACTGTTGTTTTAAATCAAAAAGATTGGCTGACAAATCGACAATATAACGGTGCGGATTTGTTAATCGTTTCACTTCATCCCAGAAGGTATTTAATTCCTTTCGAGCATAATTCTGAATATCTTTGAGCTCAGGTAATTCGCAAACCCGCTTTCCACCTCTAAACACAGGGATTAAAAGTTCTCTAGTCCGGAAATTGGTTAATGTTTTTTGTTTCCAAGTCTGAATGGGATCAAATATTGTCAGGGGATTCCCCTCTGTGAAAACTTCGTTTTCCAGAGCAATGACATCAGCTAAGGCTTTTCCCGCCCGGTCATAAAAACGAACTATTTTTTTAATTCCCGGGTTTGTAATCTTGGAGATGTTTTCAGAAACTTTTAGACGTGGGTTAAAAACACCGTTCTCTCCTTCAGCGGCCAATTTATAAACTCCCCCTAACGAAGGGCTATCTTTGGATGTAATCAGATTCGTCCCTACACCCCAAGCATCAATTTTTGCGCCTTGGGCACGAATGGCGAAGATAGTTTCCTCGTCTAAATCATTGGACCCCACGATAATCGCACTCGTAAGTCCCGCTCCATCGAGCATACGCCGAGCTTCCCTCGACAGATACGTTAAATCTCCGCTATCTAAACGTATTCCTTGGAAATGGTGCCCCGCCGCTTCCAGTTCAAGCCCGACCTTAATAGCATTCGGGACTCCAGATTCTAGGACACTGTACGTATCTACCAGCAACAAGCAACTATCCGGAAACGTATGTGCAAATGCTCGGAAGGCCTCCAGTTCCGATGGAAAACACTGGATCCAGCTATGCGCTTGGGTTCCTGAAACAGGAATACCGTAACGCTCTCCTGCTAGGACATTCGACGTAGACTGACACCCTCCGATGTAAGCCGAACGTGCTCCCAGAATTCCGGCGTCTGGTCCCTGCGCTCTCCGTAAACCAAATTCCATTACTGGCCCCCCATCGGCTGCTGTCACAACCCGAGATGCCTTGGTAGCGATTAAACTCTCAAAGTTAACCAAATTCAGAATAGCGGTCTCGAGGAGCTGAGTTTCAAAAATGCGCCCTTTTATGCGAAGAAGTGGCTCATACGGGAAAACAGGCGTTCCTTCTGGAACCGCATCTATATCCCCCGTAAAATGAAAGTTACGCAGTTCCTTGATAAAGTCCTCATTAAAAAGCTTTAGACTTCTCAAATATGCCAGATTTTCTTCAGTAAACGTTAGATTTTCGAGATATTCTACGACTTGTTCGAGCCCTGCGGCAAGAGCATACCCCCCTTGAAACGGAAGTGTGCGGAAGAAGACATCAAATACGGCTTCCTTATGACGACATCCATTGACTAAATAACCCTGCATCATCGTTAATTGATAAAGATCTGTTAGCATTGTTAGATTTTCCATTGACAAATAGCCTCGCTTCACACTCACACCGTAGTTTGTTTAATGATTCCTAATCTATAGCATGCAATATCTTGATGAAATCATGCGTGAGAATTTCGACTTCTCAACTGAGATTTCCTTCTTTTAGCCTGAAGTAAAAATTTAAAGGAGGCTCCTCAACGCTAAAAGGCATATTATGTCGCAATGCCAAGAATCTTCTGGGGAGTTATCCACAGGTTATTTTCGTTTATCCCCCGTCTCTATCTGCTTATCCACGTAAAAACCGACTTTTTTTGATATTGTCCACAGAGTTGTCCACACTATGCACAGCTTGATTAAATATTCAGAGTTTTTCGGTCCAAACTCAGAACGCAGTCCTCTCACGAGCGCAACGTCTTTATGCAGAATAGCAAGCTTGGTGAAAAGCGACCGACCTACGTGCAAGTCGGTGCAAGTCGGGGACGGTTCTTGACTTGCATACTT
>Ga0209415_10013059_pt1 | contig 13765 bp, 9 predicted proteins | sample PeaSoiSIISIP2007_FD_187696 | JGI IMG/M metagenome (GOLD analysis project Ga0209415, IMG submission 187696) | Peat soil microbial communities from Weissenstadt, Germany - SII-SIP-2007 (SPAdes) (version 2) | ecosystem: Environmental > Terrestrial > Soil > Wetlands > Peat | place: Germany... | reverse complement strand
ATCCAGAAGGAACCGGTGTTGCCGCCGCCTTTCGGCAGCGTGCAGAACCCGGTGACGATGATGATGCACGAGCACGATTCGGCGGGCGAAGCCTTGCGCTCGATGCGTAAAGACAGCGCGGGTTATACGTCCCCGGACGATGCCTGCATCAGTTTCCAGACTTTGTACAAAGCCCTGGCAGACTTTGAAGCTGACCTCCATCAGCACATCCACTTGGAGAACAACATCCTGTTCCCAAAGGCGATTGCAATGGAAAGGGCGCAGTAAGAAGTTCGAAACCGTGATTTTAGTCACAGACTACCGCCGCCCCTGTGCATAAGGTGGGTGTGGCTCGTCTGCGGAGGTTCCCATGCGCTTTGTGGCTTTTCTCCCTTTTCTCCTTTTTCCGCTGATTACGGTTGCTCGTTCCCAGGTCTCCCCAGAAGCTCAAGCATGTCTGGATTGCCACAGCAGCAGCACACCGGGCATTGTGGAGCAGTGGCGTGAAAGCGCCCACGCTAAGGAGAATGTGGACTGCTATTCGTGCCATCGTGCCAGTGAGAAAGATCCCGCCACATTTGACCACTACGGTCATCGCATAGCCGTGATAGTGACACCTAACTACTGCGGTCGCTGTCATGGCAAAGAAGTAGAACAGTTCGAAAAGAGTCGCCATGCGCAGGCAGCACAATTCATCGGGTCTCTGGATAACATGTTGGGAGAAGTAGTTGAGGGCGGCCCGGCTGCAGCAAACGGGTGCCGGCAGTGTCACGGCAGCGAGGTCAAGTATTTGAAAGACGGCAAGTTTGATGCAGACACTTGGCCGAACAGCGGTATCGGGCGCGTCAATCCTGACGGCAGCCGAGGCTCCTGCGCTGCCTGTCACGGACGGCACTCCTTCAGTTCGGCACTGGCTCGCCAGCCCGAGAACTGTGGGAAGTGTCATCTGGGTCCCGATCATCCGCAAATGGAGATCTACACCGAATCGAAACATGGTATTCAATTCCGCGCCAACATTGCCAAGATGAACCTGGATTCGAAGTCGTGGGTTGTTGGCAAGGACTACTCCGCGGCGCCCACCTGCGCAACCTGTCACATGAGCGCGACCAGCAATCAGCCGGTGACACACGACGTGGGCGACCGTATCAGCTTTACACTACGACCAGTCGTCAGCATCAAGCTGGAAAACTGGGAGAAGCGCCGCGCCGCCATGCAAGACGTTTGCTCGAATTGTCACGCGACCGGCTGGGTAGAGAACTTTTACAAGCAATACGAGAACACAGTCGATCTCTACAACGAGAAGTTTGCCAAGCCCGCCAAAGCGATCATGGATAAGCTCTATGCCGCCAATAAGCTGACGAAAACGCCCTTCGATGAAAAGATCGAATGGACCTACTATGAGCTCTGGCATCATCAGGGGCGGCGCGCTCGGATGGGCACGGCAATGATGGGCCCGGATTACACACAGTGGCACGGCTTCTACGAGGTCGCGAAGACCTTCTATACGGAATTTATTCCCGAGGCTGAGGCGCTTCTTCCCGGCGTGACGGCAGACGTTATGAACAGCCCTTACCACCAGTGGACAAAAGGGCTGAGTAAAGAACAGCTTCAACAACAACTTGACTTCTATAAGAAGAAGTACAACCAGTGATGACCTACCGGAAATGATTCCGGAGACTCTATCCGGCACATCTTATATGCCGCAAGCCGCGGCATAAACACGCAGGACAGTTCGGATGTGTTCTTGAATCATGTCTTCGGTCTGGGTGGACGCCCGCTCAGACCTTATCGCCTCGTACTGTGAAGGCAGGTATTGACTGAACAACGTTGGAGGCACCGGGCAGGCATCCAGGTTGGCGCGGAGTTGGGCCAGTTCCTGTGAACCTTAGCGTCGCCCCAGTAGTACCGGCAACGATCGCTGTAACTGTAGAGGCGCGCCAGCTGTATCTCGTCTTCGCTTCCGTGGTAGTAGGATCGCCAGTAAACAGGATTGCGCAACATGGCGGCTTGGAGCGCTTCCCGGACTTGCGAAAGACGAACTCCCCTTCGCTGCGCCAGCAGTTCCCGCTCGATTGCGCCTAAGGCGAAGACCGCCTCCCGGAAGGCGAAGGTCAGCCACGGCCCCACTTTCAAGATTGCGAAATGGTCTTCCACCATCTGCGCAAGCGCTGCGGGTTTCTGGTAGTCCGTGGAGTGCGCTTCGTAAACGAGAGCAGGAGTCTGCGGCAAGGCGGACGAGAGTGCCATCGCTTTCTGCCGCTCATAGTCGATGATCACGTTTTCGCCAAACTCTACTCCGGGCTGCACTACCATGCCAATCACCCTATCCCAGGTCGCCGCCACGTTCTGCTCGTCGAAGGCCGCGCGGAAAAGCTCCAAAGTGTGATCAACCTGGTCGGCCGGGGATACGGCGGGAGGCGCTCCCGGAAGCGATTCACCCCCCGGAGCCGGAACTTCGGTGCCGATGACGTAAAGGAGAGGAGAAGAACCTCGCGGCAAATCTCCAAAGGCACTTTCGGCGGCTCGACAGAGGATGGCGGCTCGTTGCGCAATGGTGTGCTGGTCAGGTCCCGATGTTCCGTCGTCGGCACACGCCATACTCGCATCGAGATGAATCTTCTGGTATCCGGCGAGTACACACGAGCGAACCAGTTCCCGACCGTGGTGCAGAGCTACATCCCAAGGCTGTTCTCGCCAGGGGTACGGGCCCAGGTGGTCGCCACCCAGCAGCACGCTGTCCCGAGGGAGTCCACCCTGCTGCGCGGCGGAGTGAACAAACTCAGCGAACTGCGATGGAGTTTGTCCGGTGTAACCACCCAATTGATTCACCTGGCTGGAGGTAGATTCCACGTGCAGGACTGATCCATCTTCAACCGCCTGCTGAACGGCTGCCGCAATGACGCTGGGGTGAGCCGAGCAGACGGCGTAGACGCCTACTTTTTCGGAGCGGCGATTGCGGCGGATGATCTCCCGCAATCGCTCGCTGGCGTTTTTTGGCTGAGGTTCCACGGTAGGCGGCGTTAGTCGGGCTGGGCTTCGAGCAGCAGATGCTGGTTGAACGCAGTAGATATTGTGGCCTGGGGGCCGTGTACGCTTCCGAGATCTTTATGGTTCACATAGTCCACGATGTGATAAGTGCGGCCCTCTAAACCGCGCAACTGAATCGGCCCACTCCAATGGCGGGCGAAGAAGGCATAGTACATGCCCTCGCCTTTGCGGATAACGTGAGCCTCCGGGCGGTCAAAACCTATGTCGTAAAGATCTCCGAGATACTCGCCTCGCGAGAGCATTTTGTCTTTGTAAATGTGCAACCACTCCTCAAATATCTTTTGTCGCTGCGGTGTCAGGTCCGACTTGCTGTGCTTCTTGACGAGATTCGGGAGTACGAACTGCGTGCCCACCACTCCGCCCACTCCCACCGTAGAAGCGAAGTCAATCGCACCGTCGCTCAATTCGACGTGATCGCCAAAATAGGGAATGTTGTCGCCCATGAGCGCTTTCAACGTCTTGCCCTTGGAGCGGATCTGAAACGAACTCTCCGGATCGGACGCCACCGACATATTGAAATGCGGCATGGTGAAAAACGAATAGGCAGTACCGCAAGGGCAAAACTCCACCAGGGCGTCGGGTTTCACGCTGCGGGCCGTCTCGTAAATCTCCCGAAAAAAATCGGGCAACGCTTCCACTGAGTCCTCCGGGCGCTGGTGGTGGTGCGCGGGATTGTAGCAGGGAGGAACGGCGTTCATGTGCTGGCCATCGAGTTTGAGGCCGTCGAATCCCCACTCCCCGAGGATCTTACGAACCAGCGCTTTGTGGTATTCCACAACTCCCCGGTCGGCGGGACAAAGATAAAACGAGTTCCACCAGGAAATTTTCCGCTTCGATCCATCGCGGTTCAGCAGAAGGAAGTCGGGATGATCTTTAAGGAGCTGCGAATCCGGGACGGCGCTCAGCGGCGACCACCAGAGCTGGGCTTTGAAACCCTCTTGGTGGATGCGATCGACAAGGGCTTTCATGTCGGCGTCGCCATGAGGAAACTTCTTGGGGTCGACTGCCCAATCGCCGTAATTGTTCTGCCAACCGTCGTCCAAAGTGACCCAGGCGAAACCCATTGTCTTTACTGTCGGAAGCGTGTCGTACACCTGTTTGAGCTGCATCGACCGGCCGTAGCCCCAGGCACACCAGATCGGGCCAAAAGCGCTGTCGGGCGCCGAAGCCATTTGAAATCCCTGCCGCATCATAAGACGGCGGTATTCGGTGAGCGTGCGAAAGTAGTCACCTTGATGCACGGAGACAAAGGTGCGAAGCGTGTGGAAGCTCTCTCCTGGTTCCAGAGTTCGCTCCCGGGTCGAGCGGACAGCCACGCGAGCATGACTCGCATCGGGCATAGAAACGCGAAGGGATATCAGGCGCGGTCCAGGTTCCACGTGACCTACGGCGAGACCAACATCTTTCCGCCACACATCGACAATGGGAGTGCCGCCACCGTAGTCGCTGGCATTCATGCCGAGATAATTTTCCTGCCGGAATCCGGCACGCAACGGGAGTACCCAATCCGGTCGTTTCTCATAGGAGCCACTTTGATAGGACCAGAATGCGGGGCCGCTCGACACAGGCATAGCGCTCAGTGAATATTGATGGTTTGCCCAACCGTGGATGGCGAGTCGAGCAGCCCCTTCGTTCGTATACGTGACGTCAAAGATAGCGAAGGATGGAAAATCGGAATAAATCGTGACCGAGACGTCTTTGCGCAAGTTGCCGGACTTGCCTGTCAGAGAAATCCGCTCTCCCGCACCCAAGGCGTCGGACACACGCTCCCGCCGGCTCGCGCTCATGGCGAAGTCGCTCCAGGCGCGGGCGCCAGTTACCGTTTCCGATGCAGAAAACGGAGTCAGAAGTTTCGGCTTTGGGCCAAACAAAGCGACCACCCGGCTGCGGAGGTGGCGGTCGAACTCAATTCGCAAAACCGAGCTTTGGATTTGAAGATTGGTAGCGACGTTGCTCGCATCGGTAGGAGCAGATGGTTGACGGGAACGATTCTGCTCGGAGTTCCAACCAGGCAGGGCAATGCCTACCAAAACACAGTACGCGATGGCACGCTTGCGCCTCATCGTCAAAGGGTACCACCGATCATTTCGTGGCCGGAGCCAAATAAAGTCGAGCCATCGAAGCTGGAGGCAGCATCTTCAATCTAGGTCGGATAAATCTAGGTCCGATATCGCAGTGAAACCGGGGCATAGGTATGGCAGAAACAGAAGAAGCTAAGAAACGTGACTTTAAGGATGGATGCCTCGTTCGTGAACTTGCCGATGGAGCGATGGCCGTCGGTCAAGCAGATGGCGAAGACGTGGTGCTGGTGCGCCGCGGCGACGAGTTTTTTGCAGTTGGCGCAAACTGCACTCATTACCACGCAATGCTTTCGCAGGGTCTGGCTGTTGGGGACACTTTGCGATGTCCCTTGCATCACGCCTGTTTCAGCCTGCGCACTGGAGAAGCATTGCGTGCACCCGCGCTCGATCCTATACCGCGGTGGCGCGCAGAAAGGATCGGCGACAAGGTGTTCGTGCGGGAAAAACTCGCCGATCTGGATCGAAAACACCTTCGCGGCTCAGCGGCGGCAAAAAGCCTTCCGGCGTCGGTTGTGATCATCGGAGGTGGGGCGGCTGGCCTTGGGGCAGCAGACATGCTGCGCCGGGAAGGCTACGATGGCCCTCTGACCATGATCAGCGCGGATGACTGGCCCCCTTACGACCGGCCAAATCTATCCAAGGACTTTCTCGCGGGCAACGCACCCGATGAGTGGATGCGATTGCGACTGCCTGATTTCTACCGTGAACAGAACATCGATCTGGTGCTCAATGCACGAGTGTCGGCGCTGGACATCCCGCGGAAGCGTGTCCAGTTGGAGAACGGCCAGACGTACGGATTCGAAGCCCTTCTGATCGCGACTGGAGCCGAACCTGTCCGATTGAAGATCGAGGGTGCCACCGACTCCCAGATTCACTATTTGCGAACTTTTGCGGACGCCCGTGCGATTGTCTCCAAGGCTAAGTCTGCCAAGCGTGTCGCCGTCGTCGGTGCGAGCTTCATTGGCCTGGAGGTGGCGGCATCTTTGCGCACGCTTGGAATCGCGGTGGACGTCATAGCTCCTGAGAAGCAACCGTTGGAACGTGTGATGGGGCCGGAAGTCGGCCTCATGATTCGTGGGCTTCATGAGACCCACGGCGTCGTCTTCCACTTGGGGGAGACGGTCAGGAAGATTGAGGGAGACACAGTAGGGTTGACCGGCGGAGCCGCGCTGGAAGCTGACTTCGTCGTTCTGGGCGTCGGCGTCCGCCCCTCCTTGACCCTGGCCGAGCAAGCGGGTCTGGTGATTGATCGCGGTATTGTGGTCAACGAATACCTCGAAACCAGCGCTCCGGGCGTCTTTGCAGCAGGCGACGTTGCCCGCTGGCCCGATCCGCATTCCGGGGAGAAAATTCGGGTAGAGCATTGGGTAGTGGCCGAGCGGCAGGGGCAAGTGGCGGCAAAGAACATTCTGGGCTATCGCCAACGGTTTGATGCTGTGCCATTTTTTTGGAGCCAGCACTACGACGTCGCCATTAATTATGTGGGGCATGCCGAGCGTTGGGATTCAGTGGAGATCGACGGCGATCTTAATGCTCGGGATTGTGCTGTGTCTTATAAACGCGGAGGGCGCACCCTCGCCGTTGCAACCATCTCGCGGGATCGGCAGAGTCTGCGGACCGAGGCGGCGATGGAGGCAAACACAAGAGTCTAGGACCCAAGAGTCTAGGAGCGAGGATCGCACCAGCACTCCTTTGTTACCATGGCATGCAAGTTAGAGAGGGGAACGTGATGAAGGCCGCGGTTTTGCACGCTTTCAAGACACCATTATCGCTGGAGGAGGTGCCTCGGCCGGAAGCTGGCGCAGACGAGATCCTAATTAAGGTAGAGGTCTGTGGTGTTTGTCATTCCGATTTGCACGTCGCCGACGGCGACTGGACGCAGTTAGCCGGCATTGTAAAGAGACCGCTGATCCTGGGACACGAGATCGTGGGCCGGGTGGCGGAACGAGGCGCGGCGGTCAAGGGCGTGGAGGTGGGAGAACGGGTCGGGGTGCCGTGGGTGCAGTGGACATGCGGGCAATGCGAGTTTTGCCGCGAAGGCAACGAAAATCTCTGTACGCGTCAGCGCATCACTGGCGTCATGGTAGATGGCGGATATGCGGAATACGCGAAGGCTCCCGCCAGCCACGTGGTCAAGATTCCTGAAGCTCTTTCCTCCGAGCAGGCGGCCCCGTTGCTCTGTGCGGGAGTCACTGTTCATCGCGCCCTGAAGCAGGCGAAGATTCGTGCCGGTCAGCGGCTGGCCGTGTTCGGAGTCGGCGGACTCGGCCACATTGCCATCCAGATTGGCCGCGCAGCGGGAGCGGAAGTGACCGCGATCGATATTTCCGATGAAAAACTTGCACTGGCGAAATCGCTGGGCGCCGCTCGAACGCTGAATGCCGCAACCAGCAAAGTTGTTAAGGAAATGCGCGGCTCCGGCGGGGTGCACGTTGCCCTGGTTGCCTCGGCGGCCAAGTCCGCGTATGACATGGCGTTCCCTTGTGTGCGACCGACGGGAATGCTGCTGGTTGTGGGATTACCCGCACAGGACGTCGCATTTCCGGCGATCATGATGGCGGCTGGCGAGATTCAGATCAAAGCTTCCTCAGTGGGCACACGCGAAGATCTGCGCGAGGTTCTGGCGATGGGGGCAGCCGGGAAGGTCACTTGCCAGGTAACGACCCGCCCGCTAGCCGAGGCCCAAGAAGTTCTGGGGCAATTGAGCCGTGGCGAAGTTTCGGGACGGGTAGTGCTAGGCATGCAGTAGATCTGCAGGTTTGTTGACCTTAGCGCCTTTAACGTGATATCAACTATCACTTTTGAGTGGCGCTGCCGCCGGAAAGGCCGTTCTCGCAGTGAATGTCAAACAACTTTTCGATTTAACCGGACGCGTCGCCATTGTTTCTGGTGGCTCGATGGGTCTGGGTCGCCAAATGGCCGAAGGTTTGGCGGAGATGGGGGCGAATCTGGTGCTCTGCGCCCGCAAGAAAGAGCGCTGTGAGGAAGCAGCGGAAGCGTTGAGAAGCCTTGGTGTACAGGCGCTTGCTTTGGGATGCGATGTCAAAGACAAGGCGGCCATTCAGCAAGTCGTGGACGCAACGCTCGCAAGGTTCGGCCGGATCGATATTCTGATTAATAACGCCGGTGTGTCCTGGGGAGCTCCGGTGGAAGAGATGACGCTGGAGCAGTGGGACAAGGTCCTCGCCACCAATTTGACCGGGACGTTCCTGTTTTGTCAGGCAGTGGGCAAGGTTATGGCCGGGCAGCGATCGGGCAAGATTATCAATATCGCATCGGTGGCGGGCTTGGGCGGAGCGTCGGCCGAACTGCAGGCGATCGGCTACCACGCGAGCAAAGGCGGCGTGATCGCATTCACCAAGGATCTGGCGTGCAAGTGGGCGCCGCAGAACATCCAGGTCAATGCGATAGCCCCGGGATGGTTTCCGACGCACATGTCGGAATGGGTCATCGAGCATCGTAAAGATTCCCTGCTGGAGAAGATCCCGCTGGGCCACTTTGGCCGCGATCACGATCTGAAAGGCGCGGCCGTGTTTTTGGCATCGGACGCTTCGGCGTACGTGACTGGGCACGTGCTGGTTGTCGATGGCGGCCAGACGGCCTGGTAAGAGCCAAGTCTTATGAATATCCCTCTGACGCCCGTGCGATTTCTTCGCTACTCAGAAGAGCAGTTTCCTCGCAAGACGGCGGTGGTGTGCCAGGACCTGCGATTTACTTACGCCCAGTTTGGCGATCGGGTGGGGCGCCTGGCAGGAGCATTGCGTGCTGCTGGACTAAAGCCGGGCGATCGCGTGGCGTTTCTGAGCCTGAACTGCCATCGGCTGCTGGAAGCCTACTTCGGAGTTCTGGAAGCGGGCTGCATTCTGCTTCCTCTGAACTATCGGCTGGCAGCGCCGGAGCTTACCTACATTTTGAATGATTCCGGCGCGACGGTGCTGTTCCTGGAACAAGAGTTTGTTGGTCTGGTGGATTCGTTCCGGCGGGACTTGCGTTCGGTGCGGTCGTTCCATCAACTCGACGGGAAGCCGCAAGCGGAGTGGCTCTCCGCTCAAACCTATGAACAGATGCTCGTCCCCGCCACCCCCTACCGCGGAGACTTGATGGAGTTTGATGAAAACTCCGTGGCAGAGATTTTCTACACCAGCGGAACCAGCGCCAGCCCGAAGGGCGTGATGCTCACCCATCGGAACGTGTACTTGCACGCGATGACCGTCGCTTTGTACCATCACGCCCGCTTTGAGGACGTGATGCTGCACACGATTCCTTTGTTCCACGCCAACGGCTGGGGAGTTGCGCACACGATCACGTTCGTGGGGGGAACCCATGTCATGATGCCGCGCTTTTTGCCGGAAGAAGTGTTCCGGCTGGTGGAACGGGAAAAAGTGAGCGCGCTGAGCCTGGTGCCGATTATGGCCACCGTGCTGGTGAACTCGCCGGCGCGCTGCAAATACGACCTGAACAGCGTGCAGTGGTGCCTGATCGGAGGCGCGGCATCTTCTCCGCCTCTGATCCGGGACGTGGAGCAGACGTTGGGATTCAAGTGCTTTTCGTCCTATGGACTGACGGAATGTTCGCCCGGACTGACGACTGCTGAACTGAAACCGGACATGCAGTGCACTCCCGAAGAGCGGCATGTGCTGCAGGCCATGACCGGGTATGCCTATCCCGGGTGTGAAATTCGGGTGGTCGACGCCGAAGACAAGGACGTGCCACACGACGGGGTGACGATGGGAGAAATCATTGCCCGCAGTGATGGAGTGATGGCGGGTTACTGGCAACAGCCGGAAGCCACGGCCGAAGTTATGCGGGGCGGATGGTTTCACACCGGCGACATGGCTGTGGTCGCGGAGAACGGTTACATCCTGATCGTAGATCGCAAGAAGGACATTATTGTGAGTGGCGGGGAAAATATTTCGTCGCTCGACGTCGAAAAAGTGCTGCTGGCGCATCCTGGCGTTTACGAAGCAGCGGTGATTCCGGTGGCTGACCAGAAATGGGGTGAAGTGCCGAAGGCGGTGGTGGTGGCGAAACCGGGATGCGAACTTAGCGAAGTGGAATTGATCGAGTTTTGCCGGGCGCGCATGGCTCACTACAAGTGTCCGCAATCGGTTGAATTTTGTGAGAGCTTGCCCAAGACCGCTACGGGCAAGGTTCTGAAAAGAGACTTGCGCAAGAAATATCAGATGGGGTCGTCCAATGAACACCTTAGTGAGACTCACTAGAGATGAAGATGTAGCGATCATCACCATCGACAATCCGCCGGTGAACGCTCTCAGTCCCGGCGTGCCGGAGGGAATCTGGGCGGCAATCGATGAGATGAATGGCGACCCTGCCGTCAAGGCGGCGATCGTAATCGGCGCCGGGCGCACGTTTGTGGCGGGCGCTGACATCAAGGAATTCGGCAAAATGACTTCGGGAGGACCCCGCAGAAGCCTACATCCGTTGCTGTATCACATTGAAGATAGCGGCAAGCCGGTGGTGATGGCGATTCACGGGAATGCGTTTGGGGGTGGACTGGAACTGGCCATGGCCGGCAACTACCGGGTCGCATCGCCGACAGCGCAGGTAGGTCAGCCGGAAGTAAAGCTCGGCATTATTCCCGGTGCCGGTGGAACGCAGCGCCTGCCGCGCCTGATCGGCTTCGCCAAAGCAGTGGAGATGTGTGCAGAGGGCAAGCCGGTTTCCGCGCGCGACGCTGCCGCGATTGGACTGATCGACCGCTTAATCGAGGGAGACCTGCTCGCCGGAGCGGTAGCTTTCGCGCATGAAATCGCCGGCAAGCCAGCGCCCAAAACGCGGGAACGAACGGAGAAGCTGGGAACAGCTACGGAGAACGCCGGGATTTTTGCCTCGGCTCGCGATACGGCCGGCAAGAGACAACGCGGGCTGAAGGCTCCGCTGGCGGCGATTGATGCGGTGGAAGCAGCCACGAGATTATCTTTCGAAGAAGGTTGCCAGGCCGAAGCAAAACTTTTCACCGAATGCCTTTTCTCCGATCAGTCGAAAGCGCTAATCCATGTTTTCTTTGGCGAGCGCGAAGTGGCGAAGATTCCCGACGTTCCCAGGGAAACTGCGGTGATTCCCGTGAACCGCGTGGCCGTCGTCGGCTCCGGAACCATGGGCGGAGGAATCGCGATGGTGTTTGCTAACGCGGGCATTCCGGTGCTTCTCAAGGATGTAGATGGGGCAGCACTCGATCTGGGCATGGGCAAGATTCGTAAGAACTACGCCAGTTCGGTACAGCGCGGGCGTTTCACCCAGGCATTCGTGGACGAACGTCTGCAAATGATTACGCCAGTGCTCAACTACGATGCGTTTTCTGAAGTGGACATGGTGGTGGAGGCGGTGTTCGAAGGCATGGCTCTGAAGAAAACCGTGTTTGCGGACTTGGACCGCGCCTGCCGGCCGGGAGCGATTCTGGCGAGCAACACTTCGACGCTTAACATCGATGAAATCGCCGGGGCCACGTCGCGGCCGGAGGCGGTGATCGGAACGCATTTCTTCAGTCCGGCCAACGTGATGCGATTGCTCGAAATTGTGCGCGGAAAGAAATCGAGCAAAGAAGTGATTGCTACGTGCATGCAACTCTCCAAGAAGCTGGGCAAGATCGGCGTGCTGGTAGGGAACTGCCGCGGCTTCGTGGGCAATCGCATGTTCGGCCCGTATCGCCGCGAAGCGCAATTCCTGATCGAAGAAGGTGCGGAGGTGGAGGCGGTGGATCAGGCTTTAGTAGAGTTCGGCAACGCCATGGGGCCGCTGGCGACGGGCGACCTGGCGGGTCTCGACGTGGGCTGGCGCATTCGCAGGGAATACCGCCATCTGGAAAAAGCCGGAATCCGCCAACCGTTCGTGGAGGACCGTCTTTGTGAAATGGGGCGTTACGGCCAGAAAACAGCAGGGGGATGGTACCGCTACGACGAGAACCGGCGCGCGAGCACGGATCCCGAGGTGACCGCGCTGGTGCGGAAGTGGAGCGCGGACGCGGGAATTCCGCAGCGGCAGATCTCCGCCGAAGAGGTGGTTGATCGTTGCGTCTACGCGCTTGTGAATGAAGGAGCGCGGATTCTCGAAGAAGGATATGCGCTGCGGGCGGTTGACATCGACATCATCTATCTCAACGGCTACGGATTTCCCGCTTATCGCGGCGGTCCGATGTGGCATGCCGACACGGTGGGATTGCAAAAGGTCTATCAGCGGATTTGCGAATTTCACCAGCAGCACGGAGAACTGTGGGCGCCTGCTCCTCTGCTGCACCGCCTGGCACAAGCGGGCAAGACCTTCGCCGAGTTTGACAAAGAGCAGGTTGCGGCCGCGTAAGGGCCGAACCGTAGGGGACAGTGTGAGCCGAATCATCCTCGTGCGCCACGGGCAAGCGTCTTTGCTGGATCGGGACTATGACCGGCTCTGCCCCAACGGCGAAACGCAGGCCCGATTGCTCGGCGAATATTGGTCGCGACGTGGCGTGGTTCTTGACGCCGTATATTCGGGGCCGCGGGTCCGGCAACTGGAAACCGCCCGCATCGTCAGAGAAGCATATCGCAGCGCCGCTCTTTTCTTCCCAGAGGCAGTGGCCGTGAACGAATTCGACGAATATCAAGCGGATGCGGTGCTGCGAGAATGTCTTCCGAAACTCCTGCAAGCGAATGCCGAGATCGGCGAAATGCACTGTGCGTATAAAGAATCCACCGAATTCAGTGACCGGCGCAAGAGTTTTCAGAAGTTGTTTGAAGCCGTAATTGCTAAGTGGGTTGCGGGAGAAGTTCCGGCAGAGGGCGTTGAATCCTGGGATGAATTCTGTTTGCGGGTGGCGCGCGGTCTGTCGCAAGTAGTGCGCGATACTCCACCGGCGGCGAGCGCGGCGATCTTCACCTCGGCGGGAACGATTGGCGCGGCGATGCGACGGGCCCTGCATTTGTCGGCCGAAGACACGTTGCGGGTGACCTGGATGTCGCGCAATGCTTCGCTCACCGAATTTCTTGCTTCGGGCGAGCGCTTCACGCTGAGCACGTTCAATGCGCACCCGCACCTCGATGGGGATGGCTTGCTGACGTACCGATAGCGATACAGGAATTGCGACGATGGTGACACTTTGCGATCAAGCGGGAATGGTGAGAGCAGGCGAGGAACTCGATCTCGGCCGGCTGCAGCCGTTTCTGCTGGAGCACTTTGGCCATTGCGGACCGGTCTCCATTGAACAATTTCCCAGCGGCCACTCCAATCTTACCTACCTGGTGAGGCTAGGGAGCAGGGAAGTCGTGCTGCGACGCCCGCCCTTTGGCAGTAAGGTTCGGTCGGCGCATGACATGGCACGCGAATATCGCGTGCTGTCGAAACTGCATGACGCCTATGCGGTCGCTCCGAAGGCGCTGCTTTATTGCGATGACCTCTCAATTCTCAGTGCGCCCTTTTACTTGATGGAGCCGATTCGTGGAATGATCTTGCGTCGTAATCCGCCTCCGGGTGTGCCTTTTCCACCAGAGACAGCACGGCGCTTGAGCGAAGCCTTCGTCGATAACCTCGCGCGCCTGCACCGTCTGGACTACGCCGCAATCGGCCTGGCTGATTTAGGCAAACCGCAAAGCTATCTCGAACGCCAGGTCAAGGGCTGGATCGAGCGCTACCACAATTCGAAAACGCACGACCTGCCGGAAGTCGAA
>Ga0209415_10013058_pt1 | contig 13767 bp, 7 predicted proteins | sample PeaSoiSIISIP2007_FD_187696 | JGI IMG/M metagenome (GOLD analysis project Ga0209415, IMG submission 187696) | Peat soil microbial communities from Weissenstadt, Germany - SII-SIP-2007 (SPAdes) (version 2) | ecosystem: Environmental > Terrestrial > Soil > Wetlands > Peat | place: Germany... | reverse complement strand
GGCCTTGACCAGTCGACGCTCTCGGCTTGAAGGTCGCTGATCGTTGGTTGTGCGGACGGGGTGCGGTCGCGCATCTCTGCGCGAAGTTCCCTGTCCGCGGCTTCGATGAGCGCCCGTGCACTGGGAGAAATCGCGTCTCGAACGGCAAAGTGGAACTCATGCACTTCTCCCTGACGGATAGCTTCCTTGATCCCGGCAAGTTCGGCCTTGAGATCAGTGGATGGCGGGAAAGGGCGGCTGTATGCCTTCGAGTCGATGCCGATCTTATAGCCGTCCGGCTTCACTATCATGACATCGGCCTCGACGTGCTTCCGGTCGGGGCCAGCGGGTAGCTTCTGCCCGAAGATCAGTTCGTCCTCGCCCTTTACGACGCGCAAGGCATTGCCGCCGTTGCCGGGTGTCCGGGCACCGTCAATAAACCTTGCAGCCGCTACGACCTCGTACGCGAAGCCCGTGGCATGGCCACGTGTGGTAACCGTCTTTGACCATAGCGTTCCTCGCTGAGAGGCACGGCCGATCGTCATTCCGGCGATTTGCTGAACTGTAATCCCTGGTGCATGCGAGGAGACCTCTTGGACTTTCCGCATGGCATCGGGGAGCTCATCCTTAATCTGCGCGGCGATTGCCGGATTTGCAAGCGCGTCCCGCAATAGTTCTTGGATGTCAAGCGGGATTGATCGAGCCTGGAGTACCATGTCGATCGGCGTCGGGGAAGAGACCACTCCGAGCCGGATTGCGCTGAGCTGGCCAGATTGTGTTGCACCGATGCGAGTTATCCGTTCACGGTCAAGCTCCGCGTCGGATAGCGCATCCGCCCGTGCCGCATCGCGCTTGATCTGGTCGAGCTTCCGCTGGAGATCACGGACTAGGGCTCGTCGATCCTTCTCTGGTGCCTTCATGCGGGCGGCCTCGCTAAGCGCCTTCTCCGCGTCCCTTACAGCCCTGGAGGCCTCGGCGCCGCTGGTCGAGCTTCTTGCGCGGCTAGCCGCCTGGTCCATCTCGCGTTGGACGCGCGAACTCGCCGTGGCGACCTCGTGCGCGCTTAGCCACTGGCGAGCCCCTGGATCGAGGCCGCTTGACATAGCGATCGGAGCAGGAGTGCTCTGGAGTCCTGACCGGGACACCATGTTATTGCCGCATGCCATATCGCATCCCCCTGACCTGGCCCTACGCCTCGACAGCCGAGCGCAGCGGTTTGATCTTTTCGTTTCGTTTGCGAATCATCCCTTCGGCGTCGCTATGCTACAAGACCAGCGATTGCCCGGGGGAGGGTCATTGACGGGAATGCGTGAATGGGGCGTTCTTACGGAGCGCGGCTTGGCATCCACTCCTGGCCTCGACAGGATCTGGAAGTCGAACTTCAAAGGGGTTTTGCGAGAACTTGTTCTGTTGCCGACGCCCCCGCCTGACTGCCGTGATGTCGCGTGGGCGGAGTCGGTGATCAACGACAGCGACTGGCCGCTGCTGCCGAACCTTATCCCGTTGATGCCGGTTGATGAGCGGTCGTTCGCGTGCGTCGTGCTGTCTGACCTCGGTGAGCCGGCCCTGCCCGGCGAGGACGCGGTCGTGCGGTGGCACCTCGACGTGAAGGATGAGCGCCACCAAGCGGCCCTGCTCGACACACACTGCGCGAACTACGTCAGATCCGTCGCGGCGGAGCTGGAGGCCCGCGACGAGGGTCTCAGACGGGTCCTGGATGAGATCGGCCCGGCGTACCAGCAGGCCTTCCTCGCGCATGACAAGCGGCCGCGTGACTTCGTGGTGCGGCCGGTGCGGATTGCCTGCCAGAACGTGATCGTGGCGCTCGCCGCATTTGCGCAGGATTCGGCGTTCGACGGCCTCAGCGTGGTGGCGTGGCAGACGTGCGAGGTGCCGCATGTGGCGACGCACGAGGCCAACCGGGCGCTGGCCGCGCTGACGTTGTGCGACGCGTTCAAGAGCGGGGGGACGATGGAGATCCGCTTTGATCGGCCCGCCCGGGTCCAGGTCGGCGACTCCGTCAAGGACTTCGACGGGCATCCGGAGCACGCGGTGCCCGCGAGCCTGCGCCGTTTCGGGCGCACGGTGGGCGTCGAGCTTGGTGCCGATGACCCCGCAGCCATCAGCCCGGTTGAGGCGCGTCTGCTATTCCGCGCTGTCACGCCGATGCCTGACGGCCTGCGAGAGCGCGTCGACTTCGCCACCGAGAACGAGGGCGTCGCGCCGGAGCGGCTGTATTTCTCGCTCATGACCGGGACGTGGCATCCGCTCGAGCTTGACTTCATGCTGGCGACGACGGACCGTACGGTCTCGATCGTCTCCGGCGGGTCGAACTGGCAGGATCGGTCGGCTCGCCAGGCTGAGAGCGAGGTCTGCCGCGCCGGCGTCATGGCGAGCATGCTGTTCAACCGGCTCAATAACCGGGACTCGGCCGGGGACGCAGACGGGGTGCGGGTGCTAGAGGACAACCGGCAGGGCGTGGTGTGGCATATCGATGGCGATTCCGCGTCGGTCGAGTTCACCAGCCTTGACGCCACGCGGCCGCTGCCATGGTGCGGCTACGGCCCGGCGCCTGCGGTGCGGGTGTTCCCGCGGACCATCGTGACCGAGGAGACCGTCGCGGCCATCCGCGGCGCACGGGAAGACGGTATTGCCGTTCTGCTGATCCCGCAGGACTCCACGGTCGAGGTGCCGCCCGGAGTCTTCGTGATGCGCTGCCCGGACCGGCTCGCGGACCTTGACAAGGTCATTGAGGCGAAGCTGCTGACCTCGAGGATTGCTCGCGCATGAGCCAGGACCGGACTGTCGGCGTGAGCCTCAGCTTGACCCATGAGATCGAGACGCTGCTCGCTGATATCGAGTCGGCGCACCGCCGGGCGGCCAAGAGCGAGCCTGGCGAGCGAACCGAGATCGTTGGCTATGAGGCCCTGTGTGCGTCACTCGAAGCCCAGGCGAGCGCGGCGCTACTGAGCGACTCAGGTGCGCTGACCGCGCCGCCAGACCCGGCCACGGCCACGGCTGGCCTTTTCTCCAGGAGCGGGAAGGCGGTCGTGGTGTCGTTGCGACTCCCGCTTGAGCCGGGGGAACTGGCCAGGTCAAGCATGGGAGTGGCCGCGCCAGACCCCGCGTCCGCCGTAGAGATTCGTGACGATATCCATGGCCGCCGGCTCGTCGAGGCCCGCTTCCGGGATCAGCTTGAGGCCGCTCTCGCCGAACCGGGAAAGGATCGCTCGTCAGCCTTGTCTCCGAGCGGGATCCACAACCGCGTGCTCACGGAGGTCCTCAGGCAGTACGTGGACCGGCGGGGCCAGGATCCGGTCTTGGTGCCAGTTGTCTACCGGGACGGCTCGAAGGCCGAGGCTGACTTCCCGTTCCGCTGCCTGAACCTGACCGGGCAGCTGCGGGACCCGGCGGAACTTGACCTTGAGCTCCGGCTGACGCTGCTGTCGATCCGCCATACCGAGATGGATCCCGTCGTCGACGGCGCGTGGCTGCGCAATGCTGAGGTGTCACGGCCGCGTCCCGCCGCCCAGACCGACGACTTCGTCTACCACACCAGCGTCAAACAGCTGGCCGCCCTGACCCGGCAGGGGACCCTCCAGGTGCGGCTGCACATCTTCCAGACGGGCCTGGAGACGGCGGTCGTCGGCTTCTACCGGGCCGTCACCGAGTTCCTCCGCGCGCATCCCGGCCGCCTCGAGGTCGTGCCGAGGTTCTACGCGGCCAGCCGGAGCAAGTCGGCCACGGTTGAGGACGAGCTTGCGGGCTTCGAGGTCGGCGAGGCATGGGCGACGAGAGTGAGCAGGCCATGAGCGAGCCCCAGGCCTCGCGGGGAAGTTCCGACAGCCAGATGAGGCAGGCGGTCTGCAAGGACTGCCTGCGGGAGGAGCGGGCACAGCAGCTCGGACTTTCGGCCGAGGCGCTTCCCGAGGACTTCGGCAAGGAGTTCGTCTACAACGAGCGGGCCGAGCAGGTGAAGCTCAACCGGGGCCAGACCAGGTCGGATCGCTGTAAGCGGCATCGCGCGCGGCACCGGGTCAACATCCAGGGCATGGCCGTGCCCTTCATCGACTTGCAGACCATCGGGGAGGCCATCGGGGCGCGCGACGAGAACGGGCCGACCGGGCCGTTCGGCGGGCTCGGGCCGATGCCCGATGCACACAAGATGGCGCCGTCGGACCCCGTCGACCACGGCAAGTTCGGCTTCGGCATGAACAAGGACGATGTCCTTGAGATCCTCAGGTGCCTCGCGAACAAGGACACCAGGATATGCGTCGTCAAGGCCGGAACCGGGACGGGCAAGTCGACCTACATGCCGTACCGGCTGCTCGACCCGCCGGCGGGCGCCGCGATCCGGCTTGCCGATCTCGGCCCGATCATCGTGACCGAGCCGCGCGTGCAGGCGACCACTGGTGTCGCCGGCTTCGTCGGGAGCGTGATGTCGGGGGCAGGTGGCGTTGGTCCCGGCTACCCGGTCGGCTTCCAGGTCAGCGGCAGCCGCGCCCACGACGATTCGTGCCAGCTCATCTACGTCACCGACGGCACGATGATCAACTGGCTGCGCGAGGGCCGGCTCAGCACCATCGGCACTGTCATCGTGGACGAGGCCCATGAGCGCTCGACCAACATTGACTTCATCATGGGCTACCTCAAGAAGGCGGTCGACCGGTATCCCCACCTGCGCGTGATCATCACGTCGGCCACGTTCGACGCGAAGTTCTACCGGGAGTACTTCGGCGGCAAGGACAAGGTCAGGATCGTCGACATCCCGGCGGTGAAGTCGATCGGCTACGGGTTCCCCCTGTTCCCCGACCTCGACGCCGCCGAGGTCGACGGCGTGTCCCTGACCGAGGCCTGGGCGGGCATCTTCGGGAAGGAGCTCCCCCTCCGCCAGGTCGCCGACCCGGCGGACCGGGAGTTCGTCACCAGGAACTTCCAGGAGCTGGCGCCGGCGCTCACGGAGAAGGAGGTCGCCAAGGACAATCCGGCCGACATCGGGTGGATCGAGGACCTGCACGATACGACGCGGAAGCTGGTCCCGTTGCGGTTCCGGGGCTTCGTGCCGGAGCACCAGTGGAAGGAGAAGATGCCGAGGGTCCTGGGCGAGTTCATCGTCCAGCTCGTGAAGGGCCTTGACCGGGCTGGCGTCTTCGGCGACGTTCTCGGCTTCCTGGCGACGGGCAAGGGCATCGAGGAAGCCGTCGGCATCATCCGCGAGGGACTCGGCATCCGCGGCGCGCCGGACGATCCCGCCACCGTCTACGCGCTGCTGTCTAGCCTCGAGGGCGAGGAGAAGGAGAAGGCGCTCGCCGCGCAGGGTAAGGGCGACAAGCGCAAGATCGTGATCTCCACGAACCTGGCCGAGACCTCGCTGACGGTCGAGGGCGTCCGGTTCGTGGTCGACTCGGGCCTCATCGCCCAGGAAGAGTGGGACCCCGCCGTCGCGCAGCGCGGTATCCCGACCATTCCGCACAGCCAGGCCGGTATCCGGCAGCGCTGGGGGCGCGTGGGCCGCAAGGCCCCCGGCTGGGTCTTCCCGCTCTACAGGAAGGCGCAGTTCCTGGGGCTGCGCCAGGACACCCCGCCCGGGTCGGCCCGGTCCAACCTCGAGCAGCTGATCATGACCGCCAAGCTCGGCGGCATCGACGACGTCGTGAACTTCGACTGGCCCGCGAAGTTCGTCCCTGACGAGGCCTCCGGCGTGAAGCTGGACGATTCGGCGCTCGAGGCGCGGAAGATCTTCCTCGCCGAGCTTCAGCGCGCTGACGCGGCGCTCAGGAGCTCGGGAGCGATCGACCCGAAGCACGGCGACCCTACGTCGTTCGGCAAGGAGCTGTCCCGCTCGCCTGGCCTCGGCACGACCGCGAGCACGATCGCCATCATGCACGCCGACCGCCTGGCGTGCGTGCCGGAGGTCGTGACGATCCTGAAGCTGCTCGATGGCACTTCCATGGTCGGCGGGAAGGGCCTCCTGCTCGACGGCGCCGAGTGGCCCGACGAGTGGCGCCTGGAGGCGGCCGAGCGGCACCGGGCGCTCGCCACCGGCTGCCAGGACGATGCCGAGCTGGTCCTGCAGGTGATGTCCGTCTGGGAGCGCACGGCCCCCGGCGTGCTGCCCTGGGAACCCTCGGCCGAGCGCGAGCGATGGGCAGGCCGGTGGTGGATCAATCACGCCGCGCTCCTTGAGTGCGCCCAGGCCCGCCGCACGGTCCTCGAGGGCCTGTCTCCGGCCATGAAGGAAGAGGTCAAGCGCTTCACCGAGCCAGCGCTCGTCCGGCGCGCCCGGGGGGCCATCACCCGCGCCATGGCCTCGCTGGAGTACCGCCTCGAGGCCGGCGGCGTCTACCGGGCCATCACGGGGGAGGGCGATGCAGCACCGACCGGCGTGCTCGGCAACGTCGGCATGATCACGCACGCGCCTAACCGGATGATCCCGCTCAAGCGCATGAAGCTGGAGAGCCGGGAGCACGCTTACCTGTCGAACATCATCACGGTGGAGGAGTGGGCGCTGCCGCCACGGGTCACAGAGGGTGAGGCTGTCACCAGCGCGGAAAGCGCGATGGACCTCCTGGTCCAGGCGTCCCGAGCCGCGCGCCCGGAGACCCGGCGCGACACCCTCGGCCAGCTTCAGCACGTCTGGCCCGCCGGGCAGCGCGTCCGGCTCACCTTCGCCCGCCGCGGCGAGGACATCTTCGTCACCGCGGCGGGCGCGTCCATCGCGCCGGCGCCGCAGCCCGCGATCGCGGCTGCCAAGAGCGATGACGCCAGCAAGGAGCCGGAGGACGAGGAGTCAGGCAGCCACGCGACCGATGAAGACGCGAGTCCTGAGCTCGACACCAGCTGGCCCACGCCCGTCAAGATGGAACCTGACCCGGACATGACCGCCGCGCGCCAGGTCATCGACGTCGAGGCCCACGAGATCGCACTGCTCGCCTGCCAGGTGTGCGCGGAGTGCCGGCAGGGGAACCTCGCGCAGTGCCTCGACCCGCAGGAGCCGGTCGCGCCCGGCCGGGCCGTTGATGAGCTGGCCAGCTGGCGCGAGCGCGCTTCGCGGCATGTCAAGGTGATGACGCCACGCGTCGAGTTCAGCGCAGGCGGGCCGCAAGACGGCGGCTGGTACGAGGTCATCGGATACAACGTCGAAGTCTCGGCGCCGACGATCGTGCTGCGGCCGGACTGGCGTCCCGCGGGCACCGAGTGGGCTCCCGGCGTGCACCGGGGCATCGAGCCTGGCCGCGTCCTTGAGGTGGAGGCCGGGCCGATGGCGTCCGACCACCGCGGCGACGTGCGGATCTTCCACCGGACCGACGGAGGCGGCCGGTTCGTCCTGCGAGAAGCGCACCACAAGAAGGACCAGCAGGACAAGAACCGCCAGCTCGCGCTGTCGCTGAGCCGCACGACGCCTGGCCTGCTGGAGCGGCTGGAGAAAGGGGAGCGGCTGCTCGGGCACGCCATCCCCCGTCGCGAGCCGGGATGCATGACGATCACGTTCCTCGGCCTGCTGCGCGGCCACTGGGACCAGTCAGCGAATCAGCCTGAACGGCTCGACACGACCCGCAGGGACGGCACACAGGGCAACGCCAAGTTCTACCGGAGCATCGTCATTGAGGAGCCGAATGACTCTGGGTGGGCAACGGTGGCCAGCGCCCTGCGGGACCCCGTTAGGGGAATCGAGCACCTTTTCAGGGTCCGCGTCTTCGATCCCAGGGGCGAGCCAGCACCCGCCGCCGTTCCCGTCAGGGCTCGCCAGCCAGTCAACGTGCAAGTGCGCACGGACACGGCCCGGCTGGAGGTTGGCGGGCTGCCTGCGGCGCCGCTGCGGGAGCTTCTCAAGGCTTACCCTGACGCATTCCATCCCGTGGGACCGCCCCAGGACCGAATGAGCGACGAGGCTGACCAGCGGGAAGACATCGCCCAGCTTGAGACGGTGCCAGGTGGCTGGTCCCTCCCGGCGAGGGGACCGGTGTCCGTTCGCGCCGCGCGGCGACTCGCCGATCTGCAGCCCAGGTCGCGCGAGTGGGCCGAAAGCTGCTGGTATTTCTGGGCGCGAAGCCGGCACCTGCAGACAGCGACCGACGACGGGTACCGCCCCACGACAGATGCCTCCCGGATCGATGTCCCGGCCGACGGGGCCGTCCTCCCCGCCCAGGAGACAGGCGACACGCCGCCGGTGGCCGTCTCCTGCGTGGCGCCTCCACACTGGGCAAACCTGGTCCGGTTCCAGGCGGACAGCATCGCAGCCCTCGTCGGCGCTACCTCCGTCGCGGTGGACGGGCTTGAGGTGATCGCCACCTTTGACGATGTCGCGACTGCCGAGGCAGCCCAGCCGGTGATCGCGCGCGTCCTGCGCTCGCCCGCAGCGCAGATCCAGTACCCGGCCCAAGGTGACAGGATCGCGCGGGACCGCCGCGACCGCGCGCTTGAGCCGATGTCCGAGCCGGGGATGTACGTCTGCAACCTCGACCAGAGGAAATCCAGGATCACCGTCGTCGGTGATGCCTCGGTCTTCGCGCGATGCATCGATGAGATGGCGCTTCGCCTCGGCCTGACGACGGGCTGGATGAGGGTGCCTGACCCCCGTAACAGCGGATCCCTGATCGGGCCAGGTGGCGAGACCATCAAAACACTGCGGGCCATGTCAGGCTGCACCAACGCCCAAAACCACGGCCGCGGCACCGTCGACTGGGATCTCGCCGGTCCGGCTCCCGAGAACATCCACGCGTTCATCAGGCTCGCCGGGGAGATCGTGCCCGGGGTCGTCGGTGGGGTGGTTGAGACCGCGACCGCGACCGTCACGGACCTAGGCGGTCAGCAGCCCGTCGAGGATCCACTGGCGCATCCGTGGACGAACTTCCCGGAGCCGGCGCCGCGGCTTGAAGTCCGTGCGGATGAGAGCGCTCAGGACGCGGGCACGCAGCCCGCCCAGCAGCAGCCCGGCCCGCAGCAGCCAGCCTCCGCCACGGACGACCTGCTCCGCAAGGCGGTCACCGCGTTCCGGGCCGGCCAGCCGGTCACCATGGACCTCGCCCTGACCGACGATCTTCCGGTGGCGTGCACGCTGTCGTTCCTGGCCGGGCTGGCGAGCAGCCAGCCCGGTGCCCGCCTTGAGGACCGCGGTGCCGCGGGCCTCTGGCTTTCTCCCCCGGTCGGGCAGCTGCAGGTGAAACCCAAGGCCACTGGCGACGTGCGCCGCTACTCCCTTTATCGTGCCGGCCACGGGCTCAACGCTCCTACCACCATGCTCCTCATGGGAGACGCCGTCGTCATCGACGTGTCCCAGGCAGAGGTGGACGAAGCGGGTCAGATCATCTATTACTTCGCTGGGCTGTCCGCCGGGCTGGGCGTGTCCTTCCGGCAATCGGGCGCGCACACCCTGGCCGTCGGATAGGAAGGGCAGGATCCTGTTGAACCAAAACCCATCGCATGGCGTGACGCTCGCCGTCGTGCACACTCCCTTCCGTCCGGTCGGCTACGTGCTCGTCCATGCCCACCTGCTGCTGCCCGCCGTCTGGCATGACCCCGCGCAGTCGGCACCCGCGACCGGCAGCCGCGTGGTGGTGAACGTGCCCTACGGGAAGCCGGCCCCAGACCTGCCCCCGCTCATTGCTTATCCGGCGGCACCGGCGATAGCCCGGCCCGCGAACCGACAAGGACCGGAAGAACTGGAGGAAGGCTGATGCCGAATTTCTGGGAGACAGAGGCAGCCGGCGACGACGCGTTCGACCTCATCCGGTTCAGCAACGGAGCCCAGAAGCGAACGACACTGCTCTTCCTGCTCGACACCTCACACTCGATGAACGGCGAGGAGAATGCCCCGCCGCCGCGTCCCATCGACGAGCTGAACGATGCCGTGCAGGCGTGGGCGGCGCACCTCAACAGCTCACGCGACCTGCGGTACCGCGCCGAGCTGGCGGTCATCACCTTCGGGGCAGGCGGGGTGTGCGTCCTCGAAGGCGATGACGGGTCCGCATTCGTCCCGGCCGCCATCTTCAAGCCACCCACCCTGACCGCGGACGGGGTCACCCCGATGTTCGAGGCGATCCGCACCGCCATCGACCTGTCCGAGCGTCGAAAGGGCGAGCTCGACGACCTCGGCATCCAGCGGTTCCGGCCGCTGATCTTCATGCTGACCGACGGCGGGCCCACCGACGACTCCGGCCACCTCCTCCCCAGACAGGACTGGGAGACCATGGCCGCCCAGATCGCCGCCCTTGAGGCCAAACGCAAGCTGGCCTTCTTCGCGGTCGGGGTGTCCGGCGCTGAGCGCGAGTGCCTGGCGACCCTCGCGCCCGACAGCAACTGGCAGGTGAGCCACGATGACCTCGCCAAGTTCCTCATCGAGGCGTCCAACAGCGCCGCGGACGAGGCGGACCCGATCACGGTCGCGCGCGCCAAGATGCAGGCCATGGCCAAGCAGGCTTAGAAAGAAGGCACGAATTGCATGCCAGGACCCAACACCCGAACGGAACGCTCCCATCACCTGCCAGCCAATCCGTAGCGCGAGCGGATCCCTACTGGCCAGCGTGGCGGACCGTCTCCACGTCGGTCATCGGAAGCGGCCACCTGGACATTCACCGGGAGTGCCAGGATGCGTTCCGCTGCAACTTCGCGACGCTGACCGATCCCAGGGTGTTGTCTAACGGCACGCCCGCAGGGGCCTTCATCACCAGCATCGCCGACGGACTCGGCTCCGCGCCGAACTCCGCGCTCGGGGCCGCGCTGGCGGCCGCCATCGCGCAGGCCACCGCAGAGGATGCCTTCGCCACCTTCCCGTGGGACACCGCCGTCCCCTTGGATTTCACGAGAACCATGTCAGTGGTGCTGGACAGCGCACTCCGCCAGGTACGCGAATCGGTGGCGGCGATCATCGCGGCATCGGGCCGGGAGTGGCACGAGTCCTCCTTCAGCGCAACCCTGCTGGTCGTCGCCTTCCGGCCGCCCTGGCTGCTCACCGCGAACGTCGGCGACGGGTTCGTCGTCGCGCAGCGCGAAGACGGGCAGCTCCTGATAGTCGCTCATCCCTTCGTCAGCCCATCCGACGGGAGCGCCACGGTGACGGTCCTGCAGCGCACCGCGCTCGCCCGCGCCAGCGTGACCAGCCTGTACGATCCCGGGCTCACCGGGTTCGCCGCGTCCACCGACGGCCTGAAGGAGATCTCCCTGGACTGGGAGGGCATTCGCCCGGTTACCCCCCATCGCGACTTCTTCGCCCCGCTGCTGGCCGGCATCGCGAACGGGACGATGACCAGCGCCCAGGTCACCCGTTTCCTGCACCAAGAGCGGATCGGCGGGCACGCGGTCGACGACCTCACCCTGGTGGCGATGACCCGCGCTTGCGATGAAGGGTGCAATTGAAGGTCTACTGGCGGCCCGCGGATGGCACGCGGACGGAGATCACGCTCGGCGAGGTCATCGGTAGCGGCAAGGAGGGTGACGTCTACCGGTTCGCGGGTGACGGGACCCTGTGCGTGAAGGTGTACCGGGAACCGCGCGCGGACGTTCGCCGCCACATCGAGGTCCTTATGCGCATCGACGCCGCCGACTGGTACGTGAAGGAAGAACGGCACATGGAGGTCGCTTGGCCAGTCGACATCTGTGAGGACGAGGACGGGAGGGCTACCGGCTTCTTCATGAGTACCCTGTCCCCTCGGTACTTCGCCGCCAGAGACGCGTTCTCCACTGCGAGGCGGGCACGCACCCCCAGCCTGAACTGGGGCTGCCATGTCGCCCTCGCCGCGGACCTGGCCCGGATGGTCGGAAAGCTACACGCCAAGGACATGCTCGTGGGCGACCTCGCGCTGCCCAACCTGGCGGTGTCCAGCACGGGCCGCGTGCAGTTCCTCGATTGCGACTCCTTCGTCATCACGGCGGGCGGCCGCACCTATGGCGGGTCGACCTGGCGACAGGACAACAGCCCGCCAGAAGGCGGCCCAGGCAAGCACACTAAGGCAACCGACTTCTTTGCCATGGCCGTCGCCATCTGCGAGATGCTGCTGGAAGAGTTCCATCCATTCGCGGGCGTCGACACGTCTGTCTCAAGCGATGACGAGCGCTCCCCGGCGGCCAACATCGCGCGCGGACGATCCTGGCTGTTCCACCCAGACGTCCGGATGCCGAGAGGATGCCCCCCGCCTGAGCTTCTTCCCGGATACCTACGCGACCTCGCCTACGCCGCATTCGAGAAGGGCGCCCGTGCCCCATCCGTGCGACCGGACGCGCGAGCGTGGTACCAGGGCCTCCTGAAGCTCGGGCAGAGCCTGCGGCACTGCGGGCGCTCCCCTCAGCATGTGTTTGACGCCGAAGAGTGGGCGTGGTGCCCCTGGTGCGAGCGGAAGGACCTCCTGGGAGGGCAGGATCCGTTTCCTTCCCGCCATTTCGCGCCCGCAGAGCCGCCATGGCTGCAGACCCTGCCAACGATCGGCAGCATGGAGCCCGATGATGGAGACAAAACCCGGAACGCTTCCGTAGACCGCCAAGGCGACGCTTGCCGGGCCGACCGAGATTCCGGCAACGATGAGGAGCGTGGGGAGCGGGCAAGGAAACGTGCCGAGCATAAACGCGCATGGGCAAGAATCAAGATGATCCACCGAGAAGACGGCGAAGTCACTGGGACCGTGACTGGCGTCGTCAAAGGTGGCCTTATTGTGGACATTGGGCTGCGCGGCTTCCTCCCCGCATCCCTAGTAGACATAGGACCCGTCGGCGACCTGCAGGCATACGTCGGCCAAGAGATCAAGGCCAAGGTCGTCGACATGGACGCGAACCGCAACAGTGTGGTCTTGTCTCGCCAAGCCTGGCTCGAACAAGTCCAGGCAGAGCAACGCCAGACGATCCTCAGTAAGCTACGCCCTGGGCAGATCGTACGCGGCCGCGTGACGAGACTAAAACCGTTCGGCGCATTTGTGGATCTGGGCGGCGTGGATGGCTTGGTCCGTAAGTCGGAGTTGTCCTGGACTCCGGTCAGCCACCCAAAGGAGGTCGTCGGCATAGGCGAGGAACTTACTGTCCAGATCCTGGATGTGGACGTGGACCGGCAGCATGTCACGCTATCGCTGAAAGCCACGCAGGAAGATCCATGGCACCGGTTCGCCCGTACCCATCAAATCGGGCAGGTGGTCTCCGGCCGGGTCGCCGGCCTCGAACCATTCGGAGCGTTTGTCAATCTGGGTGACGTGGATGGCATGGTCCACATATCCGAGCTGTCCTGGACCTCGGTCAGCCACCCAAACGAAATCGTAAAAATTGGCCAGGAAATCACTGTCCAGATCCTGGACATCGACCTAGACCGGAACCGGGTCTCACTTTCGCTCAAGCAAGCAGCCCTTAGTGCTCTAAGTGCGAAGCTCTCCGGCGAGAGCGTGGGACGGCACCGCAGGGCCCCGGTATAGGCACAGATCCCGAGATCATTTGGACGGCCCGTTCGGAATCAATCCTTGCCGACCGGACGGGCCATGGTGCTCGCCTTCTTCGACGGAGCCCGCCGGAGTCTTGATTGCATTTCAGCAGCATCAGAAGGCAAAACCCGAACTCGCTAATACGCGTGATGCCGTATGAAAGTCGCCGACGCTCCAATTCGGCAACTTGGCACGCCTCCGACATGAGCCTCAAGGGTAATCCGACAATCACGCTCACTGTTAACGACATCCAGGCCAGCGAATAAGTAGGTGAGAGGGACGCAACGTACTCATTTCGCAGATCCGGACGTCAACCTGCCATCAAGGATCCGCTGCAGCCCAGATCGGCTGCGGCCAGCGGGACGAGCACCCATACTGTCCAGGTCGGCTCACC
>Ga0209415_10013057_pt1 | contig 13768 bp, 9 predicted proteins | sample PeaSoiSIISIP2007_FD_187696 | JGI IMG/M metagenome (GOLD analysis project Ga0209415, IMG submission 187696) | Peat soil microbial communities from Weissenstadt, Germany - SII-SIP-2007 (SPAdes) (version 2) | ecosystem: Environmental > Terrestrial > Soil > Wetlands > Peat | place: Germany... | reverse complement strand
GAGGGCAACACGCTGACCTACGGCCAGCAGGTGGCCAAGCTCCGCCTCATCGTCGAGACCGCCCGCGACGTCTGGGGTGAGTAAGACGCAACCTGCCCGGCCGCACGCCGTCTTAGTAAGCGAGACCGCCTTACCAGGGGAGCGGACCATGAAGCGTGCCGCCGTACTCATTGCCATCGTGCTCAGCGTGGTCGCCACCGGCTGTGCGTCGGCGCCCATCCGGGCCACGGAGACGTCGCTGACCCAGCGAAGCAACGGGACCGTGGTCATCAATTGCCTCTTCAAATCGCAGACCCGGCCCTCCTCGTTCGTCCTGACCTGCGCCGACGCGGGCGACGTCCTGGCTCACCTGCACTGGGTCAGCTGGGGCTCCACCGCGGCGTTCGCCACCGGCACCGAGCAGATCAACGACTGCACCCCCAACTGCGCGGCGGGCAGGTTCATCAACTACCCGGTCCTGGTGAACCTGTGGCGCCCCGAGCCCCTCCGCGGCCACCCGGGCGTCTGGTACTTCTCCCGGGTTACCCGCGTCTACACCGCCAACCGCCCGCCCCTGTACTTCTGCCAAGGCACCCGCACCTGCTACCCCCAGACCAGCACCTTCGACCTCTGGAGCTAACCCCCTGTTTCCTGGGATCATCGGGTTCAGGCGGGTTCACCGCGTCCGCCAGTCCCTTGCAGTGACGGGGTGGCATGGATTCCCTTAGGCCAGGAGACCCTCGGCGAGTCGGGCCATACGTTCTGATCGGCCGTCTGGGGGCGGGCGGGATGGGCGAGGTGTTCTTCGGCCGGTCACGGAGCGGGCGCCCGGTCGCGGTCAAGCTCATCTATCCTGTTTTCGCCGATGACGCCGAGTTCCGGCGGCGGTTTCGCCTGGAGGTAGAGGCCGGCCGCAAGGTCGGCGGATTCCACGCCGCACAGGTTGTCGATGCTGACCCGGACGCCGAACGGCCCTGGATGGTGACCGCCTTTGTCGCCGGACCGTCTCTTGACCAGGTTCTCAGCGAGGGCGAGGCCCTCCTCCCCGACCGCGTGCGGGGGCTGGGCGCGGGCGTGGCCGAAGCGCTGGGAGCCATTCACGCCGCCGGGCTCATCCACCGGGATCTGAAGCCGTCGAACATATTGCTGGCTGAAGACGGGCCGCACGTGATCGACTTCGGCGTCGCGCGGGCCATCGACGCTTCCGGCATTACCACGCGGTCTGGCACGACGGGGTTCATGGCCCCCGAGGTTCTCCTGGGACGGCCGCTCACGTCAGCCTGCGACGTCTTCGCGCTGGGGATGGTGCTGGCCCACGCCGCCGGCCTCCGGCCGTTCGGCGTGGGGCTGCCCGAGGCGATCGCCTACCGGGTCGTCCACGAAGAACCGGACCTTAGCGGCCTGGACCCCCGGATCCGCGACGTGGTGGCAGCGTGCCTGGCCAAGGAGCCCTCCGAACGGCCCACCCCGGCCCGGATCCTGGAACTCCTCGCCGACCCTGACCCAGCCAGCCCACCCACGGCGGCCGCCGCCACCGACCCGGCCCGCGCCGCCCGGCTGCTGGAGGAGGCGGAACGGATCGCCCGCGCCCTTCCGCTGGATGAGCGGGCCATGGCACCGGAGGACCGCGCGGCAGCGATTCCCGGCCCGCCGCCGCCTCCGGCCAGCAGCAGCGCCCGGGCCCGGGGACTGGATGACGAGTACGACCGTGCCCTCCCGCTGGCGGTGCAGCGGGCCAGGGCACTGGTGCACGTGGCCACCGTGGCGGCCCGCTCCGACCCTGCTCACGCCGCACAGCTGCTGGACGACGCGCTGCACCCGAGCTGGAATGAGCGCATCGCGGGGACCGCGGGCTACCAGCACATCCTGGAGGCCCTGGTCTGGCACTCCGCATCAGAGTTCGGCATGCTCCTGGCCCGCATCGACCCATCGCCCGCCACGCGGCTGGTGGCTGACCTCGAGCAGATCCCCCCCGTGATCCGGGCGCGGCACCACCGGGAGTTCCTGGACGATGTGGCACCGTTCATCGCCAAGGTGGCCGAGGTCGTAGCCGACGTCGACATCGCCCGCGCCGAGGAGCTCGTCTGGCCCATGGGCACGCCCGCGCGTGATATGGCGCTCGCCAAGGTCGCCATGGTGGCGGCCCGCACCGACTGCACCCGGGCCGGGCAGATCGCCCTCACCATCACCGGCCGGCCCGGAGAGCGGGAGGCCCTCCCGCCGCCCTCGATGCTGGTCGACCCGGACCGGGCCATCTACTGGAAGGTCCGGGCCCTGACCGAGATCGCCATCGTGGTGGCCAGCGGCGGCTCTGACCGTCCGGTGCGGCGGCCGGATGACGCCGAGCGGTTCGCCCGCACCATCGCCGATCAGGGCACCCAGACCGACCCGGCCGACGCCGGGCAACTGCTGACCGAGGCCGAACAGTGGGCTCGCGCCATCGGCCAGAGCGATGTGCAGAACATGGCTCTGGCCAGCGTAAAGGCGGCCGCGGCCCAGATCGGCCCCGACCACGCTGGGCCACTGCTGGCCGAGGCCGAGCAGTGCGCCCGCGCCGTCAGCAGCGGGCCGGCCCGGCTCGAGACCCTGGGGGAGGTGGCCCTGGCCGCGGCACGCACCAACCCGGTCCAGGCCGAGCAGGTCATCGGCAGCCTGCCTCCCAGCACACCCATGCAGGCCGAGGTGGCCGTGGTCGCGGCGCTCACCGACCCCGCCTGCGGTGAGCGAATCGCCGCCGCCAGCGCCGACAGATACCTGCAGGCGCTGGTTAAGGCTATAGTGGCGGTTCGCAGCGACCCGGCCCAGGCCGGGCCGCTGCTGGAACAGGCGGTGGAGGCGGCCGGCCGTGATCCCGCCCACGTGGCCGAGATCGCCGTGGTCGTGGCCTCCGCCGACCCTGCCCGAGCCGAGCAGGTCGCACGCACCATCACGGCCGGAGCTGGGATGACCGGCGGGTACTGGAGGGCACGTGCCCTGGCGGGCCTCGCGAACGTGTGCGTGGGGAGCGGCGCCCGATGACAGATCAAGAAGTCCAGCTGTTCCTGGCCGACCTGGCCATCATCATCCTGCTCGCCCGGCTGCTCGGCTTGGCGGCCAAGCGGCTCGGCCAGCCGCCGGTGATCGGCGAGATCATCGCCGGCATCCTGCTGGGGCCGACCTTGTTTCACGGCAAGATCACGGCGACGCTGTTCCCGGTGACGCTGAGGGCGCCGCTGAGCGCACTGGCCAACCTCGGCGTCGTGATGTTCATGTTCGCCGTCGGGTACCTGCTCGATCTGCGCCTGATCCGCGGCCGCGAGCGCGTGGCCGTCAGCGTGTCGGTCAGTTCGATCATTCTTCCGCTGTCACTCGGGGCGGGGCTGGGCGTATGGCTGGCCGGCCGTCATCACGTGCACCACGTCCTCCCGTTCGCGCTGTTCGTGGGCACGGCCATGTCGGTCACCGCCTTTCCGGTCCTGGCGCGCATCCTCACCGACCGCGACATGCACCGCACCCGGATCGGCGGCACGGCGCTGGCCAGCGCCGCGATCGACGACGTGCTGGCCTGGTCGCTGCTGGCCGTGGTGGCCGCGATCGCCGGGGCCGGCGGCCAGCCGCTCCGGCTGCTCCTGGCCCCGGTGTACGCGGGCGTGATGTTCGGTCTGGTCCGCCCGCGGCTGCGCCGGCTGGCAAAGGTTTACCAGCGGTGGGGCCAGCTCACGCCCAACGTGCTCGCGGTGACGCTGGCTGGGCTGCTGCTGTCCTCCTACGCCACCGACTGGATGGGCGTGAAGTACATCTTCGGCGCCTTCCTCTTCGGCGTCGTCATGCCCCGGGAGGGCGCCGGCGCCTCCCTGCGGGAGGAGATCCTCGATCGCCTGGAACAGGTCAGCGTCCTGGTCCTGCTGCCGGTGTTCTTCGTGGTGTCGGGACTGAGCGTCAACCTGTCGTCGGTCGGCCTGTCCGGGCTCGCGGAACTCTGCCTCATCCTGCTGGTCGCTGTCGTGGGCAAGTTCGCCGGCGCCTTCGCCGGCGCCCGCCTGGCGGGGGTCCCCGGCCGGCCCGCCGGGGTCCTCGCCACCCTGATGAACACCCGTGGGCTCACCGGGATCGTGATCCTGTCGGTTGGCCTGCAGCTGCACATCCTGGACGAGTCGCTCTACTCACTGATGATCGTGATGGCGATCGTGACGACGGTGATGGCCGGACCGCTGCTGCATGTCATCTACCCGGATCGCTTCCTGGTGCGCGACATCGCGGAGGCGGACCTGGCCGCGCTCGGGACCGCCGCGGGTCACCGGATCCTGGTGCTGATCGAGGCGCCGGAGGCCGCCGTTTCGCTGGCTGAGGTCGGGGCCGCGCTGGCGGCCAGCCGGGAGCACAGCCAGCTGATCCTCGCCCACCTCGCGGCGCACCAGCGTGACACCCGGCTGGAGGTCGGCACCGGGCTGGGCGGCGAGCTGCTGGGCATGAGCAGGGGCACGGAAAAGCTGCAGGCGCTGGCCAACCGGGCGACGGCCCGTGGGGTGGCAGCGGTCGTGCCGTCCCCGTTCAGCCAGGACATTGCCGCCGAGCTGCCCGCCTATCTGGCGGCCGCCGCGCCCGACACCATCGTGCTGGGCCCGGGCGGGCTGTCCCGCGAGACGCTCGCGGCCGATGGAGCGATCCAGCTCGTCACGGTCCTGCGCAGCCTGCCGGAAGCGCCCGCCGTGGTCGCGGTCCTGTGGACGCCAGGGGAGAGCGGCGCGGCCGCCGTCCAAGTCGCCACGCAGCTGGCTGTCGCGGACCGGCTGAGGCTGGTGATCAGTCCCGCCGGTGGCCCGCGCGCGGATCTGGCCGCCGAGCTCACCAGGGACGGCATCGCCGCGAGCGACGGTCCGCCGCCCGCCGGGGCGATTGTCGTGGCCGCCGCCGCCGGCACCAGCGGCGACGCTCACCTGACCGTCCTGGCCGGCACCCGGGAGGACTGCAGCGACCTGGACCAGTGGGTCAAGGACCTGGATAGGAGCGGGCTCATCGGGCAGCGCTGACGTGAAACCTGCGGCGCCCGCCGGCGTTGTCTGTCGGCCGCCGCGGAGGGACACTGGTGCGAAAGTGCTGCCTTCGGGCGCACCGCGCAGGGGGAGGCCGAATGGTCGATCGGGACAAGCGAAAGCCGGCCGGTCACGATCCGGCCAGCAACCCGGGGATGACCGCCGGGACGGGACGGCTGGGTGACGAGCTGGCTGAGGTGCGCGAGCAGCTCGCTGCCACGAGCGAGGTTCTCGCCGTCATCGGACGGTCCGCATTTGATCTCGAGAAAATACTTGAAACGGTCGTCGAATCCGCGCGGAGGCTCTGCGCCGCCGATGCCGGGCAGGTATTCCTGGTGGACGGGGACAGGTACCGGTTTGCCTACGGCTCCGGGATGACGGCGGAGTACCGGGAATTCATCGCCAATAATCCCGTGGTCCTGGACCGGGGCACGCTGAACGGCCGGGTCGGGCTCGACCGGCGGGCCACGCAGATCACGGACGTGCTCGCCGACCCCGACTACAGCCTGGCGGATGCGCAGCGGATGGCCGGCTACCGGACGGTCATGGGAGTCCCGATGCTCCTCGACGGCGACGTGGTCGGGATGCTCTCGGTGTGGCGAACCCATGTCGATCCGTTCAGTGATCGCGCGGTGGAGGTCCTCACGGCCTTCGCGGCGCAGGCGGCTCTCGCGGTCCGCGCCGTCGATCTCGTGCGGGTGCTGGAGAGCCGCACCGGCGAACTCCGGCGCAAGGTGACTCAGCTCGAGGCCCTCGGCGCGGTGGGCCAGGCGGTGAGCTCCAGCCTGAACCTCACCGAGGTGCTCAACACGATCATCACGCAAGCGGTGCAGATGTCCGGGTCGGACGGCGGCTCCATCTACGAGTTCGACGAGGACGCCAGGGAGTTCCGCGTCGAGACCGTCTGCGGCACCAGCCCGGAAGCGTTCGACGCTCTCCGGAGCGCCCGGATAGCGCTGGAGGATACCTTTATCGGCAAGGCGGCGACGTTGGGCCGGCCCCTGGAGCTCACGGACCTGCGCGAGGCGCCGCTCGATCCCCACCTGAACGCCCTGGCCGAGAGCGGCTGGCGCTCCCTGGTGGCCGTTCCCATGCTCCGGGAGGGCCGGATCGTGGGGGCCATGGTTATCCGCCGCCACACCCCGGGGCGAATCCCGCTTGAGATCTACGACCTGCTGGAAACGTTCGCCAGCCAGTCCGCACTGGCCTTGATCAACGCGCAGCTGTACCGGCAGCTGGAGCGGCAGAGCGCCGCACTCGCGGTCGCGAGCCAGCACAAGTCGGAATTCCTGGCCAGCATGTCCCACGAGCTGCGCACACCGCTGAACGCCATCATCGGCTTTTCTGAAGTGCTCCTGGAGCGCATGTTCGGCGAGCTCAACGAGCGTCAGGACGACTATTTGCGCGACATATGGAGCTCTGGCAAGCATTTGCTTGAACTGCTGAACGATATTCTGGACCTGTCGAAAATCGAGGCCGGCCAGATGGTCCTGAGCCGCTCGAAGTTTGCGGTCCGCGAATCGCTGGACTATTGCCTCTCGATGGTACGTGAGCGAGCACTCCAGCAGAGAGTTCTCCTCAGCCTTGACGTTGATCCCGAGATTGGCCTGCTTGACGCCGATCGCCTGCGCTTCCGGCAAGTCGTGCTGAATCTGCTGTCCAACGCGGTGAAGTTCACCCCCGAGGGCGGACGCGTGGACGTCCGCGCCTTCGTACGTGGTCAGGATCTCGTCGTGCTGGTGGCTGACACGGGGGTGGGCGTGCAGGCCGAGGACCGCGAGCGCATCTTCGACTCCTTCCAGCAAGGCACCCATTCCTCCGAGCAGGTCGAGGGAACCGGGCTCGGGCTCACCCTGTCGAAGCGGATCCTCGAGCTGCACGGGGGCCGGATCTGGGTGGAAAGCGAAGCCGGGAAGGGCAGCACCTTCGGGATCGCGCTGCCCGCCGGATCCGAGGAACCGGCGATGGAGCCAGCGCCGCAGGCAGGTATCACCCTGGACCCGGCGCTGGGCCCCCGGCCCACCGTCGTGGTCGTGGAAGACGACCGGCGGTCCTTCGACCTGCTGCGGGTCTACCTCGAGGCGGCCGGCGCCCGCGTCGTCAGCGCCGGGGACGGCGAAGAAGGCCTGGATACGGTGCGCCGGCTGAATCCCGCGGGCGTCGTCCTGGACATCCTGCTGCCGGGGATCGACGGCTGGGAGGTTCTCGCCCAGCTCAAGGCGGATCCGGGCACGGCCGCGATACCGGTGATCGTGGTGTCGATGCTTGATGAGCGTGGCCGCGGCTTTGCGCTGGGCGCCACCGAATACCTGGTCAAGCCGGTGGGGAAGGAGCAGCTGCTGGCCGCCCTGTACCGCGCGGCCGCCATGCCGGAGCAGAAGCATATGGTGGTGGCGATCGACGACGATCCGCTGGCCATAGAGCTGGTCCGGGCCAGTCTCGAGCCCGAGGGATGGACGGTGCTGGGCGCGGCCACGGGGCAGGAAGGGCTGGCGCTGATCCGGGAGCGGAAGCCCTCCGCCGTGCTGCTGGACCTGCTCATGCCCGGTATGGATGGTTTCGAGGTGGTGGAGGCGCTGCGAGCAGACCCCGACACGAAATCCGTCCCCGTGGTCATCCTGACGTCCAAGTCGATGACCCCGCAGGACAAGGAGCGGCTGCACGGGCGCATCACGTATGTGGCGCGCAAGACCGAGTTCGACCTGTCGGGCCTCGCGGGACTCCTTCGCTGGGCGAGCACAAGCCGCCAGTCCCCGGTTTCGGAGTCGGGATGACCCACGTGATCCTGATCGTGGAGGACAACGAGCGGAATCTCAAGCTCCTGCGCGATGTGCTCGAGTACGCGGGCTACGACGTGCGGGCGGCCCGGACGGCCGAAGACGGCATCACCTTGGCGGTCAGCGAGCCGCCCGATCTCGTTCTCATGGATCTCCAGCTGCCCGGCATCGATGGCCTGGAGGCTCTTCGCCGGCTGCGCGCGAGTCCGCGCACGGCGGGCATACCCGTGGTGGCGGTGACGGCCCAGGCGATGAAGCACGACCGGGAACGGGCCCTGGAGGCCGGCTTCGACGGGTACGTGGAGAAGCCGATCAGTGTCCGCGCGTTTCTCGATCAGGTTCGCAGGTTCCTCCCCGGTCAGGAGGCGGAGGCTCAGTGACACCGGACCCGCTCGTACTCGTCGTGGACGATCTGCCGCAAAACGTCCGCCTCCTTGAGGCGGTGCTATCGCCCAAGGGATTCCGGGTGGCCACGGCGTCTTCCGGAGCGGAGGCCCTGGACGTCCTCAGCAAGGAGCACCCCGACCTCGTGCTGCTGGACATCCTGATGCCCGGAATGGATGGGTACGAGGTCTGCCGCCGGATACGGGAAGATCCGGAGACGGCTTTCCTGCCGGTGATCATGATCACCGCCAGCGGCGGGCAGGAGAAGATCCGCGCGATCGAGTCCGGCGCCGACGACTTCGTCAACAAGCCTTTCGACCAGGCCGAGTTGCTGGCCCGGGTGCGCTCCCTCGTCCGGGTCAAGCGGTACCACGACACGATCGAAAATCAGGCCGCCGAGCTGAGTGCCTGGAATCGTGAGCTCGAGCAGCGCGTCCGGGACCAGATCGAGCAGCTGGAGCGCGTGGGCCGGCTGCGCCGCTTCCTTCCGCAGCAGCTAGCTGACCTCATCATCAGCTCGGGCGATGAGTCTTTCCTCAACGCGCACCGCCGCCAGATCACGGTGGTGTGCTGTGACCTGCGTGGCTTCACCGCCTTCGCCGAAACGGCTGAACCCGAAGATGTCTGGGAAATCCTCGGGGAATATAACGGTGCCCTGGGCGACCTGGTCGCCAGCTTCGAGGGGACATTGGAGCGGTTCACCGGCGATGGACTCGTGGTCTTTTTCAACGATCCCATTCCGTGCGACGACGCACCGATGCGGTCTGTCCGGATGGCGCTGGCGATGCGCCAGCGGGTGCAGGAGCTGGCCGACCGATGGCAGCGACGCGGTCACGAGCTGGCCCTCGGGGTAGGCATCGCTCAGGGCTATGCCACGCTCGGACGGGTCGGCTACGCCGACCGCTTCGAGTATGCCTCAGTCGGGAGCGTTACCAACCTGGCGGCACGCCTGTGTGCCGAGGCGGCGCCGTGGCAGATCCTGGTCACTCAGCGCGTGAACGCGGCCGCCGAGGATCTCGTCGTGAGCCGGCTGGTCGGCGAGCTGTCGTTGCGTGGCTTCTCCCGGCCGATCCGCACCTTCGAGGTCTCCGGGCTCGACTCCGCAAAGGTCTAACCGCCCGGGGCCCCCGCCTGGGCCGGGCCCGCGGCCGGGCCTTGTGGGTGCGGCACAAGGCCGGCGCGCGCGCGGGCAAGTGCCGGGACAAGACCGTGTTTCAGCACGCCATCTCGCCTGATCGACCCTTGTCGCCCGTTCGGGCGGATCCTAATATCCAAGACAAATCGTTAGACGTTCGACTCATTTCTTGTCACGTACTTTCCGCGAGGTGCCTGGATATCGAGTGGGTGAATGCCATGTGGTTCGGCTCGACGGGGCGAAAGAGAATACGAAGAATCTGTCTCGGGGGGTCGGCCGTCTTGCTGGCCCTCACCGCGGCCGCGTGCAGCAGCGCGAGCAGCAGCAGCTCCACCAGCGCGAGCACGCAGGCCAGCACCGGGCCGCACGCCGGCGGCTCGCTCACCGTATTCGAATGGAACGGCTACTCGGGTGACTGGCCGGCCGGGCTGGACCCGGCCACCAACATCAACGGTGCCGCCACCCAGAGCCAGATGGACGCCGTCTACGGCGAGCTGTTCGAGCTCGGGCCGAACGGGGCGATCGTCCCCGACCTGGCCACCGGCTACTCCATCACCAACGGCGGCAAGACGGTCACGCTTGATATCCGCCAGGGCGTGACGTTCACCGACGGCACGGCCTTCAACGCCACCGCGGTGGCGTGGAACATCCAGCGCGACCTGAAGTCGTCGTGCACCTGCAAGCCGACCTGGCAGGTCACCTCGGTCACCACGCCGAGCCCCTCCACGGTGCAGATCAACCTTGCCCTGCCGGACGGGGCGTTCATCGACCAGATCTTCGACTCGATCGCGGACTGGATCGCCTCGCCGACCGCGGTGCAGAAGATGGGCGAGAAGGCGTTCGCGGTCAACCCGGTCGGGGCGGGCCCGTTCGAGGTGGTCAGCGACACGCTCAGCTCGGTGCTGGTGCTGAAGAAGAACCCGGGCTACTGGCAGAAGGGCCGCCCGTACCTGGACAACCTCACGTTCAAGACGGTCGGCGGCGACGAGGCCGCGTACGAGGCGATGCTGGCCGGGGAGGGCCAGGTCTACGAGGGCATGTCCACGCCGTCGCTGATAAAACAGGCGGCCTCGCACTTCAACGTGGTGAACGAGTCTCCCTCCACGGTGTACGACCTGCAGCTCAACACGCTGACGCCGCCGTTCAACAACGCCAAGGCCCGGCAGGCCATCTACGCGGCGACCAATATCCAGCCGATCCTGTCGCACATCTTCGCCAACGCGTACCCGATCGCCCAGGGGTTCACCGGGCCCGGCGGGATCTGCAACGAGCCGACGGTCCCGGGTTACCAGGGGTATGACCCGACCCTGGCCAAGACGCTGGTCCAGCAGAGCGGCCTGGGCAACGTCACGATCAAGCTGGGCACGATCCAGAACCCGGTGGCGGAGGAGACCACGGAGGCCCTGCAGACCGAGTGGGCCAGTGTCGGGATCCACGCCACGATCGCCGACTACCCGCTGGCCACGCTGATCGCGCAGTTCGTCTCGGGCAAGTGGCAGTCGATGGTGCAGACCGCGGGCGCCTGGGACCCGGCGGGCGGGGTCGGCGTCGGGTTCAGGTTCGAGTCGACCTCCCCGTTCAGCGGGGTGCACAACACGACGCTGAACAACCTGCTGAATCAGGCCCAGGCGGTCACCGGCCTGAGCCAGCGCTGCGCCCTGTACAACCAGGCCGCCGCCTACATCGCCAAGAACTACTACGGCCCGTTCTACTTCGCGTACGCCCCCGCCAACGTCGCGGTCAAGAACGTGGTCGGCCCCGGCATCACCGAGCCGCTGCCCACCGTCGTCGTCCAGCCGGCCATCCTGTGGGAGGACGTGGCCTACACCAGCTGAGCAGACCGATGGCGGCAGCAGAAGGGCTCAGGCCCGGCGCGGGAACCGAGTTCACGCGCCGGGCTCCCGGCTCGCCCACCCTCCGGCTGGCGGGCCGGCGGCTGCTGGCGGCGATCCCGGTGCTGTGGGGTGTGACGTTCCTGACCTACGTGGTGATGAACCTGCTGCCCGGCGACACGGCTCAGCTGCTGCTCGGGGCCAACGCGACGCCCGCCGAGATCCACCAGCTGTCGGTCGAACTGCACCTGAACGAGCCGTTCTGGGTGCGCTACGGCAACTGGCTGGGCGGCGTGTTCCACGGCAGTCTCGGCACATCGCTGCAAAACGGCGAGAACGTGACCACGATCCTCGGCGCGCGGCTGCCGGTCACCGCGGAACTGCTGCTGTACGCGTTCGTCGTCTCGCTCGTGCTCGCCGTGGGCCTGGCGGCGCTGGTGGCCCGCTGGCCGCACGGCATCATGGACCGGCTCAGCCTGGTGATCAGCATGATGGGCCTGTCCGTCGCGCCCTACGTGCTCGCCCTGGTGCTCATCTACCTGTTCGCGGTCAAGGTCCAGTGGTTCCCCGCCATCGGCTACACCTCGCCGAGCGTCAGCCTGGTCGAGAACATCAAGTCGCTGACCCTGCCGGCCATCGCCATCGGCCTCCCGCTGTTCGCCGTCTACACCCGCCTGCTGCGCGCCGACATCCTGGAGCAGCTGCAGCGCGAGGACTACATCGTGACCGCGCGGGCCAAGGGCGTGCGGCCCTGGCCGATCGTGCTCAGGCACGCGCTGCCGAACTCGATGTTCGGCCTGATCACCCTGGTCGCGCTCAACCTCGGCACGCTGATCGGCGCGACCGTGATCATCGAGCCGATCTTCTCCCTCCCGGGCGCCGGTGACATCCTGGTCCAGTCGATCAACGACCACGACGTGCCCGTGATCGAGGGCATCGTCGTCGTCTTCGCCGTGGTGGTCGTGGTGGCCAACCTGCTCGCCGACCTCCTGTACGCCGCGCTCGACCCGAGGATCCGCTATGGCCGCGTCGCTTCCTGACCTGCTGCTCACGGCCGAGAAGGCGCCGGCGGATTCCGCGCGGGCCCGCGGGCAGGCCGGCTGGGCGCGTTCGCTGCGGCTCTGGCTGCCCGCCGGGTTCCTCATCCTGCTGGCCGCCGCGTGCTTCCTCTGGCCGCAGGTCTACCCGGTGCCCAAGCCGGTGGGCGGCAGCGTCCTGAACGCGGGCCTCCCGCCGCTGTCGCCCGGCCACATCTTCGGCACCGACCCGGTCGGCAACGACGTCTTTTCCCGCATCCTGTACGGCGGCCAGGTCTCGTTCGAGGTCGGGTTCGCCGTCACCGCCATCGGGCTGGCGGTCGGCGGCTCGCTCGGGGTGACCGCGGGCTACTGGGGCGGCGCCGTCGACGCGATCATCTCGCGCGTGCTGGACGTGCTGATCGCGTTCCCCGCCCTGGTGCTCGCGCTGGCCATCGCCGAGGGCCTCGGCCCCAGCGAACTGCACGTCATCTGGGCCCTGTCGGTTTTCAGCATCCCCGCCACCGGCCGGATCGCGCGCAGCGCCACCCTGGCCCTGCGCGAGCAGACCTTCATGCTGGCCGCCCGGCTGTCCGGCACCCGGGGACCACGGATCCTGCTGCGTCACGTCATCCCCAACATCGTGCCCCAGCTCATGACGTTCAGCCTGCTGGGCTTCGGCGTGGTCATCATCCTCGAGGGCGCGCTCAGCTACCTGGGCCTGGGCATCCCGCTGCCCGAGGCGAGCTGGGGCAGCATGATCGCGCAGGGGCAGCAGACCCTGACCGCGTCCCCGGACCTGGTGCTGATCCCCAGCGCGTTCCTGTTCGCCACCGTGATGTCGCTCAACCTGGTCGGCGACGCCCTCCGCGAGCGCTGGGCCATATGAGAGGGCCCAGATGAGAGGGCCCATATGAGAGGGCCCATATGAGAGGGCAGAGCCGGTGACCGGGGTTCTGCTGGAGGTCAGCGACCTCAAGGTGACGTTCGCCGGCCGCGGCCGCCCGGTGCGGGCGGTCGACGGGGTGAGCTTCTCCGTGTATGCCGGGCAGACGCTGGCCATCGTCGGCGAGTCCGGGTCGGGCAAGACGGTCAGCTGCCGGGCGGTGATGGGACTGCTGCCGCCGGCCGCGGTGGTCACCGGCTCGGCCGCCTTCGCCGGGACGCAGCTGATCGGGCTGACCGACGGCCAGCTGCGCGCTCACCGCGGCGCGAACGTCGCGATGGTGTTCCAGGACCCGACCCGGTCGCTGAACCCCACCATGCGGATCGGCAGCCAGATCGCCGAGGCGGTCCGGGCCCACCGGCCGGTCGGCAAGGCCCAGGCCCGCGAGCGGGCCGTCGAGCTGCTGCGGCAGGTGCACATCCCGCTGCCGGAGCGGCGCTGCACCGAGTACCCGCACCAGCTGTCCGGCGGCATGCGGCAGCGCGTGATGATCGCGATCGCGCTGGCCTGCCGCCCGCGGCTGCTCATCGCCGACGAGGCGACGACCGCGCTCGACGTCACCACCCAGGCGCAGATCATGGAGCTGCTGCTCGAGCTGCAGGCCGAGCTGGGCATGGCGCTGATGCTGATCAGCCACGACCTCGGGCTGGCCGCGTCCTACGCCGACGAGGTGATCGTGATGTACGC
>Ga0209415_10013056_pt1 | contig 13768 bp, 11 predicted proteins | sample PeaSoiSIISIP2007_FD_187696 | JGI IMG/M metagenome (GOLD analysis project Ga0209415, IMG submission 187696) | Peat soil microbial communities from Weissenstadt, Germany - SII-SIP-2007 (SPAdes) (version 2) | ecosystem: Environmental > Terrestrial > Soil > Wetlands > Peat | place: Germany... | reverse complement strand
TGCTGTGTGATGCATCTGCCCCGAGAATCGTACCGATTCGCGTCGTGTCAATGGCTAATTTAACGCCTATGGGGCAAGGCCCCCTGGCGGGTTTCAGGGCGGAGCCCTGGCCTTCTTGCGGCACGCAGGCAGCGGCGCCAGACTGATCGTGCAACGCGTGGTCGGCCGATCGCGCGGCAAGACGACGAGGGAACCTCCAAGCCGATGTCCACCGCGACCCCTGCCGGCGCGTCCCGTTTCGCTGGTCTCACGCCACTGCTCGCGCCGCGCTCGGTCGCGATCCTCGGCGCCTCGAACGATGCCACCCGCATCGGCGGCCGCCCCCTGGCCTTCATGCTGGCGCAGAAATTTGCCGGCGCGCTCTATCCGGTGAACCCCAACCGGGCCGAGGTGCAGGGCGTGAAAGCCTATCCCTCGGTCGCCGACCTGCCGGAAACCCCCGATGTCGCCATCATCGCGGTGCCCGCCGAGCTGGCCGTGCAGGCGGTGGAGGACCTGGCGAAGCGCGGCACCAAGGGGGCGCTGATGTTCACCGCCGGCTTCGCTGAGGTGGATGCCAAGGGCGAGGCCGAGCAGGACCGCATGGTGGCGATCGCGCGGGCACACGGCATGCGCATCCTGGGGCCGAACTGCCTCGGCGTGTTCGACGCGCGCACCAGCTACTACGCGACGTTCTCCTCGTCGTTCGACAGCGGCTGGCCGGTGCTGGGACGGATCGGCATCGCCAGCCAGTCCGGCGCCTACGGCACGCATTTGTTTACACTCGCGCGCAACCGCGGCATCGGCGCCTCGCTGTGCATCATGACCGGCAACGAGGCCGACGTGACGCTGGGCGAGTGCATCGGCTGGCTGGCGGAGAACCCCGAGGTCGATGTCATCGCGGTGTACGCCGAGGGCATTCGCGAGGCGCCCGGCCTGATCGCGGCGTTCGAGGCGGCGCGCGCGGCGAAGAAGCCGATCATCATGCAGAAGGTCGGACGCAGCGTGCTGGGCACCAAGGCGGCGAAGTCGCACACCGCCTCGATCGCCGGCAACGACGCGGTGACCGAGGCGGTGATGGCCGAATTCGGCGTGGTGCGGGCGCAGAACTCGGAAGAGATGCTGGACATCGCGCACACCGCGACGCGCCGCGTCTACCCGGCGCGCAACACGCTGGGCGTGCTCACGCTGTCCGGCGGCGCCGGCGTGCTGATCAGCGACGTGGCCGAGAGCGTCGGCCTGGCGATGCCGGAGATGCCACAGGACGCGCAGGACCGGCTGCGCGCGCTGGTCTCGTTCTGCGCGCCGCGCAACCCGGTGGACGCCACCGCGCAGGTCGGCAACGACATCAAGCTGCTGGGCACCTTCACCGAAGCGCTGGTGCGCGACGGCGGCTACGCCTCGGTGCTCGGCTTCTTCACCATGGTCGGGTCGTCGCGCCGCTGGCCGGCGATGCGCGAGCAGCTCGAGTGGGTGCGGGCGAAATATCCGGATCGGCTCTATGTCCTGTCGTTGATCGCGCAAGCGGAACGGATTCGCGAACTGGAGGCCGACGGCTGGATCTGCCACGAGGACCCGACCCGCGCGGTGGTGGCGATCGACGCGATGGGGCGTTTCGGCGCCAGCTTCGCCGCCACGGCGCCGGCGCCCCCACCCGCGGTGCATCCCGTGGCGCTGCCGGACACCACGCCCTCGGAAGCGGAGGCAAAGCGGCTGCTGGCGTCCGCCGGCATCACCTCCGCGCCGGAACAGGTCTGCACCAGCGCCGACGAAGCGGTGGCGGCGGCGGAGGTGTTCGGCTTCCCGGTGGTGATGAAGATCCTGTCGCCCGACATCCTGCACAAGTCGGAGATCGGCGGTGTGCTGCTCAACGTCGCCGACGATGCGGCGGTGCGCGACGGCTACGATCTGCTGCTCGGGCGGGCCAGGCGCGCCGCGCCCGACGCACGCATCGAGGGCGTGCTGGTGGCGAAACAGTTGCAGGGCGGCGTGGAGTGCATCCTGGGCATCCACCGCGACCCGGTGTTCGGCCCGATCGCGATGTTCGGGCTGGGCGGCATCTTCGTCGAGGTGATGAAGGACGTGGTGTTCCGCCGCTGTCCGTTCGGCGCCGACGTCGCGGAGGCAATGATCCGCTCGATCAAGGGCGCGCCGCTGCTGCTGGGTGCGCGCGGCCGCCCGCCGGTGGATATCCATGCGCTGGCGCAGATGCTGGCGCGGCTGTCGGCGTTCGCGCGCGCCGCGGGGCCGCGGCTGCAATCGATCGATCTGAACCCGGTGTTCGCCATGCCGGAAGGGCACGGGGCGTTCGCCGTTGACGCAGTGATCGAGGTCGGGGGCTAGAGTCGGCGCAGGAGTCTACGGGCTCTGGCCATCCAAGCCTCGCGAACCTATAATCAACTGATGCCGAACCCACGCCATCGCTCCGCCCCGCCGGAACCCGAAGCAGCTCGGAAGGCGCGATTTGCCCACGAAGCGGATCTGATCGCCCGTGCTCGCGCCCAGATTGCCGCGGGTCAGGTGGTCACGGAGGAGGCCTTTGATGACTGGGTGGATAGCCTCGGCACACCGACCGAGCTCCCCCCGCCGCGAGCCGCTACGTCCGGTTCCGACTGACTCGACCCGTCGCAAGCGGAAACGGCGCGCGCTTTTCCTGTCCGAGGCTGCGGTTGACGACATTGCCGGCATTTATCGCTGGTACACGCAACCCGGCGCCGGTGCCGCGGCTGCGCGCCGCGTGAGAGCCATCCGATCTGCGATTCGCGGCCTGATCGAATACCCTTGTCGCTTTCGCCGAGGTCAGCATCCAGGCAGTCGGGAACTGATAACCCAAAACCATGTTGTCGTGTACGAGCTGCATCCTGATACAGGCGATGACTCGACGGCCGGCGACGTATTCATCGTCCGGGTATTCGGGCCAGGGCAGTCGCGCGATCAGCTTTAGTCGGGTGCGCAACCAGCACGGCTCCGGGGATTGACCAGGCCTGCCGAAGTGCCCACCGGCCCGAATCTACCCACCGGAAATAATCTTCGCGCTCCTCATGATTGTGCGAGTCTGACGAATGAGCCTGAATGGCTTGTCGTATTGCAGCTTCGAAATTCTGAGTGATACCAACGGGTTGAAAATTCACTCCCGGTCCGTTCGCGCCGGCGCAGGTAATCCTTGCCGCATGTTGGCATCGCACCTGCGGGCAGGTCGATCGGCATCGCTGCCGGCTGCGGCAAGCCGTGCGTGGCATAGTGGTTTCGCCGGCGAAAATTCATCCCTCGTCAACTGTTCAGCGGCGAAACTGGCGGCACCGAGCTGGACAGGTCGAATGCCCGACGTCGTTGCGCCTGCCCCCGCCATATCGCGCGACCGCCTGTTGGCCTTCGCCTTCGCCGCCGCGGAACTGCTGGTCGAGATCGCCCAGGACTACAGCATCACCTGGGCGGCGGGCGCCTTCCTGCCGCGCTTCGGCGAGCCGGCGGAGCGCTTCGTGGGGCGCGGGTTGAGCAGCCTGATCGCGCCGGCCGATCACGACGCCCTGGGTCGCACGCTGATCAATGCCGCGCTGTCCGGCCGTATGCCGCCGGTCACGCTGCGGCTGAACGATGCCGCCGGCACGCCATGTGCCCTCGCAGCGTTGAGCTTGCCGGGCCTGCCGCGCCGGCTTTGCGTGACGCTTGGGCCGGTGCCGGTTGCACCACCGGCGAAACCCGGCAGTTTGCAGCCGGCGGCGCTGTTCGGCCAGGAGGTCCAAACCAGACTGCATGGCAAGCAGCCGGCGAACCTTGGGCTGCTGGACATCAAGGGCTGGCCGGCGACATCGGATGCCGCGAGCGACCAGCAGCGCAGCGCATTGCGCGATGCCGTCGGCGACGCGCTCGGCAGTGTGGCCGGTCCTGGTGCCATCGTAGGCGAGGTTGCCACGGGCCGCTACGGCGTGCTCAGTCAGCGCCACCTCGACATCGCCAGGCTCGCCTCGGGCCTCGAAGCACTGATCCAGGCGCGGCCGGATGGTGGCACGGTTTCGGTCGACAGCCAGGCGATCGGCCTGTCGGCGCCCAGCCTGAAGCCGGCACAAGCCGCTCGGGCGCTGCGCTTCGCCCTGGCCAAGTTTGCCGCCAGCGGCGCCGCCGCCGTGGCGGCCAGCGGATTTGCCGCCGGCCTTGCCGGCTTTATCGAGCAGGCACAGGGCCAGACCGAGGCGTTGCGCGAGGCGATCGCCAACCGGCGGTTCCAATTGCTGTTCCAACCGGTGGTCGCGCTGCGCAGCCGAATCGTGCACCACTACGAGGCGCTGCTGCGCCCCACCCCGGCCGCCGGCGCGCTGTGGCAGACCACGCTGGAGTTCGTCACCTGCGTCGAAGCGCTGGGCCTCGCCGAGGACTTGGATTTGGCGGTGGTGGAGCAGGTGCTTGCGATGCTCGACCGCGCCCCGCGCTGCTCGATCGCCGCGAACGTGTCCGGCCTGTCGATGCAGAGCGAGTCGTTTCGCATGCGGCTGCTGCAGCTATTGCCGAGCGGCTCCTATCGGCGGCTGCTGATCGAGCTGACCGAAACCGCGGAGATCGAGGACATCGCCGCCGCCGCCGCCATGCTGGAGCGACTGCGCGAGCTGAACATCGGCTTGTGCCTCGACGATTTCGGCGCCGGGGCCGCCGCCTTCCGCTATCTGCGCGATCTCCCGGTGGACTACCTGAAGATCGACGGCGCTTACGTCCAGGGCGCCTTGCGCAGCCAGCGCGAGCGCAAGGTCGTCACCTCGATGCTCGACCTGGCGCGTTCGGTAGGCGCCGAGACCATTGCCGAGGCGATCGAGACCAACGAGCTGGCCCGGCTGATGGAAGAGCTGGGCTGCACATTCGGCCAGGGCTGGTTGTTCGGCCAACCCGGCCCGCTGCCGGGGCTGTCCTAGCCCTGCCCTCGCGGCATGCGACATGACTGATCCGGCCCAAGTGGTGCCGCGGCTGCAATCGATCGGTCAGAATCCGGTGTTCGCCGTGCCGGAGGGGCGGGACGCCTCAGCGGCGGAGGCGGCGGCCGTGGTGGAGGGCTGGACGAAATCGCTGGCCAATACTCAGCTTCTCGACCAAGGCGAGGGCATGATACAAGGGCGGTGCCGTGGGAAGCATGTACGATCAGGACCTGGTACGCTGGAGTGAGGAACAGGCCCGCGCGCTGCGTGCAGCAGCGAACGCGGGATGGAACGCGCCGATCGACTGGGAGAACGTGGCCGAGGAGATCGAAAGCTTGGGCAAGTCGGACCGTCGGGCGCTTGCCAGCCACATTGCAATCGTCATTGAGCACTTGCTGAAGCTCCAGGCCTCCCCCGCGTCGATGCCTGCCCGTGGCTGGGCGGACAGCGTCCTCCGCGCGCGGGGCGAGATCGAGCTGTTGCTGGCAGACAGCCCAAGCTTGCGGAGCGAGGTCGCCGGTATGATCACGAAGGGATTCCCCCACGCACGCGCGCTGGTCCGCGTCGGCCTCAAGGATTACGGCGAACAACCGGTGATCGACCTCGACCAGGTCACCTATTCCGAGGATCAGGTGCTCGGCGACTGGCTGCCGGAGGGCGCCTAGCCTCCTCACGCGGGTTGGCGTCACGCCGGAACCGGCGCTAAATCGGGGCCACAGGACGCCCGGAGGAAACCCGACGCATGATCAACAAGATCGTCCAGGACATGGCCGACGCCATGGCTGGCATCAAGGACGGCTCCACCGTGCTGGTTGGCGGCTTCGGCGCCGTCGGCCAGCCCAACGCGCTGATCGACGGCCTGATCCACCATGGCGCCACCGACCTGACCGTCGCCGCCAACAACGCCGGCGTCGGCCATATCGGCCTGGCGCGGCTGATGGAACTCGGCCGAGTCCGGAAAATCATCTGCTCCTTCCCGCGCTCGTCCGACCCGGTGGTGTTCGAGACCCTCTACCGCGCCGGCAGGATCGAACTGGAGATCGTCCCGCAGGGCACGCTGGCCGAACGCATGCGTGCCGCCGGCGCCGGCATCCCGGCGTTCTTCACCGCGACCGGTGTCGGCACCAAGATGGCGCTCGGCAAGGAGCATCGCGAGATCGACGGCCACACCTACATCCTGGAGCAATCGCTGCCCGGCGACGTGGCGCTGGTGGAGGCGTGGGAAGCCGACCGCTGGGGCAACCTGACGTTCAAGGAATCCGGCCGCAACTTCAATCCGGTGATGGCCATGGCGGCGAAGCTGACCATCGTGCAGACCCAGCACGTGCGCGAGCTCGGCGTGCTCGATCCGGACCACGTGGTGACGCCCGGCATCTTCGTGGACCGCGTGCTGCATGTGCCCTACGGTGACCCCACCGGTTTCTGAGCGCAGGAGACTGAAGCGATGCCTGATACCGCCGTATCCGAGATCAAGCCGCTGAGCCGCCCGCAGATGGCCGCCCGCGTCGCGCGCGACATTCCCGAAGGCTGGTACGTCAACCTCGGCATCGGCATCCCGACCGCCGTCGCCGACCATGTGCCGGCGGATCGCGAGGTGATCTTCCACTCGGAGAACGGCGTGCTCGGCATGGGCCCGGCGCCGCCGAAGGACGCGATCGATCCATGGCTGATCAATGCCGGCAAGCAGTATGTCACCCTGCGCGCCGGCGGCAGCTTCTGCCATCACGCCGACAGTTTTGCGATGATCCGGGGCGGGCACCTCGATCTTTGCGTGCTCGGCGCGTTCCAGGTGGCGGACAACGGCGACATCGCCAACTGGGCGACCAGCGAGAACGACACGGCCCCGGCGGTCGGCGGCGCGATGGACCTTGCCGCGGGCGCCAAGCGGCTGTGGGTGATGATGGAGCACACCGCCAAGGACGGCACGCCAAAACTGGTGCGCAAGTGCAGCTACCCGCTGACGGCGTTGGGCGCGGTGAAGCGGGTCTACACCAACCTCGCGGTGCTCGACGTCACGCCGCAGGGTTTTGAGGTGATCGACATGGCCCCCGGAATGACCCTGGAAGCGTTGCAGGCGCGCACCGAGGCCAAGCTGCATCCGAAACAACCGTAGGGCGGAGCAGCCATGCGCCGGCCTTGAGCACGGCAATGACCGACTCGCCCCAACCCTCCCCGCTGCTCGAAGCGCGCGACGGCACCATGCTTGTGCTGACGCTGAACAACACCGAACGGCGCAACGCACTGTCGATGCCCCTGCGCGCCGCGCTGATCGAGGCGTTCGACCAGGCCGAGCACGATCGCGACCTGCGCGCCATCGTGCTGACCGGCGCAGGCGGCCACTTCTGCGCCGGCGGCGACATCAGCTCCATGCAGATCGACGATCTCGCCGCCGGGCGGGAGCGCTTCCGGCTGACCCATCGCCTGGTGAAGCTGATGGTGCACTGCGCCAAGCCGATCATCGCCGCGGTGGAAGGCTACGCGGTCGGCGCCGGCCTCTCGCTGGCGCTCTGCTGCGACACCATCGTCGCCGCGGAGAACGCGCGCTTCGGCGCCGGGTTCGGCCGCATCGGCCTGATCGCCGATCTCGGCCTCAATCACACGCTGCCGCAACGGATCGGCATGGGCCGGGCACGGCAGTTGCTGCTGTACAACGAGCAGCACAACGAGCAGCTCGACGCCGCGGCGGCGGAGCGCATCGGCCTGGTCGACCATGTCGTGCCGCCCGGCACCGCGCTCAATGCCGCGCGCGATCGCGCCCAGGCGCTCGCCGCCACCGCGCCGCTGTCGCTCGCCTTGACCAAGCGCCTGCTCGCCGAGGGCCTTGACGCGGCGCTGGACCAGGAGCGCGACCTGCAAAGCACGCTGTTCCTGACCGAGGACCACCGCGAGGGCCGCGATGCGTTCCTGGCCAAGCGCAAGCCGGTGTTCCGCGGCCGGTGATCCTCACCCACGCTTGAAATGCACCATCGCGTTCTGCCCGACATGATGCCCCGGCATCAGCGTGCCGAACGGCGGAAACGCCACGCTGCCCAGGCAGCCGGTAAAAATGCTGTCATGGATCAGGCAGCGTGCCCGGATCGTCGGCCACACCGTCTCGGACAGCACGTCCTGGTCCAGATGGTCGTTCTCCATCCGCCATCCGGTATAGGCGCGCATCAGGCCGTCAGGCCCCGGCAGCACATTCCCCACACCGCCCCACATGCCGGCCAGCAGCAGATCGGTATGCGTGTACCAGTCGCGCATGGCGTGGAACCAATACGACGACGCCAGCCAGGCATCGACCGCGACCCGCTCCTTCACCGACAGCAGCGCGTCGGCGTCGCGGATCAGGAAGCGGCGCACCGTCGGGTCGGCCAGCACGTCGAACCGCCACAGCAGGCGGCGATGCTGTGGCACCCCCGCCGGCAACGCCTTCAGCCGAAGCTGCACCCCATGGCGCGACAGCTCGCTGCGATACGCCGGCGGCACCGAGGCGTCGTGATAGACCCGCATCGCCCAGCCGGGGAACAGGTGCGGCGCGATGCGGGCGCTCTCCAGCAGGGGGATCTGGTAGGCCGGGTCCTCGCCCCACAGGCAGTACGCGATGACGTTGTCCGCCGGGTGCGTCGGATCGAACGGCGGCGGCAGCCGGTCCGGAATCTCCGCCACCTTGGCGCGACCGCCAAACATCGCATCCTTGGCCTCGAGCGCCTGGCGGCCGTACTGCACGGCAAGGTCCGTGCGGCCGATCTTGTTGGCGGCATCGCATAGGCAGTCGAACACGTTCGGGCTCTTGCTGCCGAGCGCCAGTGCCCGCTCCGCCGCCTCGATCGCCGCGGCCGGTTGCTGGCTGAGCAGCAACACGACGCCCAGGTTCTCGTGGATCTCGGCGGCCTCGGGGAACCGCTTCTCGCCGTCGCGCAGCGCGGCGATGCTGTCCTCGATCCGGCCGGCGGCGTGCTGCACCAGCCCGAGAAACACGTAGTCCCCCGGCTCCAGCGCAACACCGGCCTGGATCAACGCCTGCTGCCGCGCCAGCGCCTCATCGAGCGCACCCGAGGTGTAGGCGCGCCGCGCCGCCTGGCGAAGCTCGTCCGGCGGCAGGTCCAGGGATGCACTCGTCGGTTCGTTCATTTCGGTACCAGCACAACGTCGGCATCGGCGGTGGCGCTGATGCCGATGTCCGCCGGCTCGGCGCTCGGCGGCGCGGCGGACGACGCGCTGGCTGCGGTCGCCATCATCAGCCGGGGCATCATCGGCGGCGGGCGGGTGCTGTCCAGCCGCACCTCCTTGAACGAGGCAAAACGCAGATCGAGCAGCGCCGCCGCTTCCTCGGCGCGCCCGCGCAGCGCGGCGATCGCCTGCTTGGTCGCCGCCGCCCGCGCCGCCCGCGTGGCGGCGTCCGACAGGCGCCAGCCGAGCTGCGCCACCGCCAGCCCCTTCTGCTGCAGCGCGCCGACCAGTTTCAGCAGCGCCGCGCCGTCATGGCTGGTCAGCTCGATCGACTGGTTGGCCTGCCAGTGCTCCGGCGGGGCCAGCGGCGCCGGCCCGACGCGCCAGACGAAGTAGCCCCCGGTGCTGACGGTGACCCCGGCCACCGCCTTGGCCGTCGCCAGCGCATCTTCCATCGTCGCATTGACCCGCCGCTGCGCCTCCGCCGGGCTGGGCGAGGTGGCTTCCACCCGCAGCGAGGCGTCCAGCTCGTCGGGATGCTGCATCACCGTCGCCGTCTCGCTCAGGCGCAGCAGCGTCTCCGCGTGCGCCGAGGCAGCCCCCAGCAGCAAGCCGGCGGCCAGCAACCAGCCCCACGGGAGGGTCGTGTGACGAACCATGATTCGCGGCATCGTGCAGCGCTCCACTCATGCGGCGGCGCACCCTGCCTCCGCCCCACCCCGCCGGCAAGCGCCCTGCTTCCTTCACCTCGCCCGCGCTTGCGGGCTCGGGCCGCGAAGAGCCGACCAAGGCTTGCCCCTGGGCGCTTGACCCGGGGGGTCGGGTCGCGTAAGCGGCCCGGGCGAACGCGTCGGACCATCCGGAGCGCTTTGGCTTGCGCCGGATGGAGATGTCGGGGCGTGCGGAACGCGGGAGAGTGCGCGCGAGCTTGCGCGGTGTGGCGAGGTTCTCCGCGGCGTGGCCGCGGCTTTTGCGGGCCCGGGACCGCGTCAAAGCCGACGTCCGGCGTCCGGTGCATGCTGGTCTCGATGCGCCAGGGGGCGCGCACGGCGGGGGAAAACGGCTCGGCCGTGCGCCTGGCCGAGGGCAGATGATAACGGCGCGCCGCGCCGGGCGTGCCGTCCCGGGTCACGGTGGCTTCCACCATGCCCATGCTCGCCGGATCGGGCATGGCGGCCTCGTCCGGATGGCGCCGTGACCTGGGCCCGGAAAACTCTGCGCGCTTTGGGCAGACCCCGTCACGCCTTGCCGGCAGGTCAGCCGGTCGCAGTGCCCCGGTTTGAGTTGCCGCTGCCGGCCCAACCGGCCGTAGCCTGGCCTGCCAGGCGGTTGCGGAAGCGGACGTTCGGCGCCGCCGATCCTCAGCAGCTTCGCGCGCATCCTCGACATTGCCGACGATGAAAACGCTTCTCGAGACCGGAAGTTCGGCGAAGCGAGGCGGCCTTGGCTGCCACGAGAGGGTGCAGCACATGCAGCACACAACCCCTGGCAGACCGCCACACCCGCGTGACCGGTATCTATTCCAGGCCTCATACCGCGACAGCGGTTACTGCAATCCAATATCGATGGTTTGACCTAATCGCCCGGGCGCTCAAGCAAGCTGGGAAACGGGGCAACCTCCAGCATGGAAGTCAGTGTTGACAGGGTGAAGACCCGACCGTCCGTATCCCGGACGACCGGGCCGAGTGCATCATTGATCCGGGTCCAGCCGATGCCGCTCAAGACGGCGATGAGCGGCACTCCTCCAAGCCTAACTGACTCATCTCTCAGGCGGTTGAAGCGCAGTGCCTTGTCTCTGGCTGTGCCGCCATTGTTCGTGCCTTTGCACTCAAGCATCGCTTTCAAGCTGTCATCGCGAGGATCGAAGACGACAAAATCGGGAGCGGGCGTCACATGTACCTCAAACCGCTCCACGATATCGGCTTGGTTGTGACTACCGGTTCGAATGAAGCTGAGGCCATGTTCCGTGAACAGCGCTTCAACAGCATCTTCGATGAGATCGCCCCGTCTGGCGGATGTGGCGTCCAGCAGCTGCCGGAAAGCACCGCCGTAATGCCGTTGGTGCAGGAAGACTTTCAGAGGGACACCCCCTGCCGCGAAGTCGCGGACGCTGTCCCATCCATTGGCAGTATCCGGCTTGTCCTGTTTGCTACGCAGGCCGGGGGGAGCCTCGCCAAACAACTCGCCATCCATCACCTTTACGATGGTACGTGCCGCGATGGTGGCCTGTCGAGCCGCCCGTACGGCAGCAGCGGCACGCGCTGGCTGCCGAGGTTCAGAAGCGACGGTACCCCGCTCCATCGTATCGATCTGCGCCGACGACAGCGGCTTGAGGCTGGCAGGGCCGGCGGCGAGAACCGAGGAGTGCGCGAACTCCTCCTTCGTCAGTCCCAGCAGCGTCCTGAATACGAGAAGCGTCCTCGGGCATTGAATCAGGACTTCGGCCAGATCCGCTTCCGCTACCCGCGAGAAACCGGCGGTCAGTCGATCAGCCTCGTCGTAGGCTCTGAAAAAATGAGCAGGCTCGTAGAACGGCGCTTCGTGAATGTACGCAAAGTCAGGCGTGAGATGGGGCATATAGAGCGCGCGAGCCACGGCTGCATAGATAGTGCCATGTTCACCAGTACCATGCCGTTGAGGGACCAACCTGATCTGCTGAACTCGCTGGGTCCAGGTCTCCGCTTCAAGAATTGCATTGATCGTGGCTTCGATTGTCACGTGTCAGGCCACGCGAGCACTGATGAGCTGGCCGGGGACGTCGTCGGCGACGTCGGCTGCGATCCGACGCAACGCCTCTGCCACGAACTGCTGGTGGATCTCGAAGCCACCCGAGTGACGGCCTAATCGACGCGCCACGACAATAGTGGTCGCACCTCCGGCGAAGGGATCTATGACAATACCCCCAGCCGGCGATGCAGCTTTGATGAAAAACTCGGCCAGCCCCTCCGGCATTGCGGCGGTATGCGCTACACCGCGATGTTGATTGTAGGTCTGCGAGACGCTCACCACATTCCCGGGATCCGCACCGCCCAGCAGGTAGGTTTTGGTCCGATCACGGCCGAACCCTGCTTCAGTACTGCGGCGCCCCGCCGTGTCCCGTTTACGCCGAGCAATCTCGGCCTGGTCCGCTTTATAGGGTACCCGGACAGCATCAAGATCGAAGTAAGGCTTCGCCCCCCTGGCGAAATGATAGACATACTCGAAGCTGTCTTTAGTTCTTGGGCCGAACCTTCCGGGGACACCATTGGGCTTTGCCCAAATGTAGGTCTCAATCCAGCGCCAGCCCATGTTCTGAAGGGCTAACACCAGTTGGTAGACAAAAGGATGACGCTGGCCCTTCAATGGACCCTTGTTGGCGACCCGATTCTTGATATTGATAATTAGACTGCCATAGGGTTTCGTAGCCTCGTACATGCTGCGTGCGAACGGCAGAAACCACTCGACATAGCGATCGGGGTGGATGCGGCTGTAGGCGCGCGCATCAGCGTACGGCGGGCTCGTGAAGAAGAGGTCCACGCTTTCTCGCGGTAGCTGATCGAGCAACTGCTCAGCATCACCGTGTAGCACGCCGTCTGATAGAATGCGGCGCAGCAAATCGACCGACTGACCACGCTTAGCAGCTGAAACCTGGCCGGGCAAACCGTCGGCCCCGTGGACCAGCTTTAGCGTCGTTTGCTTACTCATTGGCGTCCTGCTGAACCGATGCCCTGCGGCGGGCGGACACGCCGCGTCTCCGTCTTTCGATCATGGCCTGCCCTCACTTTACCCTTCATCCTGACTACCCCAGCGTGCCGATTCATCCCTAGGGCCGGACCAAGAACATATCATGCACAACGGGCTCGTTAAACAACTTTTCGTTCGGCGCACAGGTATTGCCTCAAGGGAACGGGGTTTGCGCCGTCTTGTGGCGGGTTACCGTGGTTCCGATCCAGGGTCTGACCTTGCCCGGCTATCGAGCGGAGAATCGTACTTGCCCTACTTGCGGGTTCAAACGTCCGTTTTTCTTCAATCGGAAGCGGCCAGACCGCTCTCGGCCAACTCTGGTCGTCGGTCGAGCGTCCGAGATCGGAAGATCTTTGCCTGAAGGCGGACTGGCAGGATTCCACCCATCGCGAAAATTCACGCATGAGGCACCGCCCAGCCGGCGTCAGGGCAGGGAAAGCCCACTGACGCCGGCGAGGACGGCCAAGGTACGCATCCGGTCTCCCGCGCGAGACGGGCGCCAGCCCCCGCACCGGGTCGCGGCGGCGGCGCGACGCCGGCCCCCATTTCCAGTTTGTATTTCTAACTGATTGATGCTACCATCACCGCTTCCGCCCTTTGGTCAGGAGCGCTCACAATGTCTGCCCTCTCCCCTGCCGCCACCGCCGCCTCACTCGACCCCCCGGTCGCCGACCCCCGACCCGCGAAAAAACCCCGCGGCAACCCCAACCTCGCCCTCGTCCCGCGCTGCGGCGCCCGCACCCGCGGCGGCTGCCCCTGCCGCGCTCCCGCGATCCACGGCAAACTCCGCTGCCGCATGCACGGCGGGCGCAGCACCGGCCCCCGCACCCCCAAAGGCCTCGCCGACCTGCGCGCCGCCCGCACCATCCACGGCAACGACGGCGCCGAGGCCCGCGCCCTCGATCGCTTCCGTCTCACCACGCTGCGCCGCATCCGCGTCGACAGCGCCGCGCAGCGCTACCAGGCCTATCTGCCGCCCGCCTTCGTCGCCCGCCTGTATGGCCACGCGCCCG
>Ga0209415_10013055_pt1 | contig 13769 bp, 13 predicted proteins | sample PeaSoiSIISIP2007_FD_187696 | JGI IMG/M metagenome (GOLD analysis project Ga0209415, IMG submission 187696) | Peat soil microbial communities from Weissenstadt, Germany - SII-SIP-2007 (SPAdes) (version 2) | ecosystem: Environmental > Terrestrial > Soil > Wetlands > Peat | place: Germany... | reverse complement strand
AGCTCGCGCCCCAGCCGCCCCGCGACGATCTCGACCCCGCCGCGATGGCTCTCGAAGTAGGGCGAGACCGTCAGCAGGTTCACCCGCGCCGTCCTTCGACGAGCAGACAGGACGCCGCGGCCTCGGGGACCCAGCGTTCGTCGTCGTCGAGGCTGACGCCGGCCGAGGCGACGGCGGCGGCGAGTTTGGCGAACGCCTTGGGCGCGGTGGCGGCGTTCTGCAGCGCTCGCGCGCCCAGCGCCCGCTGGATCTCGATCGGCCGCCAGGCGCCGCCGCTCAGCGAGTAGAGCAGACCGCCGGTCATCCGCGACAGCGTCTCCCAGCGCCGGGTTTGGGGCCGGTCGAAGTAACCGCGGCACGACTCGACCACCAGACCATGGCGTCCGCACAGTTCAGTCCAGTCCTGGGACGAAAGGTAGTTGAAGTGGGCGATGCGCTTGTCGAGCCGGGCCAGATAGGTCTCGCGCCGCGTCAGGCCGAACAGGCTGCCGGCCAGGTTGTCGTGGAACGGCGGCGCCGGCACGGTGAAACAGAACCGCCCGCCCGGCTTCAGCAGCCGCCCCGCCTCGGCGATCACCGGCTCGAGGCCCGGGATGTGCTCCAGCACCGAATTCGAGATCACGAAGTCGAAGCTGGCGTCCGGCTCCGGGATGGCGTCGCCCGGCACGGTGTGGAGACGCTCGTAGAAGCCGTAGCGCGCGGCGGCCTTGGTCTCTTCCGGATCCGGGTCGATGCCGACCATGCGGCGCGGGCCCGTGAGCGAGAGCAGGATGTCGGTCAGCTTGCCGTCGCCGCAGCCCAGGTCGAGGCCAAGCCCTTCGGGCAGGTGGGCGCGGGCCAGCGCGTCGATCTCGATGGCGCGCCAGAACGCGGTCGCCGGCTGGGCCGGGTAGGTCTCGATGAAGCGAACGAGGAGGTCTGCGCTACGGCTCATCCGCCGATGATCTCCTGACGCTCGATGATGGCGTGCTGCAGTTTCAGCACATCCAGCGCCCGCTCGCCGCAGATCGGCGCCAACGCCTCTATCTCACCGTCGATGGCGCGGCCGAAGCGGTCGAACACCTCTTCGTTGCCGTAGAACAGCTGGCCCAGCAGGTGCGGCGGGCCGTTGGTGACGTGCTGCCACCAGTGCTGCCGCGTCGCGGCCAGGCTGGTCGCCAGCACGTGCAGGGTGTCGTGGCCCTCGTCGTTGCCGAGCCGCACATAGATGTCGCGGAACACATCGACGATCCCTGCCGCCTTCTCGCCGAACACGGCCAGATACCACTCGCTGATCGGGCTTTCGAAATTGCAGCTGAGCGTGATCGGACCGGCGAAGTCGGGCGAGGTGAAGTGCGCGTCGAGGCGGGCCGGCGTCACGAGCCCCCTGGTGCTCGGCGAGACCAGACAGCGCGCCAGCCGCAGGTCGCCGGCGAGGCGGCGCAGCAGGTAGAGCAGGTGCGGGCTCTCGTCATAGAACAGGCCCAGCGGCAGCTGTTCGTACCACTCCGGCAGCCGCCGGCGCGGGTTGCCGAACTGCACCGCGCTGACGCTTCTGACCTCGCCCAGCCGTCCGCCCTCGAGGTCGGCCGCCAGCTTGCGCGCCGAGCGGGAGAACTGGAAATTGTGCACGATGGCCAGGCGGCGGTCGGCCTTGGCGGCGGCCGCCAGCAGTGCTTCGCCCTCCGGCACCGTCATCGTGAACGGCTTCTCGGTCAGCACGTGCTTGCCCAGCGCCAGCGCCTCGCCGATCAGCGCGGCGTGGCCCATCGGCGCGGTGGCGACGGTGATGGCGTCGACCTGGTCCAGCCAGTCCACGCCCGCCAACGAACTGGCCTCGGCGGAATGGGCGAGACGGCGCTCGGCGGCGACGGCCCGGGCCCGGCCGGGCGCACGGTCGATCACGCCGACCACCTCGAAGCGGCGGCTACGTTTCATGACCGGCAGGTGGCGATGCAGGGCGACCCAGCCGAGCCCGACCGTCGCGACCCTAACGGGCTGGGGCATGCTGGATGTCCGCCCTCGTCTCTCCCGCGTCCGCCGGCGCGGCGGCGGCGTCCAGGAAGCGCGCCTCGTTGCCGCTGATGATCGACAGCATGAAGCCACCGAGGATGTTCTGTACACCGAGGGTCATCATCAGTGTGCCGAGCACCGCCGGCAACACCAGCGGCGCCCGACCGAACCCGCGCGCGCCCCACGAGAACACGATGCCGACCAGCACCAGGAACCCGATCAGCCCCAGCGCCAAGCCGGCCATGATCATCGTCTCCAGCGTCACCCATTTCGACAGCCCGGCGATCCACGCCTTGGGGCGGCGATAGCCGTTGCGGACGCCGATCAGATGTCCGGCCGATCCGAGCAGGCCAGCGTTGTGGCTGACCGCCACCATCGCCGCGGCCAGCACCACCCAATAGTCGCCGAACATGTTGCGCGCGTGCGGGTCGAACACGGCGTACCAGCTCGCGATCGCCAGGATCGCCGCGCCCGTGACCCCGCCCGCCAGCGCCGGCACGGCGAACAGCCAGAACGGGCTCAGCATGAACAGGTAGCGCAGGTGGCGCCAGCCGTCGCGCCAGGGGCGCAGGTGCGGCGGGCGGTCGCGCAGATCGGGCGACAGCGTGGCGGGGACCTCGGCGATGGTCTCGCCCTTCAGCGCCGCCTTGATCACCATCTCGCTGGCGAACTCCATCCCGGCGCCGGTGAGGCCCAGTCGCTCGAAGCACGGCTTGGTCAGCGCCCGCAGGCCGCAATGAGCGTCGCTGATGCGCGTGTCGAATAGGACGTTGAGGATGCCGGTCAGGATCGGGTTGCCGATGTAGCGGTTCTTCCAGGGCATGGCGCCCGGCTTGATCCCGCCCTTGAAGCGCGAGCCCATGCACAGATCGGCGCCGCCCATCAGCGCCTCGATCATCGGCACGGCCTCGCGGAAATCGTAGGAGCCGTCGGCGTCGCCCATGACCAGGAAGCGGCCCCGCGCGGCGTCGAAGCCGCCGCGCAGCGCCGCGCCGTAGCCGCGCTCGCTCACCGCCACCACCCGGGCGCCCAGCCGCAGCGCCAGCGCCTGGCTGCCGTCGGTGCTGCCGTTGTCTGCCACCAGCACTTCGCCGCCGAGCCCCAGCCGCGACTTCAGCTCGGCCAGCGCCTCTCGGATCATGCCGATGCAGGGTTCGAGGCACTGCGCCTCGTTCAGGCAGGGCAGCACGAAGGTGACGTCCACGCTCCCCTCGGAGGAAGACGGCCGCGCCGCGTCTCCTTCCATCTCACGCCCTCGCTCTTCCGAACGCACCACGCGCGTCGGTCGTTGATTCTCACCTGAGGTTATAGGCCGCCGGACCGACAAAGACCTAGCCGGCCGGCTCCTGCCCGGTCCGCGGCGCGAACACCGGCAGGCGGAACGGGCCGGCGAACGCCGTCTCGGGCAGAAACGAGCCCGCCAGGATGAACAGCGTCACCCCCGCGGCGCCCCAGTGTGGGATCGCCGCGCAGCAGAGCAGCGCGCTGGCGAGGATCGCCGCGATCCAGTCGCCCGGCCGCGAGCGGTGGGTCAGCATCAGCGCGGCGGCCGGCGCCAGCAGGGCGGCGTCGTAATGCATGGCGTAGGGCGTGATGAACAACGCGCCGCCAAACAGCGCCGTCAGCCGCCGCGCCGGATCCTCGGTCCTGCGGAACACGAACCAGACCATGGCGATGGCGCCGAGGCCAAAGCCGAGCCGCCAGGTCGCCAGCGCCCCGGGATCCAGGCCCATGCTCATGCCAAGCGCGGTCGGCGTGATCATGCCTCGCACCAGGCCGGGGGTCTTCATTACCCAGTCCTCGAACCGCGAAACGGCCGCGAACCAGTCGATCCAGGCCTGCAGTCCGAAGACCAGCGCCGAGGCGACGGCCACGGCCGCCGCGGAGAGCGCCGTCATCAGCATCGCCCGCCAGGCCCCGAGCGCGAACAGCGCCACCGGCAGCAAGACCATCGCCTGCGGCTTGATCGCCCCGGCGAGCCCGAACAGCACCCCGGCGAGGATCGGCTGGGTCTTCACGCAGAGCAGCCCGGTGACCCCCATGGCCGCGATCAGGAACGTCACCTGCCCGGTCACCAGCACCAGCAGTGAGGCGGGCGAGAGCACCATGGCCAGCAGCGCCAGCACCCGCGGCGACTTCACCTTGGTCGACATCGCCAGCAGGATCGCCAGCAGGCCGAGCCCGGTCCAGACCAGGTTGGCGATGGCGAACGGCGCGCGGCCGAACGGGGCGAAGATCAGCAGCGCCGGCGGCGGATAGACGAATGGGCGCAGGCCCCGGAACGGGAAGTTGAACAGCTCGGGCTGCTCGAAGTGGGTCAGCCGCACGAAATCGTAGACCCGGTGCGGGTGGACGAAGACCTCGTGGGCGGCCGCCCACATCGGCAGGAAATCGATCCCGAGCGGCTGGTAGGCGAGGATCTTCGACGTGTCGTGCCAGCCGACCGCGGCGAGCACGATTACACCGACGACAAGGACGCCGATCTGCAGCCACTTCCATGCCCTGGCCCAACCCACGGCGCGTCGTTCCCCCATGAACACGGTTTCGTGATGGCTGGGTCGCGCTTCAGGGCCCGCGCGTCAAGGTCTATCCGAGCGCAAGCTTGGCCTTCCGCGCCCGCTGCAACGGCGCGAGACACAGCGCGCCGCCGAGACCCGCAGCGGCGATCAGGCTCATGGCGAGATAGCCGTGCTGGCCCGCCGCGTCGAAAAGCCGCCCCGAAGCCATGGTCGCCAAGCCGATCAGGATGCCACCCGACAGCACCGCGTTCAGCGTCTGCGCGCCCGACGCGCTCTTCGCTGGCGCCAGGCGCTCGATCAGCTGCAGCGTGCCCATGAAGGTGGCGGTGAAGCTCAGCGCGTGCAGCGCCTGCAGTGGGATGAGCAGCCACAGCGGCGGCGACATGGCCAGGCACGTCCAGCGCACCACCGCGCCGGTCCCGCCCAGCACCACCAGACGCTCCGGCCCGATCCGCCGCCGCCACGGATCCATGAACCAGAGGAAGCCGACCTCGGCGCCCACGCCCACGCCCCAGAGCACGCCGACCAGCGCCGGCGACAGACCCTGCGCCTTCCAGGTCAGGGCCGAGAAGCCGTAGTAGAACCCGTGCGACGCCTGGATCAGGCCGGTCGAGACGATCGCCAGCATGAACACCGGATCGGCCAGCAGCACGCCAAGTCCCTTGAGCCGGTCGCGGCCGGCCAGACGCTCGCCGCCCTCGTGCACCGGATCCGGCGGCAGCACCCAGCGCGCGGCGAGGGCGGCGGCGAGGGCGGCGACGACGATCCAGATCAGCATCGCGTCCGGCGACGTGAGGCCCAGCACGAAGCCCATCGCCACGTTGCCGAGGATGTAGGCCGCCGAGCCGATCCCACGCGGCCAGCCGTAGTTGAACCCTTCGCTGCGGGCGCGACGCAGGGCGATGACGTCGGCCAGCGGGCTGCAGACGCCGAACAAGCTCTGGCTGACGAACCACAGCGCCATCCAGGCCCAGAAGCCCTGCGCGAGGGCCAGCCCCGCGTAGGCGGCGGCCACGGCGACGCCGATCAGTGCGATGGGCGTGCGGCGCAGCTTGAAGCCGTCGGCCCACACCGCCAGCGCCGGACCGGTGACCGCCCGTCCGAACGATGGGGCGGCGAGGATCAGGCCGATAGCGGCGCCCGAGAGGCCGTGGGCGCGGAACCAGACTCCGGCGTAGGGCGCGCTGGCGCCCGTGCCGATCAGCAGCGCCGCGTAAAACAGCCCGAGCCGCAGGGCGATGGACATGGGACCGCCCTAACAGGAGTCGCCGCCGCGTCTACTTCTGCCGGCTGACGAACAGCGCCGGCCAGTCGTCCGACGGCACGCCGCGGCAGGCGGGCATCACCTGCTCCGCGATCAACTGAAAGGCCCTGCCGTTCCAGACCCAGCTGGCCGCCTCGCCGCAATCGCCGATGCCGCGCGCCTTGGAGAAGGTGGTCAGCGTCTGGGTCTTGGGATCGAAGCCGGGGTTGAACAGCAGGTCGTCGCTCGCCTGCCCGGCGCCCGGAGGCTCCGGAAAGCGGATGCGCTTCAGGCCCTTGCCGTGCTCATCGCCGATGAAGAACACGTTGACCGCGTTGTAGGCGCCGGACTCGCATTGCGGACCCCAGAGCATCACGCCGGGGGCGAGCCGAGCGACGATCTCGTCGGGCGTCCCGCTCTGCGGATCGCAATCGGCAATGCCCTTGGTCATCCCTTTCGGCGCGTGATCGGGGACGCCCTTCTGGTTCACCGGCGCAGCGGCGAGGATCAGCGGCGCAGGCGTCGGCGCCGGGACGGCTGACGCCGGCTTGGCGCCGGGCCGCGCCAGAGCCGTGACCGTGTCCACCCGCCCCTGCTGGTCGTCGACCCAGAGCAGGACCGCGGCGCTACCGGCGAGCGAGATCGCGCCGACTTCGCTGCCGCCAGCGGAGAAGGCGAGCGACCGGCCGTTGCGCAGCGCGGCGATCAGCGCGGCGGCGGGACGTCCGGTCAGCGTGGCCCTGGCGCCCGCGTCGCTCCCGGCGGCGTGCACAGGCCCGACGCCAGCGATGGCATGGCTATCGAGCGTCAGGGTCCAGTCGGCGGCGGGTTGCGTGTCGCCGGCGTCATTGACGAGGGTGAGCTGAACTGGGGCGGCCGGTCCGGCATCACGGTGGATCATCAGGTAGGGGCCGGTGGTGTCGTCCTCCCCGCCGAAGCCGAACGCGGTGCAGGCGCCCGTGTTGGCGCAGACGCCGAGCCAATCCTTCACCGCCTTTGTGCCTGCCGCCTGCGCGCCGCCGGCGAGCGCGAATGCCGCGACCAGTCCGATCAGCAGATTGCGCATTGATGAACCCCCGGCCTAACCGCCGAGCTGCAGTCGGCGCCCCTCGGCCATCCTCACATAAAGCGCCAGGATCGCCCGGTCCAAGGCCGTATCGCCCGCATCCTCGACCCGCGTGTGCAGTTCGATCAGCAGCCGCCGCAGGCGCGCGTTGGCGGCGTCGAGCGCGGTCAGCGTCAGATCGGCGTCGACGCCTTGCGCCGCCCTGGCCAGGCGCCCGCCAAGAGCGCCATCGTACGCCGCCGCCTGGGCGAACAGGGCGCGGATGTCGGCGTTCTCGGCGACAGCCGCGGCCGCGGCGTGCTCGGCTTCCTGGGCGGCGAGGTTGGCCAGCATCGAGATCATGCCGACCCGACTGGCGAAGTATTCCGGGCCGGCGTCGGGTGACGGGGGCTGGGTAAGCGCGACCGCACAGCCGCGCATGACTTCGACGACGCTCGGGGTCATGGGGCCAACTCCGCCAGCTTGGCCGCCAGGATCTCGTCGTGGCGACGCGCCGTCAGCCAGCCCGAGAATCCCAGGATCGGCTCCTGGTAGCCGCCGTCGCGGTATTCCTTCGCCGACGAGGTCCAGATCGCCTGGCCCTTGACCGAGGCGAACAGCTCCCACCAGGCGAACGCCGCGGGATCGACCTTCAGGCCGCTGGCCCGCTCCCAGACCGCGATGGCCTCGGCCTTGGGCAGCATGCCGGCGACGCGGTGGGTCTCGTTGTGACGCCACAGCGGATCCATCGCCCAGCCGAGGTCCTCGAGCGGATCGCCCAGATGGGCCATCTCCCAATCGAGGATCGCCAGCACCCGCCCCTCGCCATCGTGCAGGAAATTGCCCGAGCGGTAATCGCCGTGCACCACGGAGATCTTCTGCGCCGGGGGCGGCGGGTTGCGGTACAGCCGCCGGATCGCCGCCCGCACGATCGGCTGCGGGTGCAGCTCGTCAGCCTCGATCACGCCGGACCAGTAGTCGAGTTCACGCCGCCAGCAACCGTCCAGCGGCGGCGCCTCGCAGGCCTCAGCGATCGGCAGGCTCGCAGGGTCGGCGGCGGCGATTCGGCCGAGCGTGGCGAAGAAGTCCCCGCCCAGCTTGGCGGCGTTTGGCGCGTAGGCATCCGGCTGGAACGGGCTGGCCGTCGCGCCGCCGTCGATCCGGGCCATGATGAAGAACGGCCGCTCCAGCTCGGCGCCCTCCAGCTCCAGGATCAGCGGCTCCGGCGCGGCGACGCCGGCGCCATGGAACGACTTCAGCGCCAGGAATTCGGAGCGGCGGTCGGTCTCGATCAGGCTGCCGGGCGGATCGCGGCGCAGGATCAGCGGGCGGCGCCCGGACGCCAGCACGGCGTCGAAGCGATAGGTTTCTCGGCTGGCGCCGCCGGAAATCCGCGCCAGCTTCTCCACCTGGACCGGTTCGCCCCATGCGCGGGCGAGGTAGGCGCCGAGCCGCTCGGCCAGGCTTCCCGTCAAGGCGCGAAGTCCAGCATCTGCTTGAACCCAGACGGCGCGTGCGGGCCGATCGCCAGCTGCTCGAGCACGCCGCGGCCCTCCTGATGGAACGCGTTGCCGCCCTTGTAAGTGACCTTGCACAGCGCCTGCACGTGCAGGTGATGGGGCATGTGCGGATCGATCTCCGAGAGCTTGAGGTCCTCGCGCTCCACCGCCAGCTGGCCGTGGTTGGCGCCGTGGCCCCACTTCGGGTGACCGTAGCCGAGGCCGAGCATGTAGAACTCGTACTGCGGCTCGAAGATGATCTCGCGCTCGCCGGAGGGGTCCTTCAGCCGCACCACTGCGCCCTTGGCGTGGCGCGTGCCGCTCTTCCAGTCGATCTGGATCTGCGGATCGTGGGTCTCGGCGTGCGCCTCGGCGTTGGAGCCGTCCCGGGCCCAGACCGCACGGCGGTTCCACGCCTCGCCGGCCGCATCGTCGTTGGTGTGGAAGAAGAACGAGCCGTCCGGGAAGTTGCACGGCGACCAGATCCAGAAGAACTGCGCCGGCGCCGGCGGCGCCAGCTCCTGCGCGTCGCGTGCGCCGACCGGCCGGATGCCCCAGGAGCGGTCGCGGGTACCGACAAAGCCGTCGACGTTCTCGCGCTTGCCGTCGACCTCAAGCCAGCCGCTGTAGCGGCCGTTCTGGGTCAGGCGGGTGTAGTCCATGAAGGTGCGCGGGCCGTTGCGGCGGATGAAACGCGGCTCCTCGATTGGGAACGCGCGCCCCTCGAACACGATCTCGGCGCGGATGCCCTTGTCGGGCGCGTCCACCTTCAGCTTCAGCCGGCTCAGCGGCTCCAGCACCTCGATGCTGATCGGCCCCACGCTCATGTCCATCCGCTCCATGCCGAGCCAGCGGCTGGCGTGCAGGGCGGTTTCCACGCCGTCGCGCACCACCACGAACGCGGCGTCGGCGATGTTCAGGTGCGGATAGATCCCCATCGCGGCGGCGAAGAACAGCTCGCCCTCGTAGGCGTAGCCGTTGAAGAAATAGCGGTCGTAGAAGTTGCGGTCGGTGCCGGCGTAGGCGATCGGCTCACTGGTCTGGTGGATCGGATAATCGTCGCCCTTGGTCAGCGCCATTCCAGGTCCTCCATCAACACCGGCCGGATTGGCCCGGCTTCTGCTCGCCGGCGATGCGCCGTAAAGCTTGCGCCCAATGACCGGCTAACGGAGGGGCAAGTCAATGCGCTGGACGCGCCGACTTTGGATGACGCTGGCGGCGATCAGCGGTTTCGTCTCGGTGGCCGCCGGCGCCTTCGCCGCCCATGGCCTGACCGACCGCGCCAGCGAGGTGATGCGCACGGGCGCCACCTATGAGTTCATGCACGCCATGGCCACGTTCGCCTGCGCGACCTTCATGCAGGTGGGCGCCAGACGCGCCCGCTTCGCGCCGGCGTTCTTCCTCGCCGGCACGGTGCTGTTCTCCGGCTCGCTCTACGCCCTTGCGTTGGGCGCGCCGCGCTGGACCGGCATCGTCACCCCGTTCGGCGGCCTCGCGCTCCTGACCGGCTGGGCGGTGCTGGCCTGGGCCGCCAGGGGCGTTGATCAGACGACGGGGGCGTGAACCGCGGTCGGCTTGGCCAGGCCGTAGAGCGCAGCCGACGAGGCGGTGATCATGACCAGGATCAGCGCCGCCAGCGGCCGCGCCGTGCCGTCGTGGAGGAAACCGGCGAGGGCCGAGATGGCCGAACCCACGGCGAACGTCGTCGCGCCGGTGATCGAGGAAATCGAGCCGGCCCGCGTCGGATCGACATTCATCGCCGCCGCCTGAGTGTTGGGCCCGACGAGGCCGAACGAACCCAGGGTTATGTACAGCGGGATGATCACCCCCAGCATGCCGCCAAAGCCGCTGAAGGCGTCGAACACCAGCACCGCGGCGGTGGCGACCGAGGCCAGGCGGGCCCGCGCCAGCACCAGCTCGGGCGTGTACCAGTGCATCAGGTGGGCGTTGACCTGGCTCATGCCGATGAACCCTGCCGCGTTGGCGCCGAACCACCAGCCAAAGTTCGACGGCGAGACGCCGTAGACCTCGATCAGCAGGTAGGACGACAGCGAGATCCAGGCGAAGAAGGCGCCGGTGTTGAACGCGCCGGACAGGGCGTAGCCAACGATCCGCGGGTGGCCGAGCAGGTAGCCGAAGGTCGCGATCGGGCTCTCGCCTCTCGCCTCGGCGCGCAGGGCGTGGGTGCGGCTCTCTTGCAGGCCGAAGATGGTGGCGATCAGCACGATCATGGCGACGGCCGCCTGGAACACGAAGATCGCTCGCCAGTCGCTGACCAGCAACAGGTAGCCGCCGACGATCGGGGCCAGGATCGGCGCCAGCCCGAGCACCAGCATCAGCAGAGAGAGCACGCGCGCCGACATCTGGTGGCCGAAGCGGTCGCGCACCGAGGCCCTGGCCACCACTTGCCCGGCGCTGCCGCCCAGCGCCTGCAGGAACCGCGCAAGCACCAGCAGCCACACGTTCGGCGCCATCGCGCACAGCACCGAGCCGACCAGGAACAGCGCCACGCCGGCGATCATCGGCGTGCGCCGCCCGATCCGGTCCGACAGCGGGCCGCAGACCAGCTGGCCGATGCCCAGCCCGGCGAAGAACGCCGCCAGCGTCACCCCCACCTCGCCAGGCGCGGCGTGCAGGCTTTTGGCGATCGCCGGCAGGCTCGGCAGGTACATGTCGATCGCCAGCGGTCCGAGCGCCGTCAGGCTGCCGAGCAGCACAATGAGCGGCCAGGGCGCCTTCTCGGTCAGCGGTGTGCGGGCGGGGACGGACATCGGCGCCGCTCATGAGGGAAATCGAGCGCCAGCGGAAGCGCAGAAGAATTGAGCACGGCCCTTAGGAACGACGCCGCGTCAGCCTTGCCGTCCCTCGCGCGCCGGCTAAAGGTCGGCGCCCGCAGCCACGAGGGAAGCCATGTCCGCGCTCGAGACCATGATGCCGACGCCGCAGTTCGCCGATCTGGGCGACGTGCGGCTCGCCTACTACGAGGCCGGTTCGAAGAAGGGCGTGCCGGTGGTGTTCTGCCACGGCTTCCCCGAGCTGGCGTTCTCGTGGCGCCACCAGCTGAAGGCGCTCGGCGACGCGGGCCGCTGGGCGATCGCGCCGGACCAGCGCGGCTATGGCCTCACGTCGCGACCCGAGAAGGTCGAGGACTACGACATCGCCCATCTAACCGGCGACATGGTCAAACTGCTGGACCACCTCGGCGTCGAGAAAGCGGTATTCTGCGGCCACGACTGGGGCGGCATCGTGGTCTGGCAGATGGGACTGTTGCACCCCGAGCGCACCGCCGGTGTGATCGGTCTCAACACCCCGTTCATGCCGCGCGGCCCCGCCGACCCCATCGCCGTCATGCGCGAGCGGCTCGGCGAAGAGATGTACATCGTCCACTTCCAGAAGCCCGGCGAAGCCGACGCCGCGCTGGCCAAGGACGTCGCCAAGACCATGGGCTTCTTCCTGCGCCGCCCGCTCCCCGGAACCGGCGAGGTCGGCGCCGGCTTCGCCACCGAGCGCAAGCCGGGCGATCCCAGCGCTTTTCCGCTGGTGAATATCCTGCAGATGTACGATCCGGCGTTCGATCCGCGCGAAAAGTTCCTAACCGACGACGAACTGGCCGTGTTCGTCGACACCTTCAGCCGCACCGGCTTCACCGGCGGCATCAACTGGTATCGCAACTTCACCCGCAACTGGCGCCTTGGCGAAGCGGTCGAGCAGCAGGTGAAGGTCCCGTCGCTGATGGTGATGGCCGAGCTCGACGCGGTGCTGCCGCCCTCGGCCGCCGACGGCATGGAGGCCTTCATTCCCGACCTGGAGAAGGCGCTGATCAAGGGTTCTGGCCACTGGACCCAGCAGGAGAAGCCGGAAGAGACCAGCCGCATCATCCTCGACTGGCTAGGGAGGCGCTTTCCGGTCTAGAAGCTTTGGCCATGGAACGCAGCACACCGGCGCCTGCCGCCATGTCCGCCGCCGGCCGGCGCGGGCTCTACCCCGAGGTCGAGCCGTTCTCCGCCGGCTGGCTGCCCACGGGCGGGCTGCACGAGATCTACTACGAGGAATGCGGCGCCCCGGCCGGCAAGCCGGTGGTGGTGCTGCACGGCGGCCCCGGCGGGGCGATCAACACCACCATGCGCCGCTTCTTCGACCCCACCCGCTGGCGCTCGGTGCTGTTCGACCAGCGCGGCTGCGGCAAGAGCCGGCCCAACGCGTCGCTGCAGGACAACACCACCTGGACCCTGGTCGACGACATCGAACGGCTGCGCAAGCGCCTCGGCATCCAGAAGTGGAGCGTATTCGGCGGCTCGTGGGGCTCCACCCTGGCGCTGGCCTACGCCATCAAGCACCCTGAGCGGGTGGAGAACCTGGTGCTGCGCGGCGTGTTCCTGCTGACCGAGCGCGAGCTCAACTGGTTCTACCAGGACGGCGCCTCGATGATCTTCCCCGACGCCTGGGAGCGGTTCTGCGCGCCGATCCCCGCCGCCGAGCGGCACGACATGATCGGCGCCTACCACAAGCGGCTGATCCACGCCGATCGCCGGGTCCAGGCCGAGGCCGCAGCGGCCTGGAGCCAGTGGGAGGGCGACACCATCAGCCTGCGCGGCCCCGAGGCGCGGCCGGCCAAGTTCAACGAGGTCGACTTCGCCATCGCCTTCGCCCGCATCGAGTGCCACTTCTTCGCCAACCGCGGCTTCTTCGACGCCGACGGCTGGGTGCTGAACAACATCGCGCGCATCGCCGACATCCCCGGCTGGATCGTCCAGGGCCGCTTCGACGTCGTCACCCCGCTGGAAAGCGCCTGGGCGCTGAAGAAGGCCTGGCCGGCCTCGAAGTTCGAGATCATCTGGGACGCCGGCCACGCCTCCACCGAACCCGGCATCATCGACGCCCTGGTCAGGGCGACGGACCAGGCGCTGGGCTGACGTCCGCGGCGCCGTCTCACCCACGCCGTTCTGCTCTGATTAACCTAACCTTCGGGCGTCTGCGCCATGCTTCCGGTTTGGTGCGGACGGCTGCTGACCGTGGCCGCGGCTTGGGGGTGTTGTGGCTAGCGCTGCGGAGAAGCTTCGGAAGGTTGGCGGGCGCAGGTCGTCGAACCGGGCGGTGCGCAGCCTGGTCCACCTTTCCGCCAACGCCTCGACAGCGCGGACGCTGAACCTGATCTCGGTCTGGGAGCGGTGGGGCCAGGACGAGGACTATGCGCGCCTGCCGTTCTTCGAGAGCGCCGTGCTCAACCGCAGCATCATCGTCAAGCACCGCCTGCGCCACTATGAGCGCGACATCTTCCGCTTCGAGCGCACGCTGGCGACCAAGGTGATCCTGCCGATCGACCCGACCGACCTGAACGTCGGCGCCCGGTCGTTCTTCGTCGGTCAGAAGGGCTATGAGGTGTTCCTGGAGGAACTGGCGGGCGGCGACCAGGGGGTCGGCGGCCACGACGACCGCATGCTGCAGGTGCTGGACACCCTGCCCTCGCTCGA
>Ga0209415_10013052_pt1 | contig 13771 bp, 10 predicted proteins | sample PeaSoiSIISIP2007_FD_187696 | JGI IMG/M metagenome (GOLD analysis project Ga0209415, IMG submission 187696) | Peat soil microbial communities from Weissenstadt, Germany - SII-SIP-2007 (SPAdes) (version 2) | ecosystem: Environmental > Terrestrial > Soil > Wetlands > Peat | place: Germany... | reverse complement strand
CTCAAGGGCGAAGCGCCGCTGGTGCTGACCTACACGACCTCGCCCGCCTATCACATCATCGAGGAGAAGAAGACCCAATACGCGGTCGGCGATTTTCCCGAAGGCCACTACCTGCAAGTCGAGGTCGCCGGAATGCCGGCCCATGCGCCCCATCCCGACCTCGCCCGCAAGTTCCTCGCCTTCATCCTGACGGCCAAGTTCCAGGATGCGATCCCGGAGACCAACTGGATGTATCCCGTGACCGACGTGACCGGTGGCCTGCCGTCTGCCTTCCCGCCGCTGCCGGCCAAGACCCTGCTCGTCGCCTCGCCCGATGTCGCCGCCCATCGCAAGGCCTGGATCGACGAATGGCTGGGCGCGATGAGCGAGTAGTCGGGGTAGTGCCGACCACTCCGATCTCGCGCCTCTCCCGCCTATTGCCTGAGCAATGGGTGGGCGAAGGCAATGCGCGGCCGTCCCGTATCGTTCCCGAATGCCCGGCATCGCCGTCGCGCTAGCTCTGCTTGCGATCGTCGGCGGATCCTTGGCGGCGCTGATCGCGACCGTGCCGCCCGATCTGGGCGCGATCCTTGCCGACCGGTACCTGCACCACGTCCTGCTGTTCACCTCGCTTCAGGCGGGTCTATCGAGCCTGCTCTCGGTCGGCATCGCGCTGCCCGTGGCACGCGCGCTCGCCAGGCGCGGCCGGTTTCCCGGACGCAGCCTGCTTCTCAGACTCTTCGCGCTGCCCATGGTCATGCCGGCCATCGTTGCGGTTTTCGCCATCGTCGCCGTCTACGGCCATGGCGGCTGGCTCGGCTGGCTCGCCGACGGGCTCGGTTTCGACATGGGCGGGTTCCTCTATGGCCTGACGGGAATCCTGATCGGCCATGTCTTCTTCAACATGCCTTTCGCGGCGCGGGCCTTGCTTGCCGCTCTCGAGGCGGTTCCCGGCGAGAGCTGGCGTCTCGCCGCCCAGCTAGGCATGAGCAGCGGCCAGGTCTTCCGCCTCATCGAATGGCCCGCCCTGAAAGGGGCGTTGGCCGGCGTCGCCGGCCTGGTGTTCATGCTCTGCTTCGCCAGCTTCGCCGTCACCCTCACCCTTGGCGGCGGCCCCGCCTGGGCATCCCTGGAAGCGGCGATCTACGAGGCGCTGCGGTATGATTTCGACCTTGGCCGGGCCGCGGTACTGGCCTTGATGCAGCTCGCCATCAGCGGCGGCTTGCTGCTTGCTTTGCACCGGGTTCTTCAGCCGGCACCTGTCTCGCCAGGACTCGGCCGGGCCATCGAGAGACCCGACGTCGTCGGCCGCGGCCGAGCCGCCGGCGATGCGGCCCTCCTCGTCTTGGCGGCTCTCTATGTCGGCCTGCCGGTTCTGGCGGTCATCCTCTCCGGCCTTGCCGGCGCTCTTGGGCGGGTGCTGGGCTCAGGCGACACCTGGCTTGCGGCGGGCATCGGGATCGCGATCGCCGCCGGCGCTACTCTTCTCGCCGTGCTGGGCGCCCTTGCGCTCATCGCCGGAGGACAGCGTTGGCGCCGGTGGGGCGCTTTCCAGTTCGCCGGCTCGCTGCCGCTCGCGGCCTCGCCCTTGGCGCTGGGGGCCGGGCTCTTCGTCCTGCTGACCAGGCTCGGCGGCAGCCTCGACGACGGACTTTTCCTGGTCGCGCTCGTCAACGGGTTCATGGGGCTTCCCTATGTCCTTCGCGTCGTGGCGCCGGCCGCGCGCGAGGTGGGCGAGCGTCATGACCGGCTCTGCGCCAGCCTGGGTATTGCGGGCTGGCGACGCTGGCGGTTGATCGACCTGCCGCTGCTGCGCCGGCCGATCGGTCTGGCCGCGGGCCTGGTCGCGGCCCTTTCCATCGGCGACCTCGGCGCCATCGCCCTCTTCGGCACGCCCAGGACGGCGACCCTGCCGCTGCTGATCTATCAGCAGCTCGCCGCCTATCGTCTCGACCAGGCTGCAGCCACGAGCCTGCTGCTGATCGGGCTCGCCTTCGCTTGCTTCGCCGCGGTCGAGCGCCTGCTCGGCGGACCCGCCCGTGGTTGACCAGCCTATGGCTGACCCCGTTCCCATGCTGGAGCTCCGCGGCGTGGTCTTCCGCTACCAGGACATGGAAATGCGCTTCGACCTTGATGTGGCGGCCGGGGAATGCGTCGCCGTCATCGGCCCCAGTGGTGCGGGCAAGAGCACCCTGCTGGCACTCGTCGCGGGCTTCGAGAAGCCGGCCGCCGGACGGATCCTGGTTGCAGGGCGCGACGTGACCAGCGATCCGCCCGCCGCAAGGCCGGTGACGTCCCTGTTCCAGGAGCACAACCTGTTCGCCCATCTGACGGCGGCGGAGAACGTCGGCCTCGGCATCGATCCGGGATTGCGGCTCGACCTCGCGGGCCGGGCCAAAGTGGGCGAGGCGCTCGCCCATGTCGGTCTCTCCGGGTTCGAGGGCAGGCTGCCGGGCCAGCTCTCCGGCGGCGAGCGCCAGCGGGTCGCCTTGGCCCGCAGCCTCGTGCGCAACCGGCCATTGTTGCTGCTGGACGAACCCTTCGCCGCCCTTGGCCCCGCCCAGCGCCGCGAGATGCTGGATCTGGTGAACGCGCTCGCCCGCGACCGAGGCTTCACCGTGCTCTTCGTCAGCCATCAACCCGACGACGCGCGCCACGCTGCGGGCCGCACGGTGTTCGTCCAGGACGGCCGCGTCGCCTGCGACGGGCCGACGGCGCAGCTGTTCGCGCCGCCCTTGCCGAAGGCGCTGGCGGAGTATCTGGGTTAGCCCAGCACCCTATCGATCAAGCTCCCGCGCGCCTGAAGGAAGTCGTCGACGGCGGCGACGAAGCCGTCGCAATCGGCCTCGGTCGTCGGCAGCGAAAGGGCGATGTAGCCGCGCCGGGCGAAATAATAGCCGCGGTCGAGCATCTCCAGGTGGAAGAGCTTCTCCACCTCGAGCTGGGCCCGTTCCGCCTCCGGGCCCTTGGGTTCCGCGTCGGTGGGCTTCACGATCTTGCCGCGGACGAAATGAAGGCCGATGAGGGAGCCGACCCCGGTCGCCTGGAACGGCGCCTTGCGCTGTGCGGAAACTGCGTTCAGCCGGTCGCGCAGCTTGTCGCCGAGCGCGTTGAGGCGCACCGCCTCGCTCGGCGTGAAGACTTGCGTCAATCCAGCGACCCCGCCGGCCATGGAAAGCACGTTGTTGTTGAAGGTGCCGGCATGGCCAAAGGAGTCGGGGCGGGCGGGATCGAAGCGCTCCATGATGGAGCGCCGTCCGCCGAATGCTCCGAAGCTGGCGCCGCCGCCGAGGTATTTGCCGAACGTCGTCAGGTCGGGCTTGATGCCGAGCCGGCCCTGGAGGCCCGACGGCGAAAGCCGCGAGGTCATCACCTCGTCGAAGATGAGGGTGATGCCCTGGGCCGAGCATTCCTCGCGGAGCATGCCGAGGAATTCGGGCGTTCCGGGAATGCAGCCGCTGCCTTGCAGGGGCTCGACCAGGACGGCGGCGAGATGCCTGGCATGACGGCGGATGAGGGCGCGGGTGCTCTCGACCTCGTTGTACTCGGCCATGAGCCAGGGCAGCGGCAGATTGAGCGGCGAGCCGCCATGACGGAAATAGAAGACGCCGCCGTGATAGGCACCCTCGAACACCATGATCCGCGGCCGGTCCGGTGCCAGGGCGCGCACGGCCGAGAGCGCCATCAGATTGGCTTCGGTGCCGGAATTGGTGAAGCGGACCAGCTCGATCGAGGGAAACCGCGCGCGGATCGCCGCCGCGAGCCTGGCCTCATACTGGTTGGGCCCGCCGAGCACGGTCCCGTCGTCGACCGCCTTCTTGATCGCCGTCTGGACGATCGTGTTGGAGTGGCCGTAGAGCCCGGCCGAGAACTCGCCCAGGAGATCGAGATAGTCGTGGCCGTCGATGTCGGTCAGGCGGTTGCCATGACCGCTCGCCCAGGTCAGCGGGAAGGGGCTGTAGTAGAGCACCGTGCGGGTGTTGCCGCCGGGCATATGCTGGGCTGCCTCGGCCTGGCGCGCCGCGCTTTTCGGATGGCGGGCCTGGTAATGCGCCTCGGCTTCGGCGAGCGCGCTCGCCAGATCGCTGTTGGGCTTGAGAGCGGGCTGCATGGCCGTTATCCCCACCGAGCTGGAAACCGGAGCCTCGGTTCTCGCCGAGCGCTTGTCAATCGGGCCTGATGATCCGCTCCGATCAGGCTTGCGGAATGCCCAGGCTGGGATTTACAAGCCGTGGTTCCCATCGCCTAAGTTCGCTTCCCCGTAATCCGCCCATCCGAGTCATGTCCCACGCTCCCCATCCCGAGGACCCCTTTCTGGATCGCCTGCTCGAGGTGCCCGAGCTTCTCGGCGCCTCGGTCTCGCCGAATGGCGAGCTGCTCAGCTGGACTTGGGGCGGACATGAAGCAAGGGCGGCCAGCTATCTGCACCTGGTCAAGGAGGAGCGAAAACCGGTCCATCTCCACGCCCAGAATGACGATGTTTCCGTGCGGTCCTGGCGGCGGGACGGAGCCGAGTTCCTGCTGGCGCTTGGATCCCATGGCGACGACCGCGTCCGCCTGATGCGTGCGGCGATTTCCGATATGGCGCCGAAGCCGGCGGCGGCGGCGGACGGCAAGTCCCGCCTGTCCGGGGGCGAGCTGCATCCGGGCGGCCGCTGGCTTGTCTATGGGCTCAACCGGGATCCCGCGACCGGGCAGGAGACCGAAGCGAGCCTGGTGATTCGCCATGACCTCGCCAACGGCGAGCAGCGGGTGCTGGCGCGGCCCGCAAAGGCTGGCCGCACCGAGCCGATGCTGAACGCCCAGGGTAGCCATGTGCTTTACGCCCGCCGGGACCGGCATCCCGCCGGCCGGCAATACTGGCTGGTGGACATCGACGGCAAGACCGACCACGAGATCCTGAACTTCGGCGAGGACGTGGAAATCAACGCATCCTGGGCACCGAGCGGCCAGCAGGTGGTGGTGCTGGCCGACAGCGGCAGCCACCGGCGTCTCGGGCTCTGGGTGCTTGCCTCATCCCTCATCTACTGGTTCATCGACGATCCCCAAGACCAGATCGAAGAAGCATTCATTCCCGCCAACGCCGGCGTGATCGCGATCGTTGGCGCAACCGAAGGCCGGCGGCAGGCTTGGTTCTACGATCCGGCAAAGCGCACCCGCCAGCAGTGGCCGGCGGTCAAGGGCCGCACGCTCCTGCCGATCGCCCCCCTTGCCGGCGGCGGCTGGGCGGCGCGCCTCTATCACGCACGCCAGCCGGACGACATCGTGCGGTTTCCGCCGGCGGAGGGTCAGGCTTTGGCCAGCCTCACGGGATTGCCTACGCTCATCGGTTCGCTGCCGGCTGAGCTGATCGCGCCGGAGGATTTTCGCTGGCGTGCCGCCGACGGGCTCGCGCTCCAGGGCTGGCTCTATCGCCCCACAGGCGCCGCCAAGGGAACGATCGTTCTGCTCAACCCGGGCCCAGGCCATCAGGCCGAGGACCGCTTTGATCCGCTGATCCAATACCTGTTGCGCCGGGGTTTCGCCGTCTTCCGGCCGAACCAGAGGGGCGCCAGCGGCTTCGGCCTTTCCTTCCGCCAGGCGATCTCGAAGCGGGGATGGGGTGGGCCGGAGCAGGATGATGTGAGGAGCGGCATCGAGGCGCTCATCGAGAAGGGCATCGCGGTCAAGGGCCGCGTCGGTCTCACGGGCGTCGGCTTCGGCGGCTATTCGGCCTGGTGGGCGATCACCCACTGGACAAAGGACCTGGTGGCTGTAGCGGCACCCATTTCGGCCATGGCGGATCTGGCGCTCTATCATCGGACGACCGAGCCCGACCATCGCGCCGGCCTGGAAGCGGCCATGGGCGGGCCGCCGGAGAGCCAGGTCGCCCGCTACCGGGAGCGCTCGCCGATCCGCGAAGTTGCCGCGATCGGGGCCAAGCTCCTGCTGGTCCACGGCCTCGAGGATTCCATTGTGACGCCGGAGAACCTGGCCGCGGCCCGCGAGGCCCTCGACGCCGCCAAGCGTCCCTATGACGTTCTCGCCTTCGAGGACGAAGGCCATGGCGTGCGCCGGCGCGCCAACCGGCGCATTCTCTGGCGCCGGCTCGCCGAGTTCTTCGAAGCGGCGCTCGTTGGATAGCCCTGCACCCCTTCGCGAAGTTCCGAAAATGGAGTAAGAGTGCGGCCTATGGACCTGTTCGAACGGGAATTTGAGGAGCATCAGGCCGTGGCGGCCGCCACCCGGGCGGCGCTCGGACCGGCCTTCCGGCGGATGCTGGACGCCTGGCTCGCCTGCATCCGCGGCGGCGGCAAGATCATGTTCTTCGGCAATGGCGGGAGCGCCGGCGATGCCCAGCATCTGGCGACCGAGCTCACCATCCGCTACGGCAAGGACCGCAACGCGCTGGCGGGCCTTGCCCTTACCACCGACAGCTCGGCCCTGACCGCGGCCGGCAACGACCTGGGCTTCGAGCGGATTTTTGCCCGCCAGATCGAGGCGCTGGGGCGGCCGGGCGACCTTGCCCTCGGCATCACCACCTCGGGCCGCAGCCCCAATGTCATCCTGGCCTTGGAAACCGCCAAGCGCATGGGCATCCAGGCTGCTGCCCTCGGCGGGGGCGATGGCGGCAAGCTGCCGGGCCTGGCCGACCCGCTGCTGATCGTGCCGACGAAGGTGACGGCGCGCATCCAGGAGATGCACATCACCCTCGGCCAGATGCTCTGTGCCGGGCTCGAGCAGGAACTGGGCCTGGTATGAGCGCCGACCAGAGTCTGGTGGAAAGGCTCAGCCGGGCCCGGGTTCTGGTCCTGGGCGATGTCATGCTGGACCGCTACGTTTACGGCGAGGTCGAGCGCATGTCGCCGGAAGCGCCGGTGCCCGTGCTGCGCGAGAAGAGCCAGCGCGCCATGCCGGGTGGTGCTGGCAATGTGGCGCGCAACGTGGCGGCGCTGGGCGCCCGCGCCTTGCTCATCGGCCTTGTCGGGGACGATGGCCCCGGGCGCGAGCTTGCCGCCATGCTGGGCGAGGAGCCCGGGATCGAGCCGCGGCTTATCATCGATCCCGCCCGGCATACGACCCTCAAGACCCGCTTCGTCGTCGGCCGGCAGCAGTTGCTCCGGGTCGATGATGAGACGCCGATCCATGCCGCGCGCGAGACGGCGGCGGCATTGCTCTCGGCCTTGCAGGCGTCCCTGCCGGCCGTCGATATCGTCCTCTTCTCCGACTACGCCAAGGGCGTGCTTAGCGACGATGTCCTGGCCCGGGCCATCGCCGCGGTCCATGGCGCCGGCAAGCGCCTGATCGCCGATCCGAAGAGCCGGGACTTCACCCGCTATGCCGGCGCCGATCTCCTGACGCCCAACCGGCAGGAACTGTCCGCCGCCACGGGCGTGGCGGGGGATGACGACGAGGCAGTCGTCGCCGCAGCGCGCAAGGCCATGGGGGGGGCACGGCTCGGCGCCCTGCTGACGACACGCGGCGAGCGCGGCATGACCCTGGTCGCCGGAGACGGGCCCGCGCTGCACATCGCTTCGGAAGGCCGCGAGGTCTTCGATGTCTCCGGCGCCGGCGACACGGTGATCGCCACGCTCGCCGCGGCCCTTGCCGTCGGTGCCGAACTGCCCCAGGCGGCAAGGCTCGCCAACGCCGCCGCCGGGATCGCCGTGGGCAAGCTCGGCACCGCCGTCGTCCATCCGGCGGATTTGCTGGGCGCGCTGCAGGCCCGGGACGTGCTGGCGAGCGAGGCGAAGGTGGTCGCACTGGAGACCGCGTTGGAGCGCGTCCAGCGCTGGCGCGCGGCCGGCGAGAGCGTCGCCTTCACCAACGGTTGTTTCGATCTGATCCACCCGGGCCACGTCTCTCTGTTCGCCCAGGCCGCGGGCGCGGCCGACCGGCTGATCGTCGGCCTCAACAGCGATGCCTCGGTGCGACGCCTCAAGGGCCCGACCCGCCCGGTCCAGAACGAGACCGCCAGGGGCATCGTGCTGGCTTCATTGGGCGCCGTCGATCTCGTCGTCCTGTTCGACGACGACACGCCCATCGGGCTCATCCGCGCCATCCGGCCCGACGTGCTGGTCAAGGGCGCGGACTACCGCGTCGACCAGGTGGTCGGCGCCGATGTGGTCCAAGGTTATGGCGGCCGGGTGCTGCTGGCCGATCTCCTGGCCGGCCACAGCACCACCGGCACCATCTCGCGCGCGGGCATGGGGCGCCGATCGTGATTCTGGTCACCGGCGGGGCCGGCTTCATCGGCTCCAACATCGTGGCCGCGCTCGCCGAGCGGAAGGAGCGGATCGTCGTCTGCGACAGTCTCGGGTCCGGCGACAAATGGCAGAACATCGTCAGGCATGAGATCCACGAACTCGTGGCACTCGAGCACTGCGCCGATTGGCTGCAGCAGAACCGTGCCGAGGTCCGGGCCGTGGTGCATATGGGCGCCATCTCGGCCACCACGGAGACCGACGCCGATCGGCTGGCCGAGATGAACGTGCGCTCGACCCTCGGTCTGTGGCGAATCTGCGCGGCGCTGGAGAAGCCCTTCATCTTCGCCTCCTCGGCCGCGACCTACGGCGACGGCTCGGCCGGCTTCGAGGACGACGGCCGGCCCGAGGCGCTGGCGAGGCTCCGGCCGCGCAACGCCTATGCCTGGAGCAAGCATCTGGTCGATCGCGGAATCGCGCGGCGCGTCGCGATGGGCGAGGCTCGACCCCCGCAATGGGTCGGCCTCAAGTTCTTCAACGTCTTCGGCCCCAACGAATATCACAAGGGCTCGATGCGCAGCGTGGCGGTGCAGTTCCACGCCCAGGCCCGCGGCACCGGGCGCCTGCGCTTGTTCAAATCGACCGATCCCCATGTCGCCGATGGCGCTCAGCGGCGCGATTTCGTCTATGTCCGGGACTGTGCCGAGGTGGTGCTCTGGCTTCTCGACAACCCGAAGGTGAGCGGCCTGTTCAACGTCGGCAGCGGCAACGCGCGCAGTTTTCTCGAGCTCGCCAAGGCCGTGATGCAAAGCCTGCCGAAACGGAAGCTCGCCGTCGAGTTCTTCGACATGCCGGACTCCCTCAAACCCGGCTATCAGAACTTCACCGAGGCGCCCATGGCGCGGCTCCGGGCCGCCGGTTACCAGCGGCCGTTCACGGGCCTGGAAGAGGCCGTGGCCGACTACGTCACGAATTACCTGGAAGCAAGCGACCCTTATCGCTGAGGAGCTTGGCGACCTCATCCCAGACGCGCCCGGGCGGCAGGCTGGCGTAGCAGGCCGGCTTCACCGTCGCAGGTCCTTGATAGAGACAGGTCCGGCTGCGGCAGGGCGAACAGGGGAACGCCGCGGCCAGATGCAGCTGCCCGGCGCCGTAGGTGCCGTTATGGGCTGGCCTGGTCGAGCCATAGACCGTGACCCCCGGCACGCCGAGAGCGGCGGCCAGATGTGCCGGGCCGCTGTCATTGGCGGCGACGACGCTGGCGCCCGCGATCACCTCACGCAGCGCCTGCAGGTCTTGCGCCGGCAGCACGATCGTGCCGGGCGCCGCGCCGGCGATGCGTTCCGCCGAGGCTCGTTCCTCTTCGTCGTGCCAGCGAAGGGCCGCCTCCATGCCGGCGCCAAGCGCCTGGCGCGCAAGCTCGCTCCAGTATTCCTCCGGCCATCGCTTGGTGGCCCAGGTCGCGCCGTGCAGCATGACCAGGCGCGGGCGGGATGGTCGCGGCGTCGACGGCAGGCCGTAGTCGGCCGGGCCTGTCGGAAGATCATAGCCAAGGGCGGACGCGAACAGCATCCGCGTGCGCTGGACGGCATGCATGTCGCGTGGGACGGGAAAGCGCCTGCCATAGGCGATTGCCGCCACGCTCTCCCGGGCTGAAGCGAAGTCGAGCCCGGCGACGGGACCTTTGGCGACCAGGCCGAGAAGGGCGCTTTTCATCAGCCCTTGGGCATCGATGACAAGATCGTAGCGCCGGGAGCGCAGATCGCGGATCAGCCTGCCGATTTCGCCGAGACGCGGATGCCGGCGCCAGCGACGGATATGGACCGGGATCACATTGGCAACGCGCGGATGCCAGGCGGGAACCTGGGCGAAGGGCGCCTCGACCAGCCAGTCGATGTCGAGGTCGTTCCGCGCCCGGCAGGCATCGCTCACCGCCGGCAAGGTCTGCAATACGTCGCCCAGCGACGAGGTCTTGATCACGAGGAGCTTCATGGCGGAGGCAGCGCCGCCAGCGCCTGCTCGGGCGAAAGCTCCTCGAGGCAGCGATGGTGGCCGAGCGGACAGACCCGCTTGTTGCAGGGGCTGCAGTCGAGGCCGAGGCGCAAGACCCGCGCAGCGGGGTTGCGCGGGCCGGTGCGCGTCGGGTCCGAGGGCCCGAAGAGCGCCACCTGCGGCCGGTCGAGGGCCGCGGCGACATGCATCAAGCCGGAATCGTTGCTGACAACGGCGTCAGCGAGGCTGAGCAGCGCCACGGCCTGGTCGAGGCTCGTGCGCCCGACGAGGTCGACGCTCGCGGGGATGGCTGCTGCCGCCTCGCGGTCGCCGGCGGAGCCGAACAGCCAGACCTCCCAGCCCTCGGCCTGCTTGGCCTTTGCCAGGGCCGCGAAATGCCGGGCCGGCCAGCGCTTGGCCGGCCCGTATTCGGCGCCCGGCGCCACCGCGAGCAATGGCGCGCTCGGACGCGAAAGGCCGAGATCGGACAATGCCTTGTCGATCGCGGCCGGCGGGACCATGAGCCTGGGCCGCGGGACCTCGCCCGCAGATTCCAAGAGCGCGGCGAAGCTTTCGACCTGGGGCAGCGCTTGCTTGGTCCTGACATCGGTCAACAGCAGCCGGCGGAGCAGGCCGCCATAGCCGCGTCGCTCGATGGCGCCAGCCCAGTACGGAACCAGCGCCGATTTGAGGGAGCCTGGCAGCACCAGGGCGAAATCGTAGCGACGCTTGGCCAATGCCCGGCCGAGCCGGCGTCGGCCGGCGAGGTCCAGCTCGCCATGGCCGAAGGGCAGCGCGATCGCTTCGTCCACCTCCGGCATGAATTTCAGAAGCGGCAAGGTCCAGCGCGGGGCCAGAACCTCGAGCCGAGCGCCCGGATGCCGGCGCTTCACCATGACGAAAAGGCTTTCGGCCATGACCATGTCGCCGACCCAGGCAGGACCGACGACGAGGATCCGGCCCGGTTCGGCCATCACGAGGCGCGCTTCGCCAGGATGAAGAGCCGCTTGAAGGGGAAGAGGGTGCGGCCGTCGGCCTCGGCCGGGTAAGCCTTGGCCACGCGCGCGCGATAGTCAGCCTCGAAGGCCTCGCGCCACGGGCTTTCAAGCGCATCGAGAAGAGGCTTGAGGGCCGTGCCCTTGGTCCACTCGACCACGGGGTTCGCGCCGGTCAGCACATGGAGATAGCTCGTCTCCCAGATGTCGACCTCCGCCGCCAGGGGCGACAGCAAGGCGTGGTAGCTCTGCGGCGTCCCCACCGGCGATGGACGCAACAGCGGGCGCAGGCGATCGCGCCACGGCCCTGCCTCGGCCGCCGACAGCATGGCTTGGTGGGAGGGCTGATCATGGTTGCGCGGCATCTGAACGGCGAGCCATCCCTCGGGCGCGACGTTGGCGAAGAGACGCGGAAACAGGGTCGGGTGGTCGTCGAGCCACTGCAGCGTCGCATTGCTGAACAGCAGATCGACCGGCCGGGGCGGGTTCCAGGTCGCGATATCGGCCTCGATGAAGGCCAGGGCCGGAAAATCATGCCGCGCCGCCGCCAGCATGGCCGGCGAGGAATCGATACCCGTGGTCGAGGCGCCCGGCCAGCGTTCGGCCAGCAGGATCGTGGACTTGCCGCTGCCGCAGCCGAGATCGTAAATCGTCCTCGGCGCCTCCGCCGGAATGCGGGCGAGAAGATCGGCCGCAGGCCGCTGGCGGGCATCGGCGAAGCGATGGTATTGGGCCGGATTCCAGCTATCCAAAATGGGCCCTTCGGCAGCGCGGCGGGGAGGGGACTCTGCACATGGGCAGAGTATAAGACAGCCGGCGCGGCCTACGAAATGACCAGACGCTTGAGCATGACGGCACAACTCTCGGGCAGCGCCCCGATGAGCAACCCGAGATGCCGGCAGAAGTCCTGTTCGAAGCCGGCAGCCGATCCAGGTTCCGAAAGGCCTTGGGCCGGGCTGGACCCGCTGCCAAGAGCGCTTGCAAGCTGTATCTGGACGAAACTTTTGATTTGGATCAATGCACCCGTGGCCCCGAACCCGCAGTGGTATCGCGAGACCTCAATCGGGGACCGAATCTCATGAATTGGGCTGTTATTTTGCTTCTGGGCCTGGGCACGTTGCTCGGCCTTTTTCTCTCTGCCAACGCCGTCGATACGCCCTTCGCCGTTCACGGCATGATCTTCGCCGTGGCTTGCATTCTGGCGGTGTTCGCGGCGATCAAGCACGAATTCGACCGCAAGGGTCGGGATGAGACCGGCTACAACGACGCGATCGTGCGCACGGGCGTCGTCGCTTCCATGTTCTGGGGGCTGGTCGGGATGGCGGTTGGCGTCTACCTCGCTCTCGAGATGGCCTTTCCGGCCCTCAATTTCGGCCTGCCTTGGTTGAATTTCGGACGCCTGCGTCCCGTCCACACCTCGGCCGTGATCTTCGCGTTCGGCGGCAATGTGTTGCTGGCGACTTCCTTCCATGTCGTGCAGCGCACCTGCCGGGCGCGGCTGGTCGGCGACTATGCACCCTGGTTCGTCTTCTGGGGCTATCAGTTGTTCATCGTGCTGGCCGCGACCGGCTACGTCATGGGCGTCACCAAGGGGCGCGAATACGCCGAGCCCGAGTGGTACACAGATATCTGGCTTACCATCGTCTGGGTCGTCTATCTGCTGGTGTTCCTCGGCACGCTGATGCGCCGGAAGGAACCGCACATCTACGTCGCCAACTGGTTCTATCTCGCCTTCATCGTCACGGTGGCGATGCTGCATATCGTCAACAACTTGACCTGGCCGGCCAGCTTCTTTGGCTACAAAAGCTATTCGCTCTTCTCGGGCGTCTCCGATGCGATGGTCCAGTGGTGGTATGGCCATAACGCCGTCGGCTTCTTCCTCACCGCCGGGTTCCTCGGCATCATGTACTACTTCGTGCCGAAGCGGGCCGAGCGGCCGATCTATTCCTATCGCCTGTCCATCGTCCATTTCTGGTCGCTGATCTTCCTCTACATCTGGGCCGGTCCCCATCACCTGCACTACACGGCCCTGCCGGATTGGGCCCAGACGCTCGGCATGACCTTCTCGATCATGCTTTGGATGCCCTCCTGGGGCGGCATGATCAACGGCCTCATGACCCTCTCGGGCGCCTGGGACAAGCTGCGCACCGACCCCGTCTTGCGCATGCTGATCATCTCCATTGCCTTCTACGGCATGGCAACCTTCGAAGGGCCAGTGATGTCCATCAAGTCGGTGAATGCGCTCAGCCACTACACCGACTGGGGCATTGCCCATGTCCATTCTGGCACCCTGGGCTGGGTCGGTTTCGTCAGTTTCGGCGCGCTCTATTGTCTGGCGCCGCAGATGTTCGGGCGCAAGCAGCTCTACTCCCTGAAGCTGGTGAACTGGCATTTCTGGATCGCGACCTTGGGCATCGTGCTCTACGTCACGTCCATGTGGGTCGCCGGCATCATGCAGGGGCTGATGTGGCGGGCGTACGACAAGGATGGTTTCCTCGCGTACTCCTTCGCCGAGACCGTCGCCGCCATGCATCCCTTCTACATCATCCGCGTGCTCGGCGGGCTTTTGTACCTGAGCGGCGCCATCATCATGGCCTACAACCTGTGGCGCACCGCGCGGGG
>Ga0209415_10013051_pt1 | contig 13771 bp, 7 predicted proteins | sample PeaSoiSIISIP2007_FD_187696 | JGI IMG/M metagenome (GOLD analysis project Ga0209415, IMG submission 187696) | Peat soil microbial communities from Weissenstadt, Germany - SII-SIP-2007 (SPAdes) (version 2) | ecosystem: Environmental > Terrestrial > Soil > Wetlands > Peat | place: Germany... | reverse complement strand
CCCCCAACCCCCAACCCCCAACCCCTAACCCCCAACCCCTGACTCCTGACTCCTGCCGCCTGGGGTATCCTGACCGGTGTGACACCTGTGGTTCGTAAGGCGCCGCGGTTTTCCGCAGAAGATGCCATCCGTCTGGCCGGTGAAATCTACGGCCTGCAGGCCGCGGCGGTCGAACTGCCCAGCGAGCGCGATCAGAATTTTCGTCTTCGCGATTCGGCCGGTGCGCAATTCGTCCTCAAGATCTCGAACGCGGAGGAAGCGCTCGAAGTCCTCGACCTGCAAAACAAGGCCCTCAAGTTTCTGGCCGCGAGCGACACCGGGCTCGAGTGGCCGCACGTGGTTCCGACGCGGTCGGGCAACGAGATCGTCCCGACCGGCTCCGAGGGTGGTCCGGCATACTTCGTGCGCCTGCTCACCTGGGTGGAAGGCCGATGCCTGGGCTACGTGCGTCCGCACAGTCCCGAGCTGCTCGCCTCGCTCGGCCGCGGGCTGGCCGCCACCGATGCCGCCCTCGCCGGTTTCTCCCACCACGCCGCTCACCGCACGCTCTATTGGGATTTGCGCAATGCCGCCCTGGCCCGCCGCCACCTGGGGTTGCTCTCCGGGCCGCAGCGGCGCATCGTCGAGCCCCTCTTCGACGCTTGGGAAAAGCTCGATTGGCGAACCTTGCCGGCCGGCGTGATCCACGGCGATGCCAACGACTACAACATCCTGGTGGATGAAACCGGCGCAAAGGTCACCTCGATCCTGGATTTCGGCGACATGGTGCACACGGCCACCGTCTGCGACCTGGCCATCGCACTGGCCTACGTGATGCTCGACAAGCAGGACCCCATCGCGGCCGCTGCTCAGGTCGTTGCCGCCTATCACCAGCGCCGGCCGCTGGCCGTAGCCGAGGTCGACGCTCTCTACACGCTGGCGGTCACCCGCCTCGCGATGAGCGTCTGCTACTGCGCCTGGCAGACCAGCCAGAATCCCAACAACGAGTACCTGGCGATCTCGAACCGCCCCGCCTGGGCGCTGCTGGAACGGCTCGCCGCAATGCCTGCCGATTGGCCGCGCGACGTGTTCCGCCGCGCGTGCGCCTCTCATGAAGGACGCCCAACACCCGATCTCCTCGCCACGCGCCGCCGGCACCTCGGGCCATCCCTGAGCATCTCGTATCGGCAACCGCTCCACATCATCCGGGGATGGGGGCAGTATCTCTACGATGCGGGCGGACGCGCGTATCTGGATTGCGTGAACAACGTCGCGCACGTGGGCCACTGCCATCCGCGAGTGGTGCAAGCAGCCGCCGGACAGATGGCGCTGCTCAACACCAACACGCGCTACCTGCACGAGCACCTGGCGGAATATATCGAGCGCCTCGCCGCCACGCTGCCCGAGCCATTGAGCGTGGTGTACCTCGTCTGCAGCGGCAGCGAGGCCAACGAGCTGGCCCTGCGGCTGGCGCGCGCCCACACGGGGCGCGACGGCGTCATCGTGATCGAGACCGCCTACCACGGCAATACCAACGCGCTGATCGATATCAGCCCTTACAAGTTCAACGGGCCGGGAGGCCGCGGGAAGCCGCCGAACGTGGAGGTGGTGCCGATCCCTCGGGCCGCGGCATTCACCCTTCCCCGCGCGGACAACCTGGCGGCCTTCTTCTGCGAATCGGCGCTGAGCTGCGCCGGCCAGGTAATCCTGCCGCCGGGATACCTGCGCGCGGCTTACGACGCGGTCCATGCCGCCGGCGGCGTGTGCGTGGCCGACGAAGTCCAGACCGGATTCGGCCGCGCCGGCTCGCACTTCTGGATGTTCGAGACGCAGGGCGTGGTGCCCGACATCGTCACGCTCGGCAAACCCATCGGCAACGGCCACCCTTTGGGCGCGGTCGTCACCACCCCCGAGATCGCCCGCTCGTTCGCCAACGGCATGGAGTACTTCAACACCTTCGGCGGCAATCCCGTGTCCTGCGCGGTGGGCTTGGCGGTGCTCGACGTGATCCGCGGCGAAGGCCTGCAGGAGAACGCACTTGCGACCGGCGACTACCTGCTGCGCGGCCTCGCGGGGTTGGCGCAGCGCCATCCGTCGGTCCGCGATGTCCGCGGGCTCGGCCTGTTCCTGGGATTCGAGCTGCCCGCGGCCGAAGAGGCCGACGCACTGGTCAACCGCATGAAGGATCTCGGCGTGCTCCTGAGCACCGACGGCCCCTTACACAACGTGATCAAGATCAAGCCGCCGCTGGTCTTCTCGCGCGCCGACGCGGACCTGCTGCTGGAGCGCCTCGACCGGGTGCTGGGATGAGTCCTCGCGTGAAGGAGGTGCTGGCGCTCTCCGCCACCCAGCAGGCGCGCCTGATTCGCGACCGCGAAATCTCCTCCGAGGAGTTGATCCAGGCGCACCTGGACCGGATCGCGCAGGTCAATCCCGCGATCAACGCCGCGGTCGAAGTGCTGGGCGAGCGGGCTTTGGCCGAAGCTCGCAACGCGCCGGATGGTCCGTTGCACGGAGTCCCTTTCAGCATCAAGGACTCGATCGAGCTGGCCGGTACCGTCTGTACCGCCGGTACCCTCGGTCGGGCGCACGCGGCGCCCTCAACGGAGGACGCCACGCTAGTGGCCCGCTTGCGCGCCGCCGGGGCCATTCCCATCGCGCGAACCAACCTGCCCGATCTGCTGTTCGCCTTCGAGAGCGACAACCTGATCTTCGGCGCCACCAACAATCCCTACGACCTGACTCGCACGTCCGGCGGATCGAGCGGCGGAGAGGCTGCTTTGATCGCCGCATGCGGCTCGCCTCTGGGACTTGGCAGCGACGCCGCGGGCAGCGTGCGCGTCCCCGCCGCTTTCTGCGGCATCGCGAGCATCAAGCCCACTTCGGGACGTCTGTCGCGGACCGGCCATTTCCCGCCCGCCGGCGGATGGATCGAAGCGCTCTGGCAGATCGGGCCGATGGCGCGTTATGTCGAGGATCTCTCGGCGGCGATGGCGCTGCTGGCCGGCCCGGAGGCCACGCCGTTCTACGATCCGCTGGACGTCAGCCTCCGCGACCTGCGCGTGGCCTTCTACACGGAGAACGGAATCGCCGCCACCGATCCCGAAGTCGTCCAGGTAGTTCGCGCCGCCGCCCACGCACTGATGGACGACGTTATCGCCGTGGACGAAGCGCGTCCCGCCTGCCTCGAGAACGCCTACGACCTGGAGATGAAGCTGCTCGGCGCCGATGGAGGCGATGCCCTCTGGCAACTACTCGAGACACTGGGTTCTACGGCCGCGCATCCCCTGCTGCGCGGCTGGCTCGAGAAACTCGAGCGGTACCGTACCGACCTCGCGGGCTTCCAGAAATACTGGGACGAGTGGGACCAATACCGCACTGCGATGCTGGCGTTCCTCCGACACTACGACGCGATCCTCTGTCCCGTGTACACGCAGGCCGCGCTGCCCCACGGGACCTCCACGCTGGAAGAGAACTTCCGCGGCTTCAGCCACACCATGGCGTACAACCTGACGGGATGGCCGGCCGCAGTGGTACGCTGCGGCGAATCGGCATCGGGCCTGCCGATTGCCGTGCAAGTGGTGGCACATCCCTGGAGGGAAGATGTCGCGCTGGCCGTTGCCGCCTGGCTGGAGCAGGCCTTCGGCGGCTGGCGAGCGGATTTCGAGCGCATCGGGATTTAATATCCTGGCTGCTCATCTCGAAGCGTATACTGAATTGGATCGGAGGGGTACCCCAATGCGGTCTTTCCTCAAAGCCGGATGCCTTCTGCTTTTTCTTGCAACGTACCTGCCAGCGCAGCGCATGGCCAGCACCTACGCGAACCTGCAGGCGTTCCTCGATACGTGTCCCCAGAGCGATCCCTATACTCCAATCATCCGGCGCGATTTCCAGATTTTGAGGGATCAGGTTGCCGTGGGTAACATCCCCTGCACCGAGCCCTTTACCCAAATGCCCGCAACACAGGTCACGGACGAACTTTCGGTCATCCAGACTCTGAGATACATGTACTACATGGACATGGGACGGTCCGGGTATCTGCCTTGGACGCCGCTCCGGCTGTACGACTGGGTGAAATCGCGGATTGCCGGCGTCAATATCAGCACACCGCTGGCCGGTGGAGATTGCTGCTTCATTCTAAATGGCCTCAAGTACATTAGCGTGGGGAGTTTGGCTGCCGTCGCTGCCGCGGACGGTACCACCGTTGCTTTTCAGGCGCACTACCGGCAGACGCCGGACGGCCAGGCAGCGAACGTAGGACTCTTCGCCCATGAAGCCCGGCACACCGAAGGAAACGGCTACCCCCACGTGACCGGATGTCCGGACTTCCCCACAGGCGGGGTCTTCGGGTGCGACGAAACGTATGACGAGACCAATATATCGGCTTACGGTATCCAGTATTACCTCGCCAAACAGATGCTTACAGGGGGGATTAATCTCGGATATTCATGCGATCCCACGACGCAAGCACAATTAGGGGCCGCATTCCAGTCGCTCGCTGATGTTTTTCCAGGGCGTTTCGTGACCAATGCGCCCCCAAGCCTCAGCTTGCCGGCGGCCCCGGGCGGCGCTTGCATTCCTGCCAGCACCTTTACCTTGATCAGCGTTCCATCGGGGGCGATCGGCGCCGGAGCCAGCTTCAATTTGGGAATCAGCGCTTCCAATGCGCAAGCTGGCTGGACCGCCGATAGCACCGTCCCCTGGATTACCCCGATCTCAGGCATGAACTCCGTCGGAAGCGGCCAGGCGGTATTTGCTATCAGTCAGAACCCGCCCAGCTCGGGTCAGCCCGGAACGGTGGTCGCATCCGGCATCGCTGTTTCGGTCACTTGCCCATCCACCTGCACCCTTTCAACGACGCCGACGATCGCTTTCGGCGCGCTGAACAATGTAACAATTGCAGCCGCTCCGTTTACCGTAAGCGCAATGACCTCTTCGGGGCTCCCAGTCACCTTCACTACGACAACCACCGCGGTCTGCACGGTATCCGGCTCCACGGTGACCATTGTTGGCACTGGGACGTGCTCCATTACGGCGGCATCGGCCGGAAACGCGATTTACGGCGCGGCTACCCCGGTGACGCAGAGCTTTACGGTAACGGGTCAGACTTCACAGACAATCTCTTTCGGCGCGCTAAGCAATGTAACGCTGGGAGTAGCTCCGTTCACGATCGGCGCAACCGTCAGTTCGGGGTTGGCAGTCACCTTGACTTCGACGACTACGTCGGTTTGCAGTCTGTCCGGAAGCAACGTGACGATCGTGTCGGCGGGGACCTGCTCGATCGCGGCCAGCCAGGCCGGCAATGCGACTTACGCTGCGGCAGCTTCGGTGATCCGGTCCTTCCCGGTAACCAGCGGTTCACAAGTCATATGGACGCTGAACGCGACGTTTGCCGACGGTGGTACGGCATACGGATATTTTGTTTTTGACCCTAATACCAAGACATTCCCGAATTGGGACGTTTCGGCAACCGGGGGCAATACGAGTCTCTTCCCTCCGTTCGACTTTACCCCAGTGAACAGTTTTTTGTCTTTCGAAGGAAACGATCCCAGCGGGCGGAGTATCTCTTTTTTTTCGTTTACTTCGTTTCAAGACACGCTTGCCGGACAACCTGAGAATTTGATTTTAGGAGCCACCCTTCCTTCGCCGTTCTCCGGCACGGGGGGCCCCATCAACATCACACCTGGTGCGGCTGGCAACTACAGTAGGGAGTGTTTTGACTGCAACCCTTACCGCCCAATCGTCAGCGGTGCTCTTAGCCCTGGCTATCTGGCCCCAATCGTCGCTTCCGGGGGGCAGGTTCCAGCCGCAGTCACCCCGGCCGCCGGAAACGGCCCGAGCCCGTTCACCTTTACCTTCAGCGATCCGAACGGCTACCAGTCCCTGGGCGTGGTGAACGTTCTGATCAACAATGTCCTGGACGGCCGCCATGCCTGCTACCTGGCGTACAGCCAGCCGTTGAATGTTCTGTACCTCGTCGGTGACGACGGGGGCACCCTGTCGGCCGGTTCGGAATTGACATCCAGCGGCAGCACCGGCGACAGCCAGTGCACGGTCAGTTGGGGAAGCGCTCCAGTGACTGCCAGCGGCAATACCTTGACGTTGACCTTGACAGTCTCGTTCTCCGCGGGTTTTGCCGGCAATAAGGTGACCTATATGGCAGCCGGTGATGTGTTCCAAGACAACTCCGGCTGGCGGGCGCTCGGGGTGTGGCAGGTGCCGATATCCACGCCCGCCGGCCCGTGGGTCACTGGCATGAGCCCAAACTCTTCGAGCAACCTGGCCAACACTTATACCTTCACCTTCACCGACACCAACAGCTTCCAGGACATTACCGTTGCCAACATCCTGGTCAACACCGCGATTGACGCACGCCACGGCTGCTATGTGGCCTTCGTGCCGGCGACGTCGAGTGTGCTTCTGGTGGACGATGCGGGCGATGCCGGAGGTCCGTACTCCGGGATGGTACTGCCCGGTTCCGGCAGCGTCTCCAACAGCCAGTGCATGATCAGCGGGATCGGAAGCTCGGTGAACGGCAGCGGCAACACGCTGACATTGACGCTCGCGATCACGTTCACCCAGAGCTTCGCCGGCAACCAGGTCTTCTTTCTCTCCGCGCGCAACAACAACGGTCAGAATTCCAACTGGCAGTCACTGGGCACAGTGGCCGTTCCATAAGAGAGTGCCGGAAGTCCTGGCTGGGGACTTCCGCCGATTGCCGTTCAGGTGGTGGCGCGTCCCTGGCGGGGCCGACGCCGCCGTCGCGATGGGCGCGCTACACGCGAACTACCGGGAAACACCTTTTGCCGTTGACTACCCCTTCAGCGTCATCGTCTCCGGATCCCACAGGCACACGCGCTGCTCGAAGTAGCTGATGTTCGAGAGCAGCGCCGGACCCGCGGCGCGGAAGCCGAACGTCGCGTCTTCGATTACCGGCCTGCGGCTCTTCACCGCGCTGATGAAGTTGCGATGGTGATCCAGCCAGTCGCTGTAGCCCCGCGGAGGCAGATACACCTCGTCGCCCTGCGGGCGCATCGAATCCGCGGTGGGCCGCTGCACCGGGTACTTCGCGCGGTACTCCCGCATATATTGCTCCTCGATGGCCTTCGAGAAGGTGTCGGCAGTCTGGCCCGGCTCCGCCTCGCGCGGCATCTTGGAGACGGTCACGCCATTCCCGATCGTGAGAATTCCCTCGCTGCCCACGAAGCGGAAGCCCTGCGTCTCGGTGGCGCCGTCCACGAAGTCCACGCGCAGCGACAGGTTGAAGGCCGGGAATTTGCCGCGGGCCGGGTAGTCGTACAGGCCCAGCATCACGTCCGGCACATCGCGGCCGTCTTTCCAGAAGCGGAGCCCGCCGGTGGTGAACACGCGCGTCGGCCCGATTGCGCCGAGAACGAAATGAATGCCCGTGAAGAGGTGCACGAACAGGTCGCCGCCCACGCCCGTGCCGTAGTCGCGATAGTTGCGCCAGCGGAACAGGCGGATCGGCTCGAAGGGAATCTTGGGCGCGCGCCCCAGGAAGCGGTCCCAATCGATGGTCGAGGTCGAGGCGTCGGGCGGAATCGAATACTGCCACGCGCCGATCGCCGAGTTGCGGTCCACCCACGCTTCCACCATATTCAGCTCGCCGATGGCGCCGCGCTCCAGCAGTTCCTTGGCCTTCTGGTAGATCACGGAGCTGACGCGCTGGCTGCCCACCTGCAAGATCCGCCCGGTGCGCTTCTCGGTATCGATCACCTCTTTGCCGTCGTCGACCAGTTGCACCATGGGCTTCTCGCAGTAGACGTCTTTGCCGGCGTTCATGGCGTCGACCGCGATCTTGCGGTGCCAGTGGTCGGGCGTGGCGACGATCACGGCGTCGACGTCCTTGCGGGCCAGCACTTCGCGGTAGTCGCGGGTGGTGAAGACCTGGCTGCCCCAGACTTCCTTCGCCTTGGTGAGCCGGCCTTCGTAGACGTCGGCCACCGCCACCAGTTCCACGCTGCCGGTGGCCAGGGACGTGCGAGCATCGCCGCTCCCCTGAATGCCGTTGCCGATCAGGGCAACGCGCACGCGATCGTTGGGCGAGACGTTCTGCTGCGCCTGCATCTCCGCGGCAAGCGTGACCCCGGCAGCCGTGCCGAGAAAATGACGTCTGGTAGTTGACATACGGATTCCTCGATTACTACTGTACTGCTACCCTGATGCTTTGGCCAATACAATCCTTTCCCCTCCAACCGCCTGGTGGCGCTGGGCAGTGGTTCTTATCCCCGGCGCCCTGCTCTACTACCTCCCTCTCCCCAGCTTGACTCACGAGCAGGGCCGCGTGCTGGCGGTCTTCGTGGCCACCGTGATTGCGCTGGTCGCTCAACCCGTGCGCATGGGAGTGAGCGTGCTGATCGCCATGACGGTCCTGGGGGTCACGGGCAGCCTGCCGCCGGCCAAGATCCTCTCGGGGTTCAGCAACGTCACGGTATGGCTGGTCTTCACGGCGTTCCTGTTTTCCCGCGCGGTCACCCAGACGGGCTTCGGCACGCGGATCGGGTACCTGTTCATCGAGCGGTTCGCGCGCTCGCCGTTGAGCCTGGCCTACGCGCTGGCGGGCGCCGACCTCGTGCTGGCCCCCTTCATTCCGTCCGATACCGCCCGCGGCGGCGGCGTAGTCTTCCCCATCACGCGCAGCGTGGCGGCGGCGTTCGGTTCGGAGCCCGGCCCTACCGCGCGGCTGATCGGCACGTTCCTGGTGCTGGTCTCGTTCCATACAACGTATACTGCGTCCGCAATCTATCTCACCGGGATGGCGGCCAATCCGCTGATCGCCGAGTTCGCCTTCAAGATCGGCCACGTGGAGCTTACCTGGCTGCGCTGGTTCTCGGGCTCCGTGGTCCCCGGATTCCTCACGCTGGCCATCGTGCCGTGGCTGCTCTTCCGCTGGGTCACCCCCGAGATCCGCGATACCGCGCCGGCGCGCGAATTGGCGCGCGAGGAACTGGCGCGCCGCGGACCGCTCAGCCGCGAAGAGAAGTGGCTGCTCGCCATCATGATCGGCGTCATGGTGGGGTGGATTTCGTCTCCGTGGCACGGTATCAACAACACGTTCGTGGCGCTCGCCGGACTCTCGGCCATCCTGCTGGCGAAGGTGCTGACGTGGGACGATCTGCTGGCCGAACACCGCGCGTGGGACGCGTTGATCTGGTTCGGGCCGCTGGTGATGATGGCCGACCAGTTGAACGAAATCGGCGTGGTCAAGATCCTCTCCGGAAAGCTGTTCAGCCTGATGACCGGATGGCCCATGTTCGTAGTTCTGCTGGCGCTGGTGACCTCCTATTGTTATGTGCACTACACCTTCGCCAGCATGACCGCGCACGTCACCGCGCTTTACCCCGGATTTCTGGCGGCGGCCCTGGCGGCGGGCGTTCCCCCCATGCTGGCGGCCTTGCCGCTGGGATACTTCTCCAACCTGAACGCGGCCATGACTCACTACGGCACCGGGTCCGCGCCGGTCTTTTTCAACGCGGGCTACGTGCGCCAGGGCGACTGGTGGCGCTACGGCTTCCTGATCTCGCTCGTCAACCTGGCGATCTGGATGGGCATCGGACCGCTGTGGTGGAAGCTCATCGGGATCTGGTGAGCAGCTTCGGGAAATTGTAGATCACGGTGATCGGCGTCTCGACCGATTCCGAGACCAACTGCGCCACCAGGAAGCGTGGGCCGTTGGGCGCGACGTCGTAAGCGTCATATACTCCGAGCCCGTCGTCGACGCGGACGCGGAACAGTGCCTGCGGCTTTCCGGCGTGAAAAGTATCCTGTGACGCTTCCACCGGGACCGCGGTCAGCATGCCTTCAGGATCGATATAGAAGATCTCTTTGCCATCCGCCCTCCAGTGAGGCATGTTGCCGCCCGAGGAAGTGATCTGCCACTTGACACCACCCGAGTCAGTGGCCGGACGGACGAACACCTGCGTTGCGCCGGTGAAATCCGACTGATAAACGATCCAGCGGCCGTTCGGCGAGAAGGACACCTGAGAATCGCGGCGATCCGTGGGTAGGGGAACGGGCGCGCCTCCGCCGGCGGGAATGAGGACGGGCGCGGATCTCCCGTGCCGGGCGACAATGCCGATCAGCCAGCGCCCGTCCGGTGAGAAGTTGCCACCAAAAAACGTGCCCTCCACCTGGGCGAGCACGTGTTCGCTGCCTCCGTTGACAGGCCGTTCGACCACCACGGATCCGCCAGGGCGGTTCGAGCAATAGACGATGCTGCGTCCGTCGCGGGTCCACACCGGGCCGAAGTCCGCCGCGGCCTCGAAGGTGAGGCGGGTTTCCGCGCCGCCGGTTTGCGGGTAGAGCCAGATGTCCTGATTGCCATCCACGGTGCGCGCCGCGGCGAAACGCTTCCCGTCGGGAGAAATGCGGAGCTGGCTGAACAGACCTGCGTCACCGGCCGGAGCCGCCTTTCCGTCGCGCGTGAACCAGGTGAGTTGGCTCCGCGGGACAGCCGCCCGCCGGAAGGCCAGGACGCCGTTCCCGGAGTGCGCAAAGGAAGGGCCGGCGTAGGCGCCCTCCGCAATCACGATCGCGTCACCGGTGTATGCGCGCCGGGCCGGATCGAAGGGGTGTGCCGTGAGTTGCCCGTCATGGATGTAGAGCAGCCAACCGGGTCCACCTGTAGGGTCAGGCGCGTACGTCACCGGCGACTCGTCCTCTTCGAAGAGCACCTGGTGGCTCTGGCCGTCGTAGCTGGAGATGCCGGCGACCGACCGGCCTGATGGCCCACCGGCCGCGGTGTACAGGAACTGGCGATGGCCGGCAACCGGGCGCATGCCGCCTGCGTCCTTGCCGGGCACGCCTTCCGGCATTGCCTGCTCCACGCTCCCACCGGCGACGGGAATCCGCAGGATCGCCGGCACGCCGTACAACAGGATCGCGTTGTCGGTGGTCCAGAGCACTCCGCGGGCGTTGCTGTTGGCAAGCCGCTGCGGCTGGCCGCCCATGGTGTCGAGCTTGTAGAGCGCGTCGCCGCGGATGTAGGCGAGCCAGCGGCCGGCCGGCGACCAGTTGAAGTTGGCCGCGCCCTCGGTGCCTGGCAGCGGAGCCAGGCTGCCGGTCTCCATGTTGCGCAGCCACAGGCCAGGCTTGCCGCCCGGCGGGACGATCGGCAACACCAGGCTGCGGCCATCGGGCGAGAACTCCAGGCGGGAGGAAGCGATGGGTGCGATCCGGTAGCCGGCAGGGATCGTGATCTCGGTCTGAATGATGGGCGCATCCGGCTTCGGTTTCAGGAACCACGCCGCGGGCGCGAGCGCGAGGGCCGCGGCGAGACCCGCGATCCACGGCCATGGGGAACGTTTCGCTTGCGGAGGTGCTGGGGCGGGCGCGGGCTGCGGTATCTCTTCGAGCGCCAGCCAGACATCGCCAATGTCGCGCAGGCGGAGCTTCGGATCTTTGCGCAGGCAACGCTCCAGCACGCGCTGCATGGGCGGCGAAACGGCGGAGAGGAGCGGCTCGTTCTTCAGCACGTCGGCCAGGATGTCGGAGATGGTCTCGCCCTGGAACAGTTGCCAGCCGGTGAGTATTTCGTAGAGCACCACGCCGAAGGCCCAGATATCGGCGCGCGTGTCCACGGGCTTGCCGCGCGCCTGCTCGGGCGACATGTAGGCCGCGGTACCGAGGATCGCGCCTGCCTGCGTGGCGCCCATGGTGAGAGTGGGAGAGTCGTGGGATGCGCCCGCGGCGGCGGACTCAATGGTCTTGGCGAGTCCGAAGTCGAGCACCTTGACTACGCCCTCGGGCGTGACTTTGATATTCGCGGGCTTCAGGTCACGGTGGACGATGCCCTTCTCGTGGGCCGCGGCAAGGGCGTCGGCGATCTGCCGCGCGATGGCCAGTGCCTCGTCCTCCGGCAGCGGGCCGCTGACGTCGGCGCCCTCCACGAGTTCCATGACGATGGTGTTCTCTTCCAATCCGTAAATCTGCGCGATGTTGGGATGATTGAGCGCCGCCAGGGCCTGCGCCTCGTGCTGGAAACGCGCCAGGTAGCCGGCGTCGGCGGCGAGCGACTCGGGCAGAACCTTGAGCGCCACTTCGCGGTTCAGCTTGGTATCGCGCGCGCGGTACACCTCTCCCATGCCGCCCGCGCCAAGCGGGGAGACGATTTCGTAGGGGCCGATTCTGGTTCCCGATGGCAGAGGCATGGGTCGTGGGCCAGTATACACCGTGCGGCGTGGGGGGATGTATGATGAACCGAAATGAGCCTTCGAAGCGTTGTATTGCTGACGGTGCTGCCCCTGGCTGCCCAGGAATATTTTCCGCCTCCCGACAGCGCGGGCGGATGGCGCACTTTGAGCGGCGCGGCGCAGATCCGCAAGACCGCGGGCATGGACCTGCAGAAGCTCGACTGGGCGTTCGAGTATGCGTCGCGCACCAGCCGGCACGGCGGGTTGCTGGTGGCGCGGCACGGATACCTGGTGTACGAGAAATACTACGGCAAAGGGAACCGGGAAGCGCTTCCGGCCATGGCGTCGGTGGGCAAGGCTTATACCAGCATCGCGTGCGGCATCATGCTGTCGGAGAAGCACGACCAGATTCCCGAGGGGCTCGAGACCAAGGTGTTCACCGAGAAGTACCTGCCAGAGGCGTTTCCGTTGAGCGATCCGCGGAAGGCCGAGATCAAGCTGGGACACCTTCTCAGCATGGCGTCGGGGATGCACGGAGAGGGCGGCAATCCGGGGTTCGTGAATTTCGAGCCCTCGGTGAAGCTCGATCCGGCGCCGCGCGCGGATCAGCCGTTGGACCAGGATCAGAGCGCGCTGCGGACGCCGATGTGGTGCGGCCCCGGCGAGGGATATTCGTACACGTCGCAATCGCCGCACGTGGCGTCGATCGTGCTGCGGCATTTGGTGGGGATGGAGATGCAGCAGTACATCGACGAGAAGTTGGCCAAGCCCATGGGATGGGGGCAATGGGGATACGCGCTCAATCGCGGCGACCGGAAGTTGCCGCACACGCCGGGCGGGGCCGATACGGCTATACGGTCGACCGACGTGCTGCGGTTCTGCTACCTGATTCTGCACAAGGGGCGGTGGGGCCGGCAGCAGTTGGCGCCCGCGGCTTACATCGAGATGGCGGGGAAGCCATCGCCCTACCAGAAGCACGCGCCGTTCAGCCTGATGTTCGAGGTGAACCAGGACGGGCACGTGGCGGGGGCGCCGCGGGATGCGTTCTTCAAATCGGGCGGGGGCGGGTATGGCGTGGTGGTGGTTCCGTCGCTCGATCTGGCGATCTACAAGATGGCGGGGAGCGACCAGCAGTATGGGTCGGCCTTGACGGGGATTGCGCAGGACTATAAATATGATGGGTCGCGGGATAACTGGAAGCCGGCGGCGAAGAGCCAGTTTAGCGATGGTCCGATCGGGACGGACGATGGTTTGCGGCGGACCATCGAGATGGTGGTGGCGGTGGTGGTGGGGTAAACACGGGCGGGTGACAGTGGAGACGGCAAAAGCGGGGTTTTGGCGCGCATTGTTTTGCGCCTCGTTAAGGCGTTTTGTTTGTGTGGGTTGCGGAGACGGCGGAAAATTGGGTGACGCGTGGGGCGCTGTTTTTTTACTCCACGCGTCACCCGTGCGGATGGTCTCGAATTGGTGTACGGCAAGGTCTCTGGCGGCAGAAACCTCGCGGGTCGCGGAGCGCCGGCTGAAGCCGGCGGCAGCCACGATTGGCTGCCCCACAGAGCAGCGGAGCCGCAACCAAACCGGGAGGGCGAGGAGCCAGAACTCAGGAGCCAGAAGCCAGAACAGCCCGGGAGCAGCGCATC
>Ga0209415_10013048_pt1 | contig 13773 bp, 10 predicted proteins | sample PeaSoiSIISIP2007_FD_187696 | JGI IMG/M metagenome (GOLD analysis project Ga0209415, IMG submission 187696) | Peat soil microbial communities from Weissenstadt, Germany - SII-SIP-2007 (SPAdes) (version 2) | ecosystem: Environmental > Terrestrial > Soil > Wetlands > Peat | place: Germany... | reverse complement strand
AGCCGCGTCTCCGCCTGCTCGGCCGGGAACTTGTGGGCGAGCGCCCAGCGCGGCGCCCGGCTCACCATGCCCAGGCGCTCCTGCCAGTCGCGCCGGTTCACCTTGTAGACGACGCCATCGATGTCATAGGGCAGATCGGCGCGCTTGGCGGCGATCTCGGCATGGAAGGCGAGCGCCTCCTCGACGCCGCGGCAGCGCTTGGCCAGCGGATTGACGGCAAAGCCGTGCGCCTTGAGGCGGGCGAGGAAATCCCACTGGCCGTCGCCCAGCTCGGCCTGGTCGTCGATCTGCCCGGGCGCATAGGCGAAGAAGTGCAGCGGCCGGTCGGCGGTGATCTTGGGATCGAGCTGGCGCGTGCTGCCCGCCGCCGCGTTGCGCGGATTGGCGAACAGGGACTCGCCCGCCTTCTCCCGGCGTTGGTTCATCTTGGCGAAATCGTCGCGCCGCATATAGACCTCGCCGCGCACCTCGAACACGCCCTTGCCATGGCGGCCCTTCAGCGTCTGGGGAACATCGGCTAGCGTCTTCAGATTGGCGGTGATGTCCTCGCCCACCGATCCGTCGCCGCGGGTAGCGCCCGCAAGGAAGCGTCCGCCCTCGTAGTGCAAACTTGCCGACAGGCCGTCGATCTTGGGTTCGGCTGCCACCTCGATCTCTTCGTCTTCTTTGAGGCCGAGGAAGCGCCGGACGCGGGCGAAGAAATCACGCACGTCAGATTCCTCGAAGGCGTTGTCCAGGGACTGCATGGGCAGCGCGTGGCGGACCTTGGCGAAGCCCGAGGCCGCCGCGGCGCCCACCTGGACGCTCGGGCTGTCGGCGCGGCGCAAGGCGGGGAAGCGCGCCTCGATCGCCTGGTTGCGCTTGACCAGGGCATCGAAGGCAGCATCGGAAATCTCTGGCGCGTCCTGCTGATAGTAGAGCTGGCTATGGCGAGCGATTTCGGAAGCGAGCCGGGCAAGCTCGGTCTTGGCCTCGGTCTCGGCCAGCTTTTCGACCGGCTTCGGGTCGGCCGCCTTCGCGGGACGTCGGGTCATGGCACGGCTCTCCCGGTCATGAGTTTTTCGGCAGCCGCCCGCGCCTCGTCGCTGATCGTGGCGCCGGAAAGCATGCGGGCGATTTCCTCGCGCCGGGCTCCCGCCTCGAGCTTGCCGGCCCGGGTCAGGCTTTGGCCCTTGGCGACGGTCTTCTCCACCCGCCAATGATGTTGCGCCTGGGCCGCCACCTGAGGCGAGTGGGTGACGACGAGAAGCTGGCGACCGGCGGCGAGCCTGGCGAGCCGCTCGCCCACCGCCGCCGCCGTGGCGCCGCCGATGCCGCTGTCGACTTCGTCGAACACGAGGGTTGCGGCCCCGCCGGCTTCGGCCAGCACGACCTTGAGGGCGAGAAGGAATCGCGCCAGCTCGCCGCCCGAGGCGATGCGCCCGATGGGGCCGGGTGCGCTTCCGGGATTGGTCGCGACCTCGAAGGCGATGCGGTCCATGCCCGATGGACCCCACTGGCCCTCGGCCAAGGGCTCGACCCGGGTGGCGAAGCGTGCCTTGTCCAGCTTGAGGGGCGCCAGCTCGGTTCTAACCGCCTTGTCGAGCCTCGCGGCGGTGCGCCGGCGCGCGCTCGAAAGCGCTTCGGCCGCCGCCGTGTAGTTTCGCCGTGCCGCAGACTCGGCTTGGGTCAGCATCGCGAGTGCGCCGCTCCGGTCGTCCAGGCGGGCGAGCTGGCCTTCGATGCGTTCGGCCAACGCTGGCAGCGCATCGACTTGGGTGTTGTGCTTGCGGGCAAGGTCGCGCAGCGCGAACAGGCGATCCTCAAGCTTCTCCAAGCCGCGCGGATCGGCATCGAGCTCGGCGGCCACGCGATTGAGCTGATCGATCGCTTCGGCGAGCTCCGCCTGGGCCCGGTCGAGGGCGGCGACGGCGGGATCGAACCGGCCTTGGGCCTTGTCGGCAATGCGATCGAGGCGTCGGCGGGCCTGGTTCAGCCGGCTTTCGCCGCTCCGGTCGCCGGAAAGGTCGCCGAGCGCCTGGTCGATGGCTTCGGCGAGCTTGCCGCGTGCCATCATCAGGGCGCGCTGCTCCGCCAGCGCCGCTTCCTCGCCGGGCCTGGGCTCAAGGGCCGCGAGTTCGCCGGCGGCGTGGCGCAGGAACTCCTCGTCCCTCCTGGCGGCCGCGATCTCGGCCTCGGCCGCCGCGCGAGCCTCGCGGGCGGCCTGCCAGTCGCGCCAGGCCGTGGCTACGCCGGCTGCGTCGTGGCCGCCAAGGGCGTCCAACATCGGCCCATGGGTCGCAGGGTCGAGAAGCCCGTGCTGCTCGAACTGGCCGACGATCTCCACCAGCTCGTCGCCGATCCGGCGCAGCAACCCCACGCCCACCGGTTCGTCATTGACGAAGGCGCGGCTACGCCCGTCGGCGCCGATCTGCCGGCGGAGCAGGAGCGAATCCTCCGCCGCGATGCCTTGCTCCTCCAGCAGGGCCCGCAAGGGATGGCGGGGCGGCAGGTCGAATTCGGCCGCCACGCTCGCCTGGTCGGCGCCGCTTCGCAGCAGCCCTGCTTCCGCGCGCGCACCGAGCGCGAGACCAAGAGCATCCAGGAGGATCGATTTGCCGGCACCGGTTTCCCCGGTCAGGACCGTAAGGCCGGGGGCGAAGGCAAGCTCGAGCCGGTCGATCAGGACGATGTCGCGGATGGCGAGGCCCAGCAGCATCGGCCGCCGCGCGCTAGAAAATATTGCTCAGCCAGGAGCCGGAGCTCTTCTTCGGCTCGAGATGCTTGCCCTTCAACAGCTCGTAGCTCGCCTGATACCAGGAGCTTCCCGGGTAGTTGTAGCCGAGCACGGCGGCTGCGGTCTGGGCCTCGTCGGTCACGCCGAGCGCCAGATAGCATTCGGTCAGACGTTCGAGTGCCTCGGGAACATGGCTCGTGGTCTGATAGTTCTCGACCACGCGCCTGAACCGGTTGATGGCCGCCAGATACTGCTGCTGATCCTCATAGTAGCGCCCGATGTCCATCTCTTTCCCGGCCAGGTGATCGCGGGTGAGGTCGAGCTTCAGGGAAGCGTCCCTGGCATAGGCCGAGCCGGGGAACCGGTTCACCACCTCGGTCAGCGCGTCCAGCGCCTGCTCGGTGATCTTCTGGTCGCGGCGCACGTCCTGGATCTGTTCATAGTAACAGAGCGCCTTGAGGTAATAGGCGTAGGGCGTGTTCTTGTTGCCCGGATGCAGGTCGATGAAGTGATCCAGGGAATTGATCGCGTCGTCGTAGAGGTTGCCGCGGTAATAGGAATAGGCGGCCATGATCTCCGCCTGAGGCGCCAGTGCCGAATAGGGATGCTGGCGCTCGACCTCCTCGAAGAATTTGGCCGCATCGGTCACCGCGCCGGCCTGGAGGGCATTGAAGCCCTGGTTGTATAGGGCCTCGGCCGGCTTGTCGGCGATCTCCTTGGTATCCGGATTGTCGGAACAGGCGCAGAGGCTGGCGACCAGGGCGGCCAGGGCCAAAGGCCGCAGCAGACGCATGCAATCCAGCATCCGATCGGATCTCATCTTGATTTGAGGCCGCCCACTATAGGAGGCCGGCGGAAGTGCCTCAAGTCTCGGGCCCGGTTCCCAGTCTCAAGATCCCCGTCTTAAGCGCCGGCCCAGGCCTTGCGCTGGGCTTCCGGAATGGCCGGCGCGGTCGCTTCGTCGCTCCATTCCCAGGCGTCGGCGCGCTGGAAGAGCGCTCGCAGGAGCCGGTGATTGAGCTTGTGGCCCGAACGGCAGCCTTCGAACCGGCCCTGGATCGGACCGCCGGCCAGATAGAGGTCGCCGAGCGCGTCCAGCATCTTGTGGCGCACGAACTCGTCCGGGAAGCGCAAGCCCCCCTCGTTCAGAATTCCGTCGCCGCTGACGACGACCGCGTTTTCCAGCGAGGCGCCGCGGGCAAGTCCGGCCGCGCGCAAGGCATCCACCTCGTGGAGGAAGCCATAGGTCCGTGCCCGACTGAGCTCGTTCTTGAAGGCGCCGTCGGCGAACTCGATGTCGCAGGCCTGGCGCGCGATGGCCCCGTTCTCGTAGTCGATTTCGAAGCCCATGGAGAATCCCTCGGCCGGGGCGAGGGAGACGCTGCGCCCGGCTTGGTTCAGGGAGACCGGCTTCAGGATGCGCAAATAGCGCCGCGGCTCGTCGAATTCCACCGTGCCGGCGCATTCGATCAGGAATACGAAAGGCCAGGCGCTGCCGTCCATGATCGGCAATTCCGGACCGTTGATCTCGACCACGATATTGTCGATGCCGCAGCCGGCCAGCGCTGCCATCAGATGTTCCACGGTGGCGACCTTGACGCCGTCCAGCTCGAGGGCCGTACACATGGGCATCTCGGCCACGTAGCGCCAATCGGCCGGGATCGTGGTCCCGTGGCCGGCGATGTCGGTCCGCCGGAAGACGATGCCGGATCCCGCCTCTGCCGGCCGCATGGCCATGGCAACATGGCCGCCGTGATGCAGCGCCGTTCCCGAGCAATGAATGGCGTTCTTGAGGGTGGTCTGGCGCCCAGGCGGACGCGCGCCGCTTCCCTCGGATTTGGTTGTCAGCATTACTTCAGCTTTCGTGAAACCCCGCCCGCCTTCCGGATCGCCAGTCGCCGGGGTCCCAAGGGCTCCAAGCCCTTGGGACCACGACCGGCGATCACGAGGACAGGGTATTGCCCTTTCCGGCCCGCGTCTAGTTGGCCTGACGCCTGAGGAAGGCCGGAATATCCAGCAAGTCTTCCTCGGCCCGGCTGGCGGCGATCCGGTCCTTGGGATCAAGGCCGGAAAGCCGTGGCTGTGTAGTGGCTTGCGCTGGTTGGCTAAGACTCGGCTGAACCTGGGGGGAGGCCGCAACAGGCGGGGCCATAGGTGCCGGGGCCGGCGCGGCAGCCGCCGAGAGAGTGGGCATCGAGGGGGCAGGGGCTTGGGCCGCGGGGCGAGGCGGCGAGCTGGCCCGCATCTGGGGCGTCACTTGGCTTTCCCGGGCGTCCAGCGCCGCCGGCTTGGCCCAGGCCGCCCCGCCGGTCACCCGGCTGAACAGGTTGGGCATCCGCCGCTGGGGCTGCGGTGCCGCGGGCGCCTGTGCCGTCAAAGTGGGCGCCGCAACGGCCGGCGCCGATTGCGGCGCGGGCGTTTCGACCGGCGGAGGCGCGATGAAATGCTTGTCCTCCCGTGGCTGCGGTGCCGGGCGGGCCATGGTCTCCCGCATCGGCGGCAGCACGGGCTCCTGTTTCTGGATGCGCGGGGCTTCGGCGATCGTGGGCTGGACTACGGGGCTCGGCTTGGGCTGCATCACGGGGGACTGGGCGAGGGCTGTTGCACCGGCGGTCTCGCGCCGCATCTCCATGGCCGGAGCCGCTTGGGCCACGGCTTCGACCCGTTCAGTGGCGGGAGCAGCTGTCGCTACCGAGGGCATCGACCGACCAGCGCCCGTGACCAGACTCAAGGAGACCGGCCGCGGCTGTTGCTGGGCTACGGACTCGATGCCCGTGGCAACCACCGAGATGCGGATCTTGCCTTCCAGGCTCTGGTCGAAGGTCGAGCCGAAGATGATGTTGGCTTCAGGGTCGACTTCGCTGCGGATCCGATTGGCCGCTTCGTCGACCTCGAACAGGGTCATGTCGAGACCGCCGGTGATGTTGATCAGCACTCCGCGCGCGCCCTTCATGGAGACGTCGTCGAGCAGCGGATTGGAGATCGCCGCCTCGGCCGCGCCGATGGCCCGGTTCGAGCCTTCGGCCTCGCCGGTGCCCATCATCGCCTTGCCCATCTCGGTCATCACCGTGCGGATATCGGCGAAGTCGAGATTGATCAGGCCCGGCTTCACCATCAGGTCGGTGACCCCGCGCACCCCGCAGTCCAGCACCTGGTCCGCCATGTTGAAGGCATCAGCGAAAGTGGTCTTCTCGTTCGCCACCCGGAACAGGTTCTGGTTCGGGATGATGATGAGGGTATCGACGAATTGCTGCAGCTCCTGAATGCCGGCGTCGGCGATGCGCATCCGGTGCATGCCCTCGAAGTGGAAGGGCTTGGTCACCACGCCCACTGTCAGGATCCCCTGCTCGCGCGTCGCCGCGGCGATGACCGGTGCCGCACCCGTGCCGGTGCCGCCGCCCATCCCGGCGGTGATGAACACCATGTTGGAGCCCTGGAGCTGGCGGATGATCTCGTCCAGCGCCTCCTCGGCCGCGGCGCGTCCGACATCGGGCCTGGAACCGGCGCCGAGCCCGGCGGTCAGGTTCTGGCCCAGCTGGATTCGGCGCTGGCAAAGCGATTGGGAGAGCGCCTGGGCGTCGGTGTTGGAGACGATGAACTCCACACCCTCCAGGTTCTGCTTGATCATGTTGTTGACCGCGTTGCCGCCCGCGCCGCCGACGCCGACGACGGTGATCTTGGGCTTCAGCTCGAAGGCGGCGGTCGGCATCGATAGATTTAAAGTCATGATAATCCTCCGTTGTCAGCGTACTGTCACATTCCCGCCGGTCAATGCCGGCCGCATTTGTGCCCGGTTTTGTTGGCTTTCCGGGCTGCTCCTCTCGTCGTCAAAAGTTCTCCTTGAACCAGCTCCCGAGTCGCCCGAAGAGGCCGTTGCCCGAGTCGGGATGGCTTCTTGCGGGCCGCATCTCGTCGGCCGAGGTCCTGCGGGCATAGGCGATGAGCCCGGCGCCGACCGCGAAGGCCGGCCCGCCCGTCGCTTCGGCGAGGCCGGCCAGGCGAATCGGCCTGCCCATGCGCACCTGCTTGTCGAGCACGAGTTGGGCGAGCTCGCGCACCCCGGCGAGCTGGCTCGCTCCCCCGGTCAGCACGATCCGGCGCCCGGCGATCTTGTCGAAGCCGCTCATCTCCAGGCGCGAGCGGACGAGTTCGAAGGTCTCCTCCAGACGCGGCTGGATGATGCCCACCAGGATCGTCTTCGGGATCGTATTGGCTTGGGCCCGATCCTCCTCGCCGACCTGGGGCACGGTGATCATCTCCCGCTCGTCGGCGGGCGAGGGCACGCAATTGCCGTAGAGGGTCTTCATCCGCTCGGCATGGGCAAGCGGCGTCGAGAGGCCGCGGGCGATGTCGCTGGTGACATGTTGGCCGCCGGCCGGAATGCTGTCCGTGTAGACCACGTTTCCGTCGAAGAAGACGGCCAGGGTCGTCGTCCCGCCGCCCATGTCGACGACGCAGACGCCAAGATCCATTTCGTCGTCCACCAGGGCCGCCAATCCGGCCGCGTAGGGCGAGACGACGAGGGCCCGGATGTCCAGGTGGCAGCGGGCGATGCAGGTGGTGAGGTTCCTCACCGGGCCCGAAGCCGCGGTCACGACGTGCATGTCCACGCCCAGGCGCTCGCCGTACATGCCGCGCGGGTCACGAATGCCGCGGCTCCCGTCGATGGTGTAGCCGACTGGGATGGAATGGATGAGGCGCCGGTCGGCCGCGGCGTCGTACAGCCGGCCCTGATCGATGACCTTGCGCAGATCCCCGTCGCCGACCTCATGGCCGGCGATGGCCACCTCGACGCCGATGGTCTGGGAGGCGGGATGTCCGCCCGCGACATTGACGGTCACGTCGCGCAGGGTCTCGCCCGCCATCTGCTCGGCGGCGTGGACCGCGGCCAGGATCGAGGCCTCGGCCTGCTCCATGTCGACAATGGCGCCACCCCTCAGGCCACGCGACAGCTGATGGCCGATGCCAACCACCCGCGGCTTGGCGTCGTCCCCCTGGCGGGCGATGAAGCAGCACACCTTGGTGGTGCCGACGTCGAGTACCGCGACCGCTTCGCCCCCATTGCTCATTCTTGCTTTGCGCATGCTCGTTTCTGCGCTCCCCCTTGGTTCATTCGCGTTACGTCTCGTTGCCCGGTTGGCGCAGCTCGGCTGCGGGGCCCATCCGGACCACGAGGCGGTCCGGCAGGCGCATGTCGATCACCGTGATGTCCCGGGCCAACAGGCGCTGTTCGCGCTCGAGCTTGGCCAGCATCGACCAGGCCGCCCGCGGCGAGTCCGCCGGCAGCTTCACGTCTACGCCATTGTCGAAGCGCAGGTTCCAGCGCCGGTCGCCGACCCAGACTGCGGCGCGCACCCGGGATGCCAGGTCGGGCTCGGCCTCCAGCATGGTGAAGAGGGCGTCGGCGTGCTGGGGCGCGCGATCCCCCGCCAGCACCGGAAGCTGGACGAAATTCTTCGGTGCGGCTTCGCCGATCAGATGACCGGCCCGGTCGATGACCTGGAAATGGCCCGCGCTCTGCCAGATCGCGGCCGGCACCGCTTCGGTCAGCTGGATATGAATCTCGCCCGGCAGGCGCCGATCGACCGCGGCGCTACGCACCCAGCCGAGCTTCTCGATCCGCTGCTTGAGGGCCGCGGGATCGATCTCCAGCATCGGCTCGCCCAGTCTGAGATCGAGGGCAGCCAGCAGATCCTCCCGCGGGGTGAACACGCGCCCGTCGACGGTGATCCGCTGCAGGCGGAATCCAGCCGCAGTGCCGAGATTGGCGACGGCCGTTGCGTAGCGCTGCTCAAGCTCAGAGGGAATGGCGGAATGCCGGAACCAGAAGGCCCCAGCCGAGACCGCCAACAGCATCGCGCCGGCAAGGCCGAAGCGCCAGGCGGTGCGCCGCCAGCGCGGCGGGGCCGGGCGCCGGCGGAGGATGGTCTTGCGACCGCCGCGCGGCTCGGCCGCCGGGTTGCGCGCGGTCGCGTTCATGCGTCGCATCGGGCGTGCTCCACCATCCAGGCGACAAGATCGGGAAAGGAGATGCCGCGATAGGCGGCCTGCTCCGGCACCAGCGACAGCGGCGTCATGCCGGGCTGGGTATTGATCTCCAGCAGATAAAGTCCGGTGGTGCCGGGCTTGGAATCGTCGTAGCGCAGATCGGCGCGGGTGACGCCGCGGCAGCCCAGCGCCGCATGGGCTACTACCGACATGCGCTCGGCTTCCTTGGCCACCTCGGCCGGCACGGGTGCCGGCACGAGATGCTCGGTGCGGCCGGCGGTGTACTTGTGTTCGTAGTCGTAGAAGCCGTTGTGCGGGCGCAGCTCGGTCACCGCCAGGGCCTTGCCGTCCATGATGGCGACCGTCAGCTCGCGCCCTGGCACATAGCGCTCGACCAGCACTTCCTGGCCGAAGCTCCAGCCGTCTTGAGGCGCGATGTTGTCGCCCTGGCGCATGATGCGCACGCCGACGCTGGAGCCCTCGGCCGGCGGCTTCATCACGAAGGGCCGCGCCATGGGATCGCCCTTGGCGAGATCGTCGCGCCTGACCACGATGCCCTCGGGGCAGCGCAATCCCGCCGCCGCGAACAGGCGCTTGGACACGGGCTTGTCCATGGCGAGCGCCGAGGCAAGCAGGCCCGAATGGGTGTAGGGCAGGCCCATCAGATCGAGGAGGCCCTGGATACGGCCGTCCTCGCCGAAATGTCCGTGAAGCGCGTTGAACACTGCATCGGGGCGCGGCTCCAGGGCCGCAAGCAATGCCGGCAGGCTGGCACCCACGTCGATGCGCGAGACGTCGTAGCCTTTGGCACTCAGGCCCTCGGCGCATGCCGCGCCCGTCACCAGCGAGATCTCGCGCTCGGCCGAACGCCCGCCCATGAGAACGGCGACCCGTTTGCTCATGGTTTGGACCTCTCGGGCTTGGACCCCAGGGGTTTGGACTTCTGGGGTTTGGATTTCTGAGGCTTGGCGTTCAAGGATTTGATCTCTGGCGGCTTGGCCTCCTGGGCCTCGACCTCTCGGGGCGGGGTTTCGCTCGGCGGACCCTTGATGCCGATGCGCTTGATCTCCCATTCCAGCGTGATGCCCGTCTCCTCCAGCACCCGCTCGCGCACGAGCTCGCCCAGCGCCTCGATGTCGGCGGCCGTGGCCGTGCCGGTGTTGATGAGGAAGTTGCAATGCATATCGGAGACCTGGGCGCCGCCGAGGCTCAAGCCGCGGCAGCCGGCCTGCTCGATCAGCTCCCAGGCCTTGAAGCCGGGCGGATTGGCGAAGGTGCTGCCGCCGGTCCGGCTGCGGATCGGCTGGCTCGCCTCTCGCGCGTCCTGGATCTGCTTCAGCTTCGCGCCGATCGCCGTGGGGTTCCCCATCTCTCCCTTGAGGAGTGCTCCCAGGAAGATCCAGTCCTCCGGTATGGCCGAATGGCGATAGGTGAGGCCGAGGGCCTTGTGGCTGAGGCGATGCCGGCCCCCGGAAGCGTCCAGCGCCTCGGCCTCCAGCACCACGTCGGACATCTCGCGGCCATAGGCGCCGGCGTTCATGCGCAGCGCGCCCCCGATGGTGCCGGGGATGCCCGAAAGGAATTCGACGCCGGCGAGCCCAGCCTCGGCCGCGACCCGGGCGACGTTGAGGTCGAGGGCGGCGGCTCCCGCCCTGATCCGCCGCTCCTCCACGGCGATCTCGGCGAAGCCGCGGCCGAGGCGCAGCACGACGCCCGGCACGCCGCCATCGCGCACCAGAAGGTTCGAGCCCACGCCCATGACCGTGACCGGCACTTCGCCCGGCTTCTCGGCCAGGAACTTCGCCAAGTCATCCACATCGGCCGGGCGGAACATCACTTCCGCTGCGCCGCCGACCCTGAACCAGGTGATGCCGGCGAGCGGCGCATCGGCGGTGAGCCGGCCTCTTACCGGCGGCAGCCGGTCGATGAGCGGGCGGTTGCGGAGTTTCACCATCTCGCTCATGCCGCCCCCGCCGGCCGTTGGAGGGCGCGCAACTCGCCCGGCAGGGCGTTTGCCCATTGGGTGATGCTGCCGGCGCCGAGGCAGACCACGAGGTCGCCGGCCTTGGCGCTCGCCGCGACCATGGGGGCGAGATCCGCCGGGCTCATCAGCGCTTCGACGTTGCGATGGCCGTGGGAACGCAGGCCCTCGACGAGGGCGTCGCGGTTGATGCCTTCGATGGCTGCCTCGCCGGCGGAATAGACATCGGCCACGATCACCTGGTCCGCATCGTTGAAGCAGGTGCAGAATTCCTCGAACAGGTTGGCGAGGCGCGTAAAGCGGTGGGGCTGGACCACCGCAATGACCCGGCCGCGGGTCGCCGTCCGGGCCGCGCTCAAGACGGCCGCGATCTCGACGGGATGGTGGCCGTAGTCGTCGATGACGGTGATGCCGCCGGCCTCGCCGGTGCGGGTGAACCGGCGCTTGACGCCGCCGAAACCGGCGAGCGCCTGGCGGATGGTGGCGTCGTCCGCGCCCATCTCATGGGCGACCGCGATGGCGGCGAGAGAATTCTGGACGTTGTGCCGCCCCATCATGGGGAGCCGGAGACCCCGGATCACCCGCTCGGCCGCGGCCCCGCGGGGCGCGATGATCGCCTCGTAGCCGGCGCCCGTGGGATCCATGACGATCGCGTTGGCGCGGACCTCCGCCTGGGGGCTGAGGCCATAGGTCACGATGCGCCGGTCGTTGATCCGGCCGATCATCGCCTGGACCACCGGATGGTCGATGCAAAGCACGGCGAAGCCATAGAACGGGATGTTCTCGACGAACTGCTCATAGGCACGGTTCATCGCCTCGACGTTGCCGTAGAAGTCGAGATGTTCGGGATCCATGTTGGTGACGACGGCGATGGTGGCCGGGAGCTTGACGAAGCTGCCGTCGGACTCGTCGGCCTCCACTACCATCCAGTCGCCGGCACCGAGCCGGGCGTTGGTGCCGTAGTTGTTGATGATCCCGCCATTGATGACCGTGGGATCGAAGCCCGCGGCGTCCAGCAGTGCCGCGACGAGGGAGGTGGTGGTCGTCTTGCCATGGGTGCCGCCGACCGCGACCGACCATTTGAGGCGCATCAGCTCGCCCAGCATCTCCGCCCGGCGCACGATCGGCAGTTGGCGCGCCCGGGCGGCGACGAGCTCGGGATTGTCGGGCTTGATGGCCGAGGAAACGACCACGACCGAGGCCTCACCCAGATTCTCAGGTCCATGGCCGATGGCGACGGCGATGCCAAGCTCGCGCAGATGCTTCACGGTGTAGGTCTCAGCAAGGTCGCTGCCCTGCACCTGATAGCCGAGGTTGTGCAGGATCTCGGCGATGCCGCTCATCCCGATGCCGCCGATGCCAACGAAATGCATCAGGCCGATTTCCAGCGGGAGGGACCTCATGCGGCCTCCTTCGCTCGCGTCAGCTCGCCGACCAGATCGGCCAGGCGCTGAGCCGCATCGGGCTGGCCGGCCCTGTGCGCGCGATTGGCGGCGAACACCAGGGTGGAAGGCTGCGTGATCAGGCCCGTCAGCATCTCGGCCAGCTTGGCCGGCGTCGCTTCCGCTTCGGGCAGGAGCCAGCCGCCGCCCGCGGCAGCGAAGCTGCGGGCGTTGGCCGTCTGGTGATCGTCGGTGGCGTAAGGGAAGGGCAGCAGGATCGCCGGCCGTCCCGCGGCGGCAAGCTCGGCCACGGTCGAGGCGCCGCTGCGGCAGACGACGAGATGGGCGCGACCCAGACGCTCGGGCACGTCGGCGAAGAAGGTCGAAAGCTCGGCGGGCTGGCCGAGCGCGTCATAGGCCGCGCGCGCCGCCTCCAGATCCTCGGCCCGGCATTGCTGGGCGACGACAAGCCGCTGGCGAAGCTTCGCCGGCAGCAGTGCGATGGCCGCCGGAACCAGCTGGGAAAACACATGCGCGCCCTGGCTGCCGCCCAGCACGAGAAGGCCGAAGCTCTCCATGGGCGCGGCATAGGCTCTGGCGGCCAATGCCGCGATGGCCGGACGCACAGGATTGCCGGTGAGGCGCGGCGTGGCGCCGCCGAGGGCCTGGGTGTCGGCGAAGGAGGTGGCGATGGCCCGCGCGCGCCTGGCGAGCAGGCGATTGGCCCGTCCCAGCACTGCATTCTGCTCGTGGAGCAGGGTCGGCAGCCCGGCGCGCGCGGCAGCCAGGATCGTCGGCACCGAGGCATAGCCCCCGAAGCCGACGGCGATCAAGGGACGAAGCCGGGCGACCAGGCGCCGGGCCTCGAAAAAGCCTTTGACGAGATGCAGCAGCGCGGCGATCCGGCTCGCGAAGCCGCGTCCCGCAAGCCCGCCGGCGCTGATGCGATGGACCTCGACCGCCGGCAGGCGCTCGCCGAAGCCGCCACCTCGCCGGTCGGTGACCAGGCCCACGCGATAGCCGCGGGAGAGCAGCTGACCGGCGAGCGCCTCGGCCGGGAACATATGTCCCCCGGTGCCGCCGGCCGCGAGCAGCACGAGCCCGCTCATAGGACGTCTCCGGGGCCATAGCGCCGTCGGGTGAGGGCGAGGAACATGCCCATGGAGAGTGCGAGCGCCAGGAGCGAGGAGCCGCCGTAGCTGATGAAGGGCAATGTCATGCCCTTGGTCGGCATGAGATGCAGGCTGGAGGCCATGTTGATCACGGCCTGAAGGCCGAAATCGGTGATGAGCCCGGCGGCGGCCAGCAGCACGAAGAGATTGTTCTCCCGATAGAGCCGGCCATAGCCGCGCAGCACGATGAAGGCGAAGAGGGCCAGGATGATGAGGCAGGCGATGAGCCCGAACTCCTCCCCGGCGACGGCGAAGACGAAGTCGGAATGGGCGTCGGGCAGGACCTCTTTGACGGTGCCCTCGCCGGGGCCGCGGCCGTAGAGCCCGCCGTTGACGAAGGCCTCGAGGGCCCGATCCACCTGGTAGCTGTCGCCGGCGGCGGGATCGAGGAAGCCGTCGACCCGGGTCGCCACGTGGGGGAACAGGTAATAGGCACCGGCGAGGCCGCCAGCACCCACCATCAGGAAGGCGCCGACCCAGATGAGCGGCAGGCCCGCCAGCACGAACTGGGCGAACCAGGTGACCGAGACCACG
>Ga0209415_10013047_pt1 | contig 13773 bp, 13 predicted proteins | sample PeaSoiSIISIP2007_FD_187696 | JGI IMG/M metagenome (GOLD analysis project Ga0209415, IMG submission 187696) | Peat soil microbial communities from Weissenstadt, Germany - SII-SIP-2007 (SPAdes) (version 2) | ecosystem: Environmental > Terrestrial > Soil > Wetlands > Peat | place: Germany... | reverse complement strand
GCTCGAACACATCTTCGGTATCGAGCCCGACATCTGCGATGCACCGGATGCCGCGCCCCTCCCGGCCGTACGCGGTCGTATCGAGTTTCGCGACGTCGACTTCGCCTATCGGGTCGCCGGCAACGGTCATCAAGTCCTGGATCGTATCGCGTTCAGTGTCGAGCCGGGACAGAAGTTGGCGCTCGTCGGCCGCACCGGCGCCGGCAAGAGCACGGTTGCCGCGCTGCTGCCGCGTCTGTTCGACGTCAGTGGCGGTCAGATCCTCCTCGACGGCCGTGATATTCGTACGCTGCCGCTGGCGCAGCTGCGCCGCAGCATCGGCTTCGTGCCACAAGACCCATTTCTGTTCTCCAACACCGTGCGCGACAACGTCGGCTTCGGCGTCGATGACGCCGACGAGGCCGCGGTACGGCGCTCCACCGCCATTGCCGGCCTCGCGGAAGACATCGACACGTTTCCACGCGGCTACGAGACCATCGTCGGCGAACGCGGCATCACGCTGTCTGGCGGCCAGAAGCAGCGGCTGACGCTGGCGCGCGCCATCATCACGGACCCCCGCATCCTCGTGCTCGACGACGCCCTGTCGAGCGTCGATACCCGCACCGAGCGCGCCATCCTCACCGCGCTGCAAGGCGTCATGCGCGACCGCACCAGCATCCTCATCGCGCACCGCATCTCCACCATTCAGGACGCCGATCTGATCGTCGTGCTTGACGAAGGACGCGTCATCGAGATGGGCGACCACGCCGCCTTGCTGGCACGCGACGGCTTCTACGCCGACCTCTTTCGCCAACAACGCCTCGAAGAAGAGATCGCCGAGTTATGACCGAACGCGAGCTCGGCAAAGCCTATGACGCGCGGCTGATTCGCCGGCTCTGGCGGTACATCCGGCCCTACCAGCGCGATTTCTGGCTGGCGATGGGCTGTCTCCCACTCATGTCGGTGTTCGTGCTCGCGCAGCCGTACATCCTCAAGGTGACGATCGACCGCTACATCGCACGCCGGGACGCCACCGGCATCGCGTACATGGGCCTGCTCTACGCCGCCGCCATGGCCGGCGAGTTCGCCTTCATGTACCTGCAGTATTACTTGACGATGCTCGTGGCCCAGAAGAGCCTGGCCGACCTGCGTATCGACATCTTCGCGCACGTGCAGAAGCTGGAGGCGGCGTTCTTCGACCGCAACCCCGTCGGCCGCCTCGTGACCCGCATGACCACCGACGTCGACGTTATCAACGAGATGTTCGCCGCCGGCGCCATCACCATCTTGATGGATGTCGTCACGTTGCTCGGTATCATCGTCATCATGCTGGCGATCGACGCACGGCTCGCCCTCGTCAGCCTCTCGTTGCTGCCGCTCATGCTCCTGGCCATCGACTTCTTCCGCCGCCGGGCGCGCCTCAGCTACCGCCTGATCCGCGAACGCATCGCGCGCATCAACGCGTATCTCCAGGAAGCCATTTCCGGAATGGTCGTGATTCAGCTGTTCGCCCGAGAAGCGCAGAGCTTCCGAGAGTTCGACCAGTACAACGACGCGCATCGCGAAGCCAACCACTGGTCGAACATCTATGAAGCGATGCTGTTCTCCCTCGTCGAGGCGGTGAGCAGCATCTCGTTCGCGGCGATCGTCTGGTACGGGGGCCATCAGATCCTCGGCGCGGCGCTGGCGTTCGGAACGTTGGTGGCCTTCATCGAGTACGTGCAGAAGTTCTTCATCCCCATCCGCGATTTCTCGACCAAGTATGCGGTGATGCAATCGGCGATGGCCGCCGCCGAGCGCATCTTCGAGCTGCTCGACACGGCGCCGGCCATCACCAGCGGGACGGTGGCGCCGGAACACCCGCGCGGTCGCATCGAGTTCGACCACGTGTGGTTTGCTTATAAGCGCGAGGACTTCGTGTTGCGCGACGTCTCGTTCACCGTCGAGCCCGGCGAGAAGATCGCCATCGTCGGCGCCACCGGCGCGGGCAAGACGACGATCATCAAACTGCTGAACCGCTTCTACGACGTGCAGCGCGGCCACGTGCTGGTCGACGGCATCGACGTACGCGACTGGGACCTGCATGCGTTGCGCCGTTGTATCGGCGCTGTCGCGCAGGATGTCTTTCTTTTCTCCGGCAGCGTCGCGGACAACATCACCCTCGGCCGGTCCGACGTCGATCGCGACACGGTCCGCCACGCCGCCGCCACCGTCAATGCGAACCGCTTCATCGAGCGCTTGCCGGCCAACTACGACGAGCGGGTGCGCGAGCGCGGCAGCAACTTCTCCACCGGCCAACGCCAGCTACTCTCCTTCGCACGTGCGCTGGCGTACGACCCGACGATCCTGGTGCTCGACGAAGCCACCTCGAGCGTCGACACCGAAACCGAGATGCTCATTCAGGACGCCTTGGAGAAACTGATGCGCGATCGCACCGCCGTGGTCATCGCGCACCGCCTGTCGACCATCGAGCATTCCGACCGCATCGTCGTCATGCACCACGGCCAGATCCGCGAAATCGGCTCGCATCAACAGCTCCTGACCCTCGGCGGCCTCTACGCCCGCCTGCACGCCCTGCAAACGCGCGGCCGGGAGTATATTCCAACCGATGCCGCGCGCCGCCCAACCGTCGCCGATGTCGCCAAGTAAAGGCGCGAGTCCCCGTCTCAACCTCGGCCTTTTGCGTTTTGCGTTTTGCCTTCTGCCTTTCACGTTCTCGTTAGTCTCCTGCTCCCCAACCTACGTCCTGCGCGCCGGCTACGAAGAAGCCAAGATCCTCTGGCGCCGCGAGCCCATTGAGCGACTCCTGCAGCAGTCCGATCTCGACGCGGCCACGCGTTCCAAGTTGGAGCTGGTCCTCGCCGCGCGCAGCTTCGCGCGTGACACGCTGCATTTGCGGGTCAACGGCAGTTACGCCACCTACGCGCGCGTCGATGCCGACCAAGTCGTGCACGTGGTCACCGCGGCGTATCGCCTGAAGCTCCAATCGTACATGTGGTGGTTCCCGATCGTCGGCCGCGTGCCGTACAAAGGCTACTTCTCGAAAGCGTCGGCCGACGCGGAAGCCAAATGCTTGGAGGAGGGTGGCTACGACACCTCCGTGCGCCCGTCGGTGGCCTTCAGCACCCTCGGCTGGTTCGCCGACCCGCTGCTGTCCAACCTGCTGCGCTACGATCGGGCGACGTTGGCCAACGTCGTCATCCACGAGCTGCTGCACAACACGACCTACATCGGCGGCCACGCCGACTTCGACGAGTCGTTCGCCAACTTCGTCGGCCATCGCGGCGCGCTCGTCTTCCTTGAGAGTCGCGGCGACGCCGCCGCCGCGCGCGACGCCGCCGCCGCATGGGACGACGCGCTGCAATTCTCCGATTTCCTTGGCCGCTTCACGACCCATCTCCGCGACGCTTACGCGTCCGGCGTCACACTCGACGAACGCCAACGCCTCTTCACCGCGGGACAAGAGGAGTTCCGCACATTGGCGCTGCAGACGGCGATGTTCCGGGACTTCGGCACGCAGTCGCTGAACAACGCCGTGATCCTGGAGTATCTCATGTATGCCGATCAGCTGCGGCTGTTCGAGGATCTGCTGCACGAGCACAGCGGTGATCTCGCCGAGACGATCCAAGTGATCGTGAACGCTGTTCAGAAACACGGCGGCGACCCTTTCGCCGCCGTACGGGAGGAGCAAGCTACATCCGGTGTCTCGCCGGCAGCGCTCCGACGAGAGACGCTTCACAAGACACCAGATACGCGCTCTTCTTTGTGCCAGGGGTAACGAAACCGGATCAGATCCACTCGCGCGCCGGGTTGAAGGCGAGCTCCGGATTGGCGCCGGCGCGTCGCTCATGGGCGAGCAGCCAGCGTTTGCGCGCCATGCCGCCGCCGTAACCGGTCAGCGACCCGTTTGAGCCGATGACTCGATGACAGGGCACAACCACGCCGACGGGATTGGCGCCGTTGGCGAGACCGACCGCGCGCACGGCCGCAGGATGGCCGATTCGCCGCGCCATCTCCCCGTAGGAACGCGTCTCGCCGCAGGGGATTTCGCGCAGCGTGCGCCAGACGGCACGCTGGAAATCGGTGCCGCCGGCAGCGACGGGCAAGTGGTCGATGGCCGACAAGTCACCGGCGAAGTACGCGCGCACCGCCGCGGAGAGTCCGGCCGGATTCGACGTGGGAGTCAGTGAGAAGCTCTGCTCCCCGGAATAGGCGCGCAATTGCCGCTCCATGCGCGCGTGGCCGTCGACCCATCCCGCCGCGCGCAGCCGCCCATCCTCGTCCGCGATCAGAGCAAACGTACCGATTGGCGTTTCGATGTGGTCGAGTAGAAGACGCAGTGCGTTTATCATGATGCCCCTCCTTCGCTGCGAGCCGCGGTGCCCGCGGTCCAGAGATGTTGCGCGGCGTACGCGCGCCACGGCCGCCACCGCTCCGCGCGCGCAGCAAGCTCTGCCACGCCGAGCCTCGTTCCATTGCGACTGGCAGCGCGCAGCAGGCCGCAGTCGCTGGCGGGAAACGCGTCTGGCTCGCCGGCCGCGCGCAGCGCAATGTATTGTGCCGTCCATTCCCCCACGCCGCCGATGGTGCACAACCGCGCGACGGTCTGCTCGATCGTCGCGAGCGGTTGGAACAGGAGCGGGTCGGCCAGCGCTGCCTGTGCCAGCGCCGAGAGTGCTTGCCGGCGGGCGTTCGGCATTCCGAGCTGTGTGAGGTCCGCTCTCGCCACCTGCGTCGCATCGGGAAAGGCCAACCTGAGCGCGGCCGCGCCAGCCGATCCGGTGTCAAGTACGGTACCGCACAGGCGTGCCAGTTGCTCAGCAAGCCGGCGGCCGGCCTCGACCGAAACCTGCTGGCCCAGGACCGCTCGCATCGCGACCTCGAATCCGTCCCAGGCCCCCGGCACCCGCAGACCCGGCCGCGCCGCGATCAGCCCCGCCAGCCAGGCATCGCGCGCGAGATGAGTGTTGATCACCGCGACGTCGGCGCCGAGATCGAACGCACGGCGGATGCGCGCGACGATTGCCGGGAGCGCACGCACGCTGGGAAAGCGAATCGTCGCGGCGAGGCTCTGGGCGGCGGGTCGGTGGACGATCTCCACCGTACCTGTCTGGCCGTCGTGCAGCACGGTCCGGGAATACGTCGCGCCATCGATCCGCTCGACGCCGTCGATTGCCCGCGCTCGCAGGTGCGACAGCATCGCCGGCCAGTCGTACGGGGGCCGGTAGCGCAGCCGCACCGTCACGCCGGTCGCGCCCACCGTGCCTTCGGGCAGGGCCGTCACCAGCCTGCGGCGGAGCGCGCTGGGCGGTCGATCGAAGAGTTGCTGGAAAGTCTCGTTGAAGCGGCGAATACTCCCGAAGCCCGCCGCCAAGGCGATCTCGGTCAGCGGCAGGCGCGTGTCGTGGATGAGCTGCTTGGCGAACAGCACGCGACGGGTCTGGGCGACCGAGATGGGTGAGGCACCCAGATGCTGCCGGAAGAGGCGGCGGAGTTGCCGCCCGCCGACGCCCAGCCGCTCGGCGAGCGCGTCGACGCTCGCGTCATCGCCGTCGAGCGCGCCCTCCGCAATCAGCGCAAGACCGCGCAACACCGTGTTCGACGTGCCGCGCCACGCACCTTGGTCGGGCGCGGTCTCGGGCCGGCAGCGCAGGCAGGGGCGAAAGCCCGCCTCCTGCGCCGCCGCCGCCGACGGGTAGAAGCGGCAGTTCTCGAACTTCGCCGGGCCCGCCGGGCAGACCGGCCGGCAATAAATCCCGGTCGAGATCGCAGCCACAAACATGCGACCGTCGAAGCGCGCGTCGCGCGTTTGCAGCGCCTTGTAGCACACCTCGGGATCAAGCATGCTCGTTGACTCCCGATCGCCGGGCACAGAAAAACGGTTCGCCGTCATCCCGAGGTGCTCATCCCGCGGTTCCATAGTCGTCAGTGTACAGTAGTCCAACGCCCGCGGCTCGCGGTTTTCGGACATCATCGACGGTGGCGGTCAAGAAGATTCGCGGAACGCGGGCCGACCCGTGTTCAGGGCTCGATGGTGCCGAGCCGTCGAATACCGTAGCGCGTCGAGAACACGAACACCCCGAGCGCCAGCACGAAGGCGGCACCCAAGGACGCGGCGATGCTGATCTGCGACACCGCCGACAGCGGCGTCTCGTGCAAGCGGCTCATGAACCACGCGTAGACCGGCCACGCTTCCAGCACCACGACCGCGCCGATGAACGACATGCACAGGATCATGTACACCAGCCCGCCGACGCCGGCGGCGACTTTGGCGGCGTTGTCGGCGTCGAACTTCGGATATGCCGCGCCGACGGCCAAGCCGAGCGCGACGATCCCGAAGGTCATGCAGCAGAGCGTCAGCGTGGAGAGCCACATCATCAGCGGCATCACTTGCAGGTAGTGGTTGGTGGCGACGATCAGCACCTCACCCAGCACGAGCAGCGGTACCAGCCCCACCCAAAACTTACTCCACCACAACCGGCTCAACGCCAGCGGCGCCGTCTTCGCGACCCAGAACGACCGCCCCTCCAAACTGACGGACGGGAACACGAAGCGCACCGCCACCGATGCGACGACGAACCCGGCCAACGCCAGATTGAGGAAGGCGATGACGTTCTTGAAGTAGAAGGTCACCAGCGGGCTGCCGTGCAGCGGCAGGACGCTGAAATTGTAAACGTACACGACGACCAGCGCGAGCAACAGAATGAGCTGCGACCACTGACTGGTGTCGCGGAAGAAGGTCTTCACCTCCTTGATCACCAGCAGCCGCGTTTGCGGCGCGAACGGCACCGTGGCCAGACGGAGGGCGCGCTCCCACACCGCCTGTTGCGTCAGGCGCGCCTTGTGCCCTTCCTGCGCCTTGCTCCATCCCGGCAAGAACAGCCGCCGCATCACGGCTTCGCACAGGACGGTCAGCGCGGCCGCCGTGCTCAGCAGCAACAGCAGATAGAACGCCGCCGAGCCGCTGTGCCCGTTGAGCAATGGATACAGGATCTCCGCCGCCCACGTGCTCGGCAGAAACGCCGACGACGGCGTCTTCATTGCCGCCAGAAACTGCACGAAGTTGGCGAACGCCTCGGGATTCACCAGACGCTCCGGCTGCAGCATGCGGAAGAACAGATACAGCACCGCGACGGCCACCACCGACAGCAGCACGAGAATGTCGCGCGTCCGCCGGGCGGGAAAGACGTTGACCAAAATCGCCGTGAGCGTCACGCCGATCGCCGCCGGAATAAACAGAAACGCCGGCAAGGTCAGCACCGTCGCGAGGTAGAACAACACGCCGGCGTGATGCGCGACGCCGTACGCCAGAAACGCCGGCACCGCAAACATCAACACCATCCACGACGACTCGATCAGCGTATCGCCGAAGCGCGCCGAGAAGAACGACGGCGGCGGAATCGGCGCCGCCACCAACCGATCGAGCTCGCGTGACAGGAAGAACGTCGACAGCGCCGTGATCACGTTCGAGAACAGCAGGATCGAAAAGAAGGTCAGAAAGACCATGCCGAGCAGCTTGTAGGTGAGCACCGGACCAAAGTCGGGTACGCTCAGGAAGTAGCGCAGCACGCGGTAGAAGAAGATGAAGATCGCCGTCCAGAAGGCGATGCCGAGGCCGGTCAAGGCGCCGAGCTGCACGCGCCCGCGCCGGTCGAGCCGCCGCACCCGGTTGCGCGCCGCGCGGAACCGTGGCGAGAGCAGCAGGCTCAGCCGGTTGAAGGCATCCCACGCTTCGGCCCGGCCGCCCGTGGACAGGGGCGCGGCCATGCTCACGCTCGCAACGCGGTCAGCAGCTCGGCCACGTCGTCCCCCCCCGTCAGCTTCAGGAAGATGGTTTCCAGCTTCGAATTGGCGTGGCCGCCCGCCTGCCGGCGCAGCTCGTCGACCGTACCCACGGCGACCAGCCGGCCCTGGTTGATGATGCCGACGCGATCGCAGGTCTCCTCGGCTACCTCCAGGCTGTGCGTCGACATGAACACGGTGACGCCGTTGCGCGCCAATTGACGGAAGGTACGTTTCAGCAGGCGCGCGCCCCGCGGGTCCATCCCGACCATCGGCTCGTCGACGATCAGCAGCCGCGGCGCGTGAATCAACGCCGCCGCCATCACCAGCCGCTGCTTCATGCCGTGCGAGTACCCTTCCACCAACTCCGTCGCCCACTGGGCGAGATCGAACATGTCCAAAAGCTCGTCGCGCCGACGGGCCGCGGTCGTTGCCGGGACATGGTACAAGCCGGCGACGAAATCGAGGAACTCAGCCCCGGTGAGCTTCTCATAGATGTGCGGCCGATCCGGCACGAAGCCGCAGAGCTGCTTGGCGGCAATCGGCTCGGTGGCCAAATCATGACCACCGAGACGGACGGTACCGCTCGTCGGCTGCAGCAATCCCATCATCATCCGAATCGTCGTGGTCTTGCCAGCGCCGTTGGGGCCGAGGAATCCAAAGATCTCGCCGGGCCGCACTTCGAGGCTCAGATCATCCACGGCCAGCGTGCTGCCGTATCGTTTCATGAGGTTGACGAGCTCAATCATGGACATCGATCCTGTCGTGTGCCTGCGCGGAATGCAAGATCGATGCCCCAAGGCAATTCGATCTGGGCAGCATGCCAGGGTGGAGCGCGGCGCGCTGTGCACCGTCGTGTCGGTATCGGCGCGGTACACGCGGGAACTTTCCCGAATTCATTTCGGTTTGAGAAAGTGCGGATGAACCGAATGACGTCGTGCACCTTGGCAGGGACGGTGTTTGCCCTTTCGTTTGCCTGTGCGCCCGTGCTGGCCGGTGATCTGGGCGGCGGTGCGGGGCTGCCGCAGCCGACGCTGCTACGCTTGACCGGCTTCATCGGTAGCGCCCCGCAGGGCACTCCCACCACGCTGGGAGCCGTGACCTTGGGTCTGGACCACACGGTTACGAAACTCGATCTGTGCGACGTGCAGACGTTGAACGGTCCGCTGACCGAAGGGCGCGCCGCGCTGCGCCAGTTCGATCTGTACTCGCCGAATATCCTGCTGGTGGGCGACCGCGCGCTCATCGCGGGCATCAGTGCCGCCCCGGCACACAGCAAGATTTCCGTGTGGGGCTACGTCATGCCCGGCGCACGCCGCCTGCTGGTGGTGGACGTTCAATCCGCCGCGAACAGCGCTCCAAGAGGATGAGACCCGATGGCCGGAGCCGCATACGCCAGTGACGTCTTCGAACCGGATGTCATGCTTCCCGCGCAGTTCTTCTCTACTCCCTCACGCGCCGTGCACCAGCCCGAGAAGCGGTTGATGCTCGCCGTGCTCGAGGAGGCCGTGCTGACGTTCTGCAAACACCTGGGAGACACGCGCGTCCGCTCGCGTCGCTTGGTGCGCGAGGTGGAGCAGTGGATGGACAGTCGCCACACCAATTGGCCGTTCTCGTTCGAGAACATCTGCGCCACCCTGAGCCTCGATCCGGGCGCGCTCCGTCAGGGTCTGCAACGCATGCAGCCGACCGAAGCGCGCGCCGCCCGTGCACACGTGCTGTCGTTCGCCATCGGCCGTCGCGTTGCCGGCGAGCGCCATCGTGTGTCGGCGCCGCGCTCACACCGCCGTACGAACCCAGAAGTGGACTAATCCTTCGGCGGCGGAAATACCTGGAGAAACGGCTTCACCTCGACGCGGTTGAAGACGCCGTTGGTGACATACGGATCGCGTGCCACCAGCTCCCAGACCGCCGCGCGCGACACCGCGTCGACCACGATCAGGCTGCCGCTGCCATCGGTGAACGGGCCGGCCAGCAGCACCGTGCCTGCGGCCGCCAGCGGCTCGAGATGGCGCAGGTGCGCCGGGCGATGCTGCGGCCGCTTTTCCTTCGCGTCCGGGGCGTCGTATCCGATGATCACAAAGAGCGTAGGAACCTCCCTCCCGGCATGTGCCCTTGCTGTCGCGCGAAAAGCTTGTACTCTCTGACGGAATGGCGCACAAGCACGAGCCGGAAGATGCCGCCGCGCTGGAAACCCTGATCGCCCGCTTGGGAGAGTTGGAGGTCGTGCTGGGTGCGCACGTCGGTGTCGATCTGGAAGCCATCCGCAGCAGCTTGCTCGCGGCAGTCGCCGCGCGCGGTCGCGGCGATGTGCCCGTCGCGATCGACCGCATCGGACAGGCAATGGACCGCTTGACTGGCCTCGCCGAGCGGCTCGACCCCGCCGAAGCGATCCTCATGCGCGCCCTGGCGCACAGCTTCCGCACCGCACTGCTGCGGGGCGATGCCGACCAGGTAAAGCACACGACCGCCGCGATGCTGGAAAAGTCGGGCGCGGTGGAACGCAAGAAACCGGTGTAACCGACGGCGGGCAGTTCTTTCGGCTTGAACCGTTGCACCGGCTCCGGTAAACGCCCGCGGCAATGTGTCGCTTCGCGTGGATTCGCAATGCTCTCGTCGTGTGGCTCGCGGTCGCCGCACCGGTGTTCGCCGAGGAGTTCACCGGCTCCGGCCCGCTGCCGGTCCGCAACTTCCAACCCATCCAACTGATCTTTCTCAACTTGCCCTTCGAGCGCGCGCAAACGTTGCCGCGGGGCGAATTCGAAGTGCATCTCGAATCGGCCGAAAGCAACGAGATCGCCACCAATCAGGAGGACGTCCAGGCGCTGTTGAAGTTCGAAACCAACCGCACCGTGCTCGGCGGCAGCGTCGGTGTGGCGCCGCATCTGCAGCTGGGTGTCGACGTGCCGTTCCTCTCGCGCTTCGGTGGCTTTCTCGACCCGTTCGTCGACGCGGTGGAGGATGTCTTTCAAACCTCCAATCCGGAACGCAAGCTATTTCCGCACAATTCCTTTGGCGGTTTTCACGTGAGCCGTGGAGACGTCGTCCTGTTTGACGGCAAGGATCAGCAGCTCGAGCTGGGCGACGTGTGGGCGAGCGCCAAGTACGAGCTCGGGCAGCCGGCGGGGCTGCCGTTGTTCTGCCTGCGCGCCGCCGTCAAGGCGCCCACCGGCCGTGCCGGTGGCGTGTTCGGGAGTGGCAAGCCCGATTTCGGCGTCGGCGGCGCGGCCGAGCAACGATTCTTCGGTTGGTTGGTCGCCTACGGAAATCTCAACCTCATCTACCCGACGGGACCGATCACCCCAGCCCGGCTGACGCTCAACCCGATGCTCACCGAAGGCGTGGCGGCGGAAGCTCGGCTTGCACCGCACGTGTCGTTTCTCCTGCAGCAGGAGATGTACATGAGCCCGCTTCACGGCGTGAGCACGCGGCTGCTGGACGGAACAACAGTCGAGCTGACGACGGGATTCAATGTGACGTGGAACCCGTTCCTCTTTCAGCTCGGCGTGGTCGACAACATCAGCCCGGTCGCCACCGCCGCCGATTTCACGGTCTTCGTGCGTGTGACGTACCGCCGCCCGGCGGCGTCGTGATGCCGACGTTCTCCGCCGGCTACGATTCACGCGGCTTCCAGCCGATGAGCCCGACGCCGAGCGGGAGCGTGAAGCGCGGCGCAACGTCGACGAAGCCGGCGGCCCGCAACCACTCGGTCACCGTCGCGGCCGAGCGCACCGTGAGACGCGGCGCGACGCCGTTGGCTTGCCACCGGGTCAGCCCCGTATCCTGCCGTACCAACGTCGTGCACACGAGGCACCCGCCGGCGGCGAGATGGGCGAAGGCGAGGCGCATCACCGTACGAGCCGCATCGTCGACGTGCAGGTACGGAAACAGATCGATGGCCAGCACCACGTCCGGGTCATGGTTGGTGAGATAGCTCGAATCATCGGTGGCATCGCCGACCGAGAAAGCCAGGCGCGCCAATCCCTCCGCCGCCGCCAGCTGTCTGCCGAGCATGACCTGATGCGGATCGCGATCGCGGCACGCGATGACCAGGTGTTCCCCGTCGTGTTCGCGCGCCAGCTCGCGCAGGTAGCGCGCCGTGCCGGACGCCACGTCGAGCACCATCGTGGGCAGCCCTTTGGCCTGGCGCTGCGCGATCAGCTCCGCCACGGTCGCCTTCGTCTTTTCGCCCCGCTGCCGCACATGCTCCCAGGCCCGAGCGCCCAAGAAGGTCCGATCGATCCACCGACCGAACATGCCGCTGCCGTGGGGCTGGTTGCGATATGCGTACTCGACGACGACGCCGGACGTCCCGCCGAACTCCGACGCCAGCCGCAGTCCTTCGGAATACCGCCCCAAGAAGCGGACAATGTTCTGTGGCAGCAGCATGGAGGAGAGTCTAGATTAGGCCAGCGGCTCAAGCGGCGCAAGAATGCCAATTCCGCATGGGCGCAGTCTGAGCCACCGGCCTGCGGGCGCTGCGCGCTTGCGAGGCTCGCGCGCGACGCGCTACTGTGCGACGCCAAACGGAGGAGCCATGGCGCGCTTCGGGGTTCACACGGGACCGCAAAACTGCACCTTCGACGACCTGCGCCGGGTGTGGCATCTGGCGGACCGCTCGGGATTCCACTGGATCTCGATCTGGGACCATTTCTACCCGGCGATGATCGTCCCGAGCGACGCGAACGGGACGTGCTTCGAGGCGGTGTCGATCATGACGGCGCTGGCGGCGGAGACCAGGCACGCGCGCATCGGCAGCCTGGTCTACTGCATGGCGTATCGGCATCCTGCGGTGCTGGCCAACGCGATGGTGACCGTCGACCACGTCAGCGACGGGCGCATGGAGCTGGGGCTGGGCGCCGGCTGGAGCCAGCTCGAGTTCGACGCCTACGGCATTCCGTTTCTGCCGATCAAAGATCGCCTCGACCAGCTGGAAGAAGGCGTGCAGATCATCCGCGGCCTGTTCACCCAGGAAACCACGACCTTCCACGGCAAGCATTACCGCGTCACCGAGGCGCGCTGCGAGCCCAAGCCGCTGCAGCAGCGCCCGCGCCTCTGGCTGGGCGGCATGGGCGAGAAGCGGCTGCTGCGCATGACGGCGAAGTTCGCCGATGGGTGGAACGTGCCGTTCATCGGCCCCGACGTCTTCGCGCGCAAGAATCAGGTGCTGACGCAGTGGTGCGAGAAGGAGAAGCGCGATCCGCGCGAGGTATTACGCACTGTCAACTTGGGCTTGGCGATCGGGCGCAATGCGACTGAGGCCACGCGCAAGCGCGAAGGCTTGCAGCAGCAGTTCGGCGCGGCGCTGAGCTTCCTGGAGCCTGGCATGCTCATCGGCACGCCGCAGGAAGTCATCGACCGCATCGGCGCCTACGTGAGCGCCGGCGCCGAATGGATCATCCTCGCCCTGCGCGCGCCGTTCGACGTCGAAGGCCTGCAGGCGTTCATCGACACTGTGATGCCGGCGTTTTCGTGAGACAACAGACTTTCAGACAACAGACGACAGACTCAGCTTCCCTGAGGGCACGTAGTCTGTTGTCTAAGAGTCTGTTGTCTGTCGTCTTCCTCACTTGATCGCTTGCGGATTGATCGGTGAGCCGACGGCGCCGGTGATGGGCAACGGCGGGGCGACGAACAAGAACTCATAGATCCCGTCGGCGGCGCAATCCGCCGCCAGCTCCTCCAGGTTGAAAATCTCACCGACCAGCATGCCCATGTTGACGATCGCCACGCAGTGCAGCGGCTGGAAAACATCCGGCGTCTCGTTCGGGATGACCTCGGTGCCCCACGTGTCAGTCGCATAGCCGGCAATCTCATTGCGGGCGAGCCACTCCGCGACCGTCAGGCTCAGGCCCGGCGCCGGTCCACCGGCGTAGCGGCCCCAGCTCCCCTCGGCTTTGACCTGCGCCAGCTGGCCGGTACGGATCAGCACGATGTCGCCACGCCCGATGGCCACACGGGCCTGCGCCGCCGCGCCGTCGAGATCGGCGGGATAAATCGCTTCGCCCGGCT
>Ga0209415_10013046_pt1 | contig 13773 bp, 12 predicted proteins | sample PeaSoiSIISIP2007_FD_187696 | JGI IMG/M metagenome (GOLD analysis project Ga0209415, IMG submission 187696) | Peat soil microbial communities from Weissenstadt, Germany - SII-SIP-2007 (SPAdes) (version 2) | ecosystem: Environmental > Terrestrial > Soil > Wetlands > Peat | place: Germany... | reverse complement strand
TCCAGCTCGCAATCCAGCAGGGAAAGCTGACAGCCGTCGCAGGACGATAACTTCCAGACCGCCAGTTTGGGGCGTTTAGGCTGGGTCATGGTTCACAGCTCCCATACCGGAAAGATCGACGAGACGTCGGAGAACCGGAACACCGGGCCGTCGCTGCAAACGAAATGCGGCCCCCACTGACAATGGCCGCATTGGCGGATGCCGCACTTCATGTTGCGTTCCATGGACAGGTGGATTTTCTGCGAGGCGACGCCGCGTTTCTCCAAAGCCTGGACGGCATAGCGCATCATCACTTCCGGGCCGCAGACCAGGGCGGTGGTGTTGCGTCGGTCGAAGCCGCCCTGGGCGATCAGGTCGGTGACGACTCCCACATTGCCGGCCCAATGGCCGGTGGCGCGATCAACGGTGACCGAGACATCCACATCGAAGCGGCCCCGCCACTTTTCCAGCTCTTTCTTGAACAGGATGTCTTCGGGGGTGCGGGCGCCGTACAGGATCAAGACCTTGCCGAATTTCTCGCGGGAGGCCAAAGCCTGATAGATGGCCGGGCGCAAAGGAGCCAGGCCGACGCCGCCGGCGACGATCACCAGATCGCCGCCAAAGGCTTCCTCCACCGGCCAGGCTGAGCCGAAGGGGCCGCGCACGCCGATGGTGTCTCTGGCTTCCAGCTCGCCCATGGCGCGGGTGACGGTGCCCACCGAGCGGATGGTGTGGATCAGCATCGAAGCGTCGCTGGGATCGCCCGAGATGCTGATGGCCACCTCGCCGACGCCGAAGACATACAGCATGTTGAACTGCCCGGCCTTGAAGGCGAAGCCGTGTCCGGCCTCGGATTGCAGCTCCAGGGTAAAGGTGTCCGACAGCTCGCGCCTGACCTTCTCGATGCGGAAGGGATGGGGGATCATCAGATCGGTCGGCAAAAACTGGGTCATGGCCGTTCTCCCCCGGTCTTCAGGGCGGAAATCTCGGCGGTGATGTCGATGCCGGGCGGACACCAGGCGATGCAGCGGCCGCAGCCGACGCAGCCCGATGTGCCGAACTGCTCATGCCAGCTGGACAGCTTGTGGGTGATCCATTGGCGATAGCGCGAGGCCGGTTCGGCCCGCATGGCGCCGCCATGGATATAGGAATAATCGATGGTGAAGCAGCTGTCCCAATGCCGCCAGCGTTCGGCATGATTGCCGGTCAGGTCGGTGACGTCCTCGACCGTGGTGCAGAAGCAGGTGGGACAGACCATGGTGCAGTTGCCGCAGGTCAGGCAGCGGCCGGCGACTTCTTTCCAGCGGGGGCTTTCCAGATTGTTGGCCAGAAGCGTGCGGGCGTCGGGTTCCAGCCGGCGGCTTTGGGCTGCGGCGGCGGCGGGAGCTTGCCCGGCGGCTTCCGCCAGTTCGGCGGCGCTGGGGTCGCGCAAGGTGAGGGGGGCCAGCAGGACCAGGCCTTCTTCGCTGCCGGCTTCGGCCAGATAAAGACCGCCCTCCAGTTCGTTCAGCTTCAGGTCGAAGCCGGGCTCGACCACCGGGCCGCCGGGGCTGGCCGAGGCGCAGAAGCAGGTGGAAACCGCATGGGCGCATTCGACGGCGATGATCAGTGCGGCGCGGCGGCGCTCCAGATAGCCGGGCTCCTGAAAACCTTCCTGGCCGAACAGGTGATCTTGAATTTGGATGGCCCGCAACTCGCAGGCCCGCACGCCCAGGAAGGCCATGGGTTTGTCGGGCGGCGGATGGGGCAGGATGCGGAAACCAGCTCCGGCCTTTTCGGCGGCGAACAGGCGTTGGCGCGGCGGATAAAGATGCCGCTTCCAGCCCTGGACGCCCAGAGTGGTGCCGAAATAGCGGGCGCTGTCGTCTTGGTGCAGGCGGACCGAACCGGGTTCGGCGCTGTCGCTCCAGCCGCGAGGCAGATCCTGGGTCGATGAAATCTCGTCATAGACCACCGCTACGCCGTCATGGCGCGGAGCGATCACCCGATAGCCCTGGCTTTGGAGAACCGAGATCAATTTTCCCAAGCCGGTCTGGTCAAAGACGGTCTTGGTGCCGATTCCTGGCGTCATGCAAGGGCCTCCCCTGGCGATGTCCTCTTTGGGTGTCTTGATGCCCCTCAGCGAAGATCAGGCGCAGAACCTGTCCTCGGATTGAGAATAGTCTGACACTTTTTACGCCGGTTGGCGAGAGGCGGAGGGCTTAAAGCAGGCCTAGGGAAGGGCGGTGGTGGTGGCGGGAATTTTGTCGACCCGGATGCCGGTCGGCTGGACTGTGCCGGGCAGCGGCTGGGTATAGCAGGTGGTGCCCGCCAGATTCTTATAGCAATAGCTGGTGCGGGTGATCATCGGCACTTTGGCCGGCTCGGGCTGGCAATAAGGTTCGCCGTGCATGGCGCGCAGGGTCGAGCAATCGTCGCCGGAAATCCACGATACCAGATGGTCGTCCAGAGTCTTTTGGGTGTTGATGACGCTGATGCCGTCCAGTACCCAGAAGGTCTGGGTGGTGCTCATGGGCGAGCCCAAAGAGTGGGTTACGCTGTCGAAGCCGTGAACCTCCTCGGAGCCATGCTGGATAGCGGTGCGACCAAGGCCGCAACCGCTCAACACGACAAGACAGGAGATCATAAGGACGCGGCGCAACATCAGTGTTCACTCGGGACAGCAGACGATCCTGCTCTTATACTCCCGAGAAAGTTAAAAGAGCGTCAATGCGAGGAATATATCATGGCGGTTGAAACTCCCCTTTGCGATTTCGGCTGGAAAGCCCCGGATTTTCGCCTGAAAGCCATTGATGGTCGGGATTATTCCCTGGCGGATGTGACGGGACCGAAGGGCGTTCTGATCATGTTCATCTGCAATCATTGCCCTTATGTGAAGGCGGTGGCCGACCGGCTGGTGCGCGACACCCGCGATCTGATGTCCCTGGGCATCGGCATTGCCGCCATCATGAGCAACGACGCCGAGGCCTACCCCGAGGACTCCTTCGACAATATGAAGCTGTTCGCCGCCAGGCACGGCTTCCTGTTTCCCTATTTGATTGATCCCAGCCAGGATGTGGCGCGCGCCTATGGCGCGGTCTGCACCCCCGACTTCTTCGGCTTCGACGCCGGGCTTGGGCTGCAATATCGCGGGCGGCTGGATGCGTCGCGCAAGGAAACCGGCCCCACCGACGCCCGGCGCGAGCTTTTCGAGGCCATGTCGGCGGTGGCCCGTACCGGCCATGGCCCAAAGGAACAGATCGCCAGCATGGGCTGTTCGATCAAATGGCGGGAATAGGGGAATAGCCGGGCGCACATCAGCGCCCGGTGCTTGAGGCCGGCCTATTAGGTCCGGCCTATTAGGTCCGGCCTATTAGGTAATGTGTAGCCGCGAGAAGGCTTCGGCCAGATCGTCGCCGAAATTCGGGCCTTTGCGGATGATCGGCACGCGCGAAGGCAGGTTTTCCAAGGACGGATGGCCCCAGCTATAGCTGGTCAGCACGGCCACCGGCAGGTCGCGGGTGGTGGGCATGGAGCTGAAGGCATTGGCCAGATCGACGCCGCTCAGATCGTCCAGCACGCCCGAAACGATGACCATGTCGGGCTGGGTGCGCACGGCCATTTCGATGGCTTGGAAGGGCGAGCGCACGGTGCAGCTGCGATAGCCGCAGGCGGCCAGTTCGCGCTCGACGATGCGGGTGGTGGCCTTGTCGCCGATGACCAGCAGCACTTCGACGTTGGAAATCTTGACGTCGGCAGGGTTGAAGTCGCCGACCACGCGGGCCGGCAGGCTGCGGACCACTTTGGCCGAATGGGCCAGTTCCACTTTGCCTTCCATGGCGCGGCGGATGTTGTCCATGAAGGTCTGGACGTCGTCCAGCTGGGTGCCTTCCAGGGTTTTCAGGTCGGCCAGATATTCGCCCAGACGGTGGGCGACGATGGTGACCAGGGGCTGGTCCAGAGTGGCGCCGCGCATTTCCACGTTCAGCATGTCGCGCCGGATCTGTGCCAGGCCTTCCGCGCCCGGAGTGGCTTTGGAACGCAGATTGCCGATCAGCACGTCGGTGCTGTCGAGAATGTCGCGGACTTCCTCGATGAACTCGGACTCGATCTGCCGGTCCATCTGCGCGACGTTGTCTGCGGTTTGCTCCATTATCCCAGTCCTTATTTGTAATAGGTCCCAACCCAATGCGACAAATTAAACGATTATCCCCCCACACTCAATCGGGAGACTCGCTTTAAAGCAGTCGTAATGGGGTTTTTGGTGCCCGCTGCCGGACTCGAACCGGCACCGCCGAAGCGCACGGATTTTAAGTCCGTTATGTCTACCATTCCATCAAGCGGGCATCGCTTGGGTGTGGCCAGACGTTAACGGCTGGGGCGCAAAAGGACAAGAGAGAGCAGCGGGAAGGTGATAGGCTGAACGCCATTGCCTAAACTTGAGTCAGATTCCGCTTGACGCCCGGGAGGCGAAACCTTAAAAGCACGGCTTTCCCAGCTCCGGCTTGGTTCAAAGAATTAGTAGAGGGTTCCGTTATGTCCCGTCGTTGTGTCGTCACCGGCAAGGGTGTGCAGACTGGCAACAATGTCAGCCACGCCAATAACAAGAGCCGCCGTCGCTTCCTGCCCAACCTGCAGGAAACCGCCGTGCTGAGCGATGCCCTGGGCCAGATGGTTCGTCTGCGTGTTTCGGCTCGCGGCCTGAAGACCATCGAGCACAATGGCGGCATCGATGCCTTCCTGATCTCGGTCAATGACAGCAAGCTGACCACCGAGGCTCTGCGTCTGAAGCGCCGCGTGCAGCGCGCCCTGGAAAACCAGGCCGCCGCCTAAGGCACGCTTCGGCGTCACGGTTTGAAAGGCCCGCACCCATCAGGGGGCGGGCTTTTTCGCCATGGGGAATCCGTATCCTTTACGGAATGTTAAGAGCTTTCGGCGTCTTTGTCGTTATAAGCCATCATAGTCGGTCGGGCCTTTGCCTGATCGCGGCATTTTGGGCGGACGATATTTCATGCTGAGCGGTCTGGCTCTTTCCTCTTCGACCCTGGGAATCCGGCGGTACGATTTTCGCTTCTCCCAAGGCGGCTTCCGTTCCGACGAAATCTTCGATTCCGCTCTGGCGGTTCCTGGCCGCTATATGCTGGAAGTGGCCCGCCGCGTCCTGCGCGATTTTCCTGCTGCCGATTGGGTGGCGGTGGGCAATCCGCTGCTGCCGCTGAATGCCGGGCAGCTGCAAGGCTTTCTGTCGGATTCCGGCCTGAAGGGTCTGGGCATCGCCACTGACGCCGCTGGTTTTCCGGTGGTCTATCTGCTGCCGCGGTCGATTTACGAACAGTTCGGCCGTTTCCTGCTGATGCTGTCGGCCACCGACGCGGCGCTGGACGCCGAATTGCTGCAAGCCATGCTGGGCATCGACATTCCCACCGCGCCCTGCGGCCTTCCCGCCATGGGCGCTCTGCGGCCTTTGGGGCTGAATGGCTGGCTGAACGGCGACGGGCGGCAGTTGGCCGGGCAACTGTCCTGCCGCAAAGCCATCGAGATCATCAAAAGCCGCCCGGACTGGCGCAATCTGCCTTTCGCCGTCTATTACCCCATGCATGCGGGCGACGTGCTGTTCTTCTGCGTCGCCTCGAAGCGGGTCGAGAACAGCCTGTTCGACAAGCAGGTGGTCTGCACGTCCTATGCCGATATTCCGGCGGCCTGCGGCAGTCGTCTGGACAGCGTTCCCCTGCGCCTGCCGTGGATTTCCCGCGACGGCACGGTGTCCGAGCTGGACTATTTCAACCATGCCCTCGACAGGCTGGGGCCAGAGGTGACGGGCAGTCACTTCATCGTCTTCTCGCGCATTCTGCGGCTTTATTTCCATACGCCGTTCCATCTGGTGGACCATGCGGCCTTTGCCCTGGGCGATTCCATGGAAGGCTTCGAACGCACGGTGCACGCCAAGGCTCCGGCGGCGGAATCCCGTTGCGCCCTGCCCATCGATAAACCCCGCGCCCTGTTCCATTTGAATGGTGGCTGGACCCTGAAAAATCTGCCGCCGGACACCTTCCGCAAGACCGCCCGCGCCCTGATCGCCCTGGGCTGGGAGGTGTCGGTGATCGATCGCCCGGACCTGGAAGATTGCGGCGCCCGTTCGGTCGAGGCTGGAGACAGCGCCAGCCTGCGTCGTCAGGTCGAGGCGCATCATGTGTTTATCGGCGTCGACAGCTTCCCCCATCATTTCGTTCGTCTGGTCATGGGCTGGCCGGTGGTGGGGCTGTTCGGCAACACCAAGCCGTGCAATTCCGACGCGACCTATGGGGAAAGCTATCGGGCGTCCTGCCGCGATCTGTCTTGCAACCGCTGCGGCGCCTGGGATGTCTGCCCGATGTTCGGCCGCAAAGATTGCCTGAACTATGCCGAACCCGAGCGCATCATCGAGGATGTGCTGGATCTGGCCCGCGGCATCTACGGCATTTCGAGTTAGGAGGGGCCTTTGGGAACGCTCGGCGATTTCAATCTGAACGGTCTGAAGGCCGATTTCGGTCTGCGTCATCTGGTCGAGGTGGGAACCGGCAGCGGCGCCGCCGTGGATCTGGCGGCGCCTTTGGGCTTCGATCATATCCATTCCATCGACAGCCAGCATAAGCTGGCCCTGGCCACGGCGCTGCGTCATTCGGCCCGCCAGGACATCACCGTCATCCACGCCCGCAGCGAAAAGGGTTTGAAGGAGGCGCTGGAGGATATTCCCGCCACCGCTCCCACCCTGTTCTGGCTGGATATCGACTATCCGGGGGCGGATGCCCGCCTGCAGGCCGATCCCGATGCCCGGCTGGAGCGCGAACTGCGCCTGATCTGCGGCTTGCGCAGCATGGGGCAAGACGTGCTGCTGGTGGATGACCTGTCTTTATATAAGGGCGATCTGGCGTTCGTTGCCGAACTGCTGGGCGCCACCCATATGATCGACCGCTCGCCCCAGGGCACCGGCGTCTTGATCGCCATTCCGAAAAGGACGTAAGCGGCATGTTCTGCGGGCTGTCCATGGCGGGAGGCAGGGTCGAGGGCTTTGATTTCGAAGTCTCGAAAGGACGTCTGGCGCCCAACGAAATCATCGATTCCTCCACCAGCCCGCCGGGCCGTTTCCTGCTGGAGGTGGGGCGGCGCGTCCTGAAGGCCAAGCCGCAGACCGATCTTGTGGCGGTGGGCAATCCGCTGCTGCCTTTAAAGTCGGAACAGATCGCCGGTTGGCTGGGCAAGGGGCATGGCCCCGCCGTGATCACCGACGAAGACGGCTTTCCGCTGGTCTATCTGCTGCCCCGCGAAATGTTCGAGGACTGGGCCCGCTTCCTGACCGTGTTGTGCTGTTGCGACGGCAAGATCGACGGACGACTGCTGGCCGGAGTGCTGGGGACGGCTGTGCCCCTGCTCAAGGCGGCGGTGCCGAAGATCGGCCGGTATCCGGTCTCCACCGCCACCGGCTGGTTCCAGGGCCGCGATCGCCAGAACGTGCTGAAGATGCTGGCCCTGAACGCCACCCGCCTGATCGAGGAACCGGGCGAACGCTGGAAGTCTCTACCCTTCGCGGTGTTTCATCCCTATCACGCCGGCTCCATCGTCTTTTTCGCGGCGGCGGCCCGCAAGGTGGAGACGCCGCTTTATCAGCAGCATGTTGTTTGCTCCACCTACCGCGATATTTGGGACTATGCGGGCAGCCCCTTGCAGCCGGTCTGGCTGAAGCTGCCCTGGCTGCCCCGCGACAATTCGGTGGGCGAACCCCAATATGCCCTGCATTCCTTCGAGCGGCTGGGCCAGGATGTGATGGATAACAGCTTCATCACCTTCAACCGCTATTCGCGGACGTCCGGCTCGGCGTCGTTCCATCGCATCGACCATGACCGCTTCGCCCTGGGCGACAGCCTGGACAGCCCCGAGGTCACGGCGCAATGGCAGGCCCCGGACGTGCGGGGCCGCTGCGTTTTGCCGGCGGAGCCTTTGAAGGTGCTGTTCCATATCAATGGCGGCCTGCCCATTAAAAGCTATCCGTCGGATCACGCCCGCCTGCTGTTCCGCACCCTGCAAGGCCTGGGCATTCAGGCTTCGGTGATCGGCCATCGCCCCGACCTGGCGGGCTTCGGGGTGATCTCGGTGGATGCCGAGGAAACCGAGCCTTTGCACAAGGCGGTGTCCGAACATCATATCTTTGTCGGTCTCGACAGTTTCCCGCACCATTTCGTCCGCAACGTCATGGGCTGGCCCACCATCGGTTTGTTCGGCAACACCCTGGCCGCCAATTTTGGCGGCGGTTGGAACGAGCAATACCGCACTTTGGACGCCAGCCTGCCCTGCAATCCTTGCGGCGGCGACGCCAAATGCCCGCTGTTCGGGCGCAAGGAATGCGCCAACTATGTCGGCCCCGGCCCGCTGATCTCGGCCATCGTCGAGATGGGGCGGCGGCTGTACGGCTTTCACGCCTGATTTAAGGAACCAGAACCATGTCGGTCCGCGTCCTGGCCTTTTTCGACACCCGCTATCAGCCGGAACTGGCCGAGGGCGGCGATCCCTGGCGGGCTTTGCGCGAGGCGCGGCCGCCCAGCCGCCAGCATTTCGCCCTGGATCAGCCTTCGACCCTGGGCATGTATGATCTGAGCGACCAGAACGCCGCCGCCAATGTGGTGCTGTTCGCCCGCAATGCCGGAGTGGACGGTTTCGTCGTCGATGTCATGTGGGACGAAGGCCGTCAGGCCTATGTGACCGGGGCCGAGCCCTTGGCCCATTTGACCGGCGACGGTTTCGGTCTGGCTTTCCAATGGCGCAACGGCCCCGACGTCTTCTGGCAGGCGGCGGCTTCCGCCGAGGCCCGGCAGGAGCGGGCGGCGGCGCTGATCCGCGCCATCAAGGTGGGGGCTCCGGCGCTGATGGATGGCCGGGTGCCGGTCATCGTCAAATATCCCAAGATGCTGTTCGATCCCGCCGAGACCCTGGACCTGCTCAGGCGCGAGGCTGCCGCCGCCGGGTTGCCGGGGCTTTATCTGCTGGCCTGCCGCGCCGAGGACCCCGAGGGCAAATATCACAGGCGGGGCTTCGATGCCCTGGTTGATCCCGGCCCGGCCGAGTGGCAGTCCTGCCCGCCTTCCAACAAACCCACCGGCCTGGATTATCTGGAGGTGATGGCGGGCCTGCGGGACTCGGTCGATTACATGGACCGCTTCTACGATTACCCCCTGTTCGCCGTGGCCCGCATGATCAACCGGGAACAGCGCGGCAAGGTGCTGGCCCGCGTATTCCCCGGCTATTTCGACTGGCAGAAGCATCCCGAAGGCGGGGCCATGCATCTGGTCAATCGCAAGAGCAACGGCACCCAGCCGGTGGACCGCCATCTTTACGGACTGTTCTTTGAAAACGCCATGCTGTGGACTCGCGGCCATCTGCCGGTGGAAGAACGGGTGGTGTTCCTCGACAGCTGGAACGGCTGGCTGACCGGCAGTCAGGTGGAGCCCAGTCTGCTGGACGGCGATCTGGTCTATAACGCCACCCGCGCCGCCATCGACCGCGCCCGCTATGTCATCAAAAGCCGGGACACGGCCCCGGAAGACAAGCTGGATGACGCCGTAAAGGAACGCATCGCCCTGCTGTGCGAGGCGGCAAAGAACTTTTAAGGGGCCGGATCGAGAGGACATGGCGGCTGTGAAAGCCTGATTAAGATTATCTTAAACAGCCATCTCTAGCTTTAGGCACAAGCCGGAATTCCCGTTCGGGTCCGGCTCTGTCCTTGCGGAGATGATGTTATGACCGCCGCCGTCCAGAGTGCCCCGCTGACTCTCGCCGATGCCCATTCCCTGATCCGCAAAAAGGGCGTGAAGTCGGTGACCTTCTCGCTCTATGGCTGCCTGCTGCTGCGGCGCGCCATGGGAACCGAAGCGGTTTATGAGCGGACTCTGGCTTATGCCGATCTGCCGCCGCGCTTCCGCGAAATTCCCGACAGCTTCATTCAGCACCGCAATCTGGCCGGCAACCGCACCAAGTTCGATCGGTGGCAGGGCAGGGGGCTTCCCGGTTTCGGCATCGCCGACATCTATGCCCAGTTCGCCGTTCATGCCATGGGTCTGCCGCCGGAAAGCCGGGCCATGCTGGCTCAGGCCGAACTGAAGGCCGAGGCCGAGCTGGCCCTGTTCAATCCGCTGCTCAAGGATCTGTGGGAAGCCGCCCGCGCCGCCGGCAAGCGGGTGGGCATTCTGTGCGACGGCCATTGGTCCGCCGAGGAAATCCGCGTCATCCTGGCTGCGGCGGCCCCCCATCTGGCCCCCGACTTCATTTATTCCAGCGCCGATCTGGCGGTGCGTTCGGATGGCGGTCTGTTCCGCCATTACTTGAGCGCCGAGGGGCTCAAGGCCTCCCAAGCCCTGCATGTGGGGCAAGAGGAAGAGCCGTTTCCCATTCCCACTGCCGGCGTCACGGTGGTTCCCTATGCGCTGCTGGACGATCCCTGGACCGGCCTTTACGAGCGCGAGGAAAGCACCGCCCGCTTGCTGCAAATGTCCGATGGCGCCTTCCGCTGGCGTCTGGACAACGGTTTCCGCCTGATGCGCGGCATCTCGCTGGCGGCCATGCAGCCGGGGGATAACAAATCCCTGGTGGCGGCGGCCGTGCTGGGGCCGGTGATGCTGGGCTTCCATCATCATGTGGAGCGGCTGATGGCGGCCATGCGCGCCCCGGGCCGCAACATCAAGCTGATGTATCTGGCCCGCGACGCCTATCTGTCTCATCGCATCTGGTGCGATTTGTCGCCGGACGAGGCGCATTACATCGAGATCAACCGCCGCATCGCCATGATCGCCGCGTCGGACGGGGACGACGGCTACAAGACTCTGCGCTCGTTGTTCGAAGGTATGGCCCATGTGGGGCCGGTCAGCATCGAGCAGTTCTTCAAGATCAAGCTGTCGGCCAAGGCCAAGGCCTTCTTCAAGGACCATGGCGGCAATTGCACCGGCAAGGAATTCGCCGAGGTCATGACCGGCCTGCTGGGTGGGCGCAAGCGGCTGCTGAAGCTGGCCGCCGACATCCGGGAATCCATGCTGGAATATCTGGTGGCCAAGCTGGGTCCGCTGGAAGAGATCACCGACTTCGTGCTGGTGGATATCGGTTATACCGGCAATATCCAGCGCGCCCTGCGCCGGGTGTTCGACAAGCTGGGGCTGCGGATTCGCCTGCATGGCGTCTATCTGCTGCCCCATGGCGAGGCCTTCATCAATCTTGCCGATGGCGACAGCGTCAGCGGCTATTACGACGATCTGGCCCTGACCCCGGCGGTCAAGCGCGCGGTGATGCGCGACGGCCCGTTGATCGAGGAATTCTGCTGCGCCCCCGTGGGCTCGACCCGTGGTTACAACAAGGGCGTGGAATTCCGCGAAACCGATGTGCGCTTGCCCGAGGAAATCGCCTTCTGCATGGAAATGCAGGAAGAGGTGCTGCGCTTCGTTGCCACCTTCCGCAAGCTGTCGGCCTCGTTCGGCGTCGATGTGACGGCGGATTTCGAGCGGTTCCGTGCCTGGACCGCGGCGGCCTTGGCTCGCTTCGTCATTCTGCCCACCGGTCTGGAATGCCAGACCTTCGGCCCGCTGCTCCATGATGTCAGTCTGGGCAGCAAAGGCCTGATCGCCACCATCACCACCCGCGACATCGAAAATCTGATGGGGGCTTTGCCGTTCCCGGCGGTGGCCAGCATCTCGCATCCGCCGGTTTGGCTGGGCGGCAGCCTGACCGCCCATGCGGGCATTGCCGGTTTCGCCTATGCCATGTGCGGGCTGGGCCTGTCCAACAACGACGTGTTGGGCGATGTGCAGGTCGGTCAGATCGAAGCGATGATCCTGAAGGGCGAGGCGGGAACCAATATTCCGGTCAGCGTCATGCTGACCCCGTTCGGCGATCTGCGCCTGCGGGTGCCGGTGCTGAGCAAGGATAGCGGCGGCATGGTGGCGGTGCCGCTGGTGGCCCAGCTTCAGCGCGGCGTGGTGCGCTCGCTGATCCTGCAGGGCGGACCGGACATTAACGTTGCCGCCGCCAGCCGTGAAGGTGAACGGATGCCCATCGAGGGGCTGAAGGCCATTCGCGCCGTGTTGGACGGCAGCTATTTCCGCATCAACGAACCCGATGCTTATCTGCTGATCGATATTCCGGAAACGGAAACGCCGGTGCTGCTGCTCAACATCATGATCACGCCGCTGTTCGGCTAGAGCGTTTTTTGATCTGGCGAAGGCAGAGCGGGAAATGCGGTAAGCCCGCGTGGCGTTTGAACGAGCCCCGCACGGGCTGCTTAGAGCAAAAACCGAGAGCTGGTTCCGATTGATCGGAAATGGCTCCAGGGGGATAGGGCGGCAATTTTTGCCCGGTTGCCACCCCGCCTTGAATCTATAGGGGAGTCTGGGAGGGCTTGCCGAAAGTAAAAATCGCATAATCAAATGGCATAATAAACAATACAGAAAAGAATATGTTATTAATGATTCAAGTTATGTTGTTAATTAATATGCTAATAACTTATTGGGCAAATTTTGCCTAGTTTATTCATTTGTGTGGGCACTTTTTTCCTAGCAAAAAGTACTTGTATTTTGCGCGGGAATGATGTGACCATTTAAGGGTCCGCAGTTTGTTTTGCGGGTGGTTCCTGGATCTTGCCCGGGCGTTGTGCTCGGTTTGCAGTCTTCAGGGACTGTTTCGGATACGTCGCCATGAACAAGATGCTTTCCTTCGCCGATCCAGCGGCCTTCGTTTCAGAGGACTTCAGCGATGAAGACCTGCTGGAACGGATGCGCCAGGATGACGTCGAAGCGTACCGCATACTGGTCGAGCGCCACATGAACCGCGCCTTTGGCGTGGCCATGCGCGTGCTGAAGAACCCCACCGACGCCGAGGATGTGGCTCAAGACGCTTTCGTAAAAGCCTGGCTGAACCGCCAGCGCTGGGAAGCGGGGCGGGCCAAATTCAGCACCTGGCTGTATCGCGTGGTGGTCAACCGCTGCATCGATTTGCGCCGCTCGCCCAAGGAAGAGTGGCTCGACGATGTGCCGGAGCCAGCCGATGAGGCCGAGGACTCCGTCAGCAGTATCCACCGCCGACAGGTTTATGGCCGGCTCGAGGATGCTCTGGGCCGCCTGCCCACCCAGCAAAGGGTGGCGGTGGTGTTGTCTTACTATGAAGACTTGAGCAACGCCGAAATCGCCGAGGTGATGAGCAGCTCGGTAAGCGCGGTCGAGTCTTTGTTGAAGCGGGGACGTAAGGGTTTGCGCGAGATTTTGCGCAACTCTGAACAAGATGTGCGAATTGTTTTTGGGGATTAACGAATCCTCAAGGGTTCTTTGCTCAAATTCGTTCCCATAGGGATCAATGGAACCACATGGTTCGAACTTGCGGCCGCAATCAGTATCACCGATACGCGGGGTCGCCATGAAGCAGGAGATGTAACATGCCCGTGATTTCGACTAACAACGCGGCCAATTCCGCGCTGAACTATCTGAACAACAACTCTTCCCAGGAATCGAGCAAGCTGTCTCAGCTGGCGTCGGGTTCGCGCATCGTCAACGCGTCGGACGACGCCGCCGGCCTTGCCATCGGCACCCAGCTGCAGGCCAGCACCACCACCTATTCGCAGGACGAGACCAACGTCAAGCAGGGTACCGCCATCCTGCAGACCACCGACGGCGCTCTGGCCCAGATCAGCAACATCCTGCAGCGCATGATGTCGCTGGCCACCGAGGCCGCTTCCGGCCAGGTGACCAACTCGCAGCGTACCCAGGACATCAACACGGAATATTCGCAGCTGCAGTCCGAAGTGACCAGCAT
>Ga0209415_10013045_pt1 | contig 13774 bp, 6 predicted proteins | sample PeaSoiSIISIP2007_FD_187696 | JGI IMG/M metagenome (GOLD analysis project Ga0209415, IMG submission 187696) | Peat soil microbial communities from Weissenstadt, Germany - SII-SIP-2007 (SPAdes) (version 2) | ecosystem: Environmental > Terrestrial > Soil > Wetlands > Peat | place: Germany... | reverse complement strand
TCTACGCCATCGACGTGAAGTCACTCGCGGTGAAGCAACTCACCAGCCGCAAGGGGCCGGACAACAACCCGCGCCCGTCGCCCGACGGGAAGTGGATCGCATACACGGGCTACGACGAGCAGGGGCTGACCAACACGATTGCGAGCCTCTACGCGATGGACCCGACGGGCGCGCACCAGCGCCTGTGGGCCGGCAAGTTTCCCAGCTCGCCGACTGACATTCACTGGGCGCCCGACAGTTCCGGCGTCTACTACTCGATGCAGGAGAACGGCGTCGAGAACGTGTACTTCGCGCCGCTCAAGCTGGATTATCCCGATAAGCCGCGACCGGTCACCACGGGGACACAGGTGCTGACCGGTGTATCTTTCTCGCACAACGGTTTCGCCGCCGCGGTGCGCTCGGGCACACAGGAGCCGGGGTCGCTGGTGGCCTTCCGGGTCGACCGGCCGGGCGAGATCCACAAGCTGGTGGACGTCAACGAAGACGTGCTCTCGGGCGTGAAGCTGGGCGAGTCGGAAGAACTGCGCTTCACCGCGCCCGACGGCCTCAAGGTGCAGGGATGGTTGATCAAGCCCGCCCAATTCGACGCCTCCAGGAAGTACCCCATGGTGCTCTACATTCACGGCGGCCCGTGGTCTATGTACACGGTGGGGTTCAGTTGGGATTTCCAGAATTTCGCCGCCAACGGATACGCGGTGCTTTTCCTGAACCCGCGCGGATCCACCGGTTACGGCCAGGAATTCGTCAACGGCATCCAGCACTCGTATCCCGGCAAAGACTATGACGACCTGATGGCGGGCGTCGACGCGGCGCTGGCCAAGGGTTGGATCGACAAGGACAATCTGTTTGTCTGCGGCGGGTCGGGCGGCGGCGTGCTGACGGCCTGGATTGTGGGACACACCGGCCGCTTCCGCGCGGCGGTCTCCATGCGTCCGGTGATAGACTGGGGCTCCTTCGTGGGCAACACCGATGGCGCCAACTGGTACGACCAGTTCACCAAGTATCCATGGGAAGATCCGGTGCAGTATGCCGAGCGGTCGCCGCTGCACTATGTGGCCAATGTGACGACTCCGACGATGGTGATGACCGGCGAGGCGGACCTGCGCACGCCCATCACGCAGAGCGAGGAATTCTACCGGGCGCTGAAGCTACTCAAGAAGGACACGCTGCTGGTGAGAATGCCGGAAGAGTTCCACGGCTGGCGGCGGCCTTCGCACCGGGTCATGCAACAACTGTACTTGATGGCCTGGTTCGAGAAGTGGAAGAAGTAAGAGCGTCGACACGAGTGTCGACGCGGCAGGCACGAGTGCCTGCGCCACCTAGAACTCGATATTCACGCGGATTTCGATGCGGCGCGCCGTGGTGATGGTGCCGGTGGTTTGGGCGAAGCTCAGGCTTTGGGCGGACAACGTGCCCAACCCGAATGCCGGATGGTTGAACACGTTCAAAAACTGGAACTGCAACGTGGCGCGCAACTGTTCCTTGATCGGAATGCTCTTATTGAGCGACATATCGTCGTTGAACCAGTGAGGGCCGTAGATGTAGGGATTGGCGCCGAACACGCCGGGCGTAGTGTTGGGGACATAGCTGCTGGCGCCGATGCCGCCGTTGGCCGCGAGCAGGCTCGGACTTACCGTTTCCACCCACGGGTTGCCGGTGCGGTAAACGCCCACCGAGTTCTGAATGGTGCGGGCAGTGACTCCCTGGGCGAAGTTTACTCCACCGTCGTTGGCATTCACCGTCGTATATCCGCCGGTGATCTGCGAGGGCGGGCCGCTCTGGAAGATCAGGATGGTCCCGAGCGTCCAGCCGCCCACTACTTCATCCGCCAGCTTGCTGTTGTTCAGGAAGGCCTTGCCCTTCCCAAACGGCAGGTCATAGGTGCCGCTGAGGTGGAAGATATGCCGGATGTCGTAGCTGCTGGGACGGTAACTCAAGTAGAAGTTGCGGTCGGTCTGGAAGGAACCGCCCGCGTTCGCCTGGTATCCATTGACCGGTCCTTCGACGAGTGAGTGCGAGAGAGTATAGTTCGCATTGAACTGCATGCCGTGGTTCAGTCTCTGGCGGAACTCCGCCTGCAGCCCGTGATAGTTGGAATGGCCCATGGCATCCAGGTAGTTGAGCGAGGATCCCGCGGTGAAGGGGTTGGCTTCGAAGAAGTTGATGGGGTAACTGGTCCCCGCGCCGCCCAGGCCACGTGACGCGCACGGCGAGAACTTGGCGCCGAACATATTACAGATATAGCTCTGCGTGCCCGCCAGGCTGCGGGCCACGGACCCGGCCTGACCGGTTTGGAACTGGGTAGTGAACTGGTTGTAGAGCGAGCCGGAAATCGTGCCGAAGGCCGCGGCGAAGATGGGGAGCGCGACCTGTCCCGGCAGGCCGTTGTTGGCGAAGGAACTCCCTTTTCCGTTGGCCTGGTTGATCGCCAGGTTACCCTGTGCATTTTTGAACTCGTTCAAAAATCCGTTCTCGAAGATATTGACTTCGTTGAGATTCTCGCTGAACCAAACGTGCTGCGCCATATTGCCCACGTAGCGGACTTCCAATGCGCTGCCGCGGTTTAGCTGCCGCTCGATGCCGAAATTCCACTGCTCCGTGTAGGGCTGGCGGATATTCGGATTCATGGCGAAGAACGAGTTGCCGAAGGTCAGTGTAGAGGCAGGGAGGGTAGGCGCCCAAGTGGTCGGGAAGAGCGCGTAGGGCGGAAGCGCCTGGCCGAGTGTCAGCGATCCGGGTTGGAATGTTCCCACGGCGCCCGTGGTATCCGCCGCCAGGCTACCCGACTGGAAGAAGAAAGACCCGGAATTGGAAGCGAAGGCCCAGAAGTTCTGCGCGCCTTCCTGGTAATTTCGCAGCGACCATCCGGTGCGGATCACGGTCTTGCCGCTGGGGAAGATCTTCCCCAGAAAGCCCGAAGTTTGCGGAGACCATGCCAGCGCAATGGCCGGCTGCGGATTCTTCCACGAGGTGTGATAGGCGTGGACCTTGGCGGTGAATTGCGGATTCGCCACGCCGCCGAGAACTCCCGGCTGGAAGATGTCTCCGACAGGCGTCGGCCCCCAGAAATCGCCTACCGATGCGGGGCTGCTGTAGGCGCCGTTGATATCGTGATCGTCGCCCACGATGTCCCAGCGCAATCCATAGTTAAGAGTCAGGTTAGAAGTCACTCGCCAACGGTCCTGCGCGAACATGTTCCCGGCAAACATGGACTCATCCAGGTTGTAGGATCCGAAGGGCCTGTATTGGCCGGTGGAGGCATCCAGCGGCCGCCCGCCGCCGCCGATGTTCACTCCGGAAACTCGTCCCGTCAGCGTGGCATACAAGCCTTCCGCACTACCCTGCTGCGCCGTGTTGAGACCGGCCGCGCTCAAGGCGGTGGTGAAGGGACTAAGGATCGGATCGTTACCGGTGATGCCCAGCGCCGTGATGGGGTAGCCGCCCGGACCGTTCCAATAATGATCCTGCTCGTGGAAGAGGCCGCCGCCGAAAATAAACTCGTGCTTCCCGCGCTGCCAGGTGAGCGTGTCGGCCGCGCTCAACAACGGGTAGTACGAAGAGATCGGCTGCCGGGGATAGATGTTGCTGGCGTAAACACTGGTTCCGTATGCCCACGATTGCGGGAAGACTTTCGTCAGGTCGATGTTCTCATTCTCGGGATCGAAGACGCTGTACTGATACATGTATCCGCCGTGAAACTGGTTGATCAGCGTGGGCCGGATGGTCCAATCGACGCCCAAGCCGGCGATCTTATTGTTGCTGTTGCTGGACGTCAGATCGGTGGTGTCGATTCCACCGGGAAACACGGCGGCATTGGCGCCGGGGTACACCGTCTTGGTCTGGGTATAAGAGACGTTCAAGCGAACCTTATCGTTCACGTTGTAATCGAAGCGCACCGCCGGGTAATAGATGGTTCTGCGGGCGGCATACTGCCAGTTGAGCGTCGAAATGTTAGGATCGGACGTGGGTGAAAGAATGCCATCGCCCAGTATGCCGTTGATCTGCTGGAACTGCGTCCCAATCGTCGAATTCACGCTCCCCGGTCCGCCGTTGGCGGCGCCGATTTGCAGCACGTTCACGCTTTGAATGCTGCCGTTGGACGCCTTGTACTGGAATGTGCCGGCTTGCGCGCCGGCGCTCAGCACGGATGCGCTGGCGGAGATGCTGGCCGGTTGAATGGATTGCGCATAGGTGCCGAAAAAGAACAGCTTGTTCTTCAGGATCGGCCCGCCGACGCTGCCGCCGAAGTCGTTCAGCTTGACGATATTGCGGGGCAGATTGCGCGCGTTGTTGGACCAGGAATTGGCATTCAAGTCGGTGTTCTGGAAATCCTCGAACACACGGCCGTGGAATGCGTTGTTTCCGCGTCGCGTCACCAGGCTGATCTTCATGGCCGACACGCCGTTGCCGCTGAGATCGAGCTGTGCGGTTTGAACGGTCATTTCGGCTACGTCTTCGATGCGCGGCTGCACCACCGAGGTGCCATAGGTGAATCCGCCGCTGCGGAACCGGTTGCTGATGGCCTGAGTACCATCGAACTCGGTGCCGCCGATGGCGCCGCCGGGCATGTTATTCCAGGTGCCGCCCGTGCTTCCGGGCGAAGTGGATGCCCAGCCGGGGACCAGGAACGCCAAAGCGAACATGGAGCGGTTCTGCAGCGGCAGGCTGACCACCTGCTTGGTATCGATGGTGTCGGCGAGCACGCTGTTATCGGTTTCCACCAGCGGCGAGTCGCCCTCCACCGTGACCGTCTGCTGCGTGGCGCCGATGCGCAGCGCCGCTCGAACGTCGGTGGTGCGGCCGGTCTGCACCTGAAGGCCGTCGAAGACCTGGGTCTCAAAGCCGGTCTTCGAGACAGTCAGTTGATACCGCCCGAAAGTCACATTGGGGAAGGAGAAAGCCCCGTTGGCCTGCGTAGCTCCCTTCTGGACGACGTTGGTATCGACGTCTTTCAACTGCAGCGCCGCATCGGGAACCGCAGCCCCCGCCGGATCGGTCACGGTGATGCTGACAGCACCCACCGATCCCGCCTGGCTATATGCGGATGGCACCGCGGCGGCGAAAAGGATGGCGATGCCGCAGAGCGTGGCGGCATATTTCAGAAGATGTCGGCAGAACGTGGTCGGCATGGATGGTACCCCCTTTTGCAATCGGAACTTCCCGGATGGTTGGAGTGTAAGCGGTACCACACGGGTTGTCAAGGGTCTACCTGGTAAAAATTCGCGGGATGGGGTTCGTGCGGTGGTCGCGGCCACATCAGGATCGGGGGAGGCCGGTGTAGGCGATTACAAACTCGATGCCGGCTAAGACGAGAGCAATCCTGCCCGCTGAAAGAGTTGGCAGGCGAAAGCGCCTGCTCCACCGTCGGCACCGGGGGCCGGCAGCTATCCTACAATGGAATCACCGACATGAACCTCGAACAAGTGGCCAAGCGGGCCAAGGTCTCGACTGCCACGGTGTCTCGCGTGCTGAACAATGCCAGCGTGGTGAAGGGCTCGACGCGCGCGCGCGTGGTGAAGGCGATCGAGGAATTGAAGTACCACCCGAATCTGCACGCCCGCAGCCTGGCGGGCGGCAAGAGCCGCACCATCGGCGTGATTGTCTCCAACATGGAGAACCCGTTTTTCTTCGACATCTATAAGACCATCGAGTCGGATGCGCACGCCGGGGGCTACGAGGTGGTGATGGCCAATACCGACTACCGCTCGGAGCAACTGGTCACCAGCGTCCGGCTGATGATCGGGCGGCGGGTTGCCGGACTGGCCGCGATCGTCTCCGAGATGGCGCCGGAGCTGATCGAGGAGCTGAACGAGAGCCGCATTCCGGTGGTCTTTTACGATGTCGGCACGACGCGGCACAACATCACCAACATACGGGTGAACTACCGCCGCGGCATCGAGAAGGTGGTGGATTACCTGCACAGCCTGGGCCACCGCAGGCTGGGGTTCGTGGGGCACCATGCCATTCTGGGGCCGATCAACGAGCGCATGAAGGCGGTGTTGGATGCGGTGGCGCGCATTCCTTCGCTCGAAGTGCGCACCGCGGCCGATGCCGATACTCTCGAAGGCGGCCGGCAAGCCACGCGGGCGCTGCTGGCGACGGGTTTCGCGCCGACGGCGATCGTCTGCGTGAACGACGTGACGGCGGTGGGTGCGCTACGCGAGTTGCGGGAGCGCGGCCTGCGCGTGCCGGGGGATGTTTCGGTAACGGGTTTCGATAATGTGAAGCTGTCGGAGTTCTGCTACCCGGCGCTGACCACGGTGCACATTCCGCGCGAGCGGGTGGGCCATATTATTTGCGACTACCTGGTTCCGAAGGCCGAGAAGATGGTGGTCAGCGACGCGGAAATCGTGATCGATCCGGAGTTGGTGGTGCGGGATTCCACGGGGCCGGCGGCGGGGTAGGGGACCAAAAAACAATTTCACGGACCCAGGGGGTACCCCGACGCGGAGGCAGCGAGATAAGCGCCGCCCACGACGGAGCACCAGTCATCGCTTGGGGCAGCGGGACGAGGGCGTCCTGGCCCAGAGGGCACCCCGACCAGGGGGTCCGCCCCACAATCGCGCCACACATTGGTGATATTCTGAAACACCGTGCTGCGGGAAACGGAGATCGCGATTGCAGGCGGCGGGCTGGCCGGCATCGTCACTGCCTTGGAACTGCTCGATCGCGGCCGCCGCGTGCTGCTGATCGATAAAGACCGGCCCGAGAAATTCGGCGGCCTCGCGAGAGAATCCTTCGGCGGCGTGCACATGATCGACACGCCGCACCAGCGGCGCCTGCGCATCCACGATACGCCGGAGCTGGCCTGGCGCGACTGGCAGAGCGTCGCCGGTTTCGTGCCGGACGACCATTGGCCGCGCGAGTGGGCCCGCTTCTACTGCGAGAACTCGCGCGAACATATCTTCGAATTTCTCGATGGGAAGGGCGTCCACTTCCTGCCGCTGGTCAACTGGGCGGAGCGCGGCCTGCACGCGCCGGGCAACTCGGTGCCGCGCTGGCATATTGCCTGGGGAATCGGGTACGAAATCGTCGAGCGGCTTCTGGCGGCGCTGGAGGCGCATCCGCGCCGCGCAAACCTCGATCTGCTGTTCGACACGGAAGTCTCGGGCATCGAGATGACAGGCGGCCGCGCCGTGGGTGTGCGGTGCGGCGACCGTCGCGTGCAGGCCGAGCACGTGGTGATCGCGTCGGGCGGGATCTGCGGCGGCGACCTGCGCAAGGTCCGTGCGAACTGGTATCAGCCGTGGGGCGAGCCGCCCGCCAAACTCTTGAACGGCGCGCACATCTACGGCGACGGCATGCTGCACGACCGCGCGGCCGAGATGGGCGCGGCGGTCACGCATCTCGATCTGCAATGGCACTACGCCGCCGGCGTCCACCATCCGGCGCGGCGCCGCCCGGACGATGGCCTGAGTCTGGTGCCGCCGCGCTCGGCGCTGTGGCTCAATGCTCACGGGGAGCGCATCCTGAATCCCGGCCCTATGCTGGCTTATGCCGACACGCGGCACCTGGTCGCGAGCGTCCTGCGGCAGCCGGGGCAGTATTCCTGGCAGGTCATGAACTGGAAGATCGCCATCCGCGAGCTGGCCGTCTCGGGCTGCGATTACATGACCGACTTCCGCTACAAGAAGCGGCTCGCCCTGGCGTGGCACGTGCTGTTCGGCAACCGCAACCTTGTGGAACGACTGATGCGCGATTGCCCGGATGACATCGTGGCTGCCGCTACGTTGGACGAACTGATGGACCGCATGGATGCGAAGAATCTATACGGCCTGCGGATCGATCGGGCGCGCATGGAGGCCACTGTGCGCGGCTGGGACGAAATGATCGCGCGCGGCGCCCCGTACCACTACGACGACCAGCTTCGCCGCATCGCCAACTCACGGACCTATCGCGGCGATCGTTTGCGCACGTGCGCGTTTCAAAGGATTCTCGACCCGAAGGCGGGGCCGCTGATCGCCATCCGCGAATTCATTCTGGCGCGCAAGAGCCTCGGCGGGATTCAGACCGATCTCGGCTGCCGCGTGCTGCGCGCCGCGGACGGCGAACCCATCCCCGGGCTCTACGCGGTGGGCGAAGCGGCGGGGTTCGGCGGCGGCGGGATTCACGGCAAGGGGTCGCTCGAGGGTACGTTCCTCGGAGGATGTGTGCTGACGGGCCGGATCGCTGGAAGGAGCATTGCAAAATGATGAGGAGCGGCGCATGGCTGGCGCGCTACGCACTGGAGCAGTTGCCGGTTTCGCACACGTTCGGCATTCCAGGCGTGCACACCACCGAGCTATACGACGAGCTGGCGCAGTCGGAAAAGATCCGGCCCGTGCTGGTGACGCACGAAGGCTGCGGCGCGTTTGCCGCGGACGCCATCAGCCGGACCGGCGGCGGGCGGATCGGCTGTCTCGTGATCGTGCCCGCGGCCGGCGTCACGCACGCCATGAGCGGCATCGGGGAATGCTATTTGGACGGCATTCCGCTGCTGGTGATCACGGGCGGCGCGCGCACCGACACGGCCTTCGGCTACCAGCTTCACCAACTCGATCAGCAGCGCCTGGTGGATGGCATCGTGAAGCGTGCGTGGAAGGTGAAGGAGCATCGCGAGATTGTGCCGGTGATTTTCGAGGCGTACCGTGTCGCGGTGAGCGGCGTGCCCGGGCCGGTGCTGGTCGAGATTCCGGTGAACGTGCAGCTCTTTCAGGGGCTGGTAGGAGATCTGCCGAAGTTTGTTCCGAGGGTGGCGCACGAGGTCCATGTGGAAAAGGAGATGGACGAGGCCGTGCGGTTGCTCGGGGAGGCGCGGTCGCCGGGCCTGTTCGTGGGATGGGGCGCGGTGGATGCGTTCGAATCGGTAACGGCGATCGCCGAAGTGCTGGGCGCGCCGGTGGCCACAACGCTGCAAGGCCTTTCGGCGTTTCCCGGAAATCATCCGCTGCACGCCGGGATGGGGTTCAGCCGCGCGGCCGTTCCAGCGGCTGAAAATGCCTTCCGCGATTGCGACTGCCTGCTGGCCATCGGCACCAGCTTCGGCGAGATTCCCACGGGAGGGTTCGGGTGCCAGGTGCCGGAGAACCTCATCCACATCGACATTTCGCCGGACGCGATCGGCCGCAACTACGCGGCCAAGGTGGGGATCGCGGGCGATGCGCGGGTGATCGCACCGGAACTTCTCGCGCGGCTTCGCGCTGCGGGAATCGAGCGCACGGAGCGCCGCCGCGAAGTGGAAGCGCGCATCGGAAGCGACAAGCGGAACTACCGCGAGGAGTGGCGCGCGCATCGGAGCGAGCGCGTGAACCCCGCGTTGTTCTTCGATGAGCTGCGCGCGCAGCTTGCCGATGACGCGATCGTGACCGTGGACGACGGCAACCACACCTTTTTAGCGGCGGAGCTGTTCGAAGTGCGGCGGCCACGCACGTTCATCTCTCCCACAGACTTCAACTGCATGGGCTACGCCGTGCCCGCGGCGATCGGCGCGAAGCTCGCCAACCCCGAGCGGCAGGTGGCGTGCATCGTGGGCGATGGCGCGCTGCTCATGACCGGCCTCGAGATCGTCACGGCCGCGACGCTCCGTCTGGGCATCGCGTTTTTTGTGTTCAACGATGGAGAGTTGAGCCAGATCTCGCAAGGGCAGGAGATTCCGTACGGCCGCAAATCGTGTACGGTTCTGGGAGCGATTCGCGTGGCCGGGATCGCCGAGGCCACGGGCGCGCGGTACATGGCGCTGAATAACGACAGCGAAATCCTGGCGGTGATTGAAGGCGCGCTGACTGCCGCGGCCGAGGGCGGGCCCGTAATAGTGGATGTGCGGATCGACTATTCCAAGCGCACGCGCTTCACCGAGGGCGTGGTCAAGACGGTGCTGCAGCGCTTCCCGATGCGCGACCGGGTGCGGTTCATCGGGCGGGCGTTGGTGCGGAAGGTCACGGGATGACGGTGCGGGAGCGGGTCACGATCCCGTGGGGCTCCTCGGAGACGCTGACTCTCGATCTGCCCGAAAAATGGAAAGTGATCGGCGTGCTGGAACCGCGGCCGCTGGCGCCGGTCGATCCCGATGCGGCGGTGCGGCAGGCGCTCGAGTCGCCGATCGGCATGCCGCCGCTGCGCGAGCTGGGAAAGGGCCTACGGCGCGTTGCCGTACTGGTGGACGACCTGTCGCGCCCCACGCCCGCCGGACTGCTGCTGCCAAACGTGGTCGCGGAACTGGATGCCGCGGGCGTGCTGCGCGAGGGCCTCACGCTGGTAACGGCGCTGGGCACGCATCGCCCCATGACGCGCGACGACCTGGCGAAGAAAATTGGCGCGGAGTGGGTGGAGCGGCTGGCTTGGGAGAACCACGACTACGCGGCTCCCGCTCGCAACACGTTTCTGGGAACGACCTCGCGAGGCACTCCGGTCTACGTGAACGCGACGGTCGCCGCCGCGGACCTGGTGGTGTCGCTGGGCGTAATCGAGCCGCATGTCATCGCGGGATTCGGCGGCGGATACAAGAACCTGATTCCGGGCGCGGCGGGGGCGCAGACCATCGGCGCCACCCACACGCTCAACCTCACGCCCGCGACCTTCAACATGACCGGACGGCCCGCCGGCGAGAACCCCATGCGGCTCGACCTGGAGGAAGGCAGCGCGCTGCTGGCGAAGCCGTTCTTCATCGTGAACGCGATTCTCGATATGTCGCTCGGAGTCGTGCGCGTGGTGGCCGGCCATCCGGTGGCCGCGCACCGCGAAGGCGTGAAGACCGCGGCCGAAATGTACGGCGCGAAGATTCCGCGCGCGGCGGACGTGGTCATCGCGGGCAGCTACCCCATGGATATCGACTTCCGGCAAGGGCTGAAGGCGCTCGCCAACAACATACGCGCGGTGCGTCCCGGCGGGCTTCTGATCGCGTTGATCCGCGCCACGGAAGGAACGGGCCATATGCCATCGGAACGTAGAAGGCCGGCGCTCAGCCGCGGGATGCTGAAACTGCTGGCGCCACTTTTATTGCGCGTGCTTCCCCGCAAGCGCTCCGCCGCGCAGGGCGAGGAATTCAAGTTCTTCACCTATTTCGGATTGCAGGCGCTGCGGCGCAATCAGCTTCTGGTCTACGCGCCCACCGTGTCCCGGGAGTTTGCGGCGGGCATGCCGTTCGCGGAATTCGCATGGACGCCGGACGAAATGTGGGCGATGGCACGCGGGCGGTTCGCCGGCGAGGCTGAGGTGCTGGTCGTGCCCGCGGGGGGAGTCACTTACCCGCTGCCATGAGCCGTTCCGCCTTGACAGCGGTTGTAGCATCTCAATAAGATAAGCACTTGCAAGCGATTACACGTCTGCCTTACAAAGGAACCCATGACCAACGGTAAACCCCAGCGCAGCGATCGCGGCGGGATGACGTTCGGCCTGATCGTCGGGAACCGGGGCTTTTTCCCGGATCACCTGGCGCAAAGCGGCCGCTCGGAGATGATCGCGGCCATCCAGAAGGCCGGCTACGCGGTGGTGGCTCCCGGGCCGGACGAGACGAAATTCGGCGCGGTGGAAACGCGCGCCGAAGCGGCGCGCTGCGCGGACCTCTTCAAGAAGAACCGCGACGCGATTGATGGCGTGATCGTCACGCTGCCCAATTTCGGCGACGAGCGTGCCATCGCCGACACGCTGCGCATGGCGGGGCTGAACGTGCCGGTGCTGGTGCAGGCCACGCCCGACACTCCCGGCCGCATGACCATCCGCGACCGCCGCGACAGCTTCTGCGGCAAGATGTCGGTGTGCAACAACCTGTCGCAGTACGGCATTCCCTATTCGCTCACCAGCCGTCACACCGAGGCTCCGGATTCGGAATTGTTCCAGAGCGACTTGAGCTGGTTCGCGGGCGTGTGCCGCGTGGCGCGGGGCCTGCGGCGGCTGCGCATCGGCGCCATCGGCGCGCGTCCGGCGGCGTTCAACACGGTGCGCTACAGCGAGAAGATCCTGGAAGCCAACGGGATTTCCGTGGAGCCCATCGACCTCTCGGAGATCCTGGGGCGCATCGCGCGCATGGGCGATCAGGACCCGGCGGCGGTGGCCAAGTTGGAGGCGATCCGCCGCTACGTGACCACCGAATCGGTGCCGTGCGAGGCGCTGCTGAAGATGGCCAAGCTGGGTGCGGTGATCGACGGGTGGATGGCGGAGACCGAAGTTTCGATCAGCGCCGTGCAGTGCTGGACCTCGCTCGAAGAGTATTTCGGAGTGGTGCCGTGCACCGTGATGAGCATGATGAGCGAGAACCTGATGTCGAGCGCCTGCGAGGTGGATATTTGCGGCGTCATCGGGATGCACGCGCTGCAACTGGCTTCGGAGACGCCCAGCGCCTTGCTGGACTGGAACAACAATTACGGCGACGACCCGGACAAGGCGGTCTGCTTCCACTGCAGCAATCTGCCCAAGCATTTCTTCCGCGAAGTGCGCATGGATTTCCAGCAGATCATCGCGGGCACCGTGGGGCGCGAGAATACGTACGGGACGTGCGTGGGGCTGGTGAAATCGGGGCCCATGAGCTTCGCGCGGTTCTCCACCAACGACCGCACGGGCGAGATCCACGGCTATGTGGGCGAAGGCGCGTTCACCGACGATCCGCTGGAGACATTCGGCGGCGCGGGCGTGGTGCGGATTCCCAATTTGCAGGGCTTGCTGCGGTACATTTGCGAGCGCGGATTTGAGCATCACGTGGCGGCCAACCTGGCTCCGGTGTCGCAGGCGGTGCGGGAGGCCGCGACGCGGTACCTGGGGTGGAGCGTGCATCAGCATAGTTGACCGCACTTGACGCGGAGACGCGGAGGCGCGGAGGAAGACGCGGAGAAAATAAAATCAGAACCTGAGAGCGCGGAGGAAGCGGAGAGCGCGGAGAAGAGCGCAGTAGGACAGGCCTCCCGGCCTGTCTCTTCAGGAGCAACCCATGTCCATAGTTGCCGGCGTAGATTTCGGGACCCTGAGCGTGCGGGTGTCCATCTTCGATAGCGGTAGCGGACGCCTGGGGTCGGGCGTCGCCGAGTATCCGCTGCACCGCAAGAAGGAAGACCCCGACCACGCCACCGAGAGCCATGCCGACCACATGCAGGCGCTGTGCCAGGCAATGCGCCTCGCGCTGGCCAATGCCGGTATCGCCGGCCACAGTATTGAAGCCATCGCGCTGGATACCACGGGATCGAGCGTGATCCCGGTCGACGCGCGGATGGAGCCCATCGACGACTACTATCTCTGGTGCGACCACCGCGCATGGAAGGAAGCCGGCGAGATCACCGCGGCCGCGCACACTCGCCACCTCGAAGCCATCGACTGGTGCGGCGGCATCTACTCCTCGGAGTGGGGATTCGCCAAGCTGCTGCACTGGCTGCGCCACAATCCCGAAAAGCGCGGCCGATTCGCCAGCGCGCTGGAGCACTGCGACATGGCGGCGGCGGTGCTGTGCGGCATCTCCGACCCGGCTCAGGCCCCGCGCAGCGTCTGCGCCATGGGCCACAAGTGGATGTGGAACGCCGCGCTGGGCGGCCTTCCCGCGGAGGAGTTTCTGACCGCGGTGGATGCGCGGCTCGCCGGCGTGCGCGCGCAGCTCGGCGGACGATACCAGACTTCGGACAAAATTGCCGGACACCTCACGGCGGCCTGGGCGGAGAAGCTCGGCCTGCGCGCGGGGATTCCGATTCCGGTGGGCGCGTTCGATGCGCACTGGGACGCCATCGGCGCGGGCGTGCGGTTGGGCGACGTGGTCAACGTGGTGGGGACTTCCACCTGCATCATGGCCATCGGCGAGAAGCCCGAGCTGATCCCGGGC
>Ga0209415_10013042_pt1 | contig 13776 bp, 8 predicted proteins | sample PeaSoiSIISIP2007_FD_187696 | JGI IMG/M metagenome (GOLD analysis project Ga0209415, IMG submission 187696) | Peat soil microbial communities from Weissenstadt, Germany - SII-SIP-2007 (SPAdes) (version 2) | ecosystem: Environmental > Terrestrial > Soil > Wetlands > Peat | place: Germany... | reverse complement strand
ATAACTCCTATGGAATGTTTTGATTGGACCTCCGCTTCGCAAAACTAAGTGGCATTGCGCACGAGTGCGCGCCGCGTCGCCATTCCTGGCGACGCCTGCCGCTCACCCGCCCCGCATCAACCGCATCGCCTCGGTAATCGCGGCGGCTTCCTTGGCTTCGCCCTTCGAGCCGTTCTCTTCCACCGTGTCGCCTTCGCCGGGCGCCAGGAACAGGTTCGCCTCCAGGCCGTGCTGCCGCGTGTACAAATCCCAATAGCGTCCGCCGAGCTTGTAAAGCTGCTCGTGGGTGCCGCGCTCCACCACCCTGCCGGCTTCCACCACCAGAATCTGGTCCGCCCGACGAATCGTCGACAGCCGGTGCGCGATGACAAACGTCGTGCGGCCTTTCATCAGGTACTTTAGGCCCTCCTGAATCAGCGCCTCGGACTCCGAATCCAGACTGGACGTGGCTTCGTCCAGAATCAGGATGCGAGGATCGGCCAGAATCGCGCGCGCGATCGACACGCGTTGGCGCTGGCCTCCGGAGAGCTTCACGCCACGCTCGCCCACGATGGTGGCGTATCCTTTCTCGAAGCTCTCGGCGAACTCGTCCACGCGAGCGATGCGGCAGGCTTCCATGATCTGCTCATGCGTGGCGTTCGGCCGCGCGAAGGCCACGTTCTGCTCGATACTTCCGTCGAACAGGAACGTGTCTTGCAGCACCACCCCCAACTGCGTGCGGTAGGAATCCAGTCGCACCGTGGACAAATCCACGCCGTCCACGGTGATTCTGCCTTCATTTGGCGTGTGAAACGCCGTCACCAGGCTGATGATGGTGGATTTTCCGGAGCCCGAAGGTCCCACCAAGGCCGTCACTGTTCCCGGCTCGGCGCGAAAGCTCACATCGAACAAAACTTGTTTGCCCTGTTCATAGGAGAACCCGACGTCGGAAAACTCGACCTCGCCGCGAATGGCTCCCATCGCCACAACGCGCTTCGGATCGGTATCCTCGGGCCGCTCGCGCAACACTTCCCGAGTGCGCTCCAGCCCGGCGAAAGCTTCAGTCAACTGCGTGCCGATGTTGACCACCTGCATCACCGGCGCGATCAGGAACGCGAGAAACGCCACGAACGTCATCAGATCGCCCAGCGTCATCTTGGGAGGCACGGCCAGCACCAGGTGCGCCCCCACGAACCACACCACCGCGCCAACGATTCCCATCAGCACCGTGGCAGACAAGCTCATGAGCGACATCGCCGTGAGCGACCGCAGCACGTTATTGAGCAATCGCTGCACGCCTTCCGCGAACACTTCCGCCTCGCGCGCCTCGGCGTGGTAGCCCTTCACCACACGGACTCCGCCCAGCGATTCTGTCAGCCGTCCCGTTACTTCCGCGTTGATCTTTCCGCGCTCGCGGAAAATCGGACGGATCTTGGTGAACGCCTGCTTCAGCGTGAAGGAAAAGGCGATCACGAAGAACGCTGTCAGTCCCGTCATCAATGGACTGATGCGCAACAGCATCACCAGCGCGAATACCGCCGTCAGCAGGCCGCCCACGAAGTCCACCAGCCCCGTGCCCACCAGGTTGCGAACGCCTTCCACGTCGCTCATGATGCGAGCCACCAGCACGCCGCTCTTATTCGCGTCGTAATAGGCCACCGGCAGCCGTCCCACATGCTGCTGAACCTTTTCGCGGAGTTCGGCGATCAATCTTTGTCCGGCCTTGGAGAGCAGTTGCGTGAGCGAAAAGGAGGTCACACCTTGCAGCAGCGTCGCGCCCAGCACCGCTCCCACCAGTGGCGTCAGCAGCTCCACCTGACGGTGCCCAATCACCCTGTCGATCAGCGGCTTGGTGGAGTACGGCAGCACCAACGCGGAGGCACGGTTGATCACCATCAGCACGAACCCCATTGCGAAGATTCCGCGCCGGGGCAGGATCATCGCCTTGATGTCCGGCCATAGTTCCCGGAAGCGCTCGGACTGGCTTACCTTCGGCTTGACCGCCTTAGACCCAGCCAGCGTTTCTGGCGAGCGCCCTCTGCGCCGCTCGCCGTGTCCCATCCCACCTATACTTGGTGTCATTCGTTTTTATCAGCCCACACCACGCGGAATGCTTTCCCTAGCCCGCGCAGGGCCAGCATAGCAGGCTCCGTTGTGCGGGCGCTTCAATTAAGTGTAGCTTCTAATTAATGGCATCCCTATATGCCGGGACCTCCGGCTTCGCCTATCCCGCTTGGAAACCGGATTTCTACCCCGCAAAACTTCCCCAGAAGGACTTTCTCAAACACTACGCCACCCGTCTCAACGCCGTCGAGATCAACTACACCTTCCGCCAGCTCCCCTCGGCGTCAACGCTAGAGAATTGGATGAAGGCCACGCCGGAAGGATTCGTCTTTGCCCTGAAAGCGCACATGCGCATCACCCATCTCCTGCGCCTGAAGGAATCCGAATTCACCCAGGTCTTCTTCCGAGCCATCGATCCCCTGCGTGTCACGCGCCGCCTGGGCCCTGTACTCTTTCAGTTGCCGCCGAATCTTAAGGCGGATGTTCCCACGCTCGCGGCCTTCCTCGCGGCGCTGCCGGCTGGTAACCATGGCGACATTCGTTGCGCCTTCGAATTCCGCAATGCCACCTGGCTCACCGACGAAGTCTACAAGCTCCTGGAGAAATATGGAATCGCCCTGTGCCTCGCCGAATCCGAGAAATTTGAAGTCCCCGAAGTCCTCACCGCCCCCTTCGTCTACGTCCGTCTGCGCAAGCCCGATTACACCCCCGAAGACCGCGCCGAAATCGCCCAGCGCGCGCATCGCCTTCTGAACGGTGTAAGCGATGCCGATGGCCGCGACGTCTACGCCTTCTTCAAGCATGAGGAAACCCCCGCCGGAGCCATCTACGCTGAAGAATTGAGGCGGTGCGTTTGAATTTCCCCCGCCGCGTTAAAAGTGGAAGCCGATAGTTCCGGTGATCGCGCGCGGAGTCACGTAGTGCGTTCCGCTGAAAGTCGACAGGAAATTGTACAAGGCAGTAGTGTTGGTCATGTTGACCACCGCGATGCGGGCGCTCCACTTCTTCTTATCGCCGTGGAAGAGGTTGCCTTGCCCGATGGCGATGTCGAAGAGGTTGCGCGAGGCGACGCGGGGCGGATTGTGATCGTCGTTCTCCGTACCGGGCGCGGGGATCTGAAGTAGCGTGGATCCGTACAGCGAAGCTGCGCAAAGGCCATTCGGACTGATGGGTATGATGGGCGTCGCATGGACGCTTCCGCAGTAGAGTCCGGCCTGGAATTGCTGATCCGGCGTAAGACCGGAGACGTCCACGACACTATCGGAGCCGTTGGGGCCGTTGACACAATTGCCTCCCGCGCAGGGCGCTTGTCCAGCCACCTGGCCGCTATCGTAGCGCCAGTTGAAACTGAACCAGGGCCCAAGCTTCCAGGGCTGGTATTGAAGATGGGTGGTCTGGTTGAACTTCTCATCGTGATCGATGCGGAAAACCTCGCTACCGGTCGGCGTTGCGCCGATTCCGCTGACCTGCGGCTCAAAGAACCGCGCGGCCACGCTGGACATCACCACGAACGCCGACAGGCCGTGGTAGGCCGGCATTGTGGCGCGGATGGCATAGCCGGGAATCTTGGATCTGGCCCACTCGATCGGAAACGTGATGGGTGTGTCGCCCAGCACGCTGAAGTCGTACGCGTTGTGCGTGTACTTCCAGATGTACTCGCCGTCAATGACCAGAAATCGTCCGAAGGCCTGCTGGAGGCCGACGTGGAACTCATTGCGAAAACCGGGGCTTAGCGGGGTAGAACTCACGCAAGGGCTGACCGTCGACGACATGATCGCGTTCACGACGGGATCGTCGCATCCGACGCTGGCCAGAACCAGATTCTCGTTGAAAGGCGTTTCGAGTGTGCGGGCGTAGGAAACGCGCAGCACGGTATGGCTCGGCTTGATGTTGTAGGAGATGCCGAGGCGCGGCTCAACCTGGTTGGCGCTGGTGATGCCCCGGTAAATATCCCCGCGAAGGCCGAGGTTGAAGGTCCAGTTTTTCAAGGAGATAGTGTCCTGAATGAAAAGCGCCACCTCACGGATATCGGCGTGGCCGTTGAAGGTGTACTCACCGCTGGTGGAACTGGGACAGCCGTCGGAGGCCGGAAGGGGCGCGGTTCGGGTCAGGTCATAGCAGGCCAGCAGAGGATTGAAGCTGGGGTTCGGCTGCAATGCGCCGGTGCAGCCGGCTGGATTGGTCAGGCTCGGATTCAGGTCGGGAGTCCCCGCGCTGGTCAAGCAAACGGCGTTGAGGGTTGGTTCGACGATTCCGAAGTTATCGTTTTCCGTCAGAATTGTGTCCGAATAGTTGGCTCCCACTTTGATGTTGTGAATGCCTTTGACATAGGAAACGTTGGCGCGAAGCCCGAGATCGGTAAGCCGGCGATTCTGGCCTATGGTCTGAAGTTGAAGATCGGGAATGAGATCGGAAAACGGATCCCGGCTGGGATAGTAATTGTATTGATCCTGCCGCGCGAAACCGCCGAAGGTGACGACCGTGGTCGCGCCGAACAAATGTGTATAGGTGGGGGCGATGTTATAGGTGCGGATTTGCGAGCGCTGATCGGTGGGACCGACCACCTGGCCGTTGGGACCGAGACCGTTGCAGGCGGTCGAATAGCTGAGCATGCCGCAGACCGGCCCGGACCACGCCGTCGCGTCCTGGGCGTCGTATGAGTTGGGCGTTTGGAACCAGGATCGCGTGAAGCCGAAATTGAGATTGATTGTATCGGGCGTGCTGGGCTTGAAATCGAAACGGTCGAAGTAGTTCTGTTGGTTGCCGCGATCGTGCGCGACGGTGAACTCCGGGCCATCGAGGAAGCGATCGGTGCCCATGCCGTTGGCGGAAATGAAATTGCCCCACTTCTGGCCGCCATAGGCGAGATCGAAGCCGGCATTCTCGGTTCCGAAGGAACCGAATGACGCCGTGATGTCGCCGTGAGGAGGGTTGACGCCCAGGCCCGAACGGGTTGTGACCACGATCACCACGCTGGTTTTGTCTCCGTATTCTGCCGGAGGCGCGCCTTCGATCACTTCCATTGACTGCACGGAATCGACCGGGATTTGATTGGAGAACACTTTGCTTTGCTGGTCCGTGATAGGCTGCCCGTCAAGCGAGAAAGAGTTCGAGGCGTGATCGCCGAGTCCATGGAACAGACCGTTCGAATCGGCGCTGATTCCGGGCGTGGCGAGGGTCACCAGCGAGCTTAATGAAGAGGTTTGGCTTTCCAGCGGAAGCTTATCAAAAAGGGCACGATCCACGTCGGTATGCGTGACCGGGTCGGTCTCGATCAAGTCGCCGGCTTCGACCACGTTCACGGTCTCCACCGAAGTTCCGATGGCCAGCTTGATGGGCATAAGCTGGACCGGCACGGCGGACTTGACGTCCACGTCCTGCTCGCCGGTTTGGAAGCCTGTCGCGCTGGCCTTCAGGTGATAGGGATTGAATGGAATGTTGTCGATCTCGAAATTTCCCTGCGCATCGGTCTGGGCTTTCTTGCTAAAGCCGGAGATCGGATTCTGAACCTCGACCGAAGCGCCCTTGACTGCGGCTCCAGATGGATCGAGAACCGAGCCTCGGATGGTGCCTGAATTGGCGCTGGTAGATTGGGCGCGGATCGAAAGCGGAAAAGCGACGGCGAGGCATACGAGGGTCGCGCGGGCAAAAACCTTCATTTTTCCATTATCCGCTGGAGACTGTGAACTTCCCTAATCGAATCCTACAGATGGACTGTGAGAGCCGATGAGTGGCCTTAAATTTTATATGAGCGGACCATCCTCGGCGTGGATCGCATCACCACTTCAGCAGTTCCCGGACGCTGCGAGCCTGGCGCTTGCTGGCGATGAACTCCTGATTATTGGTCAAGGTGATGAGCCATCTTTGGCTGCTCAGTGCGCTCATTTTCTGAATGTGATCGACGTTGACCAGGGCATTGCGATGGATGCGGTGAAAGCTGGTATTCTTCAGGCGCTGCTCCAGAGCCTTTAGCGTTTGGGTAGCCATGTATTTGCGCTTGGCGGCGATGATCCAGACCGTATCGCCGTCGGCTTGAAAGGCGGAGATCTCGCCGGTGCCGAGGAGAAAATACTCTTCGCCGACTTTGCCGACGACTTTTTTGATGCGTTCGCTTGAGGCCGGTTCAGCAATCTCCTGGAGCCGCGCGAGCTTCTCGACGGCCTCCTTGCCGGTGACGCGGCGAGCTCGCTCGACCGCCTTTGCGAGCCGCTCCTGCCCGACGGGCTTCAGCAGGTAATCGACCGCGCCGACCTCGAAAGCCTCGATGGCGTAGCTATCGTAAGCCGTGACGATAACGATCACGGGCAGGTGGGTGCCGCGCTTCAGATTACGGACGACGTCCAGACCGCCCATCAGAGGCATTTGCAGATCGAGCAGCACCAGATCCGGCCGGTGGTGCTGAATTTCCTCGAGGGCGGCCGCGCCATTGTCAGCCTCTCCGACGATTTCGACGTTGGGGATCGACTCAAGTTCCTCGCGCAGTACACGCCGCGCGATTGGTTCGTCGTCAACGATCAGCGTCTTCAAAGTCATGCCCACGCCGAATGGCTAGATATTCTTACCATACGCGCGCAGATCCGCAAAACATATTTCCGATGACCGGTCGGTACGAGTTGTCGAACGACCTGGAATGCTTGATGATCGGGATAACCTGATCGGGACAACCAACGATGCGCCGCCGTATAGCCGGGCCGTTATTTTTGCTGGTTCTGGCGAGCGTAGAGCGGCACGCCAGGATCGGGCACCTGGAGGCCTGCGATCATGTTGTGCTCGATCCGGAAGGTCAGCAGAGTGTCGAGCGGCACTCTTACGGTGCTGCCCCGCACCTGTACGCTCTCTGCTCCGCCGACAATGGTCCCCACGAGGCTATCCTTGTTCTGGGCTTCCACTCGATCGGCATCGGACCACACTCCATAGCGCCCGCCATTAACGTTGATGGACTCGATATCGAGAACCAGATCGCTATCCGGAGCAACCCGAACTTTGAGCTCCACGGGCGAGCCTCGAGGAATTGCGATGTGGCCCTTTTGGTCGCGCACGTCCTGCTCCACTACGCCTCTGTAAACCCGGTCGTTCCGGCTTGCGACATCGATACTCTCCTGGGTGCGAACCAAGACCGTCGTGCCGGCGGCAATCATGGTGATCCTGCCTCGCTCAAGGTCCAGATCGTCGCGTTTCGGATCCTGGGCTACAGCCATGGGGACGCACAGCGCCAGCGCGACCGCCAGGGTTCCCGAAAGCGTCCCAATGGTCTTGAAATTGCGGTCGTCAAGCATTTCTTATCCCCTTCGGAGATGTTTCTTGCACGCTTGGTGCCATCCACAGAACTCCAATCATTGCCGTCCGCTGATCGAGCTCGGGCGTGGCAGTGCTTCCGCCTAGGGCAAATGTTTCCGGTAACTAGAGGTAGGGGGCGGTGAGGCTGAGGGAAACCGTGGACGTGCCGCCACGCTCGACTTTGATGGTTTCGGCGATGGTTTCGGCGAGGGCGGTAAGTTGGGTCACGGCATCAATGTCTTCGGGCCGCGTGGAGAGCAGCGGGCCTGCGACGGCTCGGTATTCGCCGGGCACGACTCCGCTGAATTGAAATCTCCCTTGCGGGTCGGCGAACACGCGAGGCTGGGCTGGGTCCGAGTCGGGAGACTAAGTCCCCCTCTCTGCGCCAGATAACCTCTGTTGGAGCCCGCCGCCGTTCCGCTGGCTGCGATATCCTTTTTGATAGCGTATGATTCGGCGCTCGATTTCGTGCGTGCTGGTGTGCTTTCCCCTTGCGTGCTTTCCGATGGCCGCGCAGCAGGTCGTTCAACAGAGTGGAGCGGATTTCTTCGAAAGCAAAATCCGGCCTGTGCTGGCGGGCCGGTGTTACACCTGCCACTCGTCGACGCTGGCCACGCCGATGGCGGGATTGACGCTCGACACCAAAGCCGGATTGGCGCGAGTGGTGTCAGCGGGAAAGCCGGAGCAGAGCCGGATTCTTCAGGCAATTCGCTACACCGACCCTGATCTGCAAATGCCGCCTGCGGGCAAGCTGCCCGATAGCGTGATCGCGGATTTTGAGCAGTGGATCGCGGCGGGAGCCCCTGATCCAAGATCAATGGACCCACGCGCGGCAACCGGCGCGGCGAGCCCAACTCCCGCGCCGCTAAAAGGCATGTCCATAGAGGATGGGCGCAAATGGTGGGCATTCCAGCCGGTCCGCGAAATCGCGGCTCCCAAGATAAAGGACGCCGCTTGGGCGGAAACGAAGATCGATGCTTTTGTTCTGGCGAAGCTGGAAGAAAAGGGGCTGAAGCCGTCGCCCTCCGCCGACAAGCGAACGCTGGTCCAGCGGGCGTACGTCGATCTGATCGGCATGAAGCCGGCGTACGAAGAAGTCGAGGCCTTCGTCAACGATAAATCGCCCGACGCTTATGAGAAGCTGCTCGACAAGCTGCTGGCCTCGCAACATTACGGCGAGCGTTGGGGCCGCCACTGGCTGGATGTCGCGCGGTATGCCGAGGATAACCCGACCTCGGAAGCCACCAACCCCGGCTATCCCTACGCATGGCGCTATCGCGATTGGGTGATCGAGGCTTTCAATCAGGATGTCCCTTACGACCGGTTCGTGAAGTTGCAGCTTGCCGCGGATCTGATGGAGGATGCCAGCCGCGACGACATGCGCGCGCTGGGATACCTGGGCACCGCGCCGATCTATCATAAGGACCGGCGTCTTTCGGAAGAAGTGACCGCGGGGTTCATGGCCGACGATTGGGATGAGCGCGTGGATGCGGTGTCCCGAGGATTGCTGGGGATGACGGTCGCGTGCGCGCGCTGCCACGATCATAAATTCGATCCGATTCTGACCAAGGATTACTACGGGCTGGTGGGCGTGTTCGCCTCAACCATGCGCGTGGAGCGTCCGATGTTCGACGTCGATCCGCAAACGGAGCAGCGCTATCTGTGGGCGCAGAATCAACTCTTCGATTTGCGCTATTCCGTGAATCTATTGACGAATGAAGCCAGCACCGTAGTGAGTTCCGAGCGCCGCGTCGAAAAATGGAAGGCCGAGATCGAGAGTTTGAAGACCGAGATCGAGGCATGGCGGGATCGCTATCCCAAGCTGGTCGAGAGCCTGGAAAAGTATTGGACCACACCGCAGCGAAATGGAGGCCGTGGCGCGTCCGCTGCGCCGGAGCCGTTCATGAACGCCGTCTATGACGCAGCGCAGTATACCGATGGCTCCGACAAGCAGTTCACCTGGATTGTGGTGAAGCCGGGTGAGGCTCGCGACTTTCCGGTGTTGCAGCATGGCAACGTGAGTTCTCCGGGCGATATCGTGCCGCGGCATTTTCCCACCGTGCTTGCGAAGGGTGACGCCAATTTCAAGATCGGCTCCGGCCGTCTGGAACTGGCGGAGCGAATGTTCACCGACTCCGCGGCCTTGGCTGCGCGGGTGATTGTGAATCGGGTCTGGGCGTGGCACTTCGGCAGGCCCCTCGTCGGTACGCCGAGCGATTTCGGAACGCAGGGCGAAAAGCCGACGCATCCGGAACTGCTGGACGATCTATCGGCGCGGTTCATCGCGCACAAATGGTCGATAAAGTGGCTGAACCGCGAGATTATGCTTTCGGCGGCGTACCGGCAGTCGAGCCGCTCGCGGCCCGAAGGTGAACAGGCCGATCAGGGGAATACGCTCCTCTGGCGCATGAATCCTCGGCGGCTCGACGTGGAATCGTATCGCGATTCGATCCTGCGCGCGGCCGGAACGTTGAATGAGCAGATGTATGGGCCGTCGGAAGATGTGGATCGCGCCACCAGCGTTCGACGCACAGTGTACGGCAGGGTGAGCCGCGCTCGCTTGAGTAATCTGCTGAAGCTTTATGATTTCCCCGATCCCGCGCAGACGAGTCCAGGCCGCGATCTGACCACGACGTCGCTGCAACAGCTATTCGTAATGAACAGCGCGTTCATTCAGGGGCAATCAGCGGCTTTGGTCAAAGCCGTACAGAATGAACCGGACGATGAAGCCAAAGTCCGCACACTCTACCGGCGCATATTTTCACGCGATCCGAGCCAGAAGGAGTTGGCCCTTGCGACGGATTATTTCGCGGATTATTTGAGAGACGGCAGCAAGCCTGATCGATGGGTTCGGTATGCTCAGGCGCTGCTGGCGACCAACGAGGAGATCTTCTGGCCATGAGACGTCCATTATCCAGACGAGAGATGCTCGGCACGCTGGGCGCTGGATTCGGGTCGGTGAGTCTGGCGGGATTGTTGGCGGGTCCATCCGCGCAAGCTGCGGCAATCGGCCACTACACGGGGCCGAAGCTTCCGGTGAAGGCCAAGCGCGTGATCAGCCTGTTCATGCCCGGCGGACCCTCTCACGTGGACATGTTCGATCCCAAGCCGGTGCTGGCGAAGTACGCAGGACAGCGGCCGGATTCGGTGGATCTTCGCACGGAACGCCAAACCGGCGGATTGCTCCCTTCTGCATTCAAGTTTCAGAAATATGGTCAGAGCGGGATTGAGGTGAGCGAGCTGCTCCCGCAGGTCGGATCGGTGATCGACGAGCTGTGCGTGATCCGTTCCATGTACACCTTCAATCCGACGCACATGCCGGCGCGGAGCCTGTATCACTCCGGCAGTATCTTGGCGACAAGACCGTCAACGGGTTCGTGGATCTCCTATGGCCTCGGAACGGAGAACGACAATCTGCCGGCATTTGTTGTACTGAGTCCCGATCGCGGCGAACCAATGCATTCACGCGCGGGCTTTCTTCCATCGCAATACCAGGGCGTCACCTTCACCGACGCGGAGACCGAGCCGGAGAAAATGATTCCGGATCTTCGCAACACGCAGCTCGATCCACAAGCCCAGCGAAAGCAGTTGGACGCGATCCAGGCATTGAACCGGAATTATAGCGAGTCCTTCGGCGCGGACGAGTTTCTGGAAGGCCGCATTCAATCCATGGAAGCTGCTTACCGCATGCAGTTCGAAGCGCTTGATGTCTTCGACATCCGCAAGGAGCCAGAAACCATTCGCGCCGAATATGGAACCACTCCCTTCGCGCACGGGTGCCTGCTCGCGCGCCGTTTGGCTGAGAAGGGCGTGCGCTACATCCATATCAATTACGGTGCCGGCCAGGTGTGGGACGATCATGCCTTGATCGAGCCGGAACTGCGCAAGCGCTGCCCGGATATGGACCAGGCGTCGGCTGCGCTAATTCGCGATCTGAAGCGGCGCGGGATGCTGGATGACACGCTGGTGGTGTGGGGCGGGGAATTCGGGCGCACTCCGGTGTCGGAGAGCGGCACCGGGCGCGATCACAATCCTTACGGCTTCACCATGTGGATGGCGGGCGGAGGCGTGAAGGGCGGGCTCGCCTACGGGGCCACCGACGAATTCGGCTTCAAGGCGGTGGAGAATCGCGTCTCGATTCACGATCTTCACGCCACTATGCTGAACTTGCTGGGCGTGGATCACACCCGGCTGACATATCGCTACGCCGGCCGAGATTTCCGGCTCACCGACGTGTACGGCGAGGTCATCCGGGAGATACTGGCATAAAGTTTTAAAAATTGGCGCCGATCCCTCCGTTGGGGGGTCACGGCATGTTGTAAACCGGCATGCACGCGCCGGAGTCGTAATGGGAAAACTGATTTTGTGTAGTATTGCCTTCGCATTGGGAATCCAGGCGCAGGTGCAAGTCCCTTCCGTTGTTGGAGTTACGAACGATCTTCATTCGTCTCCGACAATCAATCCAGGATCAATCGGCTATGTACTCGGCTCCGGCTTTGGCACAGTCGACAATACCGTCGTCACCATAGCTGGGTTGAATGCGCGAGTGCTCGATATGTCGAACAATCAAATCCGCGTGGCGTTCCCACCCAACCTGCCTACCGGGGTACGCTCGTTGAGTGTCAGGGTAGATGGAGAGGCGTCAGAGACGCTCGACGTGATTGTCTCGGAGCGCCCTCCGAAAGAGAAGATGACCGGCAAAGGGTCTGTCGCTGCCGGTCCGGCATTGCGATATTCGCCGCCGCATTCATCGGAGACGCCCATCGCTCCGCCGCGTCCCGATCTGTCGACGGCCGCGTCGACCGGCGGCAGCGGCATTGTGTACACCTGCGATCCGACCATCACCGCGGTATCGTCCACGGCATGCAATACGTTGAACACAACGATTGCGGCCCTTTACCGCAGTGCATTCAGCAATGCCAATGCGAGTATTTATATCACCATGGGAAGCACCGGGGCGGGAATGAGCAACTATTATTACAACAGCTACACTTACAGCGAGTTCCGGAATGCTTTGATCGCCTCCGCGTCGGACGCGACCGATGCAACTGCCGTCGCGAGCCTGCCGTCGTCCAATCCCTTAACTGGCACCTCAGTCGGGATTACCGATGCGCTCCAGCGCGCGCTGGGGCTTTCTTCGGGCTCCTGCCTTCCATCGAACAGCTGTTACGACGGAACCATAACCATCAGCAATTCCATCCCGTTATACTTCCGCACCGGGGAGATCGTCGGCGACCAATATGACTTTTTCACCATCGCCGAACACGAAACCGATGAAATCCTCGGCACGGCCTCATGCTCCATCGCATGCGGTAGCGGCACCGCCTTTCCGGCGGATTATTTCCGGTATCACAGCAACGGGACGCGCAGCTTTGCCGCGGGGACGAACGATGCCTGCACGTCCAGCGATGCTACAAATGCCTGCTTCTCGCTAAACGGCTCAAGCATGCTGCAGCATTACAATAATCTGAACAATGGCGATGACGCCGGCGATTGGGATACGAATTGCGCTGCTCCACTGGTGCAAGACGCTGAGATTTGCGCGGGGACCGGAGGAGTAGACATTTCCCCAGCGGCTGAAATCCTGGTGCTGGACACGGTAGGGTTCACGACAGTGAACCCATCATTGCAGTTCTACCCCGTCGCACCGTGCCGGCTGGTCGATACTCGTGGTGAGGCGGCCGGATTCAACGGGATTGCTCCGTTTTCGGGTCCGTCCATCGCCGCCGGGGCAACTCTGACGATTCCCGTCCAATCGACAACAGAAGCCAGCACCAACACCACTCCAGCGCCTTGCGGCACGATTCCGTCGACCGCCCAAGCTTACTCGCTTAACATCACACTGGTTCCTCACGCGGGCGCGGTCGACTTTGTGTCGCTCTGGCCTACGGGCTCGCCAAAGCCATACGTCTCGACATTGGACGATACGGAAGGTTTGATCGTGGCCAACGCGGCGATTGTTCCAGGGGGCACACCCTCTGGAGGGATAAGCGTGTATAACTCCGGTCCCTCGGCCGCGGATGTCGTCATCGACATGAACGGTTACTTTGCTCCACCCGCCTCGGGATTGCAGTTCTATCCGGTCGCTCCATGCCGCTTGGTCGATACCCGAGGCACGGCTGCCGGATTTAACGGGATCGATCCATTTGCAGGGCCGTCCATAACAGCCGGGCAAACCTTGACGATTCCCGTACAATCCACTGCCGAGGCCGGCGACGACACTGAGCCTGCCCCTTGCGGCGTGATTCCTTCGAGCGCCCAAGCCTACTCGTTCAACCTGACGGTGGTCCCTCACGCGGGGGGTGTTGATTATGTCACGCTCTGGCCGGCCGGCTCGACCAAACCATACGTCTCGACCTTGGATGATCCTGAAGGTTCAATCCTGGCCAACGCGGCGATTGTTCCAGCGGGAACATCCTCCGGCGGGGTGAGTGTGTATAACTCCGGACCCGCGAC
>Ga0209415_10013041_pt1 | contig 13776 bp, 18 predicted proteins | sample PeaSoiSIISIP2007_FD_187696 | JGI IMG/M metagenome (GOLD analysis project Ga0209415, IMG submission 187696) | Peat soil microbial communities from Weissenstadt, Germany - SII-SIP-2007 (SPAdes) (version 2) | ecosystem: Environmental > Terrestrial > Soil > Wetlands > Peat | place: Germany... | reverse complement strand
CCAGCCCTGGCATCCTGAAAAGGCGGCCCAGCCCGCCGAGGAGCACTGCTCCTACACCACGCCACGGGGCACGATCCACGCCGACCGTCACCACCGATCTCGACGAGATCATGGAGATGATCCGGAAGGCCTGATGCGAGACGGTCCGCGGCAAAAAACAAAATCGACAAATCAAAGCCAATTTAGGCAATTATCCCCTTGACGTAATACGGTCTAGGGGTAGATAATCCCGCCTCAGGTGATTGGAGGCGGGTATGGCCATTCTTAGCGACCTTTCCTGGGTTATCAGCTACCCGGTTCCGTGCGGCAATTGCGGCAAGGAAAGCCTGCACATGGTCAGCGGGCTCATACACCTTACGGAAGTTCCCTGCCCGGCTTGCCGCGGCCTGCTCGATCTCAACACGGAAGAGTGGGCCGCGCTCCGCAACCAGCTGAAAAAACTCTACGTCGGAAAAAAGGCTCCTATCGCGCCCGTCAAGAAGCGCGCGTAGAGCCGAAAAGGCGTCCTCTAAGTCCACGGTGTAGGCCATGAGCGATCTTTCCCGTCCTGAATTCCACGATGAAACCAAAGCCCGCGCGTGGCTTGAGGCTGAGCTATGGCCCAATGGCCCAGCCTGCCCGCATTGCGGCACGGTGAACGAGGCAACCTTGCTCAAGGGCAAGACGCACCGCGCCGGCCTCTATCAGTGCAACGCTTGCCGCGAGCCCTTCACGGTGACAGTGGGCACCCTTTACGAGCGCAGCCACATCCCGCTGCACAAGTGGCTGGCCGTCACGCACCTCATGATGGCCTCGAAAAAGGGCATAAGCGCGCTACAGATCAGCCGCATGCTTGGCTTTGGGTACAAAACCGCGTGGTTCATGTGCCATCGCATCCGCGAGTCCATGCGCGAGACGAAGCCCACCGAGCCGCTAGGCGGCGAAGGCAGGACCGTGGAAATGGACGAGGCCTATATCGGCGGCCTCGAAAAGAACAAGCATCGCAACAAGCGCAAGCACGCTGGCGGCGGCGGCAAAGGCAAAGAGGCCGTGTTCTCGCTTGTGGAGCGCGGCGGTTCCGTTCGCTCCCACCACGTCCCGACCGTCAACGCCAAGACGCTCGGCCCGATCCTCCGCGAGCAAATGAAGCAAGGCACCGCGCTCATGTCCGATGAGAGCGTTACCGCGATGTCTCTCGGGCAGGAGTTTGGCAATCACCAAGCGGTCAATCATTCGATCGGCGAGTATGTTCGCGGCGACGCGCATACGAACACGGTCGAGGGTTACTTTTCGATCCTGAAACGCGGGATCATCGGCACCTATCACCACGTTTCGCCGCAGCATTTGAAGCGCTATCTCGCCGAATTCGACTTCCGCTATAACGAGCGCCAAAGCCTCGGCGTCAGTGACGCGCGGCGCATGGCGAAGTCCCTACAGGGCATCGTGGGCAAGCGCCTCACTTATCGGCGGACTGATAGCGGGGCGAACGTCTAAGCCTCTTCTGACGCGCGGTCAGTTTCGCGCGGTGCTCCGCTGGATTATCCAAGAGGGAGGGGGGACATGAAACGAGCAACGAAAAATCTGCCGCCGCTACAAGTCGGGCAGGCTTACGAAGCAACGGACTTTGAGAGATTTGATTTTGTCCGGTACCCGCAACCCGGATCAAAAGCCATTCTTCGCCTCCATCTGAAGAATGGGACCACAGTTGATCTCCCAACCACCGATGATGAATTGCGGAGGCTGGCACTAACACTATGCGCGGCGTTCGCCGAGGCCGTGATTGCGGACTTGCGGCAGCGCGGGTGGATTTAGGCATTCACACGACCTAAGAGGGAGCTTCCAAATGGATGCCGAGCAACTGGACGAGCTTCGCACCAGGTTCGACAGGCTTGAGCGCAAAGTTAAGGTGATTGGCAAGATTGCGATCACGGCGGGTGGCTGGGGCCTTGCTTGGTACGCCTACCATGTGCTGCCGATGAGATTTTTGGGACTGACCGACGACACGGCGTGGTGGATTGGCGCGGCCGTGTTTGCCGTGTTTACGGTCTATTTTACTTACGAATTCGGCAGGAAGAAGTGACTCCCGAGGTGCGAGCCTTCCCGCGTTTCCTCTTGGGTGCTGCGCGATGCATCGGCCCGCTCTTGGCCGCCGCATGTACTGCTTCGCGGAACCGCTCCCAACCATCGGGGCGTAGTTCGATTTCAGATCCGTGCACCGCTGTTTTCTTCTCTGTCATGAGGCCAACATGCGACGAAGGTTTCCAGACGTCATAGTCCCCGCCCAGTGGCTGCGCGCTCTTTTCCGCGATGATTATGCCACAGCGGCTGGGCACGTCATCCTCCAATGGTCGATGTTGGAGGGACTAATCGAGGGCGCCTGTTGGCAGGCCGCGCGGGTTAGGAACGACATAGGGAGGGTCACAACGTCCCAACTGCAAATGCAGTCAAAACTCGATTTGCTCGGCGCGCTTCTCATGCAAACGCGTCCAATCTTGGGCGAACAATTTAACAAGATTGCCGGGTACGTCCGCGATTGCCTACTAGGTCAGCGCAACTTAGTTGCGCATGGTTTCTGGGTGATGGATGCGGCGTTGCCACATGCTGCGGTCACGAAGTTTCGGGCGAAGGGCCAGCTTGTCGCCCAATCCCGCATTTTCTCGCTCCCCGAACTTGAGCAGTTAGCCGATGACATAGCCGATGTGGCTTCTTGGGTACTCTGGCTTTCCGACGCACTGCCAAAACTGAAGCAACGATCCGGCGGACTAGGTCATATGAGCCCAGTCCCTCCTGACCCCCAAGTCTGCGCCAATCGGAAAATGCAAGTGCTCCAGCCTCCAGTTGTGCGGCGGAAAGCTTCGCCACGAGAGGCGCCGGGAAATCTTCGAAAGCGCCGATCTCGGACGTAATTTCCGTTGGTAGCTGGCTCGGCTTTGCCAAGGGACATCCCTCCTTTCATGGGCGTCCGGGCAATCACCTCTTTCCGTGACAGGGTGAGGGACCGCGTTCGCAATGCCCTCACACACTAGCGCTTGTGTCTGTTACGTTAAAGGGATAATTCCCCCAATTTATCGAGACGAATCAAAGGAGGACGTTTTGGGAAAACCAATTCAAAGCCAATCGAAGCCAATTCGCCCGCGTCCGGATGAAAATCTCGTTTTACCGGGGGGAGGACGGCGCGGGCGCGAATCTAAATTTTGCGAAACGAACCCAATCATCTCTCGATGACAGGCTTACCCCTTGATCTCGATCGCGTAGTTCTCGATCACGGTGTTGGCGAGCAGCTTCTCGCACATGGATTTGACCGTGGCCTCGGCGCGCGCCTTGTCGGTCTCGGCGAGGTCGAGCTCGATCACCTTGCCCTGGCGCACGTCGTTGACGCCGCTGAAGCCCAGCGAGGCCAGCGCGTGACCGATCGCCTTGCCCTGGGGATCGAGCACGCCCGATTTGAGCGTGACGTGAACGCGCGCTTTCATCTCTCGATCCCTGCCGGCGTTGTCGGCGGCTGTTTTACCCCTCTCCGCGCGGAGCGGGGAGAGGGAGGGACCCGGCGCGGCAGCGCTGGGAGGGTGAGGTGCGCTTCAGCGGGCACGATCGCGTTCGCCATCGGGACCCACCTCACCCCGCTCGCTGCGCTCGCACCCTCTCCCCCCGCAAGCGCGGGCGGAGAGGGGGATTTATCCCTCGGGCCTCGTGCATCACTGCAGCGTCTTCGGGCCCTTCATGTCGGGCGGGCCGCCTTCGGGGAGGATGCCGAGCCGGCGCGCCACTTCCTGGTAGCCTTCCTCGACGCGGCCCAGATCCTGGCGGAAGCGGTCCTTGTCGAGCTTCTCGTTGGTCTTGAGGTCCCAGAGCCGGCAGTTGTCGGGGCTGATCTCGTCGGCGAGCACGATGCGCATCTCGTCGTTCTCGTAGAGCCGGCCGAACTCCAGCTTGAAGTCGACGAGCTTGATGCCGATGCCCAGGAAGAGCCCGGTGAGGAAGTCGTTCACCCGGAGCGACATCTGCATCATGTCGTCGAGGTCTTGCGTGTTCGCCCAGCCGAAGGCGGTGATGTGCTCCTCCGACACCATGGGCCGCTCGAGCGCGTCGTTCTTGTAGTAGTACTCGATGATCGAGCGCGGCAGCTGCGTGCCCTCGGCGATGCCGAAGCGCTTGGCGAAAGAGCCCGCGGCGATGTTCCGCACCACCATCTCGATCGGAATGATCTCGACCTCGCGCACCAGCTGCTCGCGCATGTTGAGCCGGCGCACGAAATGCGTGGGCACGCCGACCTCCGAGAGCTTCACCATCAGGTATTCGCTGATCCGGTTGTTGAGCACGCCCTTGCCGGTGATCGTGCCCTTCTTCTGGTTGTTGAAGGCGGAGGCGTCGTCCTTGAAATATTGCACGAGGGTGCCGGGCTCCGGCCCCTCGAACAGCACCTTGGCCTTGCCTTCGTAGATCTGGCGGCGGCGCGACATCCTGAATACCTTCATGATTTCAAACGGATCGTCGGTGGGCGGGTCCGGCTTGACCCGGCATCGGCGCCGCGCTCCTCCTGGGGGATATGGGGCTGCTGTATAGCAAGGCTTGGGGTACGAAACAATGACGGCCCCGCAGAGGGTCCCGGGCTTAGGGCCTAATCTCTTGCCAGGGCTCGATCTTCGGCGCCCAGGAGGCGAACCGGAAAATCCAGCGGCGCTTGCCGTGGCCGGGCTGAGCGAGGGCGATGAGGCTGCCGCAGACCGTGCCGAAGCCGGTTTCGGTCGCGAACCGCATGGCGCCGGTGGGGCCGTCCTCGGCGGCCACCTCGCGGCTCTCGAGCAGCGCCTGCCAGGCGGCGAAGTCGTTGCGGTCGGGATCGGGCGCCTTGGCCTTGGCGAAGAGTGGCCGGTAGCGGCGGATGCGGCTGCTCTCGGCGTCGTCGAGCTCGCCCGCCGTCAGCATGGAGAGGCCCTCGGGGATCGGCTTCACGGCAAGGCCGAGCGTCCCCGTGGGATCGGCGTGGCGCAGCCAGAAGGCGTCGCGGTTGTCGGCGACGATCATGTTGAAGGGCCGATAGGCGCCGGGCTCAAGTTGCTTGAGCGCGCGCGCGGCCTCGACGGCATCGGCGTGGTCGAGCGCCTCCAGCACCAGCTCGCCGCGCGAGCGGAAGCCCTTGGCGCGGCCGAGCGTGCGATGCCGGTTCAGCATCGCCGCCGTGACGCCGGCATCGTTGACGCCCAGCCACGAGCCGCCCGCCTCGACGTCGAGCCCCGCCACCGCCTCGGGACGGTCGGGCCAGTGCCGCGCGGGCGCCTTCCACGGGCGCGTCGCCATCTCGTCACGATTGGCGCCCACAATGAGCGGCCAGTCGTGACCGGGGCGGCGCAGCAGGACGATCGTGCACATGCGGTTTCTCTCGGGGATCGGGCGAGGCACGATATAATGCCGAAGCCGGGGCCGTCGCCTGCAGAGCGCGCGGCCCTGCTCTGCAAGGGGGTATGCCGATGTCGGGTTTCGACGAGCGCGAGAGGAATTTCGAGAAGAAATTCGAGCGCGACCAGGAATTGGCCTTCAAGGCCAAGGCGCGGCGCAACAAGCTGCTGGCGCTCTGGGCCGCCGAGCGCTTGGGCCTCGCCGGCGGCGCCGCCGAGACATACGCCCGCGACATCGTCGAGGGCGAGGTGCGCCACCACACCGACGACGATCTCGTGGCCCACATCGTGCGCGATGCCACCGCCAAGGGCATCAGCCTCGACGCCGCCCGCGTCCGCGCCGAGCTCACCCGCTGCGCCGCCGAGGCGAAGAAGCAGCTGGGGATACCGGACTGAGAGCCCGCACGACCCTCACCCCCCGTCGCCCAGCGGCGAGGGGCTATTCACGCGGAGCGCTTGCTTGCCCCTCGCCCGTGAAACGGGAGAGGGAGGGAACCACTGCGAAGCAGTGGGAGGGTGAGGGTCAGCTTGGCAGCGGCAACCCGCGCGGCGGCACCGGCGAGGACTGGACCAGCGAGGTCGTGGTCTGGCCGTGGGCGAGGAAGCGGTCGATGACGCGGTCGAGCGCGTCGAGCTCCTCGAGGTAGACGCGCAGAATGAAACAATCCTCGCCGGTGATGCGGTGGCACTCCACCACCTCGGGCATCTTCTGCGCGAGCTCCGCGATCTTCGGGAGCTTGCCGGGCATGGGGCGGACGCGCACGAAGGCGGAGATCGGATAGCCCAGCGCGCGCGGATCGATCTCGAGCCGATACCCCGTGATGACGCCGGCTTCCTCCAGGCGCTGCACGCGCTCGCGCACCGCGGGTGCGGACATGCCGACGCGCCGCGCCAGCGCCGAGACCGCGATCCGGGGATCGTCCCTCAGCAAGCGCAGCAGCTTCACATTGAGGGGGTCGAACAGCAGTTTTCCCACTTTAAGGGCCATGACACTCTTTGCCTTCGGATCAGAGGGAGAATCATCATAGTACCTTCGATCGAGCATGTCCTGGAGCAATTCGGCATGCGAACCTCGGCACGCCATGACAGCCACCTCGCTCGCGCGTTCCGATCCCGCGCCGCTCACGCAGCGCGTCCCGCCGCAGCTCTTCTTCGTGGTGAGCGCGGTCTTCCATTATCTCGGGCCGGCCTGCGCGGTGCTCTTGTTCGCGGCGGTGGCGCCGCTCGGCGTCGCGTGGCTCCGGATCGCGAGCGCGGCGCTGGTGTTCGCGCTCTGGCGGCGGCCGTGGCGCTATTACCGGACGCTCGCGCCCAAGGACCGGCGCACGGTGCTGATGCTGGGCGCGGTGCTCGCGGCGATGAACTCCTGCTTCTATCTCGCGATCGACCGGCTGCCGCTGGGCACGGTGGGCGCGATCGAGTTCCTGGGTCCGATCGGGCTCGCGGCGGCGGGATTGCGCACGCGGCGCAATTTCGCGGCGCTCGCGCTCGCGGCCGTGGGCGTCTACGTGCTGACGGATGCGCGCATCGCCGGCGAGGTCTGGGGCTTTGTCCTCGCCTTCGCGAACTGCGCGCTCTTCGTGGGCTACGTCATGCTGGGCCACCGCCTCGCGGCCGACGGCGGCAAGCAGGGCATCGACCGCCTCGGCGCGGCGATGCTCGTGGCCATGATTGCGGCGCTGCCGATCGGGATCACCGACGCCACGCCGGCCTTCCGCGACCCGTGGCTGCTCTTGGCCGGCTTCGGCGTGGGCATCGCGTCCTCGGTCATTCCCTATGTCTGCGACCAGCTCGCGATGGCGCGCCTGCCGCGCGCCACCTTCGCGCTGATGCTCGCACTGCTGCCGGCGACCGCCTCGGTGGTCGGCGTCCTGGTGCTGCGTCAGATCCCGTCAATGATCGAAATGCTCGGCGTCGGCTTGGTGATCGCGGGCGTGGCGGTGCACCGGGCGGAGGCGTGACCCTCACCCTCCCATCGCTATCGCGATAGGTCCCTCCCTCTCCCGTTTCACGGGAGAGGGGCTATTCACATCGAGGGCCCGCTTGCCCATCGCCCACGAAGTGGGAGAGGGAGGGACCCGTCGCCGAGGGCGACGGGAGGGTGAGGGTCAGCCGAACACGCGCTTGAAGATCGTGTCGACGTGCTTGATGTGATAGGCGTCGTCGAAGAGGGCTTCGAGCGCCGTCGGCTTCACGTAGCGCGTCACCTCGGCATCGGATTTGAGCAGGTCGAGGAATCTGGCCTTGCCTTCCCACACCGGCATGGCGTTGCGCTGCACGGCCCGGTAAGCGTCCTCGCGGCTCATGCCGGCTTGGGTCAAGGCCAGGAGCACGCGCTGCGAGTGGACCAAGCCGCCCAGGCGGTCGAGGTTCGCCCGCATGGTGTCCGGATAGATCACGAGCTTGTCGACCAGGCCCGCGGCGCGGGCGAGGGCGAAGTCGAGCGCGATGGTGGCGTCGGGCGCGATCACGCGCTCGACCGAGGAGTGCGAGATGTCGCGCTCGTGCCAGGTCGTGACGTTCTCGAGCGCGGGCACCACAGCACTCCGCACAAGCCGCGCGAGGCCCGTGATGTTCTCGGAGAGCACGGGGTTGCGCTTGTGCGGCATCGCCGAGGAGCCCTTCTGGCCCGCGGAGAAGAACTCCTCGGCCTCGCGCACCTCCGTGCGTTGGAGGTGGCGAAGCTCGGTCGCAAGGTTCTCCAGTGAGCTCGCGATCACCGCGAGCGTGGCGAAGAAGAGCGCGTGGCGGTCGCGCGGGATGATCTGGGTGGAGACGGGCTCGACCGCGAGCCCGAGCTTCTCCGCGACATAAGCCTCCACATCGGGATCGATGTTGGCGAAGGTGCCGACCGCGCCCGATATGGCGCAGGTCGCGATCTCCGTCCGCGCGCGCTCGAGCCGTGCGCGGTTGCGCGTGAAGGCTGCGTAGTGGCCCGCGAGCTTGAGGCCGAGCGTCGTGGGCTCCGCGTGGATGCCGTGGCTTCGGCCGATGGTGAGGCTCGTCTTGTGCTCGAGCGCGCGGCGCTTGAGCGCCGCTATCAGCGCGTCGAGATCTTTCAGCAGGATATCCGAGGCCTGCTTCAGCTGCACGGCGAGGCAGGTGTCGAGCACGTCGCTCGAGGTCATGCCCTGGTGGACGAAGCGCGCCTCGGGGCCGACGTGCTCGGCGAGGCTCGTCAGGAACGCGATCACGTCGTGCTTCACCTCGCGCTCGACCTCGTCGATGCGCGCGACGTCGAACCCGCCCTTCTCCCAGACCGCCTTGGCGGCCTCCTTAGGGATCACGCCCTTGGCGGCGAGCGCGTCGCAGGCATGCGCCTCGATCTCGAACCAGATGCGGAACCGGTTCTGCGGTTCCCAGATGGCGCTCATCTCGGGGCGGCTGTAGCGCGGGATCATGCGCTTGCTTAGCCCAGCGCGTGGTGCGGGACAAGCGCTGGTGCCGACTGTTGCTCGCGGACCCTCACTCTCCCGCTGCTTCGCAACGGGTCCCTCCCTCTCCCACTGACGCGGGCGAGGGGCAAGTAAGCGCTCAGTATGAATAGCCCCTCTCCCGTGATGAACGGGAGAGGGAGGGGCCCAGCGCGGAGCGCTGGGAGGGTGAGGGCTGTCTCGCTAGATTATTCACTGAAATGGCGGCAAGGAGGCTTGCGATGACGCGACTCGGCATGATGCTGGCGGCGGCGATGATCGCGATCACAAGCCCCGCCCACGCCAAGATGGCGTTCCACACATTTCCGGTGCTGGAAGGCGCCGGGCCGCACGACGTCTATCCCGCACCCGATGGCACGGTGTGGTTCACCGCGCAGGCGGCAGGGAAGCTCGGGCACCTCGATCCCAAGACGGGCAAGTCCGACCTGATCGCGCTGGGCCGAGGCGCGGCGCCGCATGGGGTGATCGTCGGGCCTGATGGCGCGCCCTGGGTGACCGAGGGCGGGCAGAACGCGATCGCGCGGGTCGATCCGCTGACACGCGCGGTGAAGCTCTTCCCGCTGCCGAAGGAGCGCGCCAACGCCAACCTCAACACCGCGACGTTCGATCGCCAGGGCGTGCTCTGGTTCACCGGACAGAACGGCGTCTATGGTCGGCTCGATCCGAAATCGGGCGCGATCGCGGTCTTCGACGCGCCGCGCGGCGTCGGTCCCTACGGCATCGCGACGACACCCGACGGCCAGGTGTTCTTCGCCTCGCTCGCCGGAAATTATCTGGGCCGGATCGATCTCGAGACCGGCTCCGCCGAGGTGCTGGAGCCGCCGGTGCCGACGCAGGGCGCGCGGCGCGTCTGGAGCGACAGCAAGGGCGCGCTCTGGATCACCGGCTGGGACAGCGGAGACCTCTTCCGCTACGACACCAAGGCCAAGAGCTGGGCGCGCTGGCACCTGCCGGGCGACGGACCGCAGCCCTATGCCGTCTATGTCGACGAGACCGATGCGGTGTGGCTCAGCGACTGGGGCGCGAACGCGATCCTGCGCTTCGATCCCAACACGGAAGAATTCGAGGCCTATCCGCTCCCGGACCGCCACGCCAGCGTGCGCCAGCTCGCGGGTCGCAAGGGCGAGGTGTGGGGGGCCGAATCCGGCGCCGACAAGCTGTTTGTCCTGCGGGCGGAGTAGGGGGGCGAGGCTCAGCCGTCGACCGCTCTGCGCAGCTGGTCGAGATCGGGCGAGCAGAGGAGCGGCGCGAGGCCGCGGATCTTCTCGGTGGGCCAATCCCACCAATTTAGCTGTAGCAGGAACTCGATATCCGCCTCGTCGAACCGCAGCTTCCGCACCCGCCCGGGATTGCCCGCGAAGAGCGCGTAGGGCGGCACGGTCTTGGTTACCACGGTGCCGGCGCCGATGACGGCGCCATGGCCCACGGTCGCGCCCGGCATGAAGCGCGCGCCCTCGCCCACCCAGACATCGCTGCCAATCTCGATATCGCCTTTGAGCCGCGCATGGACCGCCGCGGGCTTCGGCGTCTCCTCGGGCCAGGGGATCAGCTCCATGGCATAGGTGGTGAGCCATTCCGGATGATGATTGGCGCGCAGGAAGAATCCGGTGTTCGTCGCGACCGAGCAGAAGCTGCCGATGCGGATCGACGACAGCTCGGCGTAAAAATGCAGCCACGCTTGGCCGTCGATATAGGAAAAGCGACCGAGGCTCAGAACCGGATAATCGTTCAGCGTGTACTCGGTCGGGCGGTCGACCGGCCGGTGGTGGCTGACTGGAATTGCCATCGCCCGAGCTTGCCCCGACCGGCGCCGAGACTGCAACGGGGTCTAGTGTGAAAACGAAGTCATATTCTAATTCCGGGCGGCCCATCTGAGAGACGGCGCCGGCCATCGTGGCTGCTGCGCCGGCCGGGCTCTATAGTGCGCCGACGAGTGCATCACTCGACTACGCCCGTTGCGCTAGCCCTGGCATTGGCCGCATAGAGCAGCAGGACATGGCACGATTCATCATCGTCACGGCGGCGGACGCGAACTACGGCGAGCTTGCCGCGCAACTCATCGCCTCGATCCGCGCAATGCCAGAAGGGAAGGATGTTGCGATCGGTCTCATCGACGCAGGTCTCGACGCGCAGCAGCGGGACCGGTTTCGCGAGGTTGGTGTCGACGTGATTGAAGCTGGTTGGGACTATGATTTCAGCGGCCACGCCGTTCCGCCCAAACGCTATTTGCTCGCGCTAACAACGCGTCCGCACTTGCCGCGCTATTTCCCCGGCTACGATGTCTATCTGCACATCGACGCGGATGCGTGGCTACAGGATTGGACGGCGATCGAGCTCTATGTGTCGGCGGCTGAGGAGCGCGGCTTCTCCATCGCGCCCGAAGTCGACCGCAGCTACAGCATGATCCACGGCAATACGTCCGACAACGAGGTCAAATACCTCACGTACAGGCAATATTTCGTCGAGGAGACGGCGCGCCGCCTCACCGTACTACCCCAGCTGAACGGCGGCGTCTTCGCGGGCAGGGTGTCGGCGCCCCACTGGAAGACGTGGCATGATCTTATGGTTCGCGTCTACGCGTCGCTCGCCCAAAATCCAGCTCTCGATCCCCAAACACTCTTTTATGCGGAGCAAGCTTGCCTCAATGGTGCATTGTGGCACATGCCCGAGCCCCCGGCGTTTTTGCCGGCATGGTGCAACTGGCTCTGCCATCGCGCATTGCCGCGCTGCTCGGAAGACGGATCGATCCTTTTCGAACCGAATCCACCCTATCGTAAGCTCGGAATCGTGCACCTGACCGGCGGAGCGAAGAACCAACAGTTCGAGCTGCGCGATGCGCGGAACGGCCGGCACGTGCGCTGGCTGCACTACTTGGGGAGCGAGGGCTCGAGGCCACGGCCAGTTGTCTTGCCGATGCGGCTGGCCAGCGTTGAGTTTCGCTCCTGATCGTCCGGATCTCCTCAGTCTCGCTCAGCCCTAGGCAGCCCCGGCCGCGGATCCGCGGGCGCGGTGTTCGGAACGTTCATGCGTTTCCAGATCTCGAGTGCGACGGCGTAGTCCCGCTCCGCCTCGGGAGAGGGCGCAATCAATTGGCGGAGATCTCGTAAGGCTTGGTCGGGATCGGAGGATTGCGCCCGTTCGCTGGTCGACCCGGCGATCCCCATGGGTGCGAGCAGCGCGATCAGGGCGACGGTCGCGGCGGCGTTGCGGATGCTCATGACGGCTGATCCCTCGCGTGGGTCTCGCGTGAATTGGCCAGGACACTATGGCGTTTCTTAGGCGCGCCGGCCGGCTATCGGGCTCTCGAAGGGAACCCGATAGCCCCGCTCGCAAATGCCGCGGCTAGATCAAGCCCAGGGATTTCAGGCTCGTGTGCCGCCCTCGGCCGAGGATGACGTGGTCGTGCAACGTGACGCCAAGCACGGCCGCCGCCTTCTGCACCTCGCGCGTCATCTCGATGTCCGCCTTTGAGGGCGTGGGGTCTCCGGAGGGGTGGTTGTGCACCATGATGAGCGCGGAAGCCCCGAGCTCGAGCGCGCGCTTCACGACCTCGCGCGGATAAACCGGCGTGTGGTCGATGGTGCCCTGCTGCTGGCGCTCATCGGCGATCAGCGCGTTCTTGCGGTCGAGGAACAGCAGGTGAAACTCCTCGATCTCGGCGAAGCCCGCCGTCGCCGTGCAGTAGTCGAGGAGCTGCTTCCAGGATGAGAGCACTGGCCGGTTCGTGATCTCCGCGCGCACGAGGCGCAAGCCCGCCTCGCGCACCGCCTTCAACGCGGCGATCGAGGCCTCGCCCATGCCGCGCACCGCCTGCAGCGAGTCCGGCCGCGCGCTCAGCACGGCGGCGAGGCTGCCGAACCGCTCGATCAGCGCTTTCGCCAGCGGCTTCATGTCGCCGCGCGGCTGCGCCGCGAACAGCAGGAACTCCAGCAGCTCGTAATCAGGCAAGCCCTCGGTGCCGCCGTCGAGCAGGCGCCGGCGCAAGCGCTCGCGATGGCCGAGATAGTGCGGCTTCTCGGCGCCCCCGCCGGCGGCTCCGCTGCCGGCCTTCGCGTCCTTCCGCTCGCCCATTGGTTGCCCGGCCGCCTCCCGACTCAAGCCTATCGCGACGGTACGGCTTGCGCACCAGCCATCAAGAAAAGCCCCGCGGGAGCGCGGCCAGGGGCGCGCCAAGCCCTCGGTCAGGCAATGTGTCCGCGGTCACAACCCTAAATAGGGCCCGGGGATGGCAACCTTTGTCACAGCGTATGGGGAGGAGAAGGCCCACTTTCGCCGTTATCGCGTGGGACCATCGAATTCGCGACAGCAACGAGAGGAGTGACCATGACCAAGCTCAAAGCCTTTTGGCGCGTGGCGCGCGTGGGCGCACTGGGGCTGGCGGTCGCCATTGTGATTGCCGTGGCGGCGCAGCCTGCCGAGGCGCGTGGCTACTGGCATTGGAACGGCGCCAGTTATGTGTGGATTGGCGGCGGCCCCTATTACGGCTACGGGCCGGGCTACTACTATCCGCCCGCGCCCTACTACTACCCGCCGGCGCCGGCTTACTACTATCCGCCGCCCTACTACTACGGCCCGTCGGTTGGGCTCTCTTTCCGGATCCACTGATCCGCGGAGCCTGAGGCTCGAGGCCGCCGTCCCGAGAGGGGCGGCGGCCTCTTTCGTTATCGGGCGTAAGGCGGGCGGGTCCAGCCGGCCGGCGAGAGCGTGAAGATCTCGTAGCCGGTCTCGGTCACGGCCACGGTGTGCTCGAACTGGGCAGAGAGCGAGCGGTCCTTGGTGACCGCGGTCCAGCCGTCGGAGAGGATTTTCACTTCCCAGCGCCCGGCGTTCACCATGGGCTCCACGGTGAAGAACATGCCGGGGCGCAGCACCGCGCCCTCCTCTGGCGTTCCGAAATGCAGGATCGAGGGCGCGTCGTGGAAGATGCGGCCGATGCCGTGGCCGCAGAAATCGCGCACCACCGAGAA
>Ga0209415_10013040_pt1 | contig 13777 bp, 5 predicted proteins | sample PeaSoiSIISIP2007_FD_187696 | JGI IMG/M metagenome (GOLD analysis project Ga0209415, IMG submission 187696) | Peat soil microbial communities from Weissenstadt, Germany - SII-SIP-2007 (SPAdes) (version 2) | ecosystem: Environmental > Terrestrial > Soil > Wetlands > Peat | place: Germany... | reverse complement strand
CAATGTCCCGATTCAGCTATCTCGTTGGCCGGTTTTCAGGTGTCCACGTATGGCCGGTTTTGGGTGTCCCCCGAGGTTGTGGGTCAGGACACACCTCTGGCCGCATTGGTTACAAGAGGGAACAAAGACTATACGGCCCGCGATTGTGAACGGGCAGGCTAGCTGACGAAGCTTGGTCCGCAAGCGCCTCACGTCGTCGGAGGTTACTTAAGGGGTCGAAGCAGTAAGCAATCGTGTCGCGTTCGTCCGTAAACGGTGGACCGTCAGCGACTCAGTGGTCAGACAAGCGCCGGGAGTCCTGCGTGATCGAGAAGCGGACAGCGCCGCTGTCCAGAGGTGCGGGGCAGCAGCCGGGGGCGGCAGACTAACTAGGTGTGCAGCAGGGGATTCAAACAGAACATTCCACCGGCAGATCCGGCTGGACCACCTGGCGGCCGATTGTGTAGTCCGCGAGGCGACACGCCACCCCAAAGGCCTTCTCGCCGGCCTGCTGGACCACTCGTACGACCTCGGCTCGACAGCGCAAGATCATGTCTCGTTCGAGCGGCTGGCCAAGCTCCGCACTCGGGATCACGAGTTCGCACTCGAGAAATTCGCTGGGGGAAAAGACGCGATCCGTAATGCAGAAAAAACCCTCGCAGCTAATGTTCTGGGTTTTCGTCTCGATTCGGGACTCTTCCCCGGGACGGTACAGACGCAGAGGATAAGTCAGCCTCAAGCGCGTACGTCGACGGCGATCCGGCGTTTCGCCATTCACGACCACAGGCAGCATAGTTGGCCCACCTCGCACAAGGTCCACAAAACTCTACAGCAACGGCACGTTTTACACGTGGCAAGAAGTTGAATCTTACCCTGATTACCTTTGATGCGCTCTTGAAAGGCTCAGTCGCACAACGTTTAGCAATCTAAATGCCAAGGCGGATCAGAATCGATAGAAACGCAAGACTTCGTCGGGCGACGTAATCCTTTAGAAACAATGGCACTTGTTAATGGGATCGTCCAGCTCTCAGATTCGTTTTCCTCAGATATAACTGGCTCTGTTTGGTTACGTATAGAACCAGCGCCTGTGAATAAACTGTGGAAAAAACAAGCTTGGCCCTTTCTGGTTCAGAATCTCCCTCCCTGTGTGATAGTCTGTCGGAAAGTGGGAACCTCTCCGGCCGCGAGCAGTTTTTTTGCTCACATTGTCGTGGCTTGTGCTCCGATTGCGTGTGCCCAGCAGCTATCGCTGCCAGCGGAGTCGTCAGCAGCCGGAGGCAGCGTTCTCATTTCGGCCGCTTTCGCGCCCGGATCGGGCCCGGTCAGCGGGCTGCAGTTCGACCTGCAGTACGACAGCTCTGCGATGAGCCTGGTGGCAACCGCCGGCGACGCTGCGAGGTCTTCCGGTAAGAGCTTGTATTACAGTGATTTGAATCCTAACCAGAGACGCTTTGTGTTGGCCGGATCAGATCAGAATCCGATTCCCGCTGGCATGCTCGTCAATCTTTTCGTCCTCGTAACGCCGAATGCTTCGACCGGGGCTCACGCGTTGATCCTCACAAACCTGAGCAGCGTCAGTCCGACGGGTTCATCCGCGCCGATCACTGGGACGAACGGGTCGGTCAGCGTCACAATTGGCACAGGATCAAGACTTGAATCGACCGGGGTCCTGAATGCAGCCAGCCTGAATGCAGGTGCTGTGGCTCCCGGAGAGATCATTACCTTGATAGGCTCTGGGATAGGTGCAGAGATCGCCCAAACACCGGGATCCTCGGCAACCAGCACGATCATCAGCGGTGCGAGCGTGCTTTTCGATGGAACCCCGGCCCCTTTGCTTTATGCTGCGCCGAATCAGATCAATGCGATCGTGCCTTTCGGGGTTTCGGGGCAAGACGTCACGCAGATGTCGGTTACTAGCGGCGGCCAACTGATAGCGGCGGTGCCGCTGTCGGTGTCCGCCTCTGCGCCAGCAATATTCACGCTCGACGGGAGCGGCGCAGGTGCTGGAGCGATTCTGAACCAGGACTCCAGCCTTAATTCCGAACTGAATCCGGCCAGCCGTGGTTCGATCGTTGTGATCTACGCGACCGGCGCCGGACAGACCGACCCTCCGGGCGTCGACGGCCAAGTTACCGGAGATGTTCTTTCTCACGCAACGCAGCCGGTGGCCGTTCAGATTGGCGGATTTGCCGCTGAAATACTGTACGCTGGGGCCGCGCCGGGATTGGTCGCGGGCGTTCTCCAGATAAACTGTAGAGTGCCGGGAAATGCTCAGCCTGGCGTCGTTTCGGTGGGGCTGACCGTTGGAACTGCTACCAGCCCCGCGGGAGTTAATCTGGCGATCCAGTGACCGGCGAAGGCCAAGAGCAGCTAATTGGGATCAGCAGAAACATGCATTTCGAGCCGAACGGTCACTGTCGAGATCGTTTGTGTGACGTTCGAATTCTTTGAAGACGCGCAAAATATCGTTGAGTTGTCAAACTCGTTGGCCGTCCGTAGTCCAAGCCCGATCGGGTCGTTCCCTCTTTCTCGGCCATTCAAGACTCGGTAAATTTTCCAATCACGTCCGGTTAATACCTGGGTAACCACCATGAGGACGTATTTCACGCGTCGCGTACGCGAGCTAATAAACCACAAGCGTATCAGGTCCTTAAGAGACTCCGCTCAACGGAGAGACCCGTTTGGTACTCGTCGTGCACTTATTTGGGGTTCTAGAGTTTCATGCAACACAAACTGGTGCCGCAAGGCGCCCGAACCCAGAGACCGCTTCGATCCGGACAGATGATCAACTGCCTGCGGGAAAATTTCATGTATTCGGAAAAACGCGCAAGGGACATCTTGTTTGGAGCCATCGAAAGCCTGCTCGGAACGACCGGCGATTCACCGCTAATACTCTGCAGGTTGACTCGCGAGGCCGCCATTCGCGCTAATCAGAATGCGCAGGCAGTCGGCTATGAATTCTCAAATTGGGATGCAGTAGCGAACGCGGTCATCCGCGCGATGTTGAACGCGGGTGTTCTTCTTACCTACGGGGGCTCTCCCGTTCCCATTGGAATAGCGGCCCAGGCGACCACTGTCGTAGGGCTGAAAGATGGCTATCAGGATTTGACCGAGGGGTACTTGGTCGAGTTCCTGATCCGCAAACTTGGAGACGTCACCACTCGTGATCATAGGGCGATTGCTCATGCGTTGTTCAGGCAATTCAACCCCACGATTTCCATGGATCATTTTGAAGATCGAGTGGCGATGTTAGCAGCCACTCTCGCCGACCGGATCGTTTTGAATGAGGTTGGCGCGTACACGGTTCGAAACGAAGTTCAGTTTAGTCGCTCGATAACGCTCTAAAGCACCTTCCGCTGTTACCTGTTTTGCCCGTCACGCTCATCCAGCAGTTCACGCCTTGGCGCGAGTCATCCCGCTGATGACGGTCGCAAATTAGCGATTCGAGATCACTCGGATTCTGATCGCGGTAGTCCTCGACTCAGGAAAGGCATAGCCCCCTCCCCATATGGGGTTAGGGAAGCTGGGCTTTCAACTCACGCCTCACGCAGATTCAGCCATCGGAACAGAAGTCTCTAGAAGTGTTTAATGCCCGTTCTGTCTCCTAACGAGCCGAACCCGGTGCCGCGAAAACAGCACGAGGACCCACGGTTCAGTGCGGATTGCCCTGCGATTTTCATATTCGAAAAAGCGTGACCGATACGGGTGGTGGAAGTGCTAAACGATGATAAGTAGCTTTTTACAACAGAAAACCATTCGAATCTCGGCTCTCGCTGCGCTGATTGCAACTTGTGGCGTGGCGCAAACCGCCGCGCTCAGTCTGTCCTCCGGCTCCGGTTCTCCGGGTAGCGTCGTCACCCTGGATCTGATGCTCACGGCCTCGGTGGCCCAGCCGGCGGGGTTAGAGTGGACGATCAATTACCCAACTAAAGACGTTAGCGCGCTGAATGTTAGTCCGGGAAGCGGAGCGGCTTCGATCAGCTGCAACAATTCTGCTGGCTCATCTACCTGTGCAGTGTGGAGCATGAACTCCAACACAATATCGAATGGCGTGGTCGCGACTCTCGCGTTCACGATCGCAGGTTCGACGACGGACACGTCGGCGGCCGTACAAGTTTCCAACGGCGATGCTGTCTCTTTGGGCGGATCGGCGATTCCAACCTCGGCGACCGGCAACACCATGACGCTGAACATCTCGCAATCATCTCCGGTAATCAACAGCGCCGCAACGGCGACCGGAAAGGTCGGAACTGCGTTCTCGTATCAGATCACAGCGACCAATTCGCCGACTAGTTACGGAGCGACAGGCTTACCCGCCGGACTATCAGTCAACACTTCGAACGGCTTGATTTCGGGAACGCCTACCGCGGCAGGGTCCTCAACAGTAGCGCTGAGCGCGACTAATAGCGGCGGGACAGGGAACGCTACTCTGTCGCTTACCATTGCGCCTTCGGCGTCGGCTCCGGCGATCACGAGCGCCACCACGGCCACCGGGAAAGTGGGAACTGCATTCTCGTATCAAATCACGGCATCCAACTCGCCTACCAGTTTCGGAGCGACGGGATTGCCTGCTGGTTTGTCGGTCAACGCCTCCACTGGCTTGATCTCAGGAACTCCTTCGGCGGCGGGAACTTCGACAGTCACGTTGAGCGCGACCAATAGTGGCGGGACGGGTAACGCCACGCTGTCGCTAACTATTGCGCCTTCGACGTCGGCGCCGGCGATCACGAGCGCCACTACGGCCAGCGGAAAGGCGGGAACCGCCTTCTCCTATCAGATCACGGCTACCAACTCGCCGACTAGTTACGGAGCGACTGGATTGCCCGCAGGATTGTCGGTCAATACCTCCTCAGGGTTGATTTCTGGAACTTCTACGACTGCGGGAACTTCGACAGTCACGCTGAGCGCGACTAATAGTGGCGGGACGGGTAACGCCACGCTGTCGCTAACTATTGCGCCTTCGACGACGTCGGCGCCGGCGATCACGAGCGCCACCACAGCCAGCGGAAAGGTGGGAACCGCCCTCTCCTATCAGATCACGGCTACCAACTCGCCGACTAGTTACGGAGCGACCGGATTGCCCGCAGGATTGTCGGTCAATACCTCCTCAGGGTTGATTTCGGGAACTCCTACGGCTGCGGGAACATCGACAGTCACGCTGAGCGCGAGCAACAGCGGCGGCACCGGCAGCGCGACCCTGAAGCTGACGGTGACGTCGGTCTCCATCGCGTTCGTACAAGCGACAGCCAAAGCGGCTTCCGCAAGCGGTAGTTCCTTGTCCGCCGCCTTCCCCGCAAAAACAGCGGCCGGAGATTTCATTCTGGTTGGGTTCGACTTCATTGGCAGCGGCAGCCCCACGTCCGTAACAGACTCTCAGGGCAACGCCTTGACCCAAGTGGGAACTCAATTGACATCTCCAAGCGGAAGCAAGAGCCGACTCTATTACGCAAAGAATATCAAGGGCGGCGCTGACACGGTGAAAATCACACTTTCGGCGAGTTCCCCTTACTTGGAGGTGTACCTAACTGAATACTCGGGCGTTGATCCGACGAATCCGATCGATGTCCAGGCTGAAAACTCGGGTGTCGCCGGTGCGGTTACGAGCGGCAATGCGACCACCACCATGGCTGGTGACCTGATCTACGGTTACTGCGCCGCCGACGCAGCCTGCTCGTCCGGCTCCGGCTTCGCTGCCCGCTCGACACTCAACGACAATCTCGTTGAGGACAAAACGGCCGGCAACGCCGGATCTTACGCTGCTACGGGATCTGCGAACAGCGGCTGGACCATGCACATGGTGGCGCTCAGACCTCTTCAATAGGAGTGCGGCACTGAACGGTCGCCCCGACGGCGGCCGTGATCGGAAAATGCAAAGGGCCCGGCTAGGAAACTAGCTGGGCCCTTTTAACGTTCGCGCCGCTGCAACGGGTCGAACGCGCGTGCGAGCGGATGTGAAAGCGAATCCGGTTTACGGGAAGCTTATGAGCGTTTCGGCGACCGACACGGGCCCAGTCGCTACGCCGACATTCAGTAACCGTAAGGGGCTGGCGTCCCCGCTCGCTGAGAGCTGATAGACTGCAACGGACTGGCTGCAGGGAGTACCGTTAAAACCGATATTGGCACCCAATCCTGAGTTCGCGACTACCATCTCGTTGTGAAGGAGGTCGACCACGATACCGGAAGGTATGCACAAACCCGTGCCCGTCCCCTGGACGATCCGCGACGGAGCTACATCCCCATTCGCGGTCGTGGGAAACACCAAGATGGAATTAGCCTCGGCATTCGTCACGACAATGTCATTGCGCAGCAGATCGAAATCCATGCCGATTGGTAAATTGAACTCCGTAAGTGCCCCTTGGATCGAACGAATCGGACTGACATTACCATTCGTAGTCCGAGGATATACGGTAATACTGCCAGAACCGCCTGACCCAGACACCTTGTTGACGACGAAAATCTCGTCGCGGAACAGGTTCAAATTCACTGCCACCGGACCGTTCAATCCGGTCGCGGAACCCGAAATTGTTCTCAGCGGCTCGACGTTGCCATTCGCGGTCCGGGCAAACACCGTGATTGATTCGCCATCGTCATTGGCCACGTAGAGCTCCTGACGCAGAAAGTCCAAATTTAAACCGGTGCAGTGGACCAGGCCAGTATTGGCTCCGATGATCGTTCGTTTGGGCGTGTCGTTCGGAAAGTTGGCGTTGAGATCGTAGACTTGGACCGAGCCTTCGAAGCCCGCGCATAAAGCACTTCGACAATTGTTCGTGACAAAGATCTCGTTGTGAAGCTGGTCCACGAGCACGCCGAAAGGACTCGTCAACCCGGTTCGAATGGTTCGCGTCGGAGCAGGAGCGCCCGTGGCAGTTCGCGAATAAACTGTAACGGAGTTGTCGTTATAGTTCGTAATGAACAATTCGCCCGGCCCGAGCGCCATCGCCAGCGGGCTGAAAGCCGGCAAGAAAGCCAGCGCAGAAAGACATTTGTGCCAATTGATCATTGTTTTTCTCCGATTCGACTAGTCAATCGAGAGCAGATACAGAGGCCGCTCTCCTCACGTTATTGTCCCGTCTAAGGCGCCGCGGGAACAATGGGCCTTTGGTACTAAGGGGATTATCGTTAGAGAGGCTCGGCCCTCGACGAAAGTTTCTTTCGAAACGATTCATGAAATTGATTTGGCGACGGCTGTTTACGCCCTGGATCTCACAGATTTCTTTCTTCGCTGATAATCGTCGTTGCGCACTTGATTTCTTGATTTTGTATTCGACCCCTCAAACGGAATGAGCGTGGTAAATCACGGACAATTGCCAGCTCCTCACCATTGAATGGCGTGAATGGAAGCCGGCAGTGAACAGGTCCTGAATCTAACGCCGTGGGTCCACTCTCCGCTGTACCACGATTGTCGTTCGACACTGCTCCCTTAGTGCAACCATATTCGGTCAGGGTGACCGCAAGTGGTCAGAACGACGAAATGGCTGCGGGTTCGTAACGAGCGGGTAGTTCGTGGGCTCAATCGCCATAGGCTTGGCCCTCGATTCAGCCTATGCCATGCCGCCAACAAATCAATGTAATACCGCTGTGGCGCTGCCTTGGGTGAAGCACCTAGGGTTTTGAGTGCTGCAAATCTTACGCGGCCCGGAAATATTGCCGACATTCGGACAGTCCTGAACAGTAGGCATTCTATACGTACTATAGCAAACTTTACATTGAGGACAATCGGCGCATCATTGGGTGGGGGCCACACGGCCTAACGCCTCACCTTCAAGAGTTTGCGAGAGCAAGATCGATTCAGAAGAAGTGAAGGAAGTCATGCGCGGGCAACAGTAACGAAATGTCAATCGCATGACCAAGCGCGATGGCCCGCCGCCGGGGTGCTTCTCGGGGCGCAGGCAACCTGCGGACCTCGGATTGCTCGGTGATTCTCAGCGGTAACGGACCACAAGTACTGATGAAGCCCTGCTTTTCGCTTGTCGAGACTACATCAATTGGCCAAACACAAAGACCGGCATAACGAACGTAAGCATGCCGAACCCCCTCGATGATCAGTCATTCGCAAGCTGGTCTTTGATTGCTGGCACTCTCGTTCCCCAAAATGAGGAGCTTGAGCGTTGAGTAGGGACAAGCCGGGGACCTGTTGCTCTTGCGCGATTGTGACGATATTCAGCAGGTGCAGTTGCTAACCAAGACATTGACGGCATTCAGCGCAGATTCTCACGCGCTTACCGCAACTGTCGAACACAGGCGTACTGAGGAACTTTTCCATTGCGGGTGATTGGACCGCCCCGCTATTAAAGGTTCCAGCACATGAGATTTTCTTGGACTCAAAGCACAGAAATTTTATGAAGAATCCGCTCCTTTCAAAAACATGTTGCAACACCGCGGGCCTCGCAAGGTTGGCTGCCGTAGCGTTCGTCGGCTGGCTTCAACCCGCAATTTCGGCTGCCGTGCCGGCCATCAACTATGTCCAGGGAAATTATGCGACACCGCAATCGCCTCAGAACGCAGTCAACGTGACGTTCACTGCAACGCAGCTTGCCGGCGATCTCAATGTTGTCGTTGTCGGATGGAATGACAGTGCAGCTGTTGTTAATGCGGTCACGGACAAGCGCGGCAACGCCTACACACGCGCGGTGGGACCCACGGTCATCGCTGGTGCACTGTCCCAGTCGATCTATTACGCCAAGAACATCGCCTCGGCCGGCGCGGGAGCCAATGTGGTCACAGTGACCTTCTCTAGGGCGGCGGCGTCTCCCGACATTCGGATTCTCGAGTACAGCGGCGCAGACCCCAATAATCCAGTTGACGTTACGGCGGCCAGCAGCGGCAACAGCAGCACGAGCAGCAGCGGCGCAGCGACTACGACCAACGCGACCGACCTGATCTTTGGCGCCAACATTGTGGTGACTATGACCAGCGGTGCAGGTAGCGGCTTCACCAGCCGCATGCTCACTTCACCGGACGGCGACATCGCCGAGGACCGGATGGTCACAACCACTGGGAGTTACAGCGCGACTGCGCGACTTTCATCCGGCCGATGGATTATGCAGCTGGTTGCGTTCCGCACGCCGGCCGCGGGAGTGAATCCCCCGCCGCCGACTGCGCCGACTAATCTGACGGCGACTACAGCGAGTGCGACCCAGATCAACTTGAGCTGGACCGCGTCGAGCAGCACGGTAGGGTTGGCAAACTATATCGTGCAACGGTGCCAGGGCGCCGGCTGCGCGAACTTTGCCCAGGTTGCCTCGTTTGCTGCGACCTCGACTACGTACAACGACACAGGTCTGACGCCCGGCAGCAGCTACAGCTACCGAGTACAGGCGAGCGACACGGCAGGGAATCTGAGTTCACTCTCCAACGTCGCAAACGCCACGACACAGACTCCGCCGACCGCGCCTGGCAACCTGACGGGGACAGTAGTTAGCACGACTCGGATCAACTTGAGCTGGACCGCGTCGACGAGCGGCGTGGGGCTGAAAAATTACATTGTGCAACGGTGCCAGGGCGCTGGCTGTACGAACTTTGCCCAAGTGGCCTCGTTTGCAGCGACTTCGACGACGTACGCTGACACCGGTCTGACAGCCGGTACCAGCTACAGCTACCGGGTGCAGGCGAGCGACACGGCAGGGAATCTGAGCTCTTCCTCCAACATGACCAGCGCCACGACGCAGACTCCGCCGACCGCGCCAAGCAACCTGACGGGGACAGTAATTAGCCCTACGCAGATCAACTTGACTTGGACGGCATCGACCAGCACCGTGGGGCTTAATAATTACATCGTGCAACGGTGCCAGGGGGCCGGTTGCACTAACTTTGCTCAGATAGCCTCGTTTGCCGCGACTACAACGTCGTACAGTGACACCGGACTGACAGCGAGCACGAGCTACAGCTACCGCATCCAGGCCAGCGATACGGCCAATAATCTCAGTGCTTTCTCCAACATAGCCACAGCGGTTACTCAAGACCCGCCGACAGCGCCTGGAAGTCTGACCGCCACCGCGGCGAGCAATACCCAAATCAATCTGAGCTGGACGGCGTCGACGAGCAGCATTGGACTGGCGAACTATATCGTGCAACGATGCCAGGGTGTCGGCTGCACGAATTTTGCGCAGATCGCGTCGTTTGCGGCGACCTCGACGACGTACAATGACACGGGTCTAACGGCCAGCACGAGCTACAGCTATCGGGTGCAGGCGAGCGATACGAGGGGACATTTGAGCCCCTTCTCGAACGTAGCCAGTGCGACCACAACGTCGCCGAGCACGACGATCACCTACGTACAGGGAAATTATGCGACACCGCAGTCGCCTCAGACTGCGGTGAATGTGACCTTCACAGGGGCCCAGGGTGCGGGCGATCTCAACGTGGTCGTCGTGGGATGGAATGACAGCAAGGCCGTTGTCAATGCGGTGACGGACAAGAGCGGCAATACGTATGCGCTCGCGGTAGGGCCCACGGTCGTCTCCGGCGCGCTGTCGCAGTCGATCTATTACGCCAAGAACATCGTGGCGGCTGGTGCGGGAGCCAACGCGGTCACAGTGACTTTTTCAGCAGCAGCAGCATCCCCCGACATTCGAATTCTCGAGTACAGCGGCGCAGACCCGAACAACCCCGTGGATGTGACGATGGCAAGTAGCGGCAACAGCAGCACCAGCAGCAGCGGCTTAGCAACCACGACCAACGCGACGGACTTGATCTTTGGCGCCAACATCGTGTCGAGCATGACCAGCGGGCCGGGCAGCGGCTTCACCAGCCGCATGCTTACGTCACCGGACGGCGACATTGCCGAGGACGAGATGGTCACGACAACGGGTAGCTATAGCGCGACCGCTCCGCTGTCATCCGGGCAATGGATCATGCAAATGGTCGCGTTCCGCACACCGATCTCGGGAACGGGAGTGGACACCCAGCCGCCTACTGCACCCACCAATCTGACGGCTAGCGTGAGCGGAACCCAAATCAATCTAAGCTGGACGGCATCGACGGACAATGTGGGGGTGACAGGGTATTTAGTGGAACGTTGCCAGGGCGCCAATTGCACGGGCTTCACTCAAATCGCGACACCGACAACCTCGTCGTACAGCGATACAGGTTTGGGAGCAGGTAGCTACAGCTATCGGGTGCGGGCGACGGACGCAGCGGGGAACTTGAGCGCGTACTCCAATGTGGCCACCGGCATCATACCGGACACAACGCCGCCCACAGCGCCGAGCACTCTTGCGGCGACCGCGGCGAGTTCCAGTCAAATCAACTTGAGCTGGACGGCTTCGACAGACAACGTAGGAGTGACCGGATATCTGGTGGAGCGTTGCCAAGGGACGGGATGTTCAACCTTTGCGCAGATCGCGACCCCGATCACCACGACCTATAGTGACACGGGCTTGTCGGCCAATACCAGCTACAGCTATCGGGTGCGAGCTACGGACGCAGCCGGGAATCTCAGTCCCTACTCGAATGTGGCCAGCGCGTCCACGACCATGCAGGCCACCACCATCAGTTACGTACAGGGAAATTATGCGACGCCACAGTCGCCTCAGACTGCCGTGAATGTGACCTTCACAGCGGCACAGGTTGCTGGAGATCTCGACGTTGTCGTCGTGGGATGGAATGACAGCACGGCCAGTGTAAAGTCCGTCGCCGACAAGAGCGGCAATACGTACACGCTCGCGGTAGGACCCACGGTCATCTCCGGCGCGCTGTCGCAGTCCGTCTATTACGCCAAGAACATCCTGGCGGCCGGTGTGGGAGCCAACGCGGTCACAGTGACTTTTTCGACCGCAGCAACATCCCCCGACATTCGAATTCTCGAGTACAGCGGCACAGACCCGAACAATCCGGTGGATGTGACCTTCGCCAGTAGCGGCAACAGCAGCACCAGCAGCAGCGGCGCAGCGACCACGACCAACGCGACCGACCTGATCTTTGGCGCGAACATAGTTCAGACCGCCACTTCCGGGCCGGGCAGCGGCTTCACCACACGCATGCTCACGTCACCGGACGGCGACATTGCCGAGGACGAGATGGTCACGACGACGGGGAGCTACAGTGCGACCGCACCGCTCTCATCCGGGCAGTGGATCATGCAGATGGTAGCATTCCGTACGGCTGCTGAAAGCGGAGGGACAGCGCCGACAGCGCCCAGCAATCTGACGGCGACCACGGCGAGTGCGACGCAGATTAACTTGAGCTGGACCGCATCGACGAGCACGATAGGGTTGGCCAACTATATCGTGCAACGGTGCCAGGGGGCCGGCTGCACGAATTTTGCCCAGGTGGCATCGTTTGCAGCGACCTCGACCACATACAACGACACGAGTCTAACGGCCGGCACCAGCTACAGCTACCGGGTGCAAGTCAGCGATACGGCAGGGAATCTGAGCTCATTCTCCAGCGTGGCAACCGCTACTACGCAGACTCCGCCGACCGCGCCCAGCAATCTAACGGGGACAGTAGTTAGCAGCACGCAGATCAACTTGAGTTGGACCGCGTCGACGAGCACGGTGGGGCTAAAGAACTACATCGTGCAACGGTGCCAAGGCGCCGGTTGCACAACTTTTGCTCAGATCGCCTCTTTTGCCGCGGCGACAACGACGTACAATGACACCGGACTGATAGCCAACACCAGTTACAGCTATCGGGCGCAGGCCAGCGACACCGCGAATAACCTTAGCGCCTTCTCCAATACAGTCACGGCGGTGACGCAAGGACCGCCGACCGCGCCAAGCAATCTCACCGCGACGGCCGCGAGCACTACCCAGATCAATCTGAGCTGGACGGCTTCGACGAGCAGTATTGGACTGGCGAACTATACCGTGCAACGATGCCAGGGGGCAGGTTGCACCAATTTTGCGCAGACCGCGTCGTTTGCGGCGACGTCAACGACGTACAATGACACGGGTCTGACGGCGGGCACCAGCTACAGCTACCGCGTGCAGGCGAGCGATACGGCAGGGAATCTGGGCCCGTTCTCGAACGTCGCCAGTGCGACCACAACGTCGCCGAGCACGACGATCACTTACGTGCAGGGGAGTTACGCTACGCCGCAAACGTCGCAGACCTCGGTGAACGTGACCTTCACAGCGGCACAAGCTGCCGGAGATCTCGACGTCGTCGTCGTGGGATGGAATGACGGCACAGCCGTAGTCAATGCGGTCACGGACAAGAGCGGCAACACATACTCGCGCGCGGTGGGACCCACCGTCATCTCCGGCGCGCTGTCGCAGTCCATCTATTACGCGAGGAACATCGCGGCGGCTGGCGCGGGAGCCAACGTGGTCACGGTGACCTTCTCGACCGCCGCAGTCTCCCCCGACATCCGGATTCTCGAGTACAGCGGCGCAGATCCGAACAATCCGGTGGATGTGACAGCGGCGAGCAGCGGCAACAGCAGCACCAGCAGCAGCGGCACAGCAACCACGACAAACGCGACCGACCTCATCTTTGGGGCCAACATCGTTGCGACCATGACCAGCGGTGCGGGCAGCGGCTTCACTAGCCGCATGCTCACCTCGCCCGACGGCGACATCGCCGAAGACCGGATGGTCACGACGACGGGGAGTTATAGCGCGACCGCGCCGCTGTCATCCGGGCAATGGATCATGCAAATGGTTGCATTCCGTACCGCGTCGGGAGTCGCAGCACCCGTAGTCACACTCAGCACGGCAAGCGTCAACTTCGGCAATCAGCAAACCGGAATCGCCGGCAGCCCGCAACCGGTCACCCTCACGAATACCGGAACTGCTCAACTATCGATTAGCTCCGTTGCAGTATCAGGCGGCAATGCAGGCGATTTCTCACAGAC
>Ga0209415_10013039_pt1 | contig 13778 bp, 12 predicted proteins | sample PeaSoiSIISIP2007_FD_187696 | JGI IMG/M metagenome (GOLD analysis project Ga0209415, IMG submission 187696) | Peat soil microbial communities from Weissenstadt, Germany - SII-SIP-2007 (SPAdes) (version 2) | ecosystem: Environmental > Terrestrial > Soil > Wetlands > Peat | place: Germany... | reverse complement strand
AGGCAGTAGGCAGTAGGCAGTGGGCAGTAGGCAGTGGGCAGTAGGCAGTGGGCAGTAGGCAGTGGGCAGTAGGCACCAAGCCGCCGCCAGGATCCAAGCCCTCTCCCCCGTGGGGGAGAGGGTGGCCCGCAGCCGGCGTTTTCATCAGCCGGGGCGGGCCGGGTGAGGGGGTTCGCGCTTCAAGAAAGGAAGAGCAGCAATGGTCATCGGAAAAGGATTCGCAGACCGTTATCTAACCCGCGAGGAAATCAGCGCCGTCACGCAGCAGGCCCTGAGTTCTCTCGCCGTGGACGGCAAACGCGTGCTGACCATCATCCCGGACGGCACGCGCACCATGCCCATGCCCCTGATGTTCGAGCTATTCGAGGCTCAACTGGCTCCGCGCGTCGCCGCTTTGGACTTCCTGGTGGCGCTCGGCACACACCCGCCCATGAGCGACGAGCAATTGAGCAAGCTGGTGGGGCGGCCGGTAACAAACGGACGAGCGGGCCAGAGTCGCGTCTTCAATCACCACTGGGAAGACCCTACGAACTTCTTAACCCTGGGCGTCATCCCGGCTCAGGAAATTGGCGAGATGACCGGCGGACTGCTGGCCCAGGAGGTGCCCGTCCGCCTCAACAGGCTGATTCTGGATTACGACCAGCTTATTATCTGCGGCCCCGTATTCCCCCATGAAGTTGTCGGCTTTTCCGGCGGCAACAAGTATTTCTTCCCCGGCATTGCCGGCCCCGAAATCATCAACCTCACCCACTGGTTTGGGGCGTTGATGACCAATTACAAACTCATCGGCGCCGGTTATACGCCCGTGCGCGCCATCATCGATCGTGCCGCCACGCTCATCGACCGGCCCACCGCCTGCTTTGCCCTGGTCGTCACGCACGAAGGCCTGGCGGGGCTTTTCTTCGGATCGCCGCAAGAGGCATGGAAGGAAGCTTCCGCCCTCTCCGCGCAGAAGCACATCGTTTACGTAAGGAAACCTTTCCGGCGCGTGCTCTCTGTCATGCCGCGCCTCTACGACGATCTTTGGACGGGCGGCAAAGGCATGTATAAAATGGAACCGGCCGTCGCCGACGGTGGCGAGGTGGTGATTTTCGCGCCGCACATCGACGAGGTCAGCTACACGCACGGCAAGCTGATTGAAGAACTCGGATATCACTGCCGCGATTATTTTCTTGCCCAGTGGGACAAATTCAAAGGCTATCCGGGCGGCGTGCTGGCGCACTCGACGCACGTCAAGGGCCTGGGTCAGTATGATAAGTCAACTGGCACTGAGACCCCGCGCATTCAAGTGACCCTGGCCACCAGCATCCCGCCGGAACGCTGCCGCCGCATCAACCTCGGTTACCTCGACCCTGCAACCGTGAATCCTGGGGAGTGGGAGGGCCGCGAAAACGAAGGCATCCTCCTCGTGCCGCGCGCCGGGGAAATGCTATATCGCGTCCAGCCCGATCCCGCCTGACGGAGGCAGTACATTCGTCGCCCCCGCGAAAGCGGGGGCCCATCGTCGGTTCAGACCTTCAACGGACTCTGGATGAAACTGGCTTTTGCAACCGCAGCCAACCCTGATGCAGCAGCCCTCGCTGCGCTTCACAAGGCGGCAGCTGAGGATCTCACCCGCCGGTTCGGCCGGGGATTCTGGTCATCACCGCCATCGGAGAGGGCCGTCCTGAATCATTTGCGGAAGCCCAAGTTCGCTCGAATCTTGATCGCGCGCTCCGACGACCATCGCATCATCGCGACTCTCCGCCTGGCCACAAAGAAGCCTTGGGCAATCGACACGGCGTACTTCACTAAAGTTACAAGACCCCTGTATCTGACCGGTATGGCGGTCCATCCCGAATTCCAGCGCCAGGGAGTGGGTCGTCTTCTCCTGAAAGAGGCCGAAGCCGTCGCGCGCTCCTGGCCCGCAGATGCCATTCGCCTCGATGCCTTCGACGCCGACGCAGGCGCCGGAGCCTTTTACGCCAAGTGCGGCTTCCGCGAAGTTGCTCGGGTGAACTATAAGCAAGACCCGCTGATCTATTTTGAGATGATTTTGCTCTGAAGAATCGGCCGGTCCCGAAGGGACCGAATTTCATTAGCCGTAGGTGAAGCCTACGGATCGCGCGCGTTCCCGAAGACCACCCAACCCCGAAGGGGTTGAATTCCACCCCTTCGGGGTCGAGAAAAGGTAAATGAAATCGCCCGCGGTCCGTAGGTTTCACCTACGGCTAATGATCTTGGGTCCCTTCGGGACCCCAGGGCATGCACTTATCTTAGCGGACGACTTGCGAATCGATTCGGTGTTTCAGCGAGCCCGTGCGGTCTTCGCCTGCGCGTGAAGCCAGGAGCTAAACCCAGTCCAACGCCCCGCGGTTCCAAAGCCAGATGTAACCGACGATCAGAATGCCAAGGAACACCAGCATCTCGATCAATCCATACAGCCCCAGAACCTGAAACTGCACGGCCCAGGGATAGAGGAAGACCGTCTCAACGTCGAAGACGACGAAGAGAATCGCGACTATGTAGAATCGCACGGTGTAGCGCCCGCGGGCATCCGATTCCGGCGTCATGCCGCACTCGTAAGGCATGACCTTCTCCGGCGTGGGATTGAAGGTGGGCCGGAAGAACTTGGCAATCCAGAGCAAGGCAGGCGGCATGATGGCTGCAATCGCAAAGAAAATCAGAATGGGCCCGTATTGGTCGAGCATGCTCCCTGCACCTCCCTCCGGGTGTTCTCTATCATAGCACATACTTGACGGTACTCGGAGGAGACCCTAAGCTAAGAATTGTGAGCCCATTCGGGAACCCTGAGTCCTCTGTGACGGTTGGAGGGCCCGAAATTGGCCATGGAGAACCGCATGACGAGACCCGGTAAAGAGCGCCGCAAGGCGTGGATGTACAGCGTTATCAACCCCCTGCTTAACGGATTGGAGATCGAGAAGTCTTTCTTGGCGAGAAAAAACTGGACCTTTCGCCGATACAACCGAGATCTCGAATTCATCCGTCCCGTTCGTGCTTTGGTGGACTTCCAGAGCCGTCCTAATTTGGATGATTTCGTGACGTCCAACCCGACCGCGCGGGGAAGGCTGGACGACCGTGACGCGCGCAGAGAGGACTTACGGAAGGCATGCAACGCCGCATTCGAAGCCCTCGTCAGTGTCGTAGACTTCCAGCGCAAGGTCTCCGAGTGCTTGAATACGTTTGTGAAGGAAACGGCGAGGGACCCTGCCTCCATTTTCAATCCTAATATCAAGCCTTATGAGGGGGTAGCGGAGATTATCATTAACAATGTCGCTGAGCTACCTGACCATTATGGCCCCCACCAATTCTGGTCGCGGTTCAGGGATGAGCTCATGCCCTTCAGGCGAGGGCAGAGCTTTCAACACGCCGACCGGGCGGGAGCCGAACTTGATAGAAGCGATCAAGTTCTCTCTGCAGTACTCACCAAGCTGAGAAGCAATCTGGCGAAGGAATACGACATCCCTTGGGCCCCTTACTCTGACGAGAGCCTATCGCTCTCGCGCCGCTGAAAGCATGTCTCCCGAAACAAAGAGTCCCATTATCGATACGAACATGCTGTTTGATTTTCTGGTGTGGCGATTTCACACCGCGACCGGTACGGGGATTCACCAGTCGCTGAGCGACCACCTCTCTTCAAAGCCCATGGAAGTGCTCAAATGGTACCTTGAGACCTCAAAGCCGATTCAGGCCCCGTTTCATGTGGTCGCGGAGCTTCAAGGGCTCACTAAGAAGAAAACACGAGGGGAGCCAAAGTGGACAAGCTCGACGCGAGCTGCGTTCTGGCGGTTCGCAAGGCAAGAACTGGTGCAAATCGAGCTCCGAGAGCACCCAGTTTCTATTACCGACATGGATACTGAGGAACTTGCCCAATTAGGCCCCACTGACGCTTCCATCGTAGTCCTAGCTATGAGACTTGACACAGTCGTGCTCACCGAGGATGGCTCTCTCAAGGATCGGTGCAACAGGCGACAGATCCCAGTCCTCGATTACGGGAAGGTGCTCCAGTTTTGGGAGCGGAGACCCAGATGACTGCTCACCGGTTCCCGGAGCGGACCGGCCAGAAAACCGGCTGCGATGCGTCTTTCTTAACGTAGGGAAAGTGTTCGTCGATGGGCGTGCCGCTCTAATGGCGCCTGGGCCTCCCTGTTGACGTCAGGCAAGGTGATTTTCGATTTCTGCATTGGTAAGGCGCAACGCTCCGGGATGCTTGGAGTGGATTAAAGGAAGTCTGACCTTGCGACCGCGCTGCACTCGACCAGTGGTGACCGCCTGCTGCAAGGCGTCTTGAATGAACTCCTTTAGACTCGACCCCCGCAGCGCCGCCAGGGACTTGACTTGGCGAAAAAGAGGATCCGGCAGATCAATCGTAGTTCGCATACAGTCATATTCGCATATTGTGCGCAGGGCGCAAATCGTTTGCTGCTACCAACTCTCGCCGAGGCAGGGTGTGCCCGTCTCCCACGGGCGCACCTCCAAGCAACCGTTCGGGCCGCTGGCGGCGCACTCCGGGCCCGAGCCGTTCCATCTGGATGGGTATTTCTTTACAGACGCCCCGTCTTTTAGTAGGCTATAATTATGGACTTTCTGTCGGAGCCCACACTGCTTGGGGTCAGTTCCCCTCCTCCCCTGCCCTGGAAAGCCTGGACGACCAAAGCGCTCTTTGCCGAAGGCTCCTGCGCGCCTAAGCGACGCCGGACCGTCGACCGCGAGCCTACTCGAGCAACCACGTTCAGTGATGTCGGCAGACTCATCAGGCACTCCACAACGGACGATGAAATAACAGGAACAAAGCCACACGGACTTTTCGAGTCGACAAAGGTCCCAAAGAACAAACTCCAAATCGTGCCAAAACCGAAATCAAACACTTGTTTGAAACGCCAAGAAGTCGCCAACAACCGGCTGTACGGGACGTTGGGTGGGATCTGTGGGCGTCGAACTCAGCGAACAAAGCGAGAATGTCTATGAAAACAAAGGAAGAGGTCAAGAAGGCCGAGAAGTTAAGGAGTCGAGGAGTTGAAGAGTTGAACGGCAGAACTCAAGAGCCGACACAAAGTCCCAGTCACAGTTCCGGAAACGGCCGATGGCTTCTCAACTCCTCAACCTCTCGACACTTGGACTGAAGTATCGAGCGAACAAAGCGAGAATGTCTATGAAAACAAAGGAAGAGGTCAAAAAGTCGAGAAGTCGAGGAGTTGAAGAGTTGAACGGCAGAAGGCAAGAGCCGACACAGAGTCCCGGTCACAGTTCCGGAAACGGCCGCTGGCTTCTCAACTCCTCAACTTCTCAACTATGGGACTGCAGTATCGAGCGAACAAAGCGAGAATGTCTATGAAAACAAAGGAAGAGGTCAAGAAGTCGAGAAGTCAAGGAGTTGAGGAGTCGAACAACGAAAGTCGACAGCCGACTCCCAACGCCCGCCGCACCCCGAGGCACGAGGACTGGCTTCTCGACCCCTCGACTTCTCGGCTCTTCGACTCCGCTCTGCTACTTATGCCACTCCCCCCCAAGGTAGACGGACAGTGCGGTCCACAGTTTCTCATGGGTGGGCACGCGCACGCGTTCACCGAACACGTTATAGCGGCGCTGTTGAATCCTCCCCAACAGACGCCAGTAGATCGCCGCCATAATCTCAGCGGAAACCAAGCTGCGGCGGTCCGGCGGCGGAAGGAAACGGCGCGCTTCGGCGAAGAAGCGGCGGGCCCGGTCGGACTCGAATCCCATAAGCCGAATGAAAGCGTCCTGATAAACGCCCGAGAGCAGTTCATCGGGACGCACGCCGAATTGCTCGAGGTCCGCGCTGGGGAGGTAGGTGCGCCCGCGGCGCGCGTCGCTTTGGATATCCCGCAGGATGTTGACGAGTTGCAGGGCCTTGCCGAGATTCACGGCGTAGTCGCGCGCGCGGAGGTCCGTATAGCCGAAGATCTCGATCGCAATCAACCCGATGGTGGAGGCCACGCGATAGCAGTAAACCGAGAGGTCATCAAAGGTCTCATAACGCGTCCCTGCCAAATCCATCTCGAGGCCGAGGATGAGGTCCTCGAAGGGCTGGCGGGGAATCTGGAATTTTCGAATGCTCGCGGCGAGCGCCGCCAGTGCAGGATCGTCGAAGGCCGCGCCCCGCTCCGCGTAACAGGCGTCCAGCGCCTGCCGGTAAAGGGCCATCTGGCGAGTGGCTTCGTCCGGCGGGAGGCCGCTGTCCACAACATCATCGCCGCGGCGGGCAAAAGCGTAAACGGCCTCGATGGCGCGCCGCTTCTCGCCAGGAAGAAATACGAATGAGTAGTAGAAATTGGTGCGGCGAAACGCAGCCGCGCGGGACCCTTTCATTGCGGCGCTCCAGGCGGTGTCATGACGACGGAAGCGTGTCCGCGCTCCGCCACCGGAAGAGCGTGACGGGCGCGGAAATACAGGCGCACGAAGTCGAGCTTCGAGAGGGACGGCCTGTGGCGAAAAACGTCATAACCCGCAGCCTCGATTTTACGCAGCACCGTCGTGCCGCCCAGCCACGTCAGGCGAAGCTGGCGGCGCAATTCCGGCACGACCCTCTCCGGCAGAGCATGGCCTTGCTCGAACCACGTCCGCGTGCGAGCGATTTCGAACTCCAGCAACTCGCGCCAACGCCCGTCCGCGCGATGGGCGCGCAGGTCGTCCAGAGTGTACTCGAAACGTTCGAGGTCTTCCAGGGGCAGATAGATCCGATCGCGCTCCAGGTCCACGGCAACGTCCTGCCAGAAGTTGGTGAGTTGGAGCGCCGTACAGATGCAATCCGAAAGAGCGAAGAGCTCCGGGTCGCGGTGTCCGAACAGCTCGAGCACCAGCCGCCCGACGGGATTGGCGGAGCACGAGCAATAGGCGAGCAGGGAAGCAAAATCCTGATGGCGATTCACTTTCACGTCGGATTCAAACGCTTGCAGCAGGTCTTCGAAATTCTTCAGAGAAAGGTGGAATCGCTGTGCCGAATCTTCGAGCGCCACGAAAACCGGATGTTGTGCTCGCCCGCAGAAGCCTTCGCGCAACAGTTCGCGCCAAGCGGCGAGTTTTTCGAGCCTTCCCTCTACTCCCGGTTCATCGGCAACGTCGTCAGCGTAGCGCGCAAAGGCGTAGATGGCGGCCACGGCGTCGCGCTTGTCGCGAGGCACCAGGCGCGAAGCAACAGGAAAGTTCTCGTAATGACGGCGCGCCAGCCGCCGGCACTCAGCGTAGGCGGAGCGGACTCTTTGGGATTGAGTCATTGGGCCATTGAGCCATTGGGCACTGGGTCATTGCCGTCCCACTTGTTCAGTGAATTCCCATTTGGTCTCAATGGATCAATCAGGAAATGAGTCAATGGTTCAATGGCTCAATGATCCAATGACTCAATGGCCCAATGGCTCAATTAATTCTACTGTTTCGTTTCAGGTTTGCGCCGCCGCAGAAAGGCAGGCACGTCAAAATCATCTTTGGGTATTTCCGTGGTCATCTCCGGCGGTTCCTGTTCCACGGGGAGCTTTTCCTTCTTCGCAAGGGCCGACTTGACGCTCTGCTGTGCGCTGCGCATCGCCATCGAGGAACCGCTGAGAGGCTTAATGCCATATCTGTCGGATTTTATCCCGGTCGCGATGACCGTGACCTTGACCGCATCGCCCATGGCCTCATTGAGAACGGCGCCAAAGATGATGTTGGCGTTCTCCGCTGCGGCTTTCTGCACAATGCTGGAGGCCTCGTGGACTTCGTAGAGGGTCAGTTTGCTGGACCCGGTGATATTCAGCAGGATGCCCTGGGCGCCGTTGATGCTGCCGTCTTCCAGCAGGGGGCTGGAAATGGCTCGATTGGTGGCTTCCACCGCGCGGTTCTCTCCCACGGCCTCGGCGGTTCCCATGACCGCGTAACCCATGCCTTCCATAATTGTTTTGATATCAGCAAAGTCACGGTTAATCATTCCAGTAATAGTAATGATGTCGGAAATCCCCTGCACCGCCTGGCGCAGAACGTCGTCGGCCTTTCTAAATGATTCGAAGAAGCTGGTGTCCTTATCCACGAATTGCATCAAGCGCTCGTTGGGTATGCAGATGACCGTGTCCACGCTCTGGCCTAATTCCGCCAATCCGGTTTCGGCCTGCATCATTCGGCGCTTGCCTTCGAAGGCGAAGGGCTTGGTGACCACGGCGACCGTAAGGGCATGGAGTTCGCGCGCCAGGCTGGCGACAATGGGCGCGCCTCCGCTGCCGGTGCCCCCGCCCAGCCCGGCAGTGACGAACACCATGTCGGCGCCCTCCAGCGCGTCGATGACCTTGTCGGTGTCCTCGAGCGCAGCGCGCCGGCCGATTTCAGGATTCGCTCCCGCTCCCAGGCCTTTAGTCAGCTTGGCGCCCAGTTGGATTTTCACCGGCGCTTTCGACATGCGGAGCGCTTGCGCATCGGTGTTGGCCACCAGGAAGTCCACGCCCGTCACCCCGGCTTCAATCATGTGGTTCACGGCGTTTCCGCCGCCCCCGCCCACGCCGATCACCTTGAGCTTGGCGCCCACGCGAAGCTCATCGGAAAAGTCCACGCGAAGGTTATTGTCGGTTTCTTCGATCTCCATTTTGCCTCTCCCAAGGTTATTGTCGGTCTCTTCGATCTCCATTTTGCCTCTCCCAAGGTTAGTGTCTGTGCTATGCCGCGCTCTTCCCAAACAAGGCCCGCCACAATTTCGTCATAAAGCCGGTTTCCTTGGCGTCCCGAAGCAAGCGGCGACGATTCGCGTACACCACGAGGCCGACCAGGGTTGCGTACTCCGGCTCGGGGAGCTCCTCCCCCATGTTCTCGAGTCCTGTACAACGACCCAGGCGAACGGGGGCACCGAAGTTTTGCTCGGCCAAATGCAGCAAGCCTCCTTGCTTTGCTCCCCCGCCGACCAGAATCACCCCTGCGCCCAGTTGTCGAATATGGCCGCAACGCTCGAGTTCTTCATGGATCAACTCCAGCAATTCCAGGGTGCGCGGCTGAATGATCTCGTCAAGCACGTCGTAGCTGACCACCCGGGCGGGGCGCTCCGCCACACCGGGGACTTCCAAGACTCCGCCCGGCATATTGGCGAGCTCGCGTTCCGCCCACGATCGTTTGACTCGTTCCGCTTCAGGAATTGTCGTCCGCAGCCCAACGGCGATGTCGTTGGTAAAGTGTTCGCCGCCCACGGGGATGGAGGCCGTGTGCCGGACACTGCCCTCGGCGTACACGATCACGTCAGTGGAGCCACCTCCGATGTCCACCAGCGCCACGCCCAATTCACGTTCGTCCGGCGTCAGGCAAGCGGCCGCCGCGGCAAAGGGTTCATACACGGTGTCGAGCACCTTGATTCCGACCAGATTCGCCGCGGTAACCACGTTCCGCAAAGCGGTGGAAGAGCCCGTTATCAGGTGGACGTTGGCTTCCAGCCGCGCGCCGCTCATCCCCACCGGGTTGCGAATCCCCTCGTGAGAATCCAATACGTAATCCTGCGGCTCCAGGTATACGATTTCGCGGTCCGCAGGGAGCGTGATGCCACGGGCTGCCTGAAGGACTTTGACAATGTCTTCCTGGGTGACCGTCCCTGTGCCGTCCGAGCCTCTTGCCAGGCTCACCGCGCCACGCGAGGTCACGCCTTTAATGTGCGAGCCGGCAACCCCCACGAAAGCCGAAGCGATGGAAACCCCCGCCGCGGATTCAGCAGCTTCTACGGCTTTCTTCAGGGCCACGACCGTAAGATCGAGGTTGACGATGACGCTCTTCCTCCAGCCTTTCGACTCCGCCACTCCCAATCCCGCCACCTGGAGTTTCCCGCCCTCTTTCGGCTGACAGACGAGCGCGCAGGTTTTCGTACTGCCGAGATCCAAGCCTACGAAGAACTGATCGTTGCGTGCCAAGGTCCCTATTCCTTTAGTGTTTGCGGGTGCTCAACCTCACCCGCGGAAGAAGCCGGAGTTCTCTCCTGCGGATTCACCACAACCTGATTCCGATAACGCAAGTCTACCGAGTCGAGCGGCGTAGTGGACTTGCGCAGCTCTGGCAGCAGTGCCAGGAAGGTGTGAAAATGCGGGAGAAAGTTCTCATGTCCAAAGTGGACCTGCAAAGTTTCCCGGCCCTGGACGAGCAGGGCCTCAAGGTCGTCTCCGTCCGATAGATCGGCTTCCGAAATCACCCATCCGGAGTGGACGATCTCAGCGCCGACTTCGCGCATGAAATCCTGATACAGTGCGATACGAGTCTTGCAATCCTCGGACCCTGCTTTCGGGTCCAAGCCGGTAATTACCGGGAAGTCGAAATAGGCGCTCTCGGGCTTATCCAGAAAGATTCCCTCACTATCGACCAGGCTCACGTGGCCGCCCACATTGGCGTAAGCCACCGGTTGCCGTTCAACCACACGGATCACTAAGTGGTTGGGCAAAACGCGCGTTAACGTAGCGCTTTGAACCCAGGGTATCGCTTCCACTTGTTTGCGTACATCCTCCAGAGATAGGCGCAGAATCTTCAGGCCAAAACCGTTGCTGCGCCCCGGCAACCCCAGAGCGGTGGCGACGTCCTCCCGGGTAACAAAGTGATTTGCCGTTAACTGAATATCGTCCGCGGAGCGCAATTCGAATCTTGGCGACGTCCATACGAAGGTTGTCAGGAAATAGCTGCCGATTCCGAGCGGCGCCACGACGGTGACGATAAAAACAGCCCACTGCCGGGTCCAGGAGAGCCCGCGGCGGCGAACGGCCACAGCCTTCTGTCGCCGGAGATAGGGAGACTCCTCTTCACCGTCCAGCCCCTGGGCTGAGAGCGTCGCTTCGTCTTCGATCAACTTCCTGGTCATTTGATATCAGACCCCTCGAACTCGTGGCGCTCCGACCCCTCGTTACCTCTCAGCCTTGAGCAGCCCCTAATCGAGCCGGGCGGTTTCGGATCTCCACCGCCAGGGCCTCTCCGATCTTCCACACGCTTCCGGCGCCGACCGTTAAAATCAGATCGCCGGGCCGTAAGTCATCCAGTATGCCGTTGATCACAGCCTGTTCGGAAGGCGCATATTCGGCATGGTGATAACCCAACTCGGCCATCCGCTCAACCAGCCGCTGAGCAGTGACGCCCTGGATGGGCTTCTCGCTCGCCGGATAAATGTCCAGAACATAAACGTGATCCGCAGCCTGAAAAGACTGTGCAAAATCCTCCATCAGGAACTGGGTGCGCGTATAGCGGTGGGGTTGGAAAATAGCAATCACCCGTTTGGCGCCCCAAAGACGGGCTGCCTCCAGCGTGGCGCGGATTTCCGTCGGATGATGTCCATAATCATCTACGATTGTTATGCCTTCGAATTCCGTCTTGACCTGAAACCGGCGGTCGACGCCTCGGAAGTACGCCAGCCCCTCACGAATCTGTTCGGTGGTCAGTCCCAGCTCTAATCCCACGGCGACAGCCGCCAGAGCATTCTGCGCGTTATGCCGTCCGGGAACGTTGATGCTAAAGCTGCCCAGGTGCTTCGTTCCTGCATCCACTTCGAAGCTCGAGCCGTGAGGCAAGAGTTGGAGCGAGATTCCCCTCACCTCAGCGCCGGCTTCGAGACCGTAAGTAACGACACGCCGCCGGATGTGCGGCAGGAGCTCTTTAAAGCGGTCGCCCCAAGGGGCATCCGAACAGACCACCACCTCGCCGTAGAAGGGCACTTTGTTCGCGAAGGCAAGGAAAGCGGAAGCGATCTCGTCCAGGTTGCGGTAATGATCCAAATGCTCCCGGTCGATATTGGTAATCACCGCAAGGGAGGGCAGAAGATAAAGGAATGAGCGATCACTTTCGTCGGCTTCGACGACCATCAGCTCGCCCTTGCCCAGGCGGGCGCTCGAGGCGAAAACATCCAGGTGTCCGCCAATCACGGCTGTCGGATCGAGTCCGGCTTGGGTCAGCATCACCGCGATCATTGAGGTGACGGTAGTTTTCCCGTGAGCCCCGGCGACCGCCACGCAGAATTTCAAGCGCATCAATTCCGCGAGCATTTCAGCCCGGGGAATAACCGGGATTTGGAGACGCTGGGCCTCCTGCACCTCAGGGTTGTCCGGGGGGACCGCAGATGAAACCACCACCACTTGGGCATCCAGGAGATGGCTCGCGGCGTGGCCTTCCGAGACTCGCGCGCCAAGTTTGGACAGCCGCTCTGTAACCGGTGTCGCCTTGAGGTCGGAGCCTGAAACCGTAAACCCCAGGTTCAACAACACCTCGGCGATGCCGCTCATTCCGATGCCGCCAATGCCCACGAAATGTATTCTTCGAATCTTGCCTAGCATGACTATGCCGTATTTGTAGCGGCGAGTTTATCTCGCCACGTAGCGGCCTAAAGCCGCCATTACACTAAGCCCTGGCAGCCAGTCCTTCCACCAAGTCCGCAATCTGTGCGGTCGCCTCCGGACGGGCCAGGGTCTTCGCGGCCAACTCCATTTCGATCAATCTCCGCGGTTCACTGATCAGCTCACTGATCTCGCGGATCAACCGCTCCGGGGTCAGCTCCGCCTGGAGTATGATCCGGGCGGCGCCCGCGCGCTCGAAGGCTTGGGCATTTGCCAGTTGATGCTGGTCGGTGGCTGCCGGAAAAGGAATCAGCAATGAGGCTCGCCCCGCTGCCGCCAACTCAGCCGCCGCAGCCGCCCCGGCGCGTGTAACCACCAGGTCGGCCTGTGCCAATGCTTCCGGCATGTCCTCGATGAAAGCGCAGACCTGGGCAGCCACGTTGTGTTTCAGATAAGCCTCGCGCACTAAGTTATTGTCCGCTTCCCCCGTTTGATGGACGACCTCGAGCCGCCCCGCTTCACGCTTCAGGAACGGCGCCAATTGGACCATCACTTCATTGATAGCTTTCGATCCCTGGCTGCCCCCGACCACCAGGATGCTAAAAGGGGCCTGGTGGTTCTTCGGAGAAATCGCATAGAAAGCCGCTCGGACCGGAAGGCCGGTGACCCTGGCCTTCTCACCATAGTAGCGTGCGGCCTCCGGGAAGCCAACCGCCGCCAAACGAACCACTGGGGCCAAAACGCGGTTGGTGAAACCCGGCAACGCGTTGGGCTCAATGAGCAAGGTCGGAATATCCTGGAGCGCGGCTTCCAGCATCACCGGTCCAGCCAAGTACCCGCCCACGCCCACCACGACCTGGGGCCGAAAGTCACGCAGGGCCTGCGCCGTTGCCACCGCGGTTCGCGGAAGCAGCATCAAATTCCGCAAGCCCCGAATCCCACCTATCCCCTTTAGCCCCGCCGCCCGGATGGTGCGAAGGGGAAAACCGGCTCCTGGAATCAAGCGCGCCTCGAGAGGCCGCAGGGTGCCGAGAAACTCGATCACGTACTTCACTCCGGAGCGTTCCAGGCGGGCGCCACGGGCGCGCAGTTCCTGCGCCACGGAGAGCGCCGGAAAGATATGACCTCCGGTCCCTCCGGCGACCATCAGAAATCGCATCACACACTACCCGTCTAGGCTTCATCCTGCGAAATATTCAGAAGCACGCCCACCGCAGCCAGTGTAACGAAGAGAGACGACCCACCGTAACTGATCAGCGGCAAAGGAATGCCCTTCGTCGGAAGCAGGCCGAGCACCACGCTCATGTTGACGAGGGCCTGTCCGACCACCATCACCGTCAACCCTATGGCCAGCAGCCGGCCAAACTCACACGTACATCGGGCGCTCGCCCGCAGGCCTCGCCAGAGAATAATTCCAAACGCGATGATGAGAATGCAAGCCCCGATGAACCCCAGTTCCTCGCTCACGACGGCAAAAATGAAGTCGGTCTGAGGTTCCGGAAGATAGAAGAGTTTCTGTTT
>Ga0209415_10013038_pt1 | contig 13779 bp, 15 predicted proteins | sample PeaSoiSIISIP2007_FD_187696 | JGI IMG/M metagenome (GOLD analysis project Ga0209415, IMG submission 187696) | Peat soil microbial communities from Weissenstadt, Germany - SII-SIP-2007 (SPAdes) (version 2) | ecosystem: Environmental > Terrestrial > Soil > Wetlands > Peat | place: Germany... | reverse complement strand
CAGCAGGCGGACAGCCAGCAGGCGGACAGCCAGCGCGACGCGGCCGAGCCCGCGATTCCCGCCGGGGCACCCGACGGGCCAGCCGAGCCGCCGCGTTCCGGCAGCGGCCGTCGTCGCCGCCGCCGCCCCGCCGCCACCGCTTCGGCCACCGCCGCCGCGGCTTCAGCCACCACCCCAGCCGCCGCATCGGCCCCAGCCACCACCCCAGCCGTCGCATCGGCCCCCGCCGCCGCATCGGCCCCCGCCGCCGCGTCAGCATCTGCGGCCCCTGGAGCACCGGCCGCACCGGAAGCCCCGACCGCACCTGCGGCGGCCCTGCCAGACCCCCCACAGGCCCAGGACGGCGCCGCCTGACACGAGGCGGCGCCGTCCCCACGCCCGATCGAGCCGGCTCGATGGAACATCGAGCCGGTTATAACCGGCCCAATGGGGCATCGTGCCGCATGCCGGCCGGAGCCCGGCTCGCTGAAACGGGCCGGACGGCCTGAGTTCGTGGATCCGCCGCGGTCTGGTAGCCTTGGCGGTCGGGAGTCGCCCGCTGCGCGGGCCCCCCGGTGCAAGTCGAGCCGCCGTGGTGACCACCGGCGTGCCGGGGCACGCAAGGTAAGCGCAACGAAAGAGAGTTCCTGGGTGTACGCGATTGTGCGCTGCGGCGGCAGGCAGGAGAAAGTCGCGCTGGACGACGTTGTCACCGTCGACAAGCTCGCCGGCGCGGCTGGTGACAGCATCACGCTGCCGGCCCTGCTGGTTGTGGACGGCGACCGGGTCATCAGCGACCCCGCCGAGGTCGGCCGCTACCAGGTCACGGCGGACATCGTCGGTGACGCGGCCGGCCCCAAGATCAATATGATCCACTACCGGAACAAGACCGGCTACCGGCGCCGTCTGGGCCACCGGCAGCGGTACACCCAGGTGCGGATCACCGGTATCGGCACCGAGGCCAAGCCGCCGAGCGCCAAGCCGCCGAGCGCCAAGGCACAGAGCGCCGAGCCGCCGAGCAAGGCCCCGGCGCAGTCGACGGCCGAGACGAAGGCGGAGGAGGTCTGAGATGGCACACAAGAAGGGCGCGTCATCCAGCCGCAACGGCCGCGACTCGAAGGCCAAGCGCCTCGGCGTCAAGCGTTACGGCGGCCAGCTGGTGAACGCGGGCGAGATCATCGTCCGCCAGCACGGCACGCACTTCCACCCCGGCGAGGGCGTCGGCCGCGGCGGCGACGATACGCTGTTCGCGCTGGTCGGCGGGACGGTGGAGTTTGGCACGTTCCACGGCCGCCGGGCCGTGAGCATCGTCCCCGCGCCGCCGCAGGAGTAAGCGGCTCGGTAAAAACCACGAAGGCGGGCCGGGCCACCCGGCCCGCCTTTCCTATGCGAGAACGAGGAAACAACAGTGGCGGAGTTCGCCGACCGGGTCACGCTACGGGTGCAGGCCGGCCACGGCGGAAACGGCTGCGCCTCGATCCACCGCGAGAAATTCAAGCCGCTCGGCGGCCCCGACGGCGGCAACGGCGGCCGCGGCGGCGACGTGATCCTCGAGGTGAGCCCGAGCACGGCCACGCTGCTCGACTTTCACCGCCGCCCGGTCCGCCGGGCTGGCAACGGCCGGCCGGGTGAGGGCTCGAACCGGACCGGTGCCGACGGCGCGGACGTGATCATCCCGGTACCGAACGGGACCGAGGTCAAGACCGCGGACGGCGAGGTGCTCGCCGACCTGGTCGGAGTCGGCACCAGGTTCGTGGCCGCGGCCGGCGGCCGGGGCGGGCTCGGCAACGCGGCGCTGGCCTCACCGCGGCGCAAGGCGCCCGGGTTCGCCCTCAAGGGTGAGCCGGGGCAGCAGCGCAACCTCATCCTCGAGCTGAAGACGGTCGCCGACGTCGGATTGGTCGGCTTCCCGAACGTCGGCAAGTCCTCCGTCATCGCGGCCATGTCCGCGGCCCGGCCCAAGATCGCCGACTATCCGTTCACGACCTTGATCCCCAACCTGGGCGTGGTCGAGGCCGGCGACGTCCAGTTCGTCGTGGCCGACGTGCCGGGGCTGATCCCCGGCGCCAGCCAGGGCAGGGGCCTCGGCCATGACTTCCTCCGCCACGTGGAGCGCTGTTCCACCCTGGTCCACGTGCTCGACTGCGCCGCCGAGGAACCAGGCCGCGGCCCCGCCGCCGATCTGGCCGCGATCGAACACGAACTGGCCGCCTACGGCGAGGCGACCGGGGTGGACCTCGTCACCCGGCCGCGGCTCATCGCCCTGAACAAGATCGACGTCCCGGCCGCCCGCGAACGTGCCGGCCAGCTCAAACCCGAGCTCGAAGCGCGCGGCTACCAGGTCTTCGAGATCTCCGCCGCCACCGGGGAGGGCCTGCGGCCGCTGGGGTTCGCGATGGCCGCGCTGGTCGCCGCGGACCGCGCGGCGCGCCCGGCCGAGCAGCCTGCCGAGCGCGTCCGGGTCAAGGTCGCGGTCAAGAACGCCGACGAGCCGGGCTTCGAGGTGATCCGCCTCGGCGAGGACAGCTTCCTGATCAGGGGCGAGAAGCCGAGGCGCTGGGTCCAGCAGACCGACTTCAGCAACGACGAGGCGATCGGCTACCTGGCCGACCGCCTGGCGCGCCTGGGCGTAGAAGAGGCGCTCGCCGAGGCGGGCGCGGAGCCGGGCACGGAGGTCCTGATCGGCGAGCCAGACGACGCGGTGGTCTTCGACTGGGACCCGGCCGCCCCGATGAGCAGCGGGGCCAGGTCCCGGAGCTCCAAGGGGCCCAAGGGGTCCACGGGGTCCAAGGGGTCCACGGGGTCCACGCCGCGCCACGGCCCGCGAGGTACCGACCCGAGGCTCTCTCCGTGACCACCAGCCGGCCGCCGGGCCCGGCCCTGGCCGGACCGCGGCCGGACATCGCGGCCGCGGGCCGGGTGGTGGTCAAGGTCGGCTCCTCCTCGCTCACCACCGACGCCGGCGAGATCGCGGACGACAGGATCACCGCGCTGGCCGCCGCCCTGGCCGGCCGCCGGAGCGCCGGGATCCAGGTCGTGCTGGTCTCCTCCGGGGCGATCGCCTCCGGCCTGGTCCCGCTGGGCCTGACCCGCCGCCCCAGCGACCTGGCCACTCAGCAGGCCGCGGCCAGCGTCGGCCAGGGCCTGCTCATCGCCCGGTACACCGCGGCCTTCGCCCGGCACGGCATCCGCACCGGCCAGGTCCTGCTCAGCGCGGATGACCTGATGCGCCGCACCCACTACCGCAATGCCCAGCGCACCCTGGACCGGCTGCTCGAGCTGGGCGTGCTCCCGGTGGTCAACGAGAACGACACGGTCGCCACCGACGAGATCAGGTTCGGCGACAATGACCGGCTGGCTGCCCTGGTCGCCCACGTGACCCGGGCCCGCGCGCTCGTCCTGCTTTCCGACGTGGACGGCCTCTACGACGGCGATCCGCGGCGCGGTACGGCACGGCGGATCGCCGAGGTGCGCGGCCAGGCCGACCTGGAGGGGATCAGCCTGGGCCGCGGCCTCAAGGCCGGCCAGGGAGCCCCGGGGGGCCACGGGGGCCACGGGGGCCAGGGGGCCCAGGGCATCGGCGGCATGGCCACCAAGGTCGAAGCGGCCATGATCGCCTCCGCGGCCGGCATTCCCGCCGTGGTCGCCGGTGCGGCCAGCGCGGCCGCCGCGCTGGCCGGCCATCCGGTCGGCACCTACTTCGCGGCCCACGGCCGCCGGCCCGCGACCAGGCTGCTGTGGCTCAAGCACGCCGCCGTGGCCCGCGGCAGCCTGCGCCTGGATCCCGGCGCGGTCGAGGCCGTGGTCAAGAGGCACGCCAGCCTGCTGCCGGCCGGCATCACCGGCGTGGAGGGCGTCTTCGACGCCGGCGACCCGGTGAACCTCCGCGACGAGGACGACATGATCATCGCCCGCGGCCTGGTGAACTATGACGCGGCCGAGATCCCCGGCCTGATGGGCCGCTCCACCCGGTGGCTGGCCAGCAAGCTGGGCCAGGAGTACGAGCGCGAGGTCGTCCACCGCGACGACCTGGTGATATTGGTGTTAGCCCGGGGGGACGACCCCCCGGAGCCCCCCGGTGCGCTTCGCGCCCCGACGGCGGTACCCCGCCGTAGTATCGCGCGGCTGGGGAGGGCCGGAGGCCCTCCGCAGGCCGCGCAATGGCGGAGCAAAGGCTCCGCGAAATGCCCATCATGAAAGTGCCCTCGCCACCCGGAGCCGAACTCCCGGTGGCGAGGGCACAGTCCCTGCTAGTTGTCGTCGCCGCTGCCGGTGCCGCTGCCGGTGCCGCGGTTCTGCAGCCGGTCGAACAGCCCGCCGCCGGCCCGCGCCGCGCTCTCTGCGACGCCGCGGAAGATCCCGATCAGCGGGTCCTGCGACCGGGCCCACGAGTCCTGGTACGCCTTGGCCGCGTTCTTGACCTCCTCGCCGACCGAGGCGCTGCTGTCGGTGTCCCGGCGCGGGTAGTCGCCGCCGAGGATCCGCTCGTACTCGCCGTGCGTGGCCCAGTAGTCGAGCTCGGCGAACCTGACCACCGCGAACGGGTGGGTGTTCCCCTGCAGCTGCAGGATCTTCAGGATGCTGTCCCGCAGGTCGGGCACGGCGTCGTACTCGTGCGCCTGCTCGCGGAACGCGTCCGGGTTCAGCTCGGACAGCTGCGCGCCGCCGGCCAGCTTCATCAGCGCGCGCCGCGCCGCCTCCACGTCCTGCCCGGCCAGCAGCCCGGCCCGGTCACAGGACAGCTCCGACTTGCGGAACCACTCCTCCAGGCCCCAGATGATCGCCGTGAGGGCGAGGGCGATCGGCAGGAACGCGGCCCGCGACGCCCATCGGAGCAGGATCAGCAGCATGGTGCGGTACACCGCGTGCCCGGACAGGATGTGGCCCAGCTCGTGCCCGACCACCCAGCGGAGCTCTTCCGGGTCGTACAGGTTGACCATGCCGGTGGTGATGACGATGAACGGCTTGTCCCGGCCCAGCGCCATCGCGTTCACCATCGGGTCCTGGGACACGTAGCACTCGGGCACGTCGGGCAGGTCCAGGATGTAGGAGCCGTCCCTGACCAGCTCGTAGATATGCGGGAACTGCCGCTCGGAGACCCGGACGGCGCTGGCCAGGTAGGTCAGCCGGAAGGCCCGCTCGTTGAACAGGCCGAACAGCCTGCGCAGCAGCGTGTCGAAGCCGGTGAGCTTGCGTAGCGCGACTAGCGCCGAACGGTCTGCGGGATGCTCATAGGCGCGGGATGAGATGCCGGTGAGCCGGACCCGCGCGCGATCTGGCACTGAAGTCATATCTCGTATCGTAGCCCGATCGCTGACCGGGTTGGACACGTAAGAACCCGGTACGATACATGGACATGAGGTGGCGCTAGCGATGCGACAGATCGGTGTGATGGGCGGCACGTTCGACCCCATCCACCACGGTCACCTGGTCGCCGCCAGCGAGGTCGCGCACATCTTCGCGCTGGACGAGGTCGTCTTCGTGCCGACCGGCCAGCCCTACCAGAAGGACAGCCGCCAGGTCTCGCCCGCCGAGGACCGGTACCTGATGACGGTGATCGCGACCGCGTCCAACCCCAGGTTCAGCGTCAGCCGCGTGGACATCGACCGCCCGGGACCCACCTATACCATCGACACGCTGCACGAACTGCGGGCCGCCAACAAGCCGCAGGACGAGCTGTACTTCATCACCGGGGCGGACGCGCTGGCTGAGATCCTGACCTGGCATGACGTGGACGAACTTTTCACCCTCGCGCATTTCGTAGGCTGTACTCGGCCAGGTCACCGGCTGTCGGGGGCGGGCCTGCCCGACGACAAGGTCAGCCTGGTGGAGATCCCGGCGCTGGCCATCTCCTCCACCGAGTGCCGGGCCCGGGTCGAGGCGGGTGAGCCGGTCTGGTACCTGGTGCCGGACGGGGTCGTGCAGTACATCGCCAAGCGCAAACTGTACGGCAAGGCCAAATGACACCCACTATGAGACGCTAATAAGGACCGTGACCGCGACCGAAGGAGGCCGGCAAGTACTCGTGACTGCCACACCGAAGGCCGTCGAGCTTGTGGAGACCGCTGCGCTGGCGGCGGCGGACAAGCTGGCCGACGGCATAATCGCCTACGACGTGAGCGAGCAGCTCGTGATCACCGACGCCTTCGTGCTGTGCTCGGCGTCCAACGACCGGCAGGTCCGCGCCATCGTCGACGAGATCGAGCTCCGGATGCGCCAGGCCGGCGCGCAGCTGATCCGCCGCGAGGGTGAGCGCGAGGGCCGCTGGGTACTGCTCGACTACCTCGACGTCGTGGTCCACGTGCAGCATTCCGAGGAGCGCACCTACTACGCGCTGGAGCGGATCTGGAAGGACTGCCCCCAGATCCCGCTGCCGGAGCTGGTCGTCAATCCGGGAAGGTCCCGCTGAGCAACCGGGTCCGGCTGGTTTTGTGGCGGCATGGACAGACGGTGTGGAACACCGAGCGGCGCTTCCAGGGCCAAAGCGACATCCCGCTGGACGAGACGGGGCAGGCGCAGGCCGACCGGGCCGCGCGGCTGCTCGCCGCGCTCCGCCCGGACCTGATCGTCTCCTCCGACCTGAGCCGCGCGGCCAGCACGGCGGCGCCGCTGGCCCGGCTGACCGGGCTGGAGGTGATCCTCGACAAGGACCTGCGGGAGCGGCGCGGCGGCTGCTGGGAAGGGCTGACCGACACCGAGATCCGCGAGCGGTACCCCGACGCGCACGCGGCCTGGGCGCCGCCGGACGGTGAGCCGACCGCCGCGGTCGCCGACCGGGTCGCGGCCGCGCTGCAGCGCACCGCCACGGCCGCGGCCGAGCAGGTGAGCGGCGGCGACGGCCTGGCCGTCGTGGTCAGTCACGGCGCCGCGCTGCGGCTGGGCATGTCGCGCGCGCTCGGCATGCCCGATGACCTGTCCGGCGTGCTCGGCCCGCTGTCCAACTGCTCCTGGTCGGTGCTCGGCCTCCGGTACGGCCGCTGGCGGCTGCTGGAGCACAACGCCGGCACGCTCCCCGAGCCGGTTCTCAGCGACGACCGATAGAAGACCATTTTTACGGAACGGGCCCATGTACTCCACCTCGGTCACCTGGTACGGCCAGTCGGGCTTTCGCCTCGCGGCGGGCGACAGCCGGATCCTGATCGACCCGTTCCTGACCGAGCGCGACGACCGGCGTTACCCGCCGCCCGCCTCGGCGGCCGACTTCGCCGACATCACGCTCGTCCTGTCCACGCACGAGCACATGGACCACCTGGACCTGCCGTTCCTGCGCGAGTTCTGCGCGGTCAACTCCCGCGCCAGGATCATGATGCCCGCGCCGGTGGTCGAGATCGCGGCCGCCGCCGGGCTCGACCGGGCCCGCCTGACCGGCGCGGCTCCCGGACAGGAGCTGCGCGAGGCCGGGGTCACCGTGCATCCGGTCCCCGCCCTGCACGGGATCGGCGGCGGCCAGCCGGTGGCCTACGAGTTCGCCCCGGGCGGCGGCCCGGTCCGGTTCCTGGGCTACGTGATGGAGATCGGCGGGATCCGGTTCTACCACGCCGGCGACGGCCTGGTGTACCCGGAACTCCCGGCGGCCGTGTCCGCGCTGGCCCCCGACGTGCTGATGCTCCCGATCAACGGCCGGGATCACATGCGCGAGTCCGCCGGCATCGTCGGCAACATGAACGAGACCGAAGCCGCCTGGCTCTGCGCCCAGGTCGCCCCCTCCTACGTCATCCCCATGCACTACGACGCCATCGAGGGCAACACCGGCGATCCCGGCCGCTTCATCACCCTGGTCCAGCAGGCCGGCACCCTCGCCGCCGTCGTGGTCCTGCCGCGCGGCCGGCCCGTCATTCTGACCCTGCCCTGACCTGATCCGGGTCAGGCCGGCGGAGGGAGATCGCCCCGCAGGCCCTCTTGTGTCACCGATGCCCAGCCGGCCGCCGCGCTCCCGATCGCCGCCGTCGACCTGCGCATAGGCACCTCCACCCGCTATGAACCGGCGCGGCGAAGGAGTGTAACTAACTGCACTGCGAGCTGGTCGCGTCGGTGAAGCTCTTGACCGAGCTCACCACGTTGGACGCGTCTTTGGCCACGGTGGCGATCTGCGTGGCGGAGGGATTGGACGGCAGCGCCGTGACCGAGTTCTTGAGCGCGCTGACCGAGGAGGAGATGGCGCTGGTCTGGCTGGGGAAGTCGCTCTTGGCCGAGTTGACCAGCGCGGTGGCGTCGCTTTGGATCTGCGTCAGCTGGGATTTCAGGGTGCTGATGCTCGCGCTGGTCAGTCCCTTGACGGAGTTCTCCAGGCTGGTGCGGTCCGTGCAGTAGCCGGGCTTGCTGCTACTGCAGCCGGCCAGCGCCACCGCCGTGATCGCGGCGGCGGAGGCGAGCAGAACCCGGGCCCGTGCAGATCTTGCCCTCATACCTATCGTGACTACCAGCCGCACACCCCGCGCCCATCACCCCTGAGGGGTGATTAGCTACGCGGGCGCGCCGAACAGCACCACCGGATTGTCCCAGCACACTGCGCGCAGCCAATCCTGGCCCAGGCCCAGCCGGGCCAGCCCGGCGAGCTGCCGGGCGTAGGGGTAGGGGATGTTCGGGAAGTCGCTGCCCAGCAGGATCTTGCCCGCCAGCCCCAGCTCCCGGGCCAACGGGATACCAGCGGCCGGGAACGGGGCCAGCGCGTCGAAGAAGTCGGTGAAGGTCATCGTGGTGTCCAGCATCATCCGCTCGTACTCGAAGCCAAGCCGCATGAACGCGTCGTAGTCCGGCGCCCCCATGTGCGCGATGATCGCGGTCAGCCCGGGATGGCGCGCCATCAGCTGCCCGAACGGCCCGGGCCCGGTGTGCTCGGTCCCCACCGGCGCGTGCCCGGCGTGCACGACCACCGGCACCCCCGCCTCGGCCAGCAGGCCCCACACCCCGTCGAGGACCGGCTCACAAGGCGAGAACCCGCCCACCTGCAGGTGCACCTTGAAGATCCGCGCGCCCGCGTCCACCGCCGAACGCACGTACCGGTCCACCCCCGGCTCGGGGTAGAACGTCGCCGACGGCAGGCACCCGGGCGTGGCCTTCGCGAAGGCCATCGTCCACGCGTTCAGGTCGGCCGCCATGCCCGGCCGGTGCGCGTAGGCCAGCGCGCTGAACATCCGCACGCCCATGCCCCGCAGGTGCGCCACGCGCTCCTCGTCGCCCGCCTTGTACCGGATCGGCCACGAGCGACCCAGCAGCGGCCCGGCCGCGTCGAAGTACTCCCACACCCGCCGGAGCATCCGCGGCGGCAGGAAGTGGGTGTGGATGTCCGCCAGCCCCGGCACCGCCAGCGCCCGCCAGAACGCCGGAACCTCCCCGTCGTCCTCCGGCGGCCGTACCCCGTCCGTCACCCCGTGCGCTCAGCTCACCGCGACGGGCTCGGCGACCGGAGCCGGCGGGTCCTTGAGCACGCCGATCAGCGTCTGGCCCTTCACGAACCACGAGGTCCCGAACGCGAAAATGGCCACCGCCTCCCACAGGAAAAGCCAGGGGAAAAGCGCCTTGGCCGAGGCCGGCAGGAACGTCGTGATGACCGCGGCCACCAGGCATGCCAGTATCACGATGGCGCAGATCTGGTAGATCCGGTTCCTGAGGAGCTTGTGCGGGCTGGGCGGCTTGTCGGTATTGGTGAACCGGATCGCCATCCAGGCCAGGAAGACGAACATCAGGGCGGCCGAGACGAGATGGATATCGCCCACGACCTGCTCGCGCGTGGACAGCTGCGCGACCGTCTGGCAGGTCACCGAGGGGGGCGACGCCACCGTGGGCTTGGTCGGGCACAGCGCCACGCCCAGGGCGAACAGCCCGGCCGCGTCGGTGATCAGCCGGTCGCCGAGGTCGTATCCCACGTAGGCGATCAGGAACAGGCCAAGGGCGCACAGCGCCCCGACGAAGATATTCCTGGCCGGCGAGTAGTAGTAACCGCTGACCGATCCCGGCACCAGCCCGCATCCGGAGTTCTCTATGCTCACCGCTATCGGGTTGGCGGCCAGGAGGATGACGGGCAGCAAGGTCCCCACCCAGCCGACCGTCTTCCGCAGGAAAAGGTAATTGGTAAAGAACACGTCCCCGTCGGATCTCGTCGGCCCGCCACTGCCGACCGAACGAAGCCACTGATACACCCGCGTCATGGCCGCCCCTCCCTACGCCGGTCCCCGGCCGCTGGATATCCCGGTCGTAGCGCACATCGGGCGCGCCGTCAATTTCCGAAGGCGGCCGCGAACCGGGCCCGCACGGTGGCCGCCGTCCGGTCCGGCGGCGCGGCCCACACGTCGGCGTTGAAGATCTCGACCTCGACGTAGCCGTCATAGCCCGCCGCCGTCACGCCGGCCGTAACCGGCCCGAAGTCGATCACCCCGTCGCCCAGGTGGCCGCGGCCCAGCAGGGTGTCGGCCGGCAGCGGCAGCACCCAGTCGCAGACCTGGTAGCCGGCGATCCGCCCGGCCGCGCGGGCGATCTCGGCCGCCAGCCGCGCGTCCCACCAGACGTGATAGGTGTCCACCACCACGCCGACCGCGTCCGCGGGGAAGTCCAGCGCCAGGTCGACCGCCTCGCCCAGCGAGGCGATCACGCTCCGGTCGGCGCAGAACATCGGGTGCATCGCCTCGACGCCCAGCCGGACCCCGAGCCGCTGCGCCGTCGGCACCAGGTCGCCGATCGCGTCGGTCACCATGCGCCGGGCCAGGCCGAGATCCCGGCTGCCCGGGACCAGGCCGCCGCAGACCAGGACCAGCGTGTCCGCCCCCAGTTCGGCCGCCTCTTCCACCGCCGCCCGGTTGTCCGCCCGCGCCGCCGCCCGCCCGTCGGCATCCTCGGGGCCGGCCCGCGTGAAGAACCCGCCCCGGCACAGGCTGGACACGTGCCGCCCGCCGGCCCGGACCGCCGCCACCGCCCCGGCCAGCCCGGTCTCCGCCACCCGGTCCCGCCACAGCCCGATGGCCGGGATGTCGTGGCGCACGCACAGCGCCACGGCGTCGGCCAGGCTCAGGTGCTTGACCGTCGCCTGGTTCAGCGAGAGCCGCTCCAGCCCGATCGTCATGCCCGCTCCGGGCCGGCGAACGTGGCTGCCAGCCCGTTCATCCGCTCGACGGCCAGCTCCGGGTCGGTCAGCGCCCGCGCGCCGGCGGCCAGCTCGAACACCCGCAGCAGATGCCGGGCCGGCCGCCGTTGCTCCAGCCCGCCCAGCATCGCGAACCGCGGCTGGAAACCGTTCAGCCAGGCCAGGAAGGCCACCCCCACCTTGTAGTGGAAGGTGGGCGGCTCGAAGATGGCCCGGCTGAGCGGCACCGTCGGCGCCATCGCCGCGTCGTACCCCGCCAGGTCGCCCCGGTCCAGCGCGGCCAGCGCCGCCGCGGCCGGCGCGGTGATCGCGGCGAACGCCCCGAGGAGCGCGTCGCTGTGCCCGGCCGCGTCGCCGCGGATCAGCTCGGCGTAACCGAAGTCGTCCCCGCTGTAGAGCCGCACGCCCGTCGGCAGCCGGCGCCGCAGCGCCACCTCCCGGCCCGCGTCGAGCACCGACAGCTTGACCCCGTCCACCTTCTCGCCAAATCGTGAGATCAGCTCGAGCACGACCTCCGCCGCCGCGCCGAACTCGGCGCTGCCCCAGTAGCCGCGCAGCGCCGGGTCGAACGCCTCGCCGAGCCAGTGCAGGATTACCGGCCGCTCCGCCTGCCGGAGCAGTTCGCCGTACACCTCCAGGTAGTCGCCCGGCCCCCGCGCGCTGGCCGCCAGCGCGCGGCTCGCCATCACGATCACGCTCGCCCCGGCCGACTGCACGAACGCCATCTGCTCGGCGTACGCGTCGATGATCCGCGGGATCGGGTGGCTCTCGCCTCCGGCGAGCTGATCCGTGCCCGCCCCGCAGGCCAGCGCCGCGCCGCCATGCGCCGCATGGCGCCCGGCCGACCTGGCGATCAGCTCCTTCGCCGAATCCCAGGACAGGCCCATCCCGCGCTGCGCGGTGTCCATCGCCTCGGCCACGCCGAACCCGTGTGCCCACAGGTGGTCGCGGAAGCGCAGCGTGGCCTCCCAGTCGATCGTCCCGGCGTCCGCGGCGGCCACATGAGCCGCCGCGTAGACGCGGCGAGCCGAAGGCGGCGGGTACGAAGCGGCCCAGCCCGGCGCCGGGATGACCAGCGGCCCGGCCCGGCCGGGCAGCTGGATCGCCGCCGTCACCTCACGGCTCCAGCGCCGGCACGTCGACTCGCCGGCCCTCGGCCGAGGACCGCAGCGCCAGCTCGGCCAGCTGCACGCCCCTGGCCCCCTCGGCCAGGTCCCAGGCAAACGGCTGCCCGGAAACGACGCTCTTCAGGAACAGCTCCCACTCGACCTTGAACCCGTTGTCGAAGCTCGCGTTGTCCGGCACGTCCGTCCACTGCGACGGGTAGTCGAGGGGATCGGGCAGGTCCGGGTTCCACACCGGCATCGGCGTGGACACCCGGTGCTGGATCGCGCAGTGCCGCAGGCCCGCCACCGCGCTGCCGTGCGTCCCGTCCACCTGCAGCTCGAGCAGCTCACGCCGGTTGACCCGGACCGTCCAGGACGAGTTCACCGAGGCGATCGCGCCGCTGGCGAACTCCAGTACCGCGTACGCGGCGTCGTCCGCGGTCGCGTCGTAGGGCTGGCCCGACTCGTCCCACCGGCGTGGCACCCCCGTAGCGGTCCGCACGTACAGCGCCGCGATCGGGCCGAACAGGTCGGTCAGCAGGTACTGCCAGTGCGGGAACATGTCCAGCACGATCCCGCCGCCCTCGCCGGCCCGGTAGTTCCACGACGGCCGCTGCGCCGGGATCCCGTCGCCCTCGAACACCCAGTAGCCGAACTCCAGCCGGACCGACAGCACCCGGCCGAAGAAGCCTCCCTCGACCAGCCGCCGCAGCTTGATCACCCCGGGCAGGAACAGCTTGTCGTGCACCACGCCGTGGGTGATCCCCGCCGCCTCCGCCGCCCGGGCCAGCCGCAGCGCACCCTCCAGCGAGCCGGCCACCGGCTTCTCGGTGTACACGTGCTTGCCGGCGGAAATCGCCCGCATCAGGCTGGCCTCGCGGGCGCTGGTGACCTGGGTGTCGAAGTAGACCTCGACCTCCGGGTCGGCGAGCACCTCGTCCAGGCGGGTGGTCCAGCGGTCCAGCCCGTGCCGCGAAGCGATCGCCCGCAGCCGCTCCTCGCTCCGCCCGACCAGGACCGGCTCGGGGTAGACGGCCGTCCCGTCGCCGAGCCGGACGCCGCCCTGCTCACGGATGCTCAGCAGCGACCGCACCAGGTGCTGCCGGTATCCCATCCGGCCGGTGACGCCGTTCAGGGCGACGTGGATGATCTTGCGTGCCATGGACCCAGCCTCCGGATCGCGGCCGGCCGAGTCAAGGCACGCTCACCATGTGGGAGACCAGCGGCGATGGTTGACCATCGGCCCCGGTCCCGCGCATGATCCGTACTAAATCAGTACTGAATCAACCGCCCGATCACGGCCCCGCGAGGGAGTGGCAATATGAGCGAAGCGGCACACCACATCCCGTTCACCGAAACGAAGGCGCCAGAATCCGCCGAGCGCCTGCATCGCGGGGCCCTCAGCCTGGTTGACATCTCCGCCTCGACGATGGCGAACATCGGCCCCGCCTACAGCTTCTACTTCGGCTTCGCGGCGATGGTGATCTTGGCCGGCCTCGCCTCGCCGCTGGTCATCCTCGTCGCTGCCGTCGCTATTGCCCTGCTCGGCAACACGCTGTCGCAGTTCTCCCGGGCGCACCCGTCGACCGGCGGCTTCATCACCTTCGTCGGCAAGAC
>Ga0209415_10013037_pt1 | contig 13781 bp, 11 predicted proteins | sample PeaSoiSIISIP2007_FD_187696 | JGI IMG/M metagenome (GOLD analysis project Ga0209415, IMG submission 187696) | Peat soil microbial communities from Weissenstadt, Germany - SII-SIP-2007 (SPAdes) (version 2) | ecosystem: Environmental > Terrestrial > Soil > Wetlands > Peat | place: Germany... | reverse complement strand
CGCTTCCGTCTCCCCGGAACCATCGATCTCGGGGACGACGACCGGCTCCTTCGCCTGGAGCTGGACCACAATGCCGATGCGGCGCTGCTGCGCGCCGAGCTGCATCGTAGCGGGCACGCCACGCTGCGTGAGGCACCCGGGCCGACGGCCTACGGGTGGTTTGACGGGCGAGCCCACGAGATCACGCTGGCGCTCGCCTCCGCCCGCCCCCCCGGCCCTCCGCGCTCCGGCGTGCGAACCCGAGCGGTGGTCGTCGAGCATGACCACGGCCACCTGCCCGGCGCCTCGACGTGCGCATACCTCAAGCTGTACGGCCACCCGGACCGCGTGCCGGAGATCCTCACCAGCCACCTGTCCCGCCTGTGGGACGGCTGGGACAGCCCGCCCGAATGGTGGTTCGTGCGCTACCGCGACCCGCTCGACCACCTGCGGCTGCGTTTCCGCCTGCCCCACCCGGAGGCGTTCGGGCAGGTCTGCGCGAGGGTCGGTGCCTGGGCGGCCAACCTTCGGCGGCGCGGGCTCCTCGGACAGGTGCAGTGGGACACCTACTACCCCGAGGCTGGCCGCTACGGTACCGGGCCGACCCTGACCGCCGCCGAAGCAGTCTTCGTCGCCGACTCCGCTGCCGCCATCGCGCAACTGACGCTCACCGCAAGCGGCGCGGCGTCGCCGCAGGCCATCATCGCTGCCAGCCTCGTCGACCTGGCGGCGTCCATCACCGGCGACACCGGCTCCGGGATGCGCTGGATGATCGACCACGTCACCGCCGGCACGGCCGCGCACCCCGCACGCCCGGTGCACCAGGAAGCGACACGCCTGGCCAACCCTCGCGACAACTTCGCGTCGCTGCGCGACCTGCCCGGCAGCGACCGGGTCACCGCTGCGTGGGCAACCCGGCGCGAGGCCGTAGAGCACTACCGGATCCGTCTCGCGGCCGACGGCGGGGAGCCAGAGGCCGTGCTGCCGTCCCTGATGCACCTGCACCACCTGCGTGCGGCCGGGATCGACGAGGCAGGCGAGCACGCCTGCTACCGGCTGTCTCGCTCCGTCGCGCTGGCCTGGGCATCCCGAAGCGCAGGAGCCGTATCGTGAGCACCCCCGCTATAAGCACAGCCCGCCAGCCGGGCGGCATGTCCCGCTCAGCCAGACCGAACGCGCGCGCCCAGTCGCTGGCCCAGGGTGCCGCCGGAATCGCCCTGCTGCACATCGAACGCGCCCGGCGCAGCAGCGGCTCCTGGACCCAGGCGCACGCCGTACTCGCAACCTGCGCCCACGACCTCATCGTTGGCCAGGACACCTGCTTGTACTTCGGGGCGCCCTCCGTCGCCTTCGCGATGCATACCGCGGCCGCCGGGACCGGCCGCTACGCCCGTGCGCTGCACGCCCTCGACGCCCGGATCACCCAGCTCACCACGCGGCGCATCGGCCGGGCACACGCCCGCATCGAGCGCGGCGAACGGCCCCGCGCTAGCGAGTTCGACCTCTTCCACGGGCTGACCGGCCTGGGTACCTACCTACTGTGCCGCGAGCCAGACGCCCAGGTGCTGCATGAAGTCCTGCGCTACCTGGTGCGGCTGACCATTCCGCTTGACGGCGATGAGGAACAACTCCCCGGCTGGTGGATCCCATACAGCCCGTCGGGCGGCATCTCGCCGTCATTCACCGGAGGGCACGGCAATGCAGGGATGGCCCATGGCGCAGCCGGAATCCTCAGCCTGTTGTCCGTAGCGGCCCGCCACGGCACCGTCGTTGACGGCCAGATCGAGGCGATCCACCGGATCTGCGGCTGGCTGGACCTCTACCGCCAGGACACCCGCACCGGCTCGTGGTGGCCGGGCTGGATCAACCTCGCCGAACATCGCGCGGGCACGGTGACCCAGCCCGGCCCGCCCCGGCCGGGCTGGTGCTATGGCACCGCCGGCCTGGCCCGTGCCCAGCAACTCGCCGGTCTGGCGCTGAACGACACCGCCCGGCAGCGGATGGCCGAGCGTGCCCTGCTGGCCTGCCTGGCCGATCCCGCTCAGCTCGCCCGCATCCGCGACGCCGGCATCTGCCACGGCGCCGCCGGCCTGCTCCACACCACCCACCGCGTCGCCCGCGACGCCCAGGCCCAGGGCTTCGCCGCCCGCCTGGCCAGCCTGCGCGTCCTGCTCCTGGAACAGCCACCCGCCCACGAGGACGGGTTCCTCGACGGGACGGCCGGATCCGCGCTCGCCCTCCTGACCGCCGACGCGAACGGCACCACTGCCTCCGGCTGGGACGCCTGCCTCCTGGCTGGCTGACCGCCAAGCGCACGCCCTTGCCTGCACGCCCCGTCCTGTCGCAGGCCCGCAGAGAGAGGCCCTCATGACGCCGAGCCCGGCGCCCCGCGCCACCGAGAGCCAAGTGCTGGCTGTCCTTGCCGGCACGCCGCTGGAACAGACTGCCGACCAGATCCCGATGGACCCCACTGACCTCGCCGACGCCGTCGAGGTGTACCAGGCCGCCGGGCGCGCGGCTCTCGAAGCCCAGCCCGGCGCCTGCGACTGGTACCAGATCCGCATCCAGTTCACCGACTGGAACAGTGCCGAGCAGATCGCCGCCACCCACCTCGGTCCGCACCTGCACCAGGCCCAGGAAACAGGGATACTCACCGACTGGTGGTTCCTGCGCAAGCACCCATGCTGGCGGCTGCGCTGCCGCTGCGGCCCGAAGACCACCGCCGCCAGCATGAAGACGGCCATCGCCGCCACGCTGGACAGCCTCGTCATCTCTGGCACGGTCCAGCGGTGGCAGGAATCCCTCTACGAGTCGGAAACCCTGGCCTTCGGCGGCTCCCAGGGAATGGACATCGCCCACGACCTCTTCCACGCCGACAGCCACGGCATCCTGACCTACCTGAGGCACAACGATCCCGCAGCCGAACCCGGAACGACCGCCGGCCGCCGGGAACTGTCCATCCTCTTGTGCACCACGCTGTTCCGAAGCGCCTGGCAGGACGAGCACGAACAGGGCGACATCTGGCACCGCGTCGCGCAGATGCGGACCCTCTCCTCAACTGCTCCCGCGGGCCGACTGCACGGCATGATCCCCGGCCTCCAGCGCCTCATACACATGGACACCTCGCCGACCGGCACACTCTTCGGCGCAGACGGGTCCTTGTCGTTCGCCGCCCCCTGGTCCGCCGCCTTCGCCGCAGCAGGCCGCCACCTGGCGGACACCGCGCGGGACGGCACCCTGCAGCGCGGCCTCCGCGATGTCCTCGCCCACCATGTGATCTTCCACTGGAACAGGCTCGGCCTGCTCGTCGGCACCCAGGCCGTCCTGGCCCGGGCCGCACGCGAAACCCTGATGAACCCGCCCGCCCATCATGGGCCGGCGAACGGCCCTCCCGGCAGTCGGGGGCAGGCAGTCAATGATGTGGTCGAAGCCCGCTGACCCTGGTATCGCCCTGCGGATGCGCACCGCACACGTGCACGCCAGCTCGACCCTCGGCGTCCTGACCGCCGAGGATGCCCGCGAAGCGTGGGGCTGGCGCGGCAGGACACTGGGCAAACCCGTCATCGCACCCGATGGCCCGGCGTGGCTGCGCCTAGCCTGCGCCTCCGTCGGCCAAGCGGTCGCCACCTTCTGGGACGGCTCCATTGAGGCGGAAAAATTCATGCCGCGATCAATACCACGACCCTGTTTGCGGACCTGGCACGACTGGCGTGACCAGCACTGGCAGTACCGCGCTGAACTGTATGATCTCGTGACCAGCCGTCCAGCCGCGCCCGCCGCGGTCCTGGCGGCTGCGCCCGACCTGCCGCGGGCGTGGTGGGCCGCCGTTCGGGCCACACTGGACGAGATCGCCGGCATTCCCACCCGCCGCCTCACCATCCACCAGGCATTCCTTGACTACGCCATGCCACGGTTGCTTGGCACGCCCATCGACACTAGGGCCCCGTGTCCCTGGACGACGGCACACGGCGACTTTCACTTCGCCAACATCTGCGTGCCAACTTTGCACGTGCTCGACTTCGAGGGCTGGGGTATGGCCCCGGCCGGCTACGACGCTGCCACGCTCCACAGCTACAGCCTGCTCGTGCCCGCAGCAGCCGCCCGCGTTCATAGTGAGCTCGCCCACATACTCGGCACCCCGGCCGGCCGGTTCGCCGAACTGGCAGTGATCACCGAGCTACTGCATGCAGCGACCCAGGGTGGCAACGCCGCGCTCACTGCGCCGCTGCGCCAGCGCGCCTCTTTGCTCCTGGGGCGCCCGATTCCCTCGCCTCATCCAGAAAGCACCCGGCCGGGCGCTGGCCTGTCTCCCAACTAGCGACCCTTGGGGGCGCTAGCCCGGCCGCCGCCGAAATCGCACGACGGCGGTGTGCGGCCGGGGCTAGCACGACCGCAGCTCCGTGGGCGTGATCGACGCCGCATCGGCCAGCCGGAAGGCGGTCTGCCGATCGATCCTGGCGCCGGTCCCGCCGGCTGCCGCCGTGGACGCCGCGCCGACCGCGCAGCCGAGCGCCACAGCGCGCGGCAGGTCCAGGCCGTGCAGCAGTCCCATGATGACGCCGGCGTTGAAGCAGTCGCCCGCGCCGGTGGTATCGACTGGCCGCAGTTCGGGCACCGCCACCAGCCACGGGCCGCTTCGGCCCGCCGGCCCGACCGCCCCCGCCGGGCCGGCCGCCCCGGAAAGGCCGGCCGGGCCGGAAAGGCCGGCCGGGCCGCTGGACCTGGCGGGACCGGCTGGCACGCAGAGCGCGCCCCGCGCGCCGAGCTTGATGACGACGTCCCGGCCGGCCGCGGCCAGCGCGCCAGCCGCCCGGCCAAGCTCACGCTCGCCGCTGATACCGCGCGCCTCGGCCTCGTTGGGCAGGAACACGTCCGCCTGCGCCAGCGCCGAGCGCAGCCGCCGATCGCCCCACCGGCAGGCCGGGTCGTAGTTGGTGTCCAGCGAGGTGCTCAGCCCGCGGCGGCGGGCGGCGGCAAGCAGCCCGGCCAGGCCGGGGCCCAGTGACTCCGCCAGCAGGAAATAGGCGCTCACATGCAGGTGCCTGGCTCGGGCCAGCAGGCCGTCGGGCACGTCGGCCGCCGTGACGGTGGTCATGGCGCCAGTCGCGGTGAGGATGGCACGGTCCTGGCCCTGGGACAGGATGGCGGTCATCCCCGTCGGCCGTCCGGGCCGGATAGCCACCGCACCGGTGTCCACTCCCTCTCCGGCGAGCAGCGACAAGATCACGTCCCCGGCCGGATCGTCGCCCACCGCGGCCACCAGGGCGACCCGCAGGCCGAGCCGTGCCGCGGCCACCGCGGTGATCGAGGCCGAACCGCCGATCACCAGCGACATCCCGGCCACGAGCTTCTCGGCCTGACCGAACGCCGGCATCACGTCATCGCCGGTCACGATCAGATCCGGGTTGCAGTCCCCGACCACGATCAGGTCAAGCGGCCGGTCAGGCGACGACAACCCGCACGCCCGCATCGGACAGGCTGGTGGCCTGGGCCGGGTCGATCCCGTTGTCGGTCACCAGCACGTCTACCTCGGCGGCGGCGCAGATCCTGGCGAAGGCGCGCCGGCCGGCCTTGGAGCTGTCGGCGGTGACGATCACCCGCGCCGCCCGCCGCGTCATCAGCCGGTTGATGCTGGCCTCGCCTTCGTGATGGGCGGTCGCCCCGACCTCCGCGTCGATGCCGTCGACGCCGAGGATCGCCACGTCGAGCACGACCTGCTCAAGCACGCTGGTCGCGAGCGGGCCGGTCAGCTCGTAGGACTGCGGCCTGGCTACCCCGCCGGTGGCGACGAGCTTGATGTTCTGCCGGACGGCAAGCTCGGCGGCGATGTTCAGCGCGTTGGTCACCACCGTGATGGCAGGGGCCAGCGGCCCGCCCGCCTGGAGGTCGGCGCGCACCGCCAGCGCCCTGGCGACCTCGGTGGTGGTGGTGCCGCCGTTCAGGCCGACGATCTGGCCCGGGCGGATCATGGCCGCCGCGACCACGGCGATCCGCTGCTTCTCGCTCGGATGCCGCTCGCTCTTGTAGCGCAGCGGCAGGTCGTAGGTGACCGCCTGCGCCACCGCGCCGCCGCGAATCCTGGTCAGCATCTGCTGGGCAGCCAGATCGACGAAGTCGCGCCGGATCGTCGCCGCCGAGACCCCCAGTTCCTGCGCCGCCTTCTCGACGGTGAGCTGGCCGTCCGCAGCCAGCAGCTCGAGCAGCTCGTTCCACCGCCGGTACCGGCTCATCGGCGTCCCCCCATCAGCCACTCCTCACGCATCGGCCAGTCTCGCGCATCGGCCCGCCGCGCCGAGCACCCCGAGCAGCCTGGCGACCTCGGCGGTGACGGCGTCCCGGCCATCGGCGCAGTACTTCCTCGGATCGACCAGCCGCGCGTCCCCGGCCAGCCGCTCCCTGACTGCCGCGGTGAATACCTTGTTCAGCTGCGTCGCGATATTGATCTTCGTCATGCCCGCGCGGATGGCCGCGGCGAGGCCGTCATCGGGCACGCCGGACGAGCCGTGCAGCACGAGCGGGACCGGCACCTGCGCGCTGATCCGCCCGATCAGCTCCAGATCGAGCACGGCGTCCCTGGTGAGCATCGCGTGCGAGCTGCCGACCGCCACGGCCAGCGCGTCCACCCCGGTCGCCGCCACGAATCTGGCCGCCTCATCCGGCCGGGTCCGGGCGGCAGGCGCATGAACTCCGTCCTTGCCGCCGATCTCGCCGAGCTCGGCCTCGATCCAGGCCCCGCGGTCGTGGCACCAGCCGGCCAGCTCGGCGGTCGCCGCCACGTTCGCGGCGTGGTCGAGGGCCGAAGCGTCGAACATCACCGAGCCGATGCCAAGGTCCACGGCGGCCCGCACCAGCCCGGCGCTCGTCGCATGGTCCAGGTGCACGGCGACCGGCGTCGCGGCCGACCGCGCGAGAGCCATCGCCGCGGCCGCGATCGGCTCGAGCGCTCCGTGGTAGCGGACGCAGTTCTCGCTGATCGCCAGGACGACCGGTGCCCCGGCGGCCTGAGCGCCGGCCACGATCGCCTCGGCGTGCTCGATCCCGATCAGGTTGAACGCGCCCACGCCGTGTCCCGCCGCGCGGGCCGCCCGGACGATCTCCCCGGCCGCAGCGTCGACCATCAGCCGCCCCGCCTTCTCGTGACTGATTCCCCGGCGGCCTGCCGTCTCACCGCCGGCCGCGCGGCGACCCTGACCTCCGCCAGATGCTGCCGATAGATCTCCGCGTGGAACTCCCCGGCCGCCGGGGCCGCGACGCTCGCCGCGCCCAGCGCCGCCGCGTGCCGCAGCCGGTCCGGCCAGTCCTGCCGGCGGACCAGCCCGTGAGCCAGCGCCGCGACCACCGCGTCGCCCGCCCCGGTCGGGTTCCCGGCCATCGGGCGAGCCGGGCTGGCATGCCAGGTTCCCTCCAGCGTCAGCGCGAGCAGCCCGTGCGGGCCGAGCGAGACGACGACCGCTGCATGCTCCGGCCAGTGCACATGCCCGGCATCGGTGTCCACCTGCGGGGAAGGCTCCTGGCCGCCCGCCGCACCGGCCCCTGCGACCGGCCGGCGCGGGGCTGTCCCGCCTGCCGCGCGGGTCGCGGAAGCGACAAGCCGACGGGCCGCGTGCTCGATCGCCACCAGGTCCGGGCCGTCGGCCGTGGCCAGGCTGCGCCCCGCAGCCGCCTCGAGCTCGGCCAGGTTGGGCTTGACCAGCGCCGGGCCCGCCGCCGCCCCGTGCCGCAACGGGGCGCCGCTCGCGTCAAGGACGACCGGCACGCCGACGGCGGCCGCCGCCCCGATCAGGCTGGCGTACGCGTCGTCGGGGAGCCCGGGCGGGAGGCTGCCGGACAGGACGACCGCCGCGCAGCCCCCGACTGCCTTTTCATATCTAACAAAGAACTCCAGGTACTCGCCCTGACTGACCCGTGGACCCGGCTCGTTGAACAGTGCGGTCTCGCCCCGTGCGGAATCGACCACCGCGAAGGTCCGCCTGGTCTCGCCGGCCACCGGCGTCAGCGCGACCCGGATCCCGGCCCCGCGCAGGCCCGCCAGCAGCTCCCGCCCGGTCCCGCCGCCCGCCAGCCCGGCCAGCGTGACGTCGGCGCCGAGTGCGCGCAGCATCCTGGCGACGTTGACGCCCTTACCGCCGGGCCGCACGTGCACCGCGTGCGGCCGGTTCACGCCGGCCCAGTCGGCCCGGTCGACGACATGGGTGACGTCCAGGGCCGGATTGAGCGTGACCACCATGATCACGTGACCGCACCCGTCTCGCCCGCGCGCAGGACCACCGGCCCCGCCAGATCGCCCGGCAAGTCCGGATCAGGCCCGGCCGCCGGATCGACCGTGACCACCATGATCACGTGACCGCACCCGTCTCGCCCGGGCGCAGGATGACCGACCTGGCGAGATTGCGCGGCCGGTCCGGGTCAAGCCCGGCGGCCAGCGCGAGCTCCACGGCGAGCAGGTGCACCCTGACCAGTTCTGCCAGCGGATGCTCGCGCCCAGGCCACAGCCTGCCGCCGGCGGCGGCGATCTCGGCGGCCAGGCCGTCTGGCGCCGGTCCGAGTATCCACACCACGCTGCCCGGGCCGGTCACCGCGATCGGGCCGTGCCTGAACTCCATCGCCGGGTACGCCTCGGTCCACGCCCCGGCCGCCTCGCGCAGCTTGAGCGCCGCCTCGCTGGCCAGGCCGCAGGTCCAGCCGGTGCCGAGGAAGGTGTACTGGCGGGCGCCGGCGAGCAGGTCAGGCAGCGGCTCGGCGAGCACCCGCTCGGCCGCCGCCGCCACCGGCTCGAGGTCGGTGCCCAGGTGCGCGAGCAGCAGCGCGAGCTCGGTCGTGGCGAACCTGGTCTGCACGACCGACTCCTCGTCGGCGAAGCCCAGGGCGATGACCGCGTCGGCCGCCGCGGCGGCCGGGGCGGCCGGGGCGGCGGTGATCGCGACCGTCGGCTGGGCGCCGCCGATCCTGGCCAGCGCCTGGAGGATCTCGGTGGTCGTGCCCGACCTGCTGAGCGCGATGACCCGGTCGTACCGCCGCCCTGGCGGCATCTCGGATGCGGCGAACGCGTCGGTCTCGCCGTGCCCGGCCGCTTCCCTCGCGGCCGCGTAGGACTGCGCGATGAACCAGGACGTTCCGCAGCCAAGCACCGCCACCCGCTCGCCCTGGCCCGGAAGCAGGCCGGCGACCTCGGGCAGCAGCGCGGCCGCCTGACGCCAGCAGTCCGGCTGCGAGGCGATCTCGGCCTGGGTCCGGACGGCACCGGCCCGGCGCGGCGCAGTACCGGAGTAGGTTGCGTTATGCATAGTGTTTTCTTTCCTCATCGCCGGGCGCGCTCTCGCGTCGGCTGTCGCCGGTGGCCTGCCACTGTCACGTTCCGGTCAGCCCGGTCGCGGCCACCGACCTGACGAAGTACCGCTGCGCGACCAGGAAGATCGCCATCATCGGGGCGAGACTCATCACGTTGCCCGCCATCAGCAGCGTCCACTCGGTGGAGTGAGCGCCCTGGAAGGTCGCCAGGCCGAGCGGCAGCGTCATCGCGCTGGTCGAGTTGATCGCGATCAGCGGCCACAGGAACGAGTTCCACGAGTCGAGGAAGGTGAGCGCGGCCAGGGTCGCCAGCGCGGGTGCCGACAGCGGCAGCACGATCCGCCACAGCACAGCCAGCCTGCTCGCGCCGTCCACCCTGGCCGCTTCCTCGTACTCGATCGGCAGGGTGCGGAAGAACTGGCGCAGGAAGAAGACCCCGAATGCCGTCGCCGCGTTGGGCACGATCAGCGCGCCGATGTGCCCGATCCCGGCTGCGGCCAGCAGGTGCACCCCGATCCATTTGGTGATGATGAACTGCGGGATCATGGTGACCTGGAAGGGCACCATCAGCGTGGTCATGATCAGGACGAAGAGCACGCCCCGGCCGAGGAACCTGAACCTGGCGAACGCGTAGCCGGCCAGCGCGCAGAGCACCAGATTGCAGATCACGGTGGTGACCGCGACGATGGCGCTGTTCAGGAAGAACCGGCCGAACGGCGCCGCGGCGAGTGCGTCGGGGTAGTTCCGCAGCCGGATCACGTGCGGGGTCAGAATCGGCGGGAAGTGCAGTGCTTCGGCCGGAGTCTCGATCGAGGTCACCAGCAGCCAGGCGAACGGGAACAGCAAGATGATCGCGGCCGGGATCAGCACCAGGTGCCAGGGGCTGAACGGCAGCCGTGACCGCTGCCCGGCCATCCGCGACCTGGCTACGGCGCTGGCGCCTATTTCGCGCGCGGTCATGACCGGTAGTAGGTGAACCGCCGGCCCACCCGGAACTGGATCGCCGTGACCACGAGGATGATGAGGAACAGCAGGTAGGCGATGGCCGAGGCGTAACCGAAGTTGAAGTTCTCGAACGCCTGCTGGTACAGGTAATAGACCAGGACGGTGGTGGCTCCGAGCGGTCCGCCCTGGGTGGACAGGTACACCTCGTCGAAGAGCTGGAGAGCGTTGATGGTCAGCCAGACCGCGAGGAACAGCGACGCCGGGCTGAGCAAGGGCAGCGTGACCTTGCGGAACGTGCTCCAGCGGCCGGCGCCGTCGACGGCGGCGGCCTCGATCAGGTCCTGCGGGATGCCTTGCAGCGCGGCCAGGTAGATCACCACGGCGAAGCCGCTCCAGCCCCAGATCGTCATCGTCACGACGACGTACAGCGCCTCCGACGGGGAGTTGAGGAACTGCTGCTGCGGAATGCCGACCAGGCTGAAGAGGTAGTTCACGATCCCGTACGAGGGGTCGAACAGCCAGATGAAGACCAGCGCCTCGCTGATCGTGGAGATCGCCATCGTGGCGTAGGCGGCCGTGCGATAGAACCACATGAAGCGCAGGTTCCGGTTCATCGCCACGGCGAGAAACAGCCCGACGGCCATCGTGCCAGGCACGAACAGCGCCGTGTAGACCAGCGTATTGCCGGCCGCCTGGGCGACCGCTGGGTCGTGCAGCAGCGCCCGGTAGTTGTGCAGGCCGACGAACGGCGTGCTCGCCGACAGGTTGTTCTGCTGGAACGAGATCACGAGCGACCAGACGATCGGCGCCGCGCCGAACAGGCCGATGATCACCGACGCCGGCGTGACGAACGCCCAGCCGGCCAGGGACTGCGGGCCGGCCGATGAGCGCGGCGCCCGGCCGCGCCGCGTCCCGCGCCTGGGACGGTCCGCGGCGGGCGCGGCTGTTCCGGCTCCCTGACCAGCGCCGCCGGGTGTGACCAGGGACGCGGTCATGTCGGGGTCATGCCTCAGCCGCCGGATCCCGATCCGGCCAGGATCTGGTTCACCTTCGCCGCGGCCTGGGCCAGTGCCGCCGCCGGCTGGGCCTTGTTCAGCAGCACCGCGACGACCATGGTGCCGATGGCCTGCGAGATCTGGGGATAGGTCGGGATCTGCGGCCGGGCCTGGCGGACGTTGGCCAGGTTGGCGATGAAGGTGCTCACGCCAGGCAGGGCAGCGTTCATCTGTGCCTGGAAGCCAGAGGCCTGCGCGACCGACCGCCGCGTCGGCAGGTCTCCGGTGGCCAGCGAGAAGTACTTCACCTGAGCGGGCGCGGTCAGCCAGAGCAGGAAGTCCTCAGCGGTCTTGACCTTGGACGCGCCGTTGTTGAAGATGACCCAGTTGTCAGGCCCCGAGATGGTCTGGTGGCCTCCGCTGGTGCCGGGAAACGCCGGCATGATCTGGACGCCGTAATGGACGGCCGGGAACGCGGACAGGTCCCACGGACCGGTGACCAGCATCCCGATCTTGCCCGAGTTGAACAGGTTGGCGTACGCGGAGTCGGTCGGGTCGAGGTACATCGAGTGGCTGGTGACGGCCATGGCGCGCAGCGTGTTCAGCGACGTCAGGCCGGCCGGCGAGTCGAACGCGGCCTTGGTGCCCGAGGCGTTGAGTATCTGGCCGCCGGCCGCCCACAGCAGCGCCTCCCAGTGCCATACGGTGTCCTCGGAGCCAGGGGTGACGTAGGCGGTGCCGAACTGCTTGATCGCCGGGTTGGTGAGGGCCCTGGCGTCGGCGACGAACTGGGGCCAGGTCCAGTTCGGTCCTGGCGGCTGGAGGTGAGCCTTGGCGAACAGGGTCTTGTTGTAGACCACGGCCAGGTTGTCGACCAGCGCGGGAATGCCGATAACCTTGCCGTTCACCGTCGCCACGTCGCGCTCTCCGACCCAGAAGTCGGTCCAGTTCACCCCGGGCCTGCTGACCACGCCGGTGAGGTTGACGACCTGCGGGATCTGGGCGACGTTCGGTGCCCACGAGCCGTAGAGGTAGGCGATGTCGGGGGCGGTTCCGCCGCGGACCGCGGTGAGCACCTTCTGCAGCGAGTTGTCGTTGTTGACGAAGAGCGTCGAGACCGTCACCCCGGGGTGCGCCTTGTCGTAGACGGCGACCAGGTGGCTGAAGGCCTTGGCCTCGGCGCCGGTGTAGCCCTCCCAGAGCTGGATCGACTTCCCGTTGCCCGATCCGCCGCTGCCCGACCCGCAGCCTGCCAAGACTGACACTGCCAAGACTGACACTGCCAAGACTGATACTGCCAGGGTGGCGGCCGTGGGCACGGCTAGCAGCCCGGCCGCGACGCCGCGCAGTCGATAAGTAACCATCGGTCCCTCAGTTCACGCTCTTGGGTGAACGACCCGTGTTTGAGCCATATCTTGGGCGTCCGCGACGAGGCGTGTCAACCTCCGATCGCGCAGAAACTGCGCAGGTATCCGGGTCTGACGATCAGATGTTGCGCGGTCTTGCGCGGAACTATGCTCAATGGAACACTTTCGAGCTGTGGCGAAGGTTGCGACGAAGATCGCGTTCATCGGCGCGGGCAGCATCGAGTTCACCCGCAACGTGGTCACCGACCTGTGCGGCTACTCCGAGTTCTCGGGCGAGCTTGAGCTTTCGCTGTACGACATCAGCGCCGAGCGGCTCGACTTCGCCCGGCGGCTGGTCAGCCAGATCGTCGCGCAGACCGGGGCGGGCGCCGTCGTCACCGCAACCGGCGAGCAGGCGGAGGCGCTGGCCGGCGCGCAGTACGTGATCAACGAGGTGCAGGTCGGCGGCTACGCCGCGACGCGGCACGACTTCGACATCCCGGCCCGCTACGGCCTGCGCCAGACCATCGGCGACACGATCGGCATCGGCGGCATCTTCCGCGGCCTGCGGACGATCCCGGTGATCGTCGCCCTGGCCCGGGACATGCTGCGCTGCTGCCCGGACGCCTATCTGCTCAACTACGCCAACCCGATGGCCATGCTGCCCTGGGCCGTCTACGAGGGCACCGAGTTCAGCCGGGTCTACGGGCTGTGCCACTCGGTCCGCGACACCCATGCTTTCCTGGCCGGCCTGGTCGGCCGCGAGCCCGGCGAGATCAGCTTCACCACGGCCGGCTTCAACCATCAGGCGTTCGTGCTGCGCATGTCGCACCTGGGCCAGTCGCTCTACCCCGAGCTGCATCGCGTGATCAGCGCCGATCCGCAGCTACAGCGCCGGGCGCGGGTGGAGCTGTTCCGCCGGTTCGGCTACTTCCCGACCGAGTCGAGCGAGCACACCGCCGAGTACGTGCCGTGGATCATGCGGCACGACTCGCAGGTCGAGCAGTTCCGCGTCCCCGTCGGGGAATACCTGGCCAGGTCGGAGCAGAACCTGCGGGAGCTTGACGAGCTGACCAGGCAGCTCGATGCTGGCCAGCGGCTTGAGCTGGCGCCGACCGGTGAGCTCGCTTCGGAGTTCATCCACTCGCACCAGACCGGCACCGAGCGGGAGATCTACGTCAATGCCCGCAATGACGGCCGGATCGGCAACCTGCCGGCGAACGCGTGC